>Ga0207710_10000394_pt1 | contig 29448 bp, 24 predicted proteins | sample KBSS24metaG_FD_184400 | JGI IMG/M metagenome (GOLD analysis project Ga0207710, IMG submission 184400) | Switchgrass rhizosphere microbial communities from Kellogg Biological Station, Michigan, USA - KBS S2-4 metaG (SPAdes) (version 2) | ecosystem: Host-associated > Plants > Roots > Rhizosphere...
CGGGGTCCAAGTGTGTGCTTTTTGTGCCTTTTGTGGCTAAAAAAATAATCCGTTGACAAGGCGAACAAACCTGTGTTTCGCTCCAGCCAAAGTTCCGAGCCAGGGAGGAAGTCATGCTATCAAGAGGATTAGTAGTCGCACTGTTCTTTCTACTTTCGGTCACTTCCGCAATTGCCCAGAGCGATCGTGGATCACTAACGGGCCGCGTCACAGATCCAACCGGCGCCGGCGTCCCAAAAGCCAAAGTCACCGCCACAAACCTTAATTCAAACGAAACTCGCGAGGTCCAAACTTCCGACGAGGGCAACTTCACGATCCCCGAGCTCAAGGCTGACCCATACAAAGTGACGGTGGAAGCGCCGGGCTTCAAAACCGCCTCCGCGGAAAACATCGTGGTCGCAGTGCAAGTGAACCGCACTCTCGATTTCAAACTGGAGATCGGTGAGATCAGCAGCGTCGTCACGATTTCCAACGACGAAGCACCCGTCCTCCAAACCGAAACACCGGTGCGCCAAACAAATGTCAGCGAACGCCAGGTGAAAGAGCTGCCACTACTCGTCAGCTCGGAGTTCTCCGGTCGGACGCCTCTGTCATTCATTTTTCTCGATAGTAACGTGACGCAGGGCAGCGGCGCGCAAGGTACTGACACGACGCGTTTTCGTGTAAGCGGCGGGCAGGCGCTCGGCACAGAAATTCTTATCGACGGGGCGACTACGCGACGCACGCAAAACGGCACGTTCTTCTCGGAAGTCGCGCCGGGACCAAATGCGTTTCAGGAGTTCACGCTCTCAACCAGCAGTTATTCCGCTGAGTTCGGCAACTCATCCGGCGGCGTCGTTAACTTCACGCAAAAGAGTGGTGGGAATGATTATCACGGTGAGATCTACGATCTGATCCGCAACGAGAAACTCAACGCGAATACATTTCGCAGCAACGCCCAGGGAATCGAGCGCGCGCGGGACAATCAGAATGACTTCGGTTTCAACGTCGGTGGACCAATCACACTTCCGCACTTCGGCGAAGGCGGACCGATGATTCATCGCTTCCGCAATCGCGCCTTTTTCTTTTTCAACTACGAAGGTTATCGATTCACGGAAGGCTCAAACAACATCATCACCGTTCCGACGCTGAAGATGCGGCAGGGCGATTTTTCCGAGCTGCTGACCGATCCGTATATCCTGGGTTTCTTCGGACACGGCGTACAAATCTACGATCCACGACAACCGTCGAACACTCGCGTTGCTATTCCCGGTAATCGCCTCGATTTGTATCTGGGCGGCGCGCGGATCGATCCAGTCGGCGCAAACGCACTGCAGTTTTTCCCGGCGCCTAATCTGACGGGCCCGAACGGTTCGACTGTTTTCCGCAATTACTTGTCGATCGGACTCAGGCCGACAAACATGAACCAGTATACGACGAAGCTCGACTTCGTCACGTCTGACAAAAACCGGCTTTCCGGCAGCTTCTCACATCGCACGAATGATCGCATCGCGGGTGATCCGGTTCCCCGCTTCCCTCTGCCGTTCACGTCGCAGGGAGCTTTCAACCAGAACTTCAAATCGATTCTGGTTCGCGTGCAGGACGATTACACGTTTACCCCAACGCTCTTGAATCACTTCAATGTCGGGTTTACGCGTTACGACGTAGCGAATCGTAATACTACTGATCCATTCAATACGTCGTCGCTCGGCTTTCCCGTTAACGCAACGCAGAATAGCGCGTATCCGCGACTTGGTTTTCCCGGTTACGGCTTCCCGGAAAGCTCGGCCGATCCGCGAGCTTACCAGGACATCGGTTCGAGTTTCTTTACCGATCACATCTTCGATACCTCGTGGCACGTCTCCGACGCTGTTACTTACGTCACCGGCAAACACTCGTTCAAGTTCGGCGGAGAATTCCGAACGTCGCAATTCAATTTCAGGCAAAGGATCGATCCCGGTGGCTCATTCAATTTCAGGCACGATCAAACGGCGTTTGATTTAGATCCCGATGGTGGTTGGCCCATCGCCAGTCTGATAACTGGTGCGACCGAGTTCTCGTTTAATTCAAACAACTCGATCGATCCGCAGTTCAGACAAATCACGCACGGGTATTTCGCACAAGATGACTGGAAACTCGCTCCGCGCCTGACTGTGAATCTCGGAATTCGTTATGACGTGCCCGGTCAACGATATGAAGCGCGCAACTTCTATCGTGGGTTCGATCCAAATGCTCTTAATCCGGAAGTAGGACGGCTCGGTGCGATTGCAGGAGCTGCGGGACAAGGCGGCGTGCAAGCTGCGGAGCGTTCACTCGTAAAGACTGATCATTCAAACATTGGTCCACGGTTCGGCGTCGCTTACGCGTGGAATGATCACACCGTGATTCGCGGCGGTATTGGTCTCTACTATTCACCGATCATTTACGGATTCGAAGGCCAGAATGAGCTCAATACGGGATTGCTTGGTTACAATACCAGCTCCGGTCCACGCACACCCAATGGTCGCAACGCGCAGTTCTTCTTGTCGACGTATCCATCGATTCCGCCGGTTGCGCCGGACAGCCAGTTTATCGGGTCAGACGTGCAGTTCTTCGATCCGGATTTCAGAACGGGACGCACACTGCAATACAGCCTCGATATCCAGCGTGAGCTGCCGTATAACTTCGTCGCGTCGGTTGGTTATATCGGCCATCACGCCACGCGACTGCGATCTAATTTCCAGCGTTTGAATGGACTGCCATTCAATGCTCTGAAGTTAGGCTTCCCGGTTCTTAATATGTCGCTCGCCGGTGCGCTGGCGAATCCGGCGATCGTCTCGTTTGCGCAAAGTGCGGGTGTGCCGTTGCCTGCATCACCGAATGCGGTCTTTCCCGGTTTCACTGGCAACGTCGCGCAAGCACTGAAACCGTTCCCACAATACAATCGCATCAACAACATTCTCGAGAGCCAGGGGACGAGCGACTATAACGCGCTTCAGGCAAAACTCGAGCGACGCTTTTCTCAAGGCATTCAAGTGGGCGCGTCGTACACATTCTCTAAACTCATCACTGACGCGTCTGAAGATCTATTTGGCGGATCACCGCTTGGTGGTGTATTGCAAAACCCATTCGATCGCGAGTCGTTCCGATCGATCTCGCCAAACAACGCGCCACATGTGTTCGTGATCAATTACCTGATCGAGTTGCCGTTCGGTAAGAACAAGCGTTACCTGAACAGTGGCGGGTTCGTGGACAAGCTCGTAGGTGGTTGGCAGGTCAACGGGATCAACCGATACCAGTCTGGCGTGCCGCTGAGTTTCTTCACGTCCGATCCGGTCTTCACTGACTTTCTGCAGTTGACGGGATATCTCGGAAATTTACGTTTGAATCCAACTGGCCAGGCGTTTGAGACCGATGGCGCATTCATTGACGCTCGCTTTGGCCGGCAATCGATCAATCCGGCGGCGTTCGCACCTCCGCCGCAGTTTGGATCGGGCTTCAACAACAATCCGAGTGGCGCACCGGTTGGCTCTGCTGCCTACGCGGCGTATTACGCAGATCCGTCGCGGTTCTTCGGTACGCTTGCTCCGGCGCTCAGCTTCGTACATTCACAGCCTTTCTACAGCGAGGATGTGAGTCTGTTGAAGAAGACACACATAAGCGAGTCAGTGACGTTTGAGTTGGGTGCGGAAGCGTTCAACTTATTCAATCGCACGTATTTCTTCTTTCCGACGACGGACCTGCGTGACGCTGTCAACTTCGGTTTCCAGAGTGTTGGGGCAAACAATCCGCGGCGGGTGCAGATTCGTTTACGGCTGCTTTTCTGAAGGTATGTGGGACAGGATTTACAAGATGAAAACAGGATTAACAAGATGTCTTGTAAATCATGCTCAATCTTGTAAATCCTGTCTAATGCTTGCCATAGTTATCTTTGCTGTCTCGACTGCCGTTGCCCAGGTAAACGACGGAGTCTCGGCGTTTGAGCGCGGTGACAAAGCGCGGGCGAAGGTAATTTTTGAGCAGACGTTGAAAAGCGATCCACGCAATATCGACGCGCACACGTACCTCGGGATGATCGCTGCCGAAGCAAACGAACTTAACGAAGCGGAGCGACACTTCGCGGCCGCAGCATCTCTTGCTCCGACTGAACCGTCTACGAGAAACAATTACGGCGCGATTCTCATGCGTCTCGGCAGAACGGCACAGGCGCAGACGGAATTCGAAGCGTCGCTCAGTTTCAACGCAAACCAACCGAGCGCACTAACGAACCTGGCCCAGATATATTTCGATCGCGGCCAGCTTGATGATCTGCGGAGGGCGCGAAGTCTGCTGGAGCGGGCTAGTAAAACCATCTCAGATCCTCAAATTTCTCGTGCTCTCCTTATTACTTACCTGAAATTGGGCCAGGCCTTAATAGAGAAGGGCCTCCGCGACGAAGCCATCACCGAGTTAAAGACTGCAGTCACATTGGATCCCACGAAAGCAGACGAGATCGTTACCGCGAGGATTTACGCGACTCTGGCGGAAGTGTATGAAGCGGACGGTCATTATGAAAACGCAATACCTGCGATGCGTCTGGCGGTGCAACGCGATCCGCAGAATGAGATCTATCACTTTCGTTACGGTCTTCTTCTCACAGACTCACATGCACCCGCGGCAGGCATTGTTCGACTGCAGGAAGCGCTCAAGCAATTTCCGACTTCAGCGCGTCTGTGGTTAGCACTGGGAATTGCTCAGCTCACATACGGTCAGAACGCAGAGGCGGAAAACTCCTTCAAGCAATCACTCGCATTCGACGCTAAACTAGTTCCCGCACTCGCGTATCTCGGAATGACTTACAGTGAAAGAGGTCAGTACGAGAAAGCGATCGACTTCTATGAACAGGCGATCGCGTTGAATGGACAACTCGCCGCGTTGCATTACCTCGTGGCTGAGACAATGCTCAAGAGCTCGGACGCTGACACAACTCGCGCTGAAAAGTATCTCCGGCGCGCTACTGAGCTCGACCCGAATCTCGCGCCCGCTTACCTGACGTGGGGACGACTTTATGTTCGCGCAAACCGGTATAGCGAAGCCGCGCCACTGTTAGAGCGTGCGGTGTCTCTGCAACCTGAGCTGCTCGAAGCGCATTATCAACTCAGCCGCGTGCTCGTGAAGTTGAAGCGAACGGATGAAGCTAATCGCGAGCTTGCGATCTTTAAAGAGCTAAGCGAAAAGCAGAAGGCGCGAAACGAAAGCCGCGAGATCGTCCGCCGTCTCGCGAACGTAAGATTCTGAGCCACGAATAACACGGATTAGATCCGGATTTTTATCCGTGTTATCTGTGGCTAAAGGAAAGGTCAGGTATGTCGTCATTGCGAAGGCTGGTCTACGTAATCACCATTTGGATCCTGCTTGCTGTCACTGCGCTCGCTGCGCAAACAGAGCGGTGGTCCGAGCAAAAAGCGCGCGATTGGTACGCGGTGCAGCCGTGGCTGATCGGCAGCAACTACAACCCCGCGAGCGCCATCAACCAGCTCGAGATGTGGCAGGCAGACTCGTTCGATCCGAAGCGAATCGATCTGGAGCTTGGTTGGGCCGAGAGTCTCGGCATGAACACCATGCGCGTTTACCTGCACGATCTGCTCTGGCAGGACAGCGAAGGTTTCAAGCGGCGGCTTGATCAGTTTCTGGGTATTTGCGCCAGGCATAAGATCAGACCAATCTTCGTATTGTTCGACTCGGTTTGGGATCCGGATGCGAAGCTCGGCAAGCAGCGCGCGCCCCGGCCCGGCGTACACAATTCTGGTTGGGTGCAGAGTCCGAATCGCACGATCTTGCAAAACCCTTCGGAGTATCCGCGTCTCGAAGCGTATGTGAAAGGCGTTGTCGGCAGGTTCGCGCGTGACAGCCGTGTCCTCGCGTGGGACATCTGGAACGAGCCTGATAACGAGAATCCTGGCAGCTATCACGAACTGGAACCGAAGAACAAAGTGGAGCTCGTGTTGCGCCTGCTACCCCAGGCGTTTGCGTGGGCACGTGCAGCGCAACCCGAGCAACCGCTGACTTCAGGCGTGTGGAAGGGCGACTGGTCCACTCCGGAAAAGATGACTGCGATGGATCGGCTGCAGATCGAAAACTCAGACGTGATCACATTTCATAATTACGATTCACCGACAGAGCTCGAGAAGCGGATTAACTGGCTCAAGCGCTACAACCGTCCGCTGATCTGCACGGAATACATGGCTCGTGGCAATGGCAGTTTCTTCTTCGGTGGTCTGATGGTCGGCAAGGTTCACCATGTCGGCATGATCAATTGGGGATTGGTCCAGGGTAAGACGCAAACGAACCTGCCGTGGGATTCATGGGAACATCCGTATGTCGATCGCGAGCCGTCGATCTGGTTTCACGAGGTGTTTCTCAACAATGGCAAACCTTACATTCCAGAAGAAGTTGAGTTTATTAAACGGATGACCGGCAAGACGCGGTGAGCCACAAAAAGGCACAAAGAATCGTACACAAAAAGGCACAAAGAGTTGTACGAGATGTCTTAGTCCGTTTGTCTCTGCTGGCGGTTGTTTTTGGGCAGCCGCACCTCATAGCAGCACAAGCGAAGGCATCGATTTCGATCGATGCGCGCAAGGTTGAAAACCGCATCAGTCCCCTGCTCTACGGACAGTTTCTGGAATTCATGTACGAGGGCATCAAAGGAGGATTGCACGCGGAGTTGATTCGCAACCGCAGTTTCGAAGAACCGCCGAACGCTATCGGTCTCTCACGCAACTGGGAACGTTATCCTGACGATCGAAACGACGATTACGCGCTCACCTTTCAATGGGACGATCAAATTGCTTATCCGCTCAAGAACGACAGTGAAGTGAAACAACATTCGCTGCGCGTCGAGATTGGCGACGGCGTGATCGAACGTCACGGACTTTATCAACCGCGTATTCCTATCAGGTCTCGTCTCGAATATCGAGGTTATTTCTGGCTTAGGACCACTGATTTCGAGGGCAGCGTCACCGCGGCGCTCGAATCAGACACCGATCAGCATCGGGTCTACGCTGCCGCTGAAAATGTTTATGCAATCCCCACCGGCAGAGGTGATTGGCGACTGTATCGGTTCTCACTGGTACCAGATCGCAGTGACCCGCTGGCGCGGTTAGTGATCCTTTTTCGAGGACGAGGGACGGTCTGGATTGATCAAGTGTCGTTGATACCTGCCGACTTCGCGCCCGGCGGTGTACGTCGCGACGTATTCGACAAGATCGAGATCTTAAAGCCGGCTTTCATTCGCTGGCCGGGTGGCAACGTGGCCCAGGACTACCACTGGCTCTGGGGCATCGGAGCACGTGATGAGCGAGTCACGTGGACCAATCTCTCGTGGAAGAACGAACCGGAGCCGAGCGACTTCGGCACAGACGAGTTCGTCATGTTCGCGCGCGCCGTTGGAGCCGAGCCTTCAATTACCGTCAATGTCGAGGGACGCGGCGCGACCGCGGTGGAAGCTGCCGCATGGGTTGAGTACTGCAATGGACCAGCCACTTCGAAGTACGGTGCGATGCGTGCAGCGAATGGTCACGCGGCTCCATTCGGCGTCAAGTTTTGGGAAGTTGGAAATGAGATCTGGGGCAACTGGGTGCGCGGCCACTCAGATGCACAAACGTACGCGCGTAATTACAACCGGTATGCGCAGGCAATGCGCGCTGTCGATCCGTCGATCAAGCTGATCGCTGTCGGTGACAACGACATGAGCTGGAACCGGACTGTGCTGCGCGAAGCCGGGCGTAACATTGATTACCTGGCGATCCATCACTACTACGGCCGGCGCGAGCTGCGAGGCGATCCGTTGAACCTGATGGCGCGCCCGTTGTTCTTCGAGCGTTTCTACGGCGAGGTTCAACAGTTGTTAGGCGAGCTCGGGTTAGGCCGTATCAAGTTGGCAATTAATGAATGGGGACTCGATCTTCCGAGTGAGCGGCAGTATTCGATGGAGGCGGCCCTCTATAGCGCGCGGCTATTGAATGTGTTCGAGCGTTCGGGCGACATCGTCGAGATGAGCGCCGTTTCTGATCTCGTTAACGGCTGGCCGGGCGGTATTATTCAAACCGGTCGACAAAGCGTCTTCGTTTCGCCCATCTTTCTGGTGAATCAACTTTACGCACAGCATCACGGTGAACAGCGCCTGGCAAGCAGCGTCAACAGTCCAACGTTCAATACATCTCATGAAGGCACGAACATTCCTTACCTTGACGCTACGGTTAGCCGGACTGCTGATGGCAAAACGATCTTTATTAAAGCGGTGAATACCAATCGGACCAGCGCATTGCTCACAACGATCACTATTCAGGGCGCGACACCCGCGCGACAAGCGGAGTTAAAAACCGTCACGGCTCCGTCACTTGAAGTCGCTAACAGTTTTTCTCGACCTAACGCAGTATCGATTCAAAAAAGAATGCTGGCGACCGGACGTACGTTTGTGGTCACTCTGCCGAAGCATTCGGTATCGGTCATCGTGCTAAAGACGCAGTAGAACTGATATAACTTTCACACTTTCACACTTCAGGAGGATTCCTATGCTCACAACTTCTCTACGCTGTCTAATATTAATGGCTGTCGTGTTCGGGCTTACGGCCTCGGTTTATGCTGCGCCGAAAACCGGATTCACGTCATTCGTCGCCGGCAATCCCGGCGATGCTCAACCTTCTGCAAACCTGAGTCCGGGACTCGTTTTGATGGGAGGCGGGACTGACGTTGACGCCGCGTTTCAATGGATGTGCCAGCGCGCGGGTGGCGGCGACTTCCTTGTGATCCGGACCACCGGCACAGACGCTTACAATCCTTACATTCAACAACTCTGTCCGCAGATGGATTCAGTGGAAACGATCATCATCACGAGTGTGACTGGCGCAAACTCTGCATATGTCAGCACTCAAATTCAAAACGCAGAGGCGCTGTGGATTGCCGGTGGCGATCAGTCGACATATGTGGCGCTGTGGCGTGGGACGGCTGTGCAAACGGGAGTAAATTTTCTGCTCAATTCGAAGCACGCGCCCGTTGGCGGCACGAGCGCCGGACTCGCGGTACTCAGTCAATTCATTTACACAGGAGCTCTCGGCTCTGTGACCTCGAGCCAGGCGCTGGCCAATCCGTTCCATCGCTACGTCACACTGGATCGAGACTTGTTTCAATCGTCGTTGGGCGTGAATAAGCTCTACGACTCGCATTTTGTGACGCGCGATCGATTGGGAAGATCTCTCGTGTTTCTGGCGCGGATTGTAAACAACGGTTGGGCCACGCAACCGCGCGCGATCGGAATTGATGAAGAGACGGCGTTACTGGTGCTGCCGACTGGCGCAGCAACGATGGTTGGTATCGGCGCGGCCTATTTCCTTCAGGCGCCTGGTCCTGCTCAGGTGCTCGCGGACAAGACGCCTTTAACCTATCTGAATATCGGCGTCTACAAAGTCCCGCAGGGGGGCACGTTCAACCTCTCGACCTGGACCGGCACCGGAGGAGTTGCCTACACGCTCAACGTAAACAACGGCTCGATAACTTCAACGCAAGCGGGCGGAAACATTTATTAGCGCCGTCCAAAGAAATTCGCAGCGGGGGCAAGCCCCTCTTCCTGACCTGTTCATTCCACTGAGTACCTTGATTAAGAACAAGTCAGGAAGAGGGGCTTGCCCCCGCTGCACATTGATTTAAGACTTTAGATCGTTACTTCCTGAATGCCGAATTGATTCCCTGCTTCTGAGTTGCCTCACGTTCCTTTAAGCAAGCGCGGGTAAGACACGTCAAGAAAATCTTCAGCGCAGATCACGAGTCGAACAGCGAAAGCAGCTTGTCGCGCATTTCCTGTTCTCTATCAGTTTGCGCACCGATCCAGACGCTCTTTACGATGCCGCCTTCGTCAACAAACACGACGGTCGGCGTGCCGTTGATTTTGGAAGCGCCGAGTGGGCCGGTGTAAACGTTGTCAATCGGGAGCTCAAGATACTGGAGGTATTTGCGAGCTTCTTCGGGAGTATTCGGGAAGACCGCGAGACACGTCACGTTTCGCTTGGTCGCGTCTGCAACTAATTGACGATACAGGCCGGCGCTCGAAGTGCAATAGGGACAATCTTTCTTCAGGAAAAATACGAGACTCTTTTTGTTCTGCGCCCAGTCGACGTTGGGAACGTTGAGACGCTCTCCGGCGCTAATGCTCGCGATTCTGCCGCTCGCTGATCCGGGCCAAACGTTCCGCTTCACGAGAACACCAGCCGCGATCACCACTGCAATCGCGATCACAACTTGCGCTGCCAATTCGATATTGGACCTGACACTTGCCCGCATGTTAGTTCACCTCTTCAGTTCTTTGCGGCAACGGCTCCCGCCGGCTTCTCCAGAACAGCCTTAGCAATAGCGAGCGTCGCATAGGCACGCGTAGAGTCATATTTGAAACCTTTTGCGAGCTCGAGCGAACGGAACAGATCGTCCTGGGCCAGCGCCCGCAGCACACGCGAAAAGTTGAAGTCCGCGTCCGGCAGGCGAATGAATCTAGTGCCGTTGTTAGTCGCGATCATATCGCCTGACGGCATGTGAAAGTCATCGCCAGTAAAGTCCTCGGCGGAGTTTGCAAATTTGACTGTCTTATTCATCACTTCCCATGCACGCGAATGATCGACGGCGAGGAAGTGATTGGCGATATTGATAAGCGCGAAAGCCGCATCGCCATCGTCTGCGTTGATACGCTCGGCTTCATCGGTAGCTTTCTCGAGGAGATCCACAGCCCCGTCACGATCTGATTCAAGCAGCAGATGGGCCGCCTGGGTGTACGACCAGGATCTCTCGAGGTGATTCAACTCACCGGCGCCTGCAAGTTGGACCACGTCAGCGGCGTTCTTTTTTCGAATGGCAAACTTGATCAATTCAAGGTCTACGTAATTTTTTATTTTATTCCGCAATCGCATCTCGTCGATAGAATCAGCGAACTCACGCGCGCGCTTGTTGCCCGTCGGAGCTAATCTTGCTGCCGTAGCTGCGTAAATTTGATCGCGGTCCTGTGACGACTTGGCCCGACCGAGTTGCTCTTCAATGTCACCGACTTCTGCGCTGAAGTTTTCGGGACGGATGCCTTCCGTTAATAACGAGTTAGTGGGATCGATGTTTCGCCCTTCTTTAGCAGTGAGCTGGCTACGAAGCGCTGGCGCGGTTTCGGGCATGTATTGTTCAAAGAGCGGAAGTAACCGTGTGATAACCATCAGTCTGCCTCGGCGTCCGCAAGAGGTCGTGTCCTGATCGGGAGGCGGCACAGGTCGTAACAGCACGTTAGCCGCGACCTGGAAAAACCGACCTCGCAACGCAGGGTCAAGATTGGGCGCGGCTGTTGGTCCCTCGGGTTGGTCCCACGTATTCCCGGTAGACCGGAAGACTATGTAAAAGCCTGGGGTGAAGGCGTACGACGACAGGCCGGAGATCGTATTTGCATCCGCCATTGGATCTGTTTCAGTACGTGCCAATAGCTCTGCAAAAATCTTATCTGCGGTCGCTGCGTCTTTGATTCGGAGCTCGGAGAGAAAACCGATCGATTGCGCATTAACTTCAGTCAGTGCTGGAGTTGCAAACTCTTTTGCCGCCTTGACCTCACCGGCGGCCAATAATTTCCTGGCTACGAGCAATCTTTTTTGACTCGCCTCGGGAGCTGTAAAAAAATCTAGAGAGCGCGCTGAATTCTTTGCGTCATCCGCCTCTCGTGCGTTCACGATTTTCAGTTTGGCAAGGAATTGCTCGCCTAGCGCTCTGTCTCGATGTGACGCGAGACTCAGTACATCAACGCGAAGATCGTTACCGCCCATCTTTTTGAGACCAATTATGAAGGCCGCCGGAACGCCTTTCGGAAGACGTTTGGTATCAATTTTCGGATCTTCTGCATCAGCGGCTTCGGCAGCCTCCCACGCGCGCAGAAATAGCGAACGCGCCGTGGTATTATCTGCGTCCCATAGAACGTCAGCGGCACGAGCAAGCACACGCGTTCTCAGTGCCAGGTCTTTGTAGCTTCTTGCCTCCGTAGTGAGCGAAATCACTGTCGAAGTCGCAAAAGTGCGCCGTTGTGCTTCGGCGGGATTCGCATCGATAGCGGTCTTTTTGTCTCTGGTCCGTTCTGCCACAACTCGGTTCTGAGTCTCGGTTTGTGACAGAGCTGATAAGGAAAGGACCAATAAACAACCGGCTGAACCAACGGTCCGCCATAGCGACTTTAGCCTGGACCGTCGTTTGGGTGTGAGCATGTCTCCAGCCTCCAAGTGGTCGGGATCACTTCGTTAATATCAGTGGAGCTAGTACTCGCTGATATGGAGTTGGACGGGAAAACAACTCCAGGTGAGCATGCAATTCCGCAAGGTTCCCCTCGCAGAAGCGAGTATCTCACCTTTTGCCATGAACAGGCGGCCGCGGTCAAGGGTTTTCGTGTTTCAGGCGGAAAAACCGTGCCCGCGGCCGCAGCGTGATCAATCGATTAGCCCCGGACCACCGGTGCCGCAATCACGGTCATTTTTGGGGATGCAATAGTAACTACTGTCCGGACGTACGCAGCAATAATTGCAGGTATCGCAACCGCCCGAGCTGGTCCAACCCGAGCAGATGTTGTCGCATACATCGGCGCGGGCAGGGGTTACGGCCAGAGCGCTTAACAATACAGCCAGCGCCATTACACTTGTAAGCAGACGAAAACGAGCAAAGACGGGGCGGAACTTCTTCATAGACATCCTCCTTTTCACCGGCCATACGGACGGTGGTGAGAGACTGAAAGAGTCAGTCAGAGGTTGAAGACCAACAGCCGCCATTTGGGATTATGCGGCCAACATTCCCGCTCACACCACAGGGGCGATGCGGTGTTTCGGTACTTTGAGTTACCTAATGTCTGGTCCGAAACATAAGGCTCCTCTCAGACTAGCATGGATCTGCCGGTTGCGATTGTGCGCAAGGATAAAGTAGAGGGAGTCATTGATGTTTCGGGTCGTTAATGCCGGCTATTGCTGAAACCGACGCTTCAGTGAGAGCAATCTCCGACCCAATGAGACTGCGGCAGGCTATACCCCGGATTGGCCCATGTCAAGGTTTTTTTTGTGTCACAACTCTAGAACTCTCAGCCTGCTCGTCATACATACAGGCCGCCTCGTCACAAACAGAGCAGCGTTAATCCCCTTTGTGTTTTAGCAGGCTAGAGAATGATGGCTGTGCATATTTTGATCATTGTACTAGCGCTCGGTTTCGTGCCGGCAACGCAAACAAATTCCAACTCGATCAGTGGTCACGTGTCGAACGATCAGCACATGCCGATTGCTGATCTTCGAGTCGAGCTGCTCAATGAAGTTGATTCAGTCATTCGAACTGTCAAGACTGATGGCTCAGGGCTTTTCGTTTTTCGCAAACTCTCGGACGGGACCTTTCAAGTCAGGATCCAACCGGCTGGGACCAGCTACGTGAGTCAAACGAAGCGGGTGGAGCTCGCGAGGCCGCATGGTTTTGGAGCTGCATTTGAAGAGCTCGATTTTGTACTCGTGTCCAAAGACAAACGCGGCAGCATAGCAAAGCCCGGTGTCGTGTTTGTGCAGGAAGTACCGGAACCAGCTCGTAAGCAATTTCAGAAAGCATCCGAGTTGCTGGAAAAATCAAACAAGCGACAGGAAGCATTCGTCGCGTTGAAGAGCGCCATCGATCTTTTTCCGCAGTACTTTGACGCGCTCGAGTTGTTAGGTACGGAGCAAGTGAAAGATCGTGAGTATGAAGCAGCGATTCCCTCACTCACAAAAGCATTGGAGGTTAACTCACGGGCCTTTGCGAGCTCGTTTGCCCTCGGCGTGGCCCAATACAACCTCAAGCAGTTACAACCAGCAATCGAGTCTTTCAGACGCGCAGTTTTACTCAACGAGAGATCTATAAACGCTAATCTGTGGCTGGGCATTGCGCTGCGTCAGACGAGCCGCCCGGATGAAGCAGAAGCTTACCTGAAGCGAGCAGATGTTTTGGCTGATTCGAAGTTGCCCGATGCTCACTGGCAACTGGCGCTGCTGTTCAATCAACTGAAACGATACAAAGAAGCGGCAGATGAGTTGGAAATGTTTTTAAAGGTCCAACCCGACGCGAGAGATGTTGAGTTGATAAAGAAACTGATCCAACGTTTGCGGCAGCAGAGCGCGGCTCAGAAACCTTGATTGAACGAGCGGGGGCAAGCCACCCTTCCTGACTTGTTCCTTGTTGTGGACGCCCAAGAAAAGAACAAGTCAGGAAGGGCGGCTTGCCCCCGCTCTCCGATCTAAAACACGAACCGGAAACCAAAGCGAACCTGACGTGGTATCTGTCGCGTGAGCGGCTGATTGAATCTCGCATCTCTCGCGATACTACCGTTAGCAAGTCCGGCCAGGATTTGGCTCGTCAATCCTCCATTGAATACAGCCCGGAAGGTGTTCAACTCACCAAGCCCGTCGTCATCACTGATCCCAAAGTTTCCCGCCGTCAAAGAGTCGGGCGAAATCTGGGTAAAGACACTCAACACGTTGTTCTCGTTGAATGCATTGAGCAGATTCACGTCAAACTTCAACGCAAATCGTCCTTCACTACCGAGCTTGATCGTATGCGTCACCTGGAAATCCGTCTGCGTGTACGCAGGTGTTCTTCCCAAGTCTCCACGCGTCGTCAGGAAGGTATAAGCACCATACAGTTGTACGCGACTCGACAACGGTGTTCCACTCAAACCGATGAACGACGCGCCAAACTCAGTACTGTTGGTACCCGAACTATCCAAACGGTGTCCGAAAAAGTCTTTCCAATCGAGCGTGTAAGAACCAAATGCCTTGAACGCGTGCGGACGATCCGTCGCCAACAAACCATTGTCCGGATCTCCGTTCGTGTTAAAGCCGAGGAACGGCAGATCGAAGAACCTGTTGACGTTTGGACTCGATCGACCGACGCCAAGCGCGTCCGGCTCATCCGAGCTCGACAGACCCGAGTAATTACCAGTCAACCGGCTGTACGTGTAGCTGAGGTTGAAGAAGTAATTACTGGTGAAACGCTTGTCGAGTCGCAACTCCATTGCGTTGTAGAGACGTTTCGCCAGCGGTGACGCCGGCAGTCCCGGCGCAAAAGGCTGAGACACCAGGCCCATTCCCGGATTCGCGATGAAGAAGTTTTCATTGCCCGCTGCATCGATAAAACCAACGTCCTCGATGGTGCGGTCCAGATTCTTACGCGTGTAACGACCGCTGAATACCAGAGTATTACTCAATCCATACTCAGTACCGACGGTGAATTCAGTCTGTCGCGCCGGTTTCAAATCCGGATCGACGCGATTGTCTGAAGGATCATTGGAAGGAACTCGAAAATCGAGTGGTCCAACCAACGTGTGCGAGAGTGAGTAAGCTCTTGTGTAAGTGGTGTAGTTTGGATCGGCAAGCGGGAAGAAGTAGCGCAACAGCCGATCGCCGCCGAACGAGCCGCGCGGAAGTTCATACTTGAACCGATCGTAGAATCGACCGAAACTGGCAAACACCTTCATCCTGCCATCGCCAAAAACGTCGTAAGCAAAACCCAATCTCGGCGCGAGCTTGGAGCCCCAACCAAACTTGATGGCCTGCCCGTTGTCAGAAAACGAAGGCACGTCTTCATTCTCGAGACGCAGGCCCAGATTCAAGGTCAGGCGCGACTGTGGCTGCCAGCTATCCTGAACGTAGAGACCGGTGTTCGTGCTTTTGGCCAAACCGACCGTACCGAAATCCTGAAGATAGCCATAACCGAACGAGGTGCATGGTCCAGTCGGACAAACTCCGGGACCGATACCGCGATCTGACTGTCCCCAGAACAAACGTACTTCACCAATTCCAAAGTATCCCTGGTCCACATCGTTAGATAGCTTGTTGAGCTGGTAGCCAAACTTGAAGTTGTGACGACCGGCAAGACTATCGACGAGATAACTCGCGTCAGCTTCGACCGTTTTGCGGATCGAAATATCCTTGCTCGTCTTCGTAATGTCTGACGTGCTGTTGAAACCGGACGCGCACGGATTCGTCGCCGGCACGCCAGCGGGACTGCCACCGTTGAGACAACGGATTCGTGGTCCAAGGGGAACACCGTAAGAGCTGTCCTTTTCGTTCAGATAATTACGACCAAAGCGACCGCTGATCACGAGCTTGGCCGTCGGCGTCCACACGCCGCTGCCGGTGACGTTGTTTGCCGCTACGCGTCCACCCAATTGACTGAAGTCATTTGAAGGCGGAGCCGAGGTTGTGTACGAGGGAATCTGTCCGTGTTCGCGCTGCGGGCTGTAAGTAAAGGTCCCGGACAAGCGCAAGTTGCTTGTGATCTGCGAGTCGAGACGCGCAAACTCATAATCGTTTCGCAGGTTACGCCTGTAGTCGACTGTTTGCCCGGTTGGAAACAGGAACGAGCGATCAGTGTGATAAAACTGCGGCGCTGCGCTCGCAAGAAACCACAGCCGGTCTTTGACGACTGGTCCACTAAGCGTAAAGCTCGGATAGGTGTTGTTAAAGCTGTCGCCCGGTGGATTGATGTAGCTCAAGACAGCCGCGCTGGTGCCTTGAATAAGCGGATTGGCCTGAAACTGCGGGTCGCTGTTCGCGATTTTTCCGGTGAGCGTTTGTCGCGCACTGAGACTGCTCGTCTCAAACTGCATCCCGAAGTCGCCGTGAAAATCATTGCCACCGCTCTTGGTAACAACGTTGATAACGCCTCCGGTGGCGCCACCAAACTCCGCATCAAAACCGCTCGATTTTACTTGCACTTCCTGTACAAACTGGAAAGGTATGTTATTTGTTTCGCGCAACTGGCCGGTGCGGAAGTTTGTGACTTCAGAACCGTCGATGACGAACGTGTTTTCTGCACCGCTGGCGCCATCAACTTGATAACCACGGCTCAGCGGTTCTTTCCTGGTTGCGCCGGAAAGCTCCAACACACTGTCGACTCTGGTGCCGCGAGGAACCGCGTTGATGATGTCAGTAGTGATGTTGGTTTGAATTCTGTTGGAGGTGGTGTCGATGGCTGCAACGTCAGCCGCCGTCACAACCACGTTAGCCGAAACTTGTCCGGCATTTAGTGTGATGTCGGCGGTGGTCGTACGGCCCAGCGTGACTGTCACATTTTCACTTTTTTCGCTCGCGAAGTTGGGAGCGCTGGTCGTGATCGAATACTTACCGGCCGGGACTTGTAAGATTCGATAAGCGCCTTCGCTGTCGGTTGTGACGGTGCGACTGAAAGCATTTCCTTCCACCAGCACGGTGGCGCCAGCAACTCGCCCACCTTGTGCGTCAACTACAGTGCCTTCGATAACGCCCGTAGTTTCCTGGCCATAAGCAATGCCGCTGAGGCAAAGACAAATGACCAGGAGGATACAGATTTTTGTAAACTTCATTTTGGCATTCTCCTTTAATGTAACGGGACCCGGTGCGCGCGAATGCAAGCGGGATCTGGGCGCGCACACCTTTGAGTGCTCTTCATCTCTCGCGCAATTCCCTCTCCAAAAAGTTGGATTGGTCCATTGCGTGAGATTTGGAAAATGTGCAACGACCGTGCCCTGCCAGTTGGCTTCGTATGAAGCCACTTCGTCACTCTGTCAGGCCGACTCGTAGCAGAAACCAAATAATCGGAATTGTTGGAATTGGATTAGCGCGTGAGGAAGTTGCACATAATGGATTGATGAGGATCGAAGACTTTAGATAACTACAGCATTTTGGAGTCTCTGCGTAACCTCTGCGTCCTCTGCGTCTCTGCGGTGATGTTCGAAGTTAACCGCAGAGACGCAGAGGACGCAGAGGCTACGCAGAGAAAACTTTATTCCGCGCGCAATGCAGAAATCGGATCTACTGAAGCGGCCCGGCGCGCGGGAAGGAAGCTCGCCAACAACGCGGATGTTCCCAACACAGCGGCCACGCTAACAAGCGTTGTTAAATCCCACGGTGGGGTGCCGAAGAGTAGTTTGCGCATCAATGAGGCGGCGATGATCGCGCAGCCGGTGCCGATCACGTTTCAGAGCGTACGAGCAAAAGACTTGCTACGTTGATGCACGCTATTAGAAGCAGTAACGCAGCGCCGCCGAGTAGCAGCAACAAAATCGGCTTAACGTCTCCGACGATTATTTCAGACAGCGGCGCGACGGTTGCGCCCTGGTGCCGATTTGAATCCGGATACTGGGCCTCGAGGTCTCTAGCGATGCGCGAGACATCAGCGAGCGCTGCCTGTTCTGACACGCCGTCTTTGAGACGCGCGACACCGTGCAAACTGTGACAACTCCGTCTTATAAAGCAGCCGCCTTCAGGGATAACGGGAGTCCAAAACTCTGCACTCTCGACGGGAGCGAAATGAAAGTGTTGCGGAAGGACACCGATGATCGTGAACGGAACCTCGTCTATACTTATCGACTGTCCGATGATCTCCCGTTTTCCGCCAAAACGTTTTTGCCATGAAGCGTAGCTAAGGATCAAAGTGCGAGGCGTTCCCACCAAATCTTCGCCTGTCTGAAAGTCTCGACCCAGCAACGGGCTGACACCAAGAGTGCGAAAGAAGCCGGCACTCACGCGCGCGCCGTCAATCATTTCCATTCCCGCCGACGTGCTTATCACGTAGCCACGTTGATTGTAGACATCCAATGATTCGAAGACCTGGTTGAACTTTTTCCAGTCGAGATAATCAGGATATGAAAGCACGCCACGTGGAATATCCGGCGCCGTTTCCGTTACATAAAGAAGACGCGAAGGATTTTGATAGGGTAACGGTTTAATGAGTGCGGCATCGACGAAAGCGAAGATCGCTACGCTGGCGCCGATTCCGAGCGCGACCATCATTGTTGCAGTGACAGTGAAGGCCGGATTCTTGCGGAGTTGTCTGAACGTGAAGCGCAGATCCTGGATCGCGCTCTCGAGCAATGGAATTGTGGCGCGATCGCGATAAGCTTCTTTTGTTTGGTCGACACCACCCAACTTCATCACGGCGAGGCGCCTCGCTTCCTGCGGCGACATCCCCGCGCGGATGTTGTCGTCGATATGCATTTGCAGGTGACTCTCGAGCTCGTCGGCGAGTTCGCGTTCGCGTGCGTCTTTCAGAAACAAGCCTTTAACTCGCAGCAACCAGGCGCGCAGTCTCATGACTGGTCCTCCACCGGCTCGAAGAATCGCGCGACGATCGCCGTGGTCTGGTTCCACTCTTTGGCTTCTCTTTCGAGTTGTTTTCGTCCCGAGCGGGTGAGCTTGTAGAACTTCGCCTTGCGGTTATTATCAGAAACGCCCCATTCAGCGACGATCCAGCCCTCCTGCTCCAACTTCAACAGGGACGGATAAAGCGTTCCATAATTCGGAGACAGCCGATCTCCACTGATCTGCTCGATCCGGCGTGCAATTCCATATCCATGCAGCGGCCCGAGCGTATCGAGCGTTTTGAGGATCATCAAGGCAAGAGTCCCCTGCCAGATTTCAGTTTTGTTCGACACTGACCGTTCTCCTATGGCGTGGCCATAGGAGAATACACCGACTCATATGGGAAGGCAATAGGAAGTCCGGAGAATCGCTGACCACAGGTTGGCAGATGACCGCATTTGGTCACAGCGTGTCTTATTTAAGGCGGATTTTCGAAGGATTTCTGTGGCTGAAAAGTTGCCAGCACATTGGCCCAGGACATCAAAACCCGGATTTCAGAAGAGAGGAATTAAATCGATGGTTAGCAAAAAGTTAACAGGCAAGGTTGGAATTGTTACCGGTGCCTCAAAGGGGATCGGCGCCGGTATCGCGAAGTATCTCGCTGCTGAAGGTGCATCAGTGGTGGTGAATTACGCATCATCAAAGGAAGGTGCTGAGCAGGTTGTTAATGAAATTACAAAGGAAGGCGGAAAGGCGATCGCCGTCCAGGGCGATGTTTCGAAATCAAAAGATGTCGAACGCCTCTTCACTGAAACAAAGAAAGCATTTGGCCGCCTCGATATCCTCGTGAACAACGCAGGCGTCTACCAGTTTGCGCCACTCGAAGAGACCACGGAAGATCAGTTTCAACGGCAGTTCGGCATCAACGTCTTTGGCTTGATTCTGGCGACGCGCGAATCGTTGAAATATTTTGGTCCGGAAGGTGGCAGCGTCATCAATATCGGATCAACGATAACTTCTGTCACGCCGCCGGCGACGGTGGTCTACACGGCTACTAAAGGAGCCGTCGATGCAGTCACGCGTGTTTTGGCGAAGGAGCTTGGGCCAAGGAAGATCCGCGTCAATTCGATCAACCCTGGCGTAGTGGAGACTGAAGGCGTGCACGCGATCGGTGTGCTGGGAAGCGATTTTGAAAAACAAGCGGTCGCCGAAACGCCGCTGGGTCGCATCGGCCAGCCCGGTGACATCGCGCCCGCCGTCGGTTTTCTCGCGTCTGCTGACAGCGCCTGGATCACTGGCGAACTCCTACAGGTCGCAGGAGGTCTTCGTTAATAACGCCGAGTAGGCACAGAACCGAGCGCGTAGCGCCGGGTCAAACTGAGTCTTCGGACCTGTGTTTTGCAGTTGACCCGGCGCTGCATCACGGCTTTAGGTTGGTTCTGTTTCTGGGCAAAAGCGCGCATGTGTTCCTCCTCTCGAACGTCTCGATGAGTACACGAACTTTAAAGATTGCTCTTCCAGAAATCGAGCATCAGGCGGTACAGATGAAGCTGGGCGGCTTCATCCGAGATGCCGTGTTTGCGCATCGGGTAGGCCATCATGTCAAACCTCTTTCCCGCCGCTATCAAGGCATCAATGAATGCCATCTCGTTATAAGGATGCACGTTGTCGTCGTACGTTCCGAAAACGATCAAGACACGACCGTGTATTTGTTTAGCAAGCGGGATTAACGATGTACTCTCGTATCCCTGCGGATTTTCTTGCGGCGTGCGCATGGCGCCTTCGGTCCACTTTGAGTCGTAGTAGCGCCAGTCAGAGCCGGATGCGACTGATATGCCGGCTTTGAACTCCTGCGATCGAGTCATCAGGTTTAGTGTCATGTAACCGCCGTAGCTCCAACCCCACACACCGACACGCGCCGGATCAACCCAACTCTGCTTTTTCAACCAACGCGCCGCGGCCACCAGATCAGGCGTCTCTGCTTCACCCAGATGCTTAACGACTAAGTTTTCCAACTTCTTGCTAATGCCTGTGGCCGATCGATTATCAACTTTGACGACAACATAGCCGGCCTCGAGCAATAGCTGGTTCCACAGAGTGTCTCCCTGCCAGCCGTTTATGACCTGCGGCGCTGATGGTCCACCGTAGATAAACATCACGACCGGATACTTTCGATCGGCGCTGAAATTTTTAGGCTTCAGAACTTCAGCAGGCATCGGAAAACCATCGTCCGCCGGAATCGTCGTCAACTCAGGAAACTGAACGTCGTACGCGGCCAGCACCTCTGTGCGTGGAGCAGCAAGTGGCAGCAGAACTGACCCGTCACTCGCATGCAGTCGCAGCGCTGGAAGCGAGCGAACGTCTGAATACCTGTCGAGAAAATATCGCGCGTCGGGCGACATCGAGATGCGATGTGTGCCCGGCTCTTTCGAAACACGCATGGACCCGGATCCGTCTGGTCTAACCCGATACAGATGTCTTTCGATCGACGACTGCTCGAGCGCAGTGAAATAGATCCAGCCATTCTTTTCATCAACGCCGACGAGCGCCTGGCGCACCCAAAACGCAATGCCTCCCGCGCTCGCGAGCGCCCATTGTCCTTTAGTTACCTGGTTCTCGAGCGCCCCATCCATCCGGTAGCGGTACAGATGCAGGTAGCCATCTCGTTCCGATGGCCAAAGAAAGTGCTGACCGTCACTGAAGAAGTAGAGATCGTCAGCCATGTTTACCCAACCGGGATCTGTCTCTGTGAGTACATGTGTAGTTTTCCCGGTCTTGCGATCCGCGAAATAAAGAGACAGCTCGGTTTGAAGACGCGGCATGGTCTCCAAACTCAAGCGGCGACCATCAGGCAACCACTTCGCGCGCACAAGGTATTCGAATGGTTTGTCTGTTATCTGAACCCAGGTAGTGTTGTCGTGTCCCAGCTCTTTGATTCCGAGCCGCACGCGAGGATTTGCGCGGCCTGCTCGCGCGTAGCGCTGTCGAATAACTTGCGGTGAGAAAGGAGCGATATCGACGAAGTAACTGAGGTCCACTTCTGATTCGTCTGACTGAAGATACGCGATCGCTTGTGAGTCCGGCGCCCACCAGTATCCGATGTCGCGGCGTCCGAAAACTTCTTCCCAGTAGACCCATGAGAGCGTGCCGTTGAGCAGCGTTTCTGAACCATCGCGCGTGATCGGATTCTCACGATTAGTGTCGAGGTCGAAGAAATAGAGATTGTTGGCGCGCACGTAAGCGACACGACGACCATTTGGAGAAAAGCTCGCGGATTTTTCTTCTGCTGGTGTTGAAGTGAGCTGGCGGAAATGTGCAGTTTGTAATTCGAGAACAAAAACATCGCCTTTGAAAATGTAAAGCGCTTGACGGCCTGCACCATCGAATGCGAGTGGCCACGGCAAAGTGTCTACGTTCGTTCCGACACGTTTGAGATCCGCCAGGGCGCGTGCCGAATCGACGAGCGACTGCCGTTGGCCCGTTGCTGGATTCAGCTTTTCAAAGGTTCGATTGGCTGGCGGGCGACGATCGTCGAGGATTACGAGTGTTCCATCATCGAGCCACGCTGTCGCAGGAACACTCGCCACCGTCCGGCCTTCCGGCCCAAAGATCCATTCAAGCGTGAGTTCTCGCTTGCCAGTCTGGCCCAGCGTGTTTGCAACACAGCACGCCAGGATTAGGAGGACTCGAATTACATTCGTTTTCATAGCTGCCCCCTTCAATTGGTCCGCCAACGATCGAACGCGCCCGTCGCGCAAGTAAAGACCGAGCCAGAGCAGCGCGCCGAGAATCACGGGAAAGATAATGGGAAACAATGGACCACCAACGCGAACATGCGTCGCGACCGCACCACCCAAATAGCCGGTCAAGAGAATCGCGCCGAGCACGGCTGTACGCGGAATTAGGTAGAGGATCGTGCAGGCGACCAGCACCGCGCCGAGACCGACAATTACACTCTCGGGGTATCCGAGATTCACTGTAGCCTCGACGACAAATGCCGGCTTCACAAGCTTCATAATGCCGTCGAGAAGTAAAAACAATACTGGTAGCGCGCTGACGATTCGTCCAGCCCAGAGCGAGCCTTTATTCGACATCTTTTTATCTCCTTTTATCTAATAGTCGTTTGGCGCACCTCAAAATCGACGTTTCGCTAAAAAGTAGTCCAGCGAAAAACGGTCGTCGGCGCGTGGCAGGAGAAAAACAAACAACAGCAAGGCGAGCCGCGGCATCACGTGAGTGTGAAACTCGTAAAGCGGCTCGTGCAGCAGATGTCCAAAAGTGACAACCGCAAGCACGAAACCCAGCGCGACCAAGGCCTCGCGAACACGAAGCCCGAGTATCACCAGCGCGCCGGCAATGAGCTCGACGAACGGAATCACCACACCCATCGCCCAAAGCGACCAGACCGGCAGAAACGTGTCAGCGAACGGCAGAAAGTATTTGCGGGCGTGATTGAGTGGTCCGAGCTGAAAAACCTTCATCACTCCGGCCATGAAGAAAATCAAACCGAGCACCAGGCGCGCAAACAAAATGGCCCAGGCGCGGTCGATTGCGGCAGTGGGTTTAGTCAGTTCCTGCTGACTCATAATTCGTTCTCCTTTTAACGGCTGATCCGCTATTCTCTCAAACCGTAATATCAACAACGATCAGCCTTCCTGGACCAACACGATGAAGTTACTTTACCTAATCGCAGCCATTCTCGGCACGGCTCTCCCGCTTTCACAGCTCATTCCGTTCCTCAAGACACACGGGTTGAATCTAACGCTCTTCTTCACCTTGTTATTCAGCAACAGTGTGTCTGGATTCTTCGGCATGGATGTTGTGGTGACTTCTATTGTGCTATGGATATTCGTTTTCTCAGAGGGCCGGCGACTTGGAATGAGACATCTTTGGCTCTATGTTATATGCAATCTGGTAGTCGGAGTTTCTTTAGCGCTGCCGCTGTTTCTGCTGTTTCGCGAACGCGCGCTCGAACTGAACAGTCAACGAGGATAATGATGAAATATATAATTTTGCTAGTCGCCCTCTCTTTGCTGCCGATGCTGGCCGCAGCGGACCCGAAGATCTCGAACACGAATGAACTAATCTCGGCAATGCAGAAGAAGTATGGAAAGTCGTGGTACAAGACCGCCACCTTCGTTCAGCAAACAACGAATTTTGAACCCGACGGGACGTCGAAAGTTGAGACATGGTATGAGGCGATGTCAGTGCCTGGTAGTTTGCGGATCGACTTCACACCGGTAAAGGAAGGCAACGGCATCCTGTTTACCGGTGGCAAGATCTTCGTCTTCAAAGACGGCAAGGTTGATTCGACGCGAGCGTTCGAGCACCCGCTCCTCATTCTCGGATTCGACATCTATCGCGCGCCTGCGAGCGAGGTGACCGCAAAATTGCAGGCCCTGAAGTTTGATCTATCGCAATTCCGGGAAGACACGTGGCAAGGAAGGCCGGTCTACGTGGTTGGCGCCAAGGCTGGCGACGTGCACTCGCCGCAATTCTGGATCGATCAAAAGAATCTCTACTTTGTCAGAATGCTTCGTCCCGCTGGTAAGGATGGCACACAAACATCGGAGACGCAGTTCAACAAGTATCAGAAACTCGGCGGTGGCTGGATGGCGCCCGAAGTGATCTTCATGGTCGACGGCAAAGTGGTGACTACTGAGGCGTATTCTGATATGCGTAGCGACGTCACGCTGGATCCGAAACTCTTCGATCCGCAGTTCTGGACCACGGTGCACTGGAAGGAGTGACGTGCCGGCTAAGTTCACACTTCTACCGGTTTGCGTTATGAGTTCGCAAGAATTCAAGGACTTCTTTGATTATTATTTGAAGTTCTCAAATTAATGGTTTAGGGATTGACGTGGGCCATAGGTGAGCGTATAAGTCCATCATCAAATTTATAAACAACAATTTCACAAATTCCAATTAGTCGACAATTCTCGCTGTTGACTACGCCATAACTTCAAAGGAAGGTCGGACATCTCAGATGCATCGGTTCACTTATATCCTTGTGGCCTTGGTATTAGTGACTTTGGGTCTCTCATTCGTTAGGCGGGCACAGCCTTTCGCAGCCACTTACCTTCCCGCTCAAACGAACGCGAAGTCGGACAAATTCCAAGAGGCCAAACGTCACTTTCCCACAGCAGCTTATGATGAGCCAGACTTGGCCGACGCGAAGAAGGAAAAGCAAAAGAGATACAACGATTTCAAGCTGGTTTCGGTTAAACCACAACCCTGGAAAGTTGAAACACTAATTACATCAGATAGTCTATTTGCTTTCCCAGCACTCCCAGTGGCTCAAAGTGATCTTATCTTCATTGGAACGGTCATAAGTGCAACGGCGCATTTATCTGAAAACAAGAAGAATGTTTTTTCCGAATTTACTGTTGCAGTAGAGTCTGTACACAAGATAACTAATCAATCAGTAACTCCTGGATCTGTCCTCACAATCGATAGGCTCGGCGGCCATGTCAGGTATCCAAATGGCCAAGAGGTACTGTATCGGTTCTACGGAGCGAACATGCCCAAGACGAGTGTGCGTTACTTGTTCTTCATTAAGTCCAGGAATAAACATGACTACAACATTTTAACTGGCTATGAATTGACGGGTGGAATAGTTGTACCGCTCGACATGTCGTCGCAATTCGCAACTTTTGAGGGGACAACCGAAGAAGATCTTGTGAAAAAGCTGCGCTCCCAGATCCTCAACCTCTCCAATTAAGGGAGATCCATGGCGAAAGCATCAAAACATCGATTATTCCAATCAGGGTTGCTAGTCCTTTGGATAGCATTGGTTGTCACAGAGGTGACGGTATCCGTGGAATCTCAGGCATGTATTCCGCCCATGGTAACTCCCGGTTATATGAATCCGATTACCATTACATTTAATTCATGGCGACCTGCAATTGGTAATGTGATAGTCAAGATTGATAGTGAGTTTAATTTTAGGTTTGCAAATGATGCCGCAGATCGGATTGAAGAAGGCCATCGAAAGTGGAACAACCTGATAACTTGTGCCGGCGTCAATTTTGTTGACTTTGAGATCGTGAACTTTAGTGCCGAAGACTACGACAACGATGCCCCCTTTGGTCATGTGTACTGGCAGGTTGACTACCCTGGGACCAGCGATAACGGATTGACGTTTTCTAACATTGGCTTTGGTGGAAGGGTTGAATCAGCAGTAATAAAAATAAGACCAGACCTCGCCTGGAGTAATTCGAGTAACCCTATCTATTTCAACTACCTCGGCAGCCATGAGATTGGACATACATTTAACTTAAAAGATTGTCTATCGTTTACCAGTCCTGCGTGTCTAACAGGTGGATTGACGATTATGGGTGGACATACAAATACCGCGTTTGATGCTCAAGGGCCAACAGCGTGTGATTTGAATGCGGCAAAGCAAATTTACTGTCCTTCAACCCCGTCGCCGACTCCAACACCAACACCGGATCCAGACTGGCCGTGGCCCGACCCATTCCCTCCCACTGACCCTGAAACGTGTCAAAACGGAGGCTGGTACTGGAATTTTACAAATGACACTTGTAATCGGGATCCGGCAGACGCAACGTGCGGCAGCACAAAATGCGTGCCGTACGTGATACCAACGGATGGTGGCGATTGCAGCGGTGCCGATGATTATTGTGCGATGCCCTATGGTTGTCCACCAGGGACTGTCGATGGTGGGCGAGGCTGCTGCTGTTTTCCAACGCCAGTTTTGATTGATCTGTCCGGTAACGGCTTTTCTCTTACCGATGCTTATAACGGCGTCATGTTTGATATGGGCGGTGATGGCAAAAAGGAGCCGGTGGCGTGGACCACTACTGACAATGATGACGCGTGGCTAGTTCTCGATAGAAATGGAAACGGACAAATCGATAGCGCTAAAGAGATGTTTGGTAACTTCACCGATCAACCACACGCGACGACCAGGCTGAATGGTTTTGTTGCTCTTGCCGAATTTGACCGAAACGACAACGGAGGCAATGGTGACGAAAAGATAACCAGCACGGATTCAGTGTTTGCGAATTTGAGGTTATGGCAGGATCGGAATCGTAATGGTGTATCCGAGCCCGGTGAATTGCACACACTCACGGCTTTCGACATCGCTACCTTGGATCTGGACTACAAGGAATCGAAGAAGAGTGACACCAACGGGAATCGATTCAGTTATCGAGCGAAGGTCAAGGATGCACAAGGCAATCAAATAGGACGTTGGGCTTGGGATGTAACTCTTAGCGCGAATCCTCCTCCAAGACGGTAAGTGCGCTCGAGGTTAAGTCGATTCAGAGAAGCGAACTTTCGGTAAAGCAGCCTGCAATTCGCGAGTACCGGCTTCGGTGATCTTAGAGCCAGAGATTAAGAGCGTTTCTAAGTTCGATAGTCGCTTGAGGTGAGGTACTGCAGCATCGGTGACTTGCGTTTGAAAGAGGCTGAGCTTCTTGAGCTCTTTCATGGCCCTTAGATTTGTGAGCCCCACGTCAGTGACTTTGGTCCCGCCGATCAGCAGAGTCTGCAGATGCGTTAGATTGCGAAGGTAAGCAAGTCCTCTATCCGTCATCTCCGAGCGAAACAGATTAAGCATCTCGAGCTTCGTTAGGTTCTTCAAGTTGGCAACACCGGCGTCACCAACGTGTGTGAGTCGTAGATCGAGAACGCGAAGCTCTTTGAGATTCTTCAGTATGATGAGGTCTGCATCGGTGACTTTGGTTCCGTGTAAGTCAACTTTGACGATAGGCCGGTCTTTCTTCGCTTCATCAAACTCCACCGTCCCTCCAAGCCGCTGCACTTCGGCGACCACTTTATCGCGGGCCAAATCGCTTGCGTTGATCGTTGAGCTACAACAGAAAAGAAGAACTGCGGCGAGTAGAGAAAGAGTCTTCATCATGTCGGAATCTCCAGCTTTTCGGATTCAGTTTGCGACGGTCTAATGTACAAACACCCGTCACCGGATTTTTGTGGCAGCGATCACTATCGTTGCCAGTAATCCGGACTTTCTTTCATGTTCGGATCTGGTCGCTCCATCCAACGTTCGGGACGGAGCAACTTGATGAAACCAAATTGCTCGTATAACCCCTGTGCGTCTTTGGTCGCCAAAACCCACCGGCGAAATCCCTGCAGCTTAGGATGAGCGATGATGACTTCCATCAGCCATTTCGATAACCCGCGCCCGCGGTGTTCCGGCACGATGAAGACATCCGCCACCCACGCGAACGTCGCGTAGTCGGTTACGATTCGCGCGAATCCCATCTGCTGGTCACCGTGGTAGATGCCAAATGCCATTGAGTTTTCGATCGAGCGTTCGACGACGTCGCGCGCCCGACCCTTTCCCCAATATGAGTGGTTGCTGATGAAGTCGTGAACAAGTTTTATGTCGAGGCGGGAACGATCGGTGCTGATAGTGTAATCACCTCGTTGCCAAAGCTCTTCTGAAATGTCCGGCATACGAGCACACTATCATGGCTGCGTGGTGAAGATATAGCCTAAGGGAATTGCGGCGACCAAGGTTGCGGCTAACACCAGAATCTTTCGCTTACGCTTTATCACTGCGCGTAGGATGAGACAGATTCCCAACAGCGACAAAACGTAACTGCTATCGTATGCGACATGGAGCAGTTGATGATTGAGCTGCTGTATCCCCCGGACAAACTCGTGAGCAATGGCAATCAGAAAAGTGCAGACTGGAAATCCGGCAACTAGAACATATGCCATCTCTACCGGGTACCGTAAAACCAAAACGCCAAAAGCTAATAAAACCAAACAAGTGACCGGAACCAAGTGATACATTCAGGCTTCCCTCACTCGTTTACACGAGTGCCTGCGGTTTCAGTTCACTTATATGTGTCCTACAAAACGATCCTAGATGCTCATCGACGCCCGTTCTACGTTACTCATTCCGTAACGCCGTCGTCGGATCCAAGCCCGCGGCCCGGAGTGCCGGGAGCCAGGAGGCGAGGAAGGCGATGACCAGGAATAGTATTGCGACTGAGGCGAACGTTACCGGATCGGTGGGTTTGACCTCCACTAACATGCTCGCCAGCACGCGCGTGAATCCAAAAGAGGCGACCAGGCCGATCACGATGCCAATCACGCTCAGGAAGAGTCCTTTCCCTACCATCAAACGGAAGATGCGCGACGGCGCCGCACCGAGGGCCATGCGTACGCCAATCTCCGCAGTGCGTTGTCGGACCGAAGTCGCAAGGACGCCATATAACCCCACGCCAGCTAGTAGCGCGGCGATCGTCGAGAACACTCCGATCAGCAGGAGCGAAAAGCGCGTCTGGGCCTGGGCCTGGACCACGAGCGCGTCCATCGGTTGCATTTGATTAATAAAAGTCTCTTTACCCATTTTGCGAACGACTTCTCGCACTGATCCGGCCAGCGCCGC
>Ga0207710_10000395_pt1 | contig 29284 bp, 19 predicted proteins | sample KBSS24metaG_FD_184400 | JGI IMG/M metagenome (GOLD analysis project Ga0207710, IMG submission 184400) | Switchgrass rhizosphere microbial communities from Kellogg Biological Station, Michigan, USA - KBS S2-4 metaG (SPAdes) (version 2) | ecosystem: Host-associated > Plants > Roots > Rhizosphere...
GAAGACGTAGGGCCGGCAGGAGTCGACGCGGGAAAAGGCGGCAAGTGCCTTATCCTGCCACCGGGCTACAAGGACAAGGTTCCGGACGGATACATTCCGTTGATCTCGCAGATCTTCGAGGGTTACGCGCTGTTGCGTTGCGTGCTCAAGAGCGGGAGCGACGAGGATATCGCGAAGGCGGTCGTCTACGGCAAGAAGATAAAATTCTATCCGCTCTCACAGGCCGCAAATCCGCCCGAGACCAAGTTTATCGACGCGCAGGGAAAGATGTTCGACGCGACGATCACTTACGACCTTCGCTTTTTCGAATCGCTCAACCGCATCGTGCAGATCGGACCCTGGCTCGAACGCGACCGCGCGTATATCGATACCCTGGAATATATCGGGATCAAGAAAGACCAGGCCTTCGCTCCCGATGACAAAAGGAAGGCGTTACTGCTGGACGGGATCGCCGAGGCTCGTGCGTGGCTGGACACTACCTTCGAAACCGTGTTTCCGCCCTTTTACCCCGATCGAAAGTGGTTCTTCCCTGCTGTGATGGGCGTATCCAAAGGCAATGCGAGCTTTTATTCGGCCGACCCAAACGATTACCCGGTCGGTGCTCGCGGCGTTTCGTATTCGATGGGATACGTCGGGATCAAGCGCCGCGGCGGCGGACAATATTATCTTTACTCGATCCACGACAAGGATGGCAATGGTCTCGATTCAAGCGTCGGATACCACCTCACCGTACCGCCGAACGTTCCGATAACACAGTTCTGGTCCGTTACCCTGTACGACCGCATGACTCACGCATTGATTCGCGAGGCAAAAACCTGCTCCGTCTCATCGCAGTCGCCTGCCCTGCAAACGAACGCTGATGGCTCGGTTGATTTGTACTTCGGACCAAAAGCTCCTGGCGGCAAAGAATCCAACTGGATCGACACCGGCTCCTCGGAGAAATTTGAAGTGCTCTTCCGTCTGTATGGTCCACAGAAAGCATTGTTCGAAAAGACCTGGAAGCTGCCGGACGTTGAGAGGCTCTGATCGCGAACCAAAGGAGAAAGAAATGTCCACGCAACCAAAACCAACACAATCGTCGGAGCGAGTTCCTGTTACCGCGGACAACTTTATTCGGGCCGAGTCCGACTTGGTAAAAAGCGGAACCGCGAAATCGGGCGGTTTGGGTAAGTTCATACACCATCGCGAACCGATGACGATCGACTGCCCGATCATCCGTCCGAATCGCGACACGCTGTATTCATTCTCGGTGTGGGATCTTGAGGCCGGCCCGGTCACGGTCACTTTGCCGGATCCGGGCACACGATTTCAGACGATGATCGTGATCGATCAGGACCACTATGTGCCGCAGGTCATCTACGGAGCCGGCACCTATAAATTTTCACAGGAGAGTATCGGCGGCACTACCCGCTATCTTACGCTGGGAATGCGCATTCTTGTAAATCCAGATGATCCGGCAGACGTCGCCGAAGTACACAAACTGCAGGATGCGATCACATTCCACCAACCGGGTGGCCCGGGCATATGGGAAGTGCCGAATTGGGATCCGATCAGCCAGAAGAAGGTGCGCGATGCGCTTCTGGTGCTGAACGAAACGCTGCCCGATTTGAAAGGCGCGTTCGGGAGTCGCGAAGAGGTCGACCCCATTCGTCATCTGATCGGTACCGCGTCCGCATACGGCGGGAATCCTGATAAGGACGCAGTGTACCTCAACGTCATGCCGAAGAATAACGACGGCACCGGTATCTACAAACTGACGGTTGAGGATGATGTGCCGATCGACGGCTTCTGGTCCATCAGTGTCTACGACGCCGAAGGTCATTTCAGGAAGAACGAGTTGAATGCCTACACACTCAACAGCATCACGGCAAAGAAAGATGCAGACGGTTCGGTGACTGTCCAGTTCGGCGGTTGCGACGGCACAGCCGCGAATTGTCTTCCGATCTTTTCAGGTTGGAACTACATGGTGCGTCTTTATCGTCCGCGCAAGGAAGTACTAGATGGCACCTGGAAGTTCCCGGAACTCCAATAGGCCATCAAGAATCACAAGAATGACAAAGAGTCTCAAACGACACTTGCCCAAACAGGAGCATAAATCCGAAAGAGGTGAATCATGAAGCATAACTTGACCCAACGAATGTCAGCGGAATTCTTTGGAACCTTCTGGCTCGTTTTCGGCGGTTGTGGCAGCGCGGTGCTGGCGGCCGCGTTTCCGCAAGTCGGAATCGGGCTCCTCGGCGTCTCATTCGCGTTTGGTCTCTCGGTCTTGACGATGGCCTACGCGGTGGGCCATGTCTCCGGTGGGCACTTTAATCCGGCAGTGACGGTGGGCGTTTTCGCGGCCGGGCGCTTTCCGTCAAAGAGTATTCTCCCTTACATCGTGGCGCAGATTGCGGGCGCGATTGCCGGGGCCGGAATTCTTTATGTAATCGCGAGCGGCAAGGTCGGATTCGACGTGAGCGCGGGGTTCGCTTCGAATGGTTATGGCGCGCATTCGCCCGGCGGTTACACCTTAGTCGCTGCCTTGCTCTGCGAAGTGGTGATGACCTTCTTTTTCCTCATCGTGATTCTGGGCGCAACTGACGAGCGCGCCCCGAAAGGTTTTGCGCCAATCGCGATCGGGTTGGCCCTGACGCTGATCCATCTCGTCAGTATTCCCGTAACAAACACGTCAGTAAATCCCGCCAGAAGTATTGGACCAGCGATCTTCGTCGGTGGCTGGGCCATCAGTCAGTTGTGGCTGTTCCTGGTGGCGCCCATCGCCGGTGCGTTTTTAGCCGGAGCCGCACATCGATTGCTCCTGGCTGAGCGGGAAGTAGTCGAGGTTGATGCGCCGCTTGCGCGCGCCGCTACACGTTAACAGCCGGATCTTTTCAAACGATGAGCGCGCTGACGATTGAATCACAAGAGACTACCGAGGACTTCTCCCTCGTCCTGGGTGGTCCTCTGTTTCAAATCTTGCGCCGGGCGTCCCTGTCCGGCACTGCGTTGGAACTGCTTCGCCGGCGGGTAATCGTCATCACCACGCTGTCATGGCTGCCGCTGTTGGTGCTCTCAGCCTGGGAAGGCCACGCCTGGGGCAGCAGTGTTGGTTTGTCCTTTATACATGACATCGACGCGCACGCTCATTTTCTGATTTCGCTGCCACTACTCATAGGAGCCGAGTTAGTCGTTCATAAGCGCATGCGAAACGTGGCCAGCCAATTCTTGGAACGCGGATTGGTCCCCACTAACGCACGGCTCGAATTTGATAGGGCTGTCAGCTCAGCGAAGCGCCTGCGAAACTCGGTAGTGGCGGAGTTGCTGCTGATTGCATTTGTCTACGGAGTTGGCGTGTTCCTCGTTTGGCGAAGATATGCTGCGCTGGACGTCTCGAGTTGGTATGGCGTGAATTCGAATGGACGACTACATCCGTCCCTCGCTGGTTGGTGGCTTGGTCTGGTGAGTCTACCATTCTTTCAATTCTTGTTCTTTCGCTGGTACTACCGGTTGTTTATCTGGGCGCGCTTCCTCTGGCAGGTATCGCGCATTCAACTCGATCTTTTTCCGACTCATCCGGATCGAGTAGCCGGCCTTGGCTTTCTTTCAGGCGTGAGCCGCGCCTTCATGCCGCTGCTGTTAGCCCAGGGGGCGTTGCTGGCCGGAATGATTGCGGACCGAGTCTTCTACACCGGTGCGTCACTTACGCAATTCAAGCTGGACATTGTCGGAGTCGTGGCCTTCGCGGTATTGGTGGTCCTGGCTCCGTTACTCGTTTTTTCCCCACAACTGGAACGAGCGAAACGCACGGCTCGGCGAGAATACGGCGTGTTGGCCCAGCGTTACGTTCGAGCGTTCGATAGTAAGTGGCTTCGTGGTGAAGCACCTGCCGATGAACAGTTCATGGGTAACAGCGATATTCAGTCACTGGCTGATCTCGGCAACAGCTACGAAGTAATCTCAGAGACGCGGTGGATCCCCTTTGATGCACGGACCGTGCTGCACCTTGCCGTCACGACACTCGTGCCTGTGCTGCCGTTGACGCTGACAATGATTCCGCTTGATCAACTTCTCGATCGGCTTTTGAAGCTTATCTTCTAGATCGGAGACTGTAATGAAAAGAACTCTTCTGTGGGTAATGGCGGCGCTTGTGGTTGCGGTCTTGTTCACCATGGTGTCGGAACCGCCAAACGTCGACGCGAAGCCCAAGGGCGACAGCTTCTCCGCCTTGGCGTACCTTCCGACGGGCGCTGGACCACGAATGATCGGAGCCGGTGCGACCGCAAACCTGACTATTAATCTTGAGAGATACACGACCGATGAAGAAGCAAAGCAATATGCGGCGACATTGTTGGAAAAAGGACCGGACGAATTTCTCAAAGCCTTAGAGCACGCACCGGCGATCGGGAAAGTCACGATGCAAAGACGCCTGGGCTTTTTTGATCTCAAGCTGATTCGTTCGCATCCGACTGAAGATGGTCGACGCATCGTGGGTGTTTGCGATCGTCCGATTGGATTTCTGGAAGCTTATTTCTCTGGCCGCTCTCTGGACAATAAATTCGGCATCGTGATCATCGACCTCAAAACCAACCAGAAGGGCAAGGAAGAGGGAAGCGGCGCATTGATATACGCAGCCAAGGTAACAGTGTTGGAAGGCAACAAGGTCGAAGTAGAAAACTATGGCATCGATCCGGTGAAGCTGATGGCTGTGAGAAAGTTTTAGAACTGGAGGCGAGGATCATTCGGATAAAGCCATGAACAACAATACATCAGATTCCGGTGGGCCAGATTCGAAGCCGGAACGAGCACTTCCAGAGCCGTTTTCCGCGAAGATCGATGTTGATGTGTTTGCCATGTCGCATCAGGGACACGTCAGAACAAAGAACGAAGATCATTTCCTCGTGGCTCGCGGTGGAAGAAATCTGGAAACTGTTTTCAGCAACCTGGATGAAAGCCGTCCCGGAGATCGGTTTGAAGAAACGGCTTATGGGATGATTGTTGCGGACGGTGTTGGCGGCGAAGCCGCGGGAGAGGTCGCGAGCCGAGAGGCGATCTTCAATCTACTTAATCTCGCTCTGCGAACGCCTGACTGGCAATTCCGTTGGGGACCGAAAGAAAAGAATACGGTGATGTGGCGAATGCAGGATCGGTTCCGTGGCATCAACGCAGCACTGCTCGAACAGGCTACGGCCCATGCAGCTCTTCGTGGAATGTGCACGACGCTTACCGCGGCACTCACGCACGGAAAGGATCTCGTTATCGGTCACATCGGTGATTCGCGCGCTTACCTGTTGCGTGATGGAAAACTGAAAAGACTTACACGAGATCACACACTGGCTGAGAGTTTATTTCCAGAAACGATCGGCCCACAGAGTGATAGATTGCTTGCTGAACTAAGTAGCGTGCTGGTGCAGGTGCTCGGCGCAAGTCAAAGCGGTTGCAGGCCCGATGTTCACGATTATGTCCTGGAGAACGGCGACCAGTTGCTTCTATGCACCGATGGCCTTACTGACATGGTCGACGACGAAACGATCGAAGCAATTCTAAATAAAGAGCAAGCTGCAGGAGCAGCCTGTCGAAGTCTGGTAGATCTCGCACTAAATAACGGCGGCCGCGACAACGTTACGGCAATAGTTGCGCGTTACTGGATCCCGCAACCTGAGGATAAACCGACATGAAAAAGCCTCGCAATGAATCTCTTCTCATTGCCACGCAGTGGTTGTGTCTTCTGATCTTTATCTTCTCAATACCTTTTCCGTCAGTCATTGTACGCGCTCAACAGGGTCCGAGTGGTCCACCGCTGTTAACCTATGACGATCTTGTCGCACTTTACGAAAATGATGTTCCTTCTGACGAGCTTCAAGCGAGACTGACCAAACTACTCAACACGCCATTCGTGCGTAACTCGACCGCTGGTGCAGCACCTTCGGGTAAATTTATTCGCATTGCGACCTGGAATATCGAGCGAGGTCTCGAGTTTGATGCCGTAAAGGCAGCACTGACAAACAACCAACAATTCTTTCGGCGGTTAAACCCTTCCCAGCGTGGCAAGAACTACAACTTAACGACGATTTTAGACCAGGCGAAAAAACTGAGCCGGGCCGATGTCGTAGTGCTCAATGAAGTTGATTGGGGATTGAAAAGAACAGACTACAGGAATGTGGCACGTGAACTGGCGACAGCAATGCGAATGAATTACGCATACGCAGTAGAGTTTGTTGAAGTGGATCCGCTCACGCTAGGCACCGAGACACTCGAAGGCGAAACCGGTACTGACAAGACCGAGATCGTGCAGAACATCGCGGTCGATAAGTCCAGAACACTCGGGCTTCACGGCACGGCAATCCTAAGTCGGTTTCCATTGCGCAATGTTCGCGTAGTGAGATTCGAAAATCAGGGACATGATTGGTATGCGAACGAAAAGAAGGGCGTATCTAAGTTGGAGAAAGGAAAACAGAAGGGTGCCGGACTCGTATTCGGTGAGAAGATCCTTCGCGAAGTGCGGCGCGGCAACCGAATGATGTTGTTGGCCGATATTGAGCGTTCGCAAATTCCTGGCGGCGCACTAACGGTTGTAGCCACGCACCTGGAAGCGAAGTCAAAACCTGAGGATCGTCGGAAACAACTCGAGGAAATACTTACTCAGGTTAAGGCAGTGGATCATCCGGTGGTTATAGCCGGCGATATGAATACCTCCGGCACTGATTCTGTGCCGACGTCGTTTCAACGTGAAGTTAAGAAACGGCTTGGAAGTAGTTCCTTCTGGGTGCAGAAGGGAATCAAGTATGCGACCGGCGTCGGGTTGTTGTACGACGTTACTTTGGGCCTGGTGAAAGCACAACGAACGAAACACGATCCCACGGTGAAGAGTGTGAGGTTCGTTTCCGAAAATCCGGAGGAAAAATTCTTCACGACTTTGAAGGACTTTCGCTTTCAGGACGGTGGCGCATTCGACTTCCGCGGTGCAAAACAGTTCTCGACGGGCGGCAGTAAAGAGACTCTCTCCGATTCCAATGAGCGCGCTTCGAAGGGATTCGCCAGTACACTCGAGTTGGAGGGAAAAATCGATATCGAATTAAAGCTCGACTGGATTTTCGTTAAGCCGGCACAACTAACTGATCCTGACGATACTAAGCAACCTTACATTATGGCGCCTCAGTTCGGGCGTACACTCAGAACACTGAACTACAGTCTCAAAGACCGCATCTCTGATCACAACCCGTTGATCGTTGACCTTCGGTTATAAATCACCGCTTATGGACAAAGGTTTTGTGTAACGACGTTTATTCATAAAGTCCAATTGTAATCCCGCCCCGCAATTACTGATCACAGCGTTCGAATTAGACGCTCGCGGTTCCCAGACATAAACCGTAGCCAACGTGTTGATGATCACTGGATTAGGGAAGTTAGTTCTTATTAATAACGGAGTACAGCATAGTGGGTGACTTGCTGTAAAGTTGCTGTAATTCCAAATTCTTCTAATTCCAATGAAGACAGATGTTTAATGTGCTTGCTTGGGGTTAGAACTCCCAAGTCAGATGAGTGAGCAGCCGTAAGTTATTGACTTTGATGGTAGCGGGGGTCGGACTCGAACCGACGACCTTGGAGTTATGAATCCTGAATCAGCCGCTGCATACAACGCCTTCCACAGAATAAACCGCATAATCCGCGGAGAAACAGTCGTTTGGCAGAACATAGAGAATTTTACGGCATATAGCGCAAGGAAGATTACAGCAACTTTACAACAAAATTCGATTACCAAAAACGCGAGTCAACCTGCACTCTCGCACACCGGATTTTAAGCCCGTTTTGGCACTATTGACCGTCAAAGCAAGTTAGGTAAGACTTGGTCCGAACTCGTAAACCCTCATCTTCCCCTCCTTTTAGCATCGACCCACGCTAGCTTCCCAAGTTGAGGGTTGCGGGTTCGAGTTCCCGTTGCCCACTCCAGATTCTGAGAAAAAGAAAGCATTTTATCTGCATAATCATCAGGCCTGTTGGCCTGGCAGAGATCAGCGAGCGCCTCGATTACGCTTCTTAACAGCGATCCCTAACACGGTCAAACCGGAGCCGAAGAGAAGAAGAGTGATAGGCTCAGGACAGGGTACTGGTTCGGGATCATCGAACAAGATGAACGAACCGACAGGGAGACCCGTGATGCTGAGTCGGTACGAATAAGAAAGAGAAGGATCGGCGGTAAAGGCAAAGGCGAAAGTTAAGTCCTGGGCGAATAAGGTAACCGTATCGAAGTCAAAAGTATCAACGAACGTCAGGGAAGGGTGATTGACGAAGTTGAATTGCCCAAACGATGGAATGAGCGTCATGCTTCCGGTCGTTACCTCTACTCCCACAATCTGAAAACCCGTGATTGGATTCCCATCGGGATCGAACGCCTGGAAGTTGCCCAGGATATTGACGACAAAGTTTTCGGGGAAGGAACCGTCTGGCAGGTCTACGAAAAATAAGTCCGTGAGAGCAATGCCATTTGCTTCAGATACTACTATAAGACCGGCAGAGGGTTGAACGAAGACCGTCCCGGTGAGTTGATCAGCGTTGGGAAAAGGGAGAAAGGGATCGGCGCGTGCTTCGCTGATCGTGGTGCAAAGGGTGAGCGCGATTCCTAAGAGGAATGGAATGAGGCGTAGGTTTTTCATGGTGAAGTTCTCCTCTGTGACTTGGCGGTAAAACGTTTGATGCAAACTCAATACGTTGAGCGTTATGTCTAGGGCGTTCGATAAACTCATTTTGGATATGCAAGGTTCTATCAAACCGGATTCTTCCCGGGTACGCCTTTCGGGCAATTGGGATCGGTGCAATAGCAGTATATAGTGATAGAAAGATTAAACTTACATCCAGCTCCGACAGGAATCGCATTAGTTAGATCCCCCGAACTAAGTGGCCCCATAAAAAAGATTAGGTTGCACGGTGGGTCACACACACACAGCTTTGGTGCTTTAAATTCTGCAACGTCAGTAGCAGCATCTACTATGAATTCCCAGAGCTTGGCAGACCACCTCAATGGATTCTTTGTTGGGCAAGGACCCGGCCAAGACATCGTAAATTGGCCTCGCTTCTCAGACACTTTCTCGCATGGACATTGGCCAAAAGGATCTGTTTGGTTGGGAACGAAATAAGCTGCATATGCGCTTTCACTGCCATCACGGTATTCAGTTGTGTCGCGTGAAATAAACCTCCCCAACTCTATGTTGTAGTAGCGGGTCTTGAAGTACATCAACAATGTTTCGGAGTCTGACCGCTGTCCTGTGTAAGTGTAAGGATTGTTAACGGCACTGGTTACTCCTTCTGGATCGTCGTTGGTGAACCAGACGCCATCAGAACCGGGGGATGTGAAGACAGTGGTCCTGCCATAAGCGTCGTATTGGTATGCCTCGGCGATAGTGCCTGCTGCGTTCGTCAAGGCATGGACCGAGTACTGCGTGTTTTGGTGATAGAACAGCCGCTGATCGCCAGGACCGATGGCAGTAACATCGCCATTTACGTTGCGATCAAGTACCAACGCTTCGTCTAGGTAAATGCCATAAACATACTGCTGGACCACAACGTTAGCGCCATTTCGTTCTTCAATCGTGCGCCATCCGTCATAGTAGAAATCGGTAGTCCCATTTAATGAACCGGAGTTAATCACTACCTTACGAATGCGGCGGTTCATCGCGTCGTAACTGTACGTGGCAATCTGCACCGCTGCCGGCGCCTGGCAATCATCGCCTGTGCCCGCGATGCCATCGGCTCCGAACGGGTTATTCGGATCGAGCAAGCAGACCTGGCCCAGGCGGTTCTTGTGATCCCAGCGATAGCCACGTTTGCCATCATAAGTAAGATTCCCGTTGTCATCGTGGAACTGGTTAGCTAATCCGACTGTCACATACTCGTTCATCTCGTTTGGCGTGCGATTCTCAATCACGCCATTCTCGATATTCTTCCGCCAGTTCTCCACGCCATCCAACTCCCACTGTTGCGTCCGTTGCGGAGATCCGACAATACCATCACCGGCGGGATTGAGCTGCCCACGCTTGAAATCTACGATCCGGTTAACGGAATCGTACGCGTACAACTCCGAATTACGCGCGTCGTGCAGCTTCCGCTCGAAACGTTTGTTATCTTCACGGTCGTAAGCGTAAGAGAAGCCGACAACAAGAGAGTTATCGCTCCGCAGATTGCGCTGACCGACGATTCGCTTAATGCCGTCGTAACCTGTATCCGTTGTCCCGGCATCGTCCAGATAAGTCTGTCGCACGCCATTCTGATACTGACGCTCCAGGACTCGCTCCGGACCGATATAGTCGTAGCGCACGATATTCGTTGGGGCGCCGTCGTCCTTGATCGTCTTAACGCGATCAAGATTGTCAAAGCTCAGGGCGAGCTTGCGATTGTTGGGGTAAGTCAAGCCGGTCCTTCGCTCATTTGCAAACCATTCGCCGGTGATTGCCTTACCGTTCTGCACTTCCTCAACCGTCCGACTTAGTGAGTCATAAGCCATGACGACGGTGGAATCGTCACCGGCGATCAGCGGCTCGTTGTTATCGGTCATCCGCGTCATCCGCGACAGGCCATCGTATTCGTATTCGTTCAGCGTGGTTCCAATCACACCCGGCGCGCGGCTGATGTCGCAACGCACACGACGGTTGATGGCGTCGTAGATGCAATTCTGGATCGAGCCGTTATTGTCTTTGTACCGCACCACATTGTCGTTGCGGTCATAGGTGTACTGCTTCGTCGTCGCGTCCGCAAAAGTTTCCACGGTGAGCCGATTGAGCGCGTCATAGGCGTACCTGGTGGCATTCCCGTTGTCATCGGTCAAACTCGTCAAACGACTGTTGCCGTCGTAGGTGGATGTCGTCGTGATCCGCCCGTCCGGGTTTGAAGTATTGGAAGTGTCAATGGCGCCAGACCCTACACCGCCCACACGAAGGTCTCGAATAGTCTGGAGCCTTCGATTGATGCCATCGTAGACGTAACGAACTGAGTTGCCCTGTGGGTTAACGGCGGAAGGACAGCCAACAGTGCCATCCGCCTTGGCGTCGGTTGCATGCGTTAAATTGCTGCGGCTGTCGTAAGCGTAGCGGTTAGTGTTGAAGCAATTATCCGAGTTGCGGGTCAGACGATCAAGACTGTCATACTGGTAGGTGGTCGTAAATGTCTCTGTCGCGACTCCTGCTTTTTGGCTCTTTTCCATCTCGATCTTTTGAATGACGTTGTTATTGCCATCGTAGGCGAAGGACCCTATGTCTCCTTCAGGATCGGTGGTTTTCATTATCCGATCCACGCCGTCGTATTCCATAACTGTCGTATCAAGATCGTCTTGAATTTCACGAATCTTGCGGCTGTTACGGTCGTAGAAAGTGAGGAGCGAAATCCTGCCGTCATTGGGCGTGAGAGGACCCTCTGTCAGGATAGGAGCGCGCACCGTGACAACTCCGATGGAGATGAAAAGCACGTCATCCTGTTGAAAGATGCGGTCCAACTCGTCATGTTTGAACTCACGCTGACTCAAGAGGACATTTCCTGCCCCGGAATTGTTTGTGGGACTTGGACCACCAATGAGACCGAACATTGAGGACTTTACTGCGTTGCTGTTCGCATCGTAGTTTATGGTCACACGGCCACCGACGGCATCAATAGTCCTAATTCTTCGGTCGAAACCGTCATACTCGTAAATCGTCTCATCATTGCGCCCATCGCCATTATTGTCCTCAGCATCCACCATCCGGGCGAGGTTGCGATTCTGGTCGTAGCTATAGGTGAAGGTTGATGCCTGCGGGCTGCTCAAGCCCCGAGTTCTGGTAAAGACGAGATCACGCTCATCGTAAGCTGTCGCGAAGATATTTCCTTCGGGGAAGATCTCCTGAATCTGATTCTCGTTCGCATCGTAGCGGTATCTGGTGATCAACCGGAACGGCGTCGAGTCAGTTGCGTCTTCATCCTTTTGGACCATGTGGTCCAGGATGTCGTAAGTGTAACGATGAATGAAGAAGGCGGGACTGCCCGCTTGCGTATCGAAATTACCGTCTCCGATGAAGATGGGCTTCCCATCCTGGACGCTGGCAACCCGATTCTCGATATCGATCCGGACCACATTGTCATTGAAGTCATAAAAAGTATCTTTGAGAGAGCGAAATGGTAGTTGGGATGCGATCCTGACGACTTGATTAAGCTGATTCACACTGTAAAGAATATCGTTGCCTCGCCCGTCAATAGTTCTGATCTTATTGCCCACAGGATCATAGAAATATTTGTTGCTGATCTGCGCGGGAGCCGCTGTCTCTGTGCGCCGCGCGCTGGTTCGGTTGTCTGTAATCTTTTCTTGCAGATAGCCGCCGGTCGTGGAGTTCAGGCCTGGACGTGTCCCCAGTGAAGTATTGCCGTCGCCATCAGGATCGTTTTCAGGAAAGTAGAAATAATCGTCGACATTTCCTTCCGGGTCGATCTCGCTGGTCATCTCACCGAACTGGTTGTATGTGTATTCAGTAATGATCGGTTGGAGCGTGCTATCGGAAAGCCTGACAGTGGGCTCTTGCTTACGAACAATGTTCCCGTGCTGAAAGCCATCAGGGTTGAGCAGAGGATCACCAATCAGCTCATAATCAAAGGTGTAAATGGTCGTGTATCTCGCCGCAGAGTTGGCGCCACCATTGGATGGAACAAAACCGGGATCATTCCCGCGTGGATCGGTTATGGTCTTGAGATGATTGAAGCGTGGCTCATACGTGTAGGTGGTGATCAAAGCAGCTTGGTCGCCCGCTCGCGCATCGGGCAATCGCGTCTCACTTAACCGGTTGCCCTGTTGAAAGCGGTCTGGATTGCCTTCATCGTAGGTAAACTCCATGAGATTTCCCGCGGGATTGGTCTTCCTGAGCAGGCGTCCATCGGCGTTATAGATCATGCGCGTTTCATAGACCGGTGGATCGCTCGATCTCAACCCGCGAGTGAATTCCCGGTGCACCAGAACATAGCCCAGACGGCTGAACTCATATTCATCGACGTTTCCATTGCGATCTGTTTCCCTGGTCAGGCTCACTGGGAGATTCGGGTCATCTGATTGCACACCGGCGTTCAACTGCGTGTAGAAGTATGTGAACGTCCCACCCGCGGGCACTCCGGACGCGTTAGTGCCGCCATAGGTTTGACGAATCACCTTGTCAGTCTCAAACGAGTTTGGATTTGTTCCATACTCGTTGATGAGAATGGGTGGGCCCCCGGCAGCGACTTCGTTGGGCCGCGTGATCGTCAGCAGGTTATGGTTCAGCCGGCTATCGCTGAAGCCGGAAGAGTAGGTGTAACGGGTGGTCTTTCCCTGTGGAAAGTCGTTGCCGTTCGGAGTTCCGAAAACCGCGGGAGAGGTAACCTCAACGAGATCGCCATTGGCGTCATAGATAAAAGTGATCTTCCGCCCGATAAAATCTTGGATCTCCTGCAGCCGTCCATTATTTAGCCCTCCAACGATATAGCGATAGATGATGTCGCGGCCCAACGTGTCGTTGACACGGACGAGTTGCCGCTGAGCGTTGTAATGAAAGGTCATGAAGTTGTCATTGCGATCCCTGATCTCCAGTAGTTTGCCGTCGGTATCGAAAAGCTTGCTGGTCCCACCCCGGTAGCGCAGCACAAGGGTTCCGTTCGGATTCCGCGTAAGCTTGGTGTAGAAGTTTGGTGGGGCAACAAAATCTCCTCGATTGTTTTTGAGGTAGCGATCATTGCGATCGAGACCATTGCTGTGAAATACGCTGCCATCAAGTTGAACCGCTAGGCGCTCGAAGTAGTTGTGATCCCAATTACGGCCCAGGGGGCCGTCGGAGTTGGCATGCGCCCGGTATTGCCGCTCAAAGGCATAGTTGACCATCAACTCGGAGCCTGGTCGGCCGGGAATCGAAAGGTCTGTAAGGTATTGGAAGAATTCTCCTCGTTCAGAGTAGATGTTTCCACTGCATCCGCCGGTTTTACCACCGCCGTGGTAACAGTCAGAGTTGCAACTGCAAGTACTGCACTCTGGCTTGTCAGAACAGCAAGGACACTTTGGGGGATTGGGCGGGGGCGGAGGCTTCATGTTGGTGTAACACTGAAAGCTAAGACTTTTGCTCTCATCTGCCAACACCACTCTTGCCTGCTGCGGTCCGGCCAGCGAAACAGCCACGCGAGTCGTGCCGAGCGGTTGACCATTGGGAACTTGAACTACCAATTGCGTCGCGTTCGCTGACAATACGGCAGCTCTGTTGGGGCCAAAGCGCACGATGTTTTGTCCCGGGGCAACAGCAAAACCGTTGCCGGTAATCGTCACCACATCTCCCGGTTGACCGTAGAACGGGGTGATTCGGCTGAGAGTCGGAGCTGCGAAGATTATCGAGGGAAGACACAAGAGAATCAGCCAGGCGCTAGACACACCAAAGGCCCTATAGAATATTAAGGAGCCGAACGAACCGGCCCTGCTCTCGGGCAGCATGCATCTCAGACACTCAAGACCAGTCACTTTTCACCTGCTCTCTATCGCTTTACGACGTATGTGAATTCTTGCCGCAACTCCGGCTATTCCGGCCGCGAGTAGACCGATTGTCGTTGGTTCCGGAATGGTGGCTGTCTGAACGGTGTGCATTGAACGGTCATCCGCCTGGTGCATAACTGATCGTACGGGGAAAAATCATTCAACTGATTCTGTCCATTGAGCAAGAAGTTCACTCGGGATTAATACAGCGTCGGCCGGCGGAAGTGGCCCCATGAAAACATCAGTGGCGCCCGCCAACTTGATGCACACACTTGGAACCGACAAAGCGCTTTTGCTTTCACGGATAGGCGTTGTCAGTTTGAAAGGCTCACGCACAGTCCTTTCACCGATAGTCAATTTGATAGCTGGCGGGAGTGAGACTCTCTACGTGGGAGTGAGACTCTCGTCAACGTGAGTGTGGGTCTTACAGGTGCGAGGCCCGCTAAAACAGACACTACGAACAAGCGCCTTTTATACCCATTGACCAGAGATGTCAATAGGGAGACTTGCCACTGTCGTTAGCAGATCCTATGTGCTAACGACAACATACACTCTTACCGTTGACACTACAGCATCAAAATGGGCAGTACAAATTCTCTGGCGGTTCATTGGCCCGCATTCTCGGGATACTTACACTCGCTCTTTCGAAACTTCCTATCTGACAACACTGAAAGGCATCCACTTGCAACTGCTTTGGACCAAGATATTCATCATGTTGTTGTAAAGTTGCTGTAATTCTGAATTCGGCTAAGTTGCTGCCAATGTAACTATAAGAGAGTGGCATTGGGGTTGGAACTCCCAAGCTCAAAAGAGCGAGTGTTCTAAGTTATTGACTCCATTGGTAGCGGGGGGCGGGATCGAACCGCCGACCTTGGGTTATGAATCCTGAATCAAGCGCTGCATACAACGCCTTCCAAAGAATAAACCGCATAATCTGCGGAGAAAAGTCGTTTGAGCAGAACATAGAGAATTTTACGGCATATAGCGCAAGGAAGATTACAGCAACTTTACAACAAAATTCGATTACCAAAACGTGAGTCAACCAGCACTCTGGCACAACGGATTTAAGTCCGTAGTAAGGGGCATCACCTATTCTTACCAAACGACCGGAGCGTTCTATTGCTTGTCAATTCTTCCGCCTTCGCTTCTAAGCTCTGCGCGTGCATGATCAGAGTTTCTGTTAGTAGAAAAGAGTTGCCGCCCTTTCCGGAACGCGAACCGCTGAACGTGCGGTGCGCTCTGCTTCTGTGAGTCCTCCTTGTTCCAGAAACATGCGGACGCGAGTTTCGTCAACTTGCGGGGCTGTGCTGGATAAAACACACCAGTTCGTTGTGGCATGAAGTTTCTCATTGATGCTAAGCTGAGCAAAGCATTTAATGAAAAGATAGGGGTTTTTTATGAGGTTAAGAATCACGATTGCACGCCAGATGGGTAGTGGTGGTTCATCCATAGGTCAGCTCCTTGCCGAGAAACTTAATTGTAAATACATTGATAGGGAGATCTTGAAGTTGGCCGCAGAACAGGTTAACTGTGACGAAGAGGACATAGTTGTGCGCGCAGAGAAGATATCCTCTTTTTGGCAGAGAAACTTTAGCGGCTTAATGCTTGGTCACCCTGAAGCGAAATACGTTCCGCTACGCCCGCTGCCTGTGTCGGATAGAACTTTGTTTGACACTCAGGTGGAAATTTTAAAGGCGATGGCCGAGGATTGCGATTGTGTTATTGCCGGATACGCAGCGGCGTTTGTTCTGCCTTCCCATGCTGGGGTATTCAATATTTTTTGTCATGCACCGCTTCATCAACGGATCAAACGCGTTATGACAGTTTATCAGATCAAGACTGAACACGAGGCTCGATTAATGATTGAAAGTGCCGATGATGCGAGAAGAAAATACGTTAAGAGTATGGCCGGCGCAGAATGGACAGATGTTTCAAATTATCACCTGGCTATTGACACCAGCTATTATTCTTATCAGGAGACTACGGATTTGATTATCAAATTCCTTCGAACAAAAGGGTTGGGCCGAGGCGAATGAGTTAGTTGAAAGAGTCCACACTCTTCATTTTCAATACCTGCGTATACATGATTCAACTTCACGAACCGTCCTTGCGTAGTCGTGTTCGAGCCCTGGACTAGTAGGTAAATCGAGAAAACAGTTACCTGAGTGAACTCCTCCCAAATTTCGCTGTCGGCCTAAAATAGAAAATGGGACCATTAGAGTGTTGTTGGACCACCTCTTTCAGCGTCAGACTGGACCAGGCACTATGTGGCCTGAAGCCATTATACTCTTCCCTAAACAACTGGTTTTTTTCTTTCGCGTCCGCGAGCAAAAGCACCAGTTGACGATCAAACATTAATCGCGAACGCTGCCGTTGAATGATTCCGGGCCGTGAGAAGTTCAGCGTCACCCTAGTTGTCATTAGCCCACTTGTCCAATGCGTTCAAGATGGATTCGCTCCTGTTGTCAACTTGGATTCGTTTTGGCACCACCCCGCGCACAGTTTGTAGTAGGCTCAAAGTAATTTCATATTAGTTGGTCTGATCACAAGTAAACTTCGCGTAATTTCTGTTCGCTCTGAAGTTCCGACGTGAGACCTGCGAAAGAAACGCTGCCATTGCGGAGGACACAAACCCTTCGAGCAATTTTGAGGACCTCACGTACCCTTTGTTCAACAATCAGGACAGCGATATTTGAATCTCTACTAAGCTTTTGAATCCAAGCAAGCACCTCGGAGACTAATGGTGGAGCAAGACCCAACGACGGTTCATCAAGCAAGAGTATTCTTGGCGACAGAACCACAGCGTTTCCAAGAGCCAGCATCTGCTTCTCGCCTCCTGATAGGGTTCCAGCTGTCTGCTTTAGACGGGCTCGTAATGCCGGGAAAAGACTCAATGCACGATCTACTCCCTCAGCAGTCAGCGACTTGCTTGAAAGAGCGACGCCACCCATTTCAAGATTCTCTCGAACAGTCAAGTCAACAAAAACGCAATTCCCCTGTGGAATGTAGGCTACGCCCTCACTGAGGAGCTTTCGCGGATTTGGCGATGCGACAGGTGCTCCGTCCAGTATAATGTGGCCGGACCATATTGGAAGCAGTCCAAAGACGGCTTTGAGGAGTGTACTCTTGCCAGCGCCGTTGTGACCAATCAAGGCAACGATTTCGTTTTGCTCGATACTTAACGAGACCCCTTTGATGACCTCTCTCTTTCCATAGCCAGTAATAAGATCATTGACTTGAAGGACACCGCGGTGCGCGTCAGGCAAGGTAGGCCTCCATGATGTCAGATTGCTCAAGAACCTCGCTGGGAAGTCCCTGAGCTATAACCCGTCCCTCATCCATCACTATCACCCGATCGGCGATTTCACGTACCGCGCTAATATCATGTTCAATAAAGACTATCAGTTTACCGTCGTCACGCAATCTTCTGAGTAGATCGAGAATCTTGGTTGCCATGCTGGGGCGCACACCAGCGACTGGTTCGTCGAGGAGTAAGATTCTCGCATCGGTCGCAAGACAACAAGCAACCGCCAGTAACTTTTGTTGACCATAAGATAATGCTCCCGCCAGTTCGTTAGTCTCATTTTCAAGTCCGACGAACTGAAGGAGGTCGAGGGCTTTTTCCCTGTTTCGGCGCTCTTCGCGAGCAACGCCTATCCGAAGCAGAGCACCAGCCAGGGTTTCTCCACGTTGATGAGGTCGGGCGAGCATGACATTCTCGACTACCGATGTGTGAAAAATAAGGCGTAAGTCCTGGAAAGTGCGCGCTACGCCAAGTCGCGCGATAGTATGTGCAGCAACGTGTGTTGTGTCGAGTTGTTCAACAAAACAGCGTCCGCTGTCAGGCTGAACAAACCCTGTGATCACGTTAATGAGCGTTGTCTTTCCAGCTCCGTTTGGTCCAATGATCGCGTTGATCCCTTCTTTTGGAAAAGTAAGACTGACTCCATCGAGTGCTAGAATTCCATGAAATGCTTTCGTTACTCCTTCACATCGCAAGCTCTCCATTCGCGTTTACCGTCCGAAGCTGTACTTTCCCACGATACCTCGAGGACGAAACATCATCATTAGCAGTAGTAACAGCCCATAAATGATCTGTCGCAAATTTGCCGCAGTCGAACTCGGTAGCCCAGCAAAGCGGAGTATTTCCGGCAGAGTACCCAACACTGCTGCACCTATTAGCGGGCCCCAGCGACTGCCGGATCCTCCAATGATCACCATGGAAATCACTAGAATCGACTCCACAACTGTGAAACTACTCGGGTCGATGTAGTTCACGTAGTGCGCGTATAGACTACCTGAACATCCTGCCAAGGCGGCGCTCACAGCGAACGCTGTCACTTTATAACGCAGTGTATTCTTTCCCAGGGACTTAGTTAGAACCTCGTCTTCACGAATCGCCCGAAGCACACGGCCAAACGGGCTCGAAACTAAGAGGCTAACCACGAGGTAAGCGAAAACTCCAAGGACAAGAGCGAGGGCAAGAAACCCAACTTGAGAACGGACTGTCCACCCGAAGATCAACGGCTTCGGAATGTCGCGAATACCGAGTGGACCACTGGTCAGGCCCATCCAATTGTTGAATACACTACAGAGAATCATCTGAGATCCAAAAGTAGCAATAACGAAGTAGTCATCATGCAGTCTAATCGTTGGTAGTGAGACAACGAACGAGATTAGAACGGCTACCGCCATGCCGAAGAGGATACTTAGCGGGAAAGGAAGACCGAGATGAACCGCCAGCAGTGCGGACGTATATGCGCCGAGTCCAAAGAAAGCTGCGTGCGCGATCGAAAGAATTCCCAACTGACCGACGAGCAAATCAAGAGAGACTGCCAGCACCGTATAAATCCCCACCAGCACGATGATGTGAAGGAGGTAGTCCATCTCAAACTTTTGTCCTCCAAATAGGACTGCCGAAAAAGCCTTGCGGTCTAAGCATGAGGAACGCAATTAGAATCAAGAAAACTATCGCATCTTGCCACTGAGCAGGGAGTTTCCAAATGGCGAAGTGTTGCACGATTCCTACCAGAATCCCACCAAGTATCGCACCCGAGATACTGCCGATACCTCCAGCGACGGCGGCCGTAACACCTATTAGTAGAATTCCGAAACCGCTCGTCGGGGTGATCGCAGTGTCATAGCCTGCTAAGAAACCGGCTATGCCTGCGAGTGCGGACCCGAGAAGAATTACAAACAGAAGTACATGATCGCAACTAATTCCGACTGCTTCGGCTAAATCGGGGTTGGTAGCGATGGCACGCATCTTCTTGCCCATTACGGTGAAACGCAGAAGCGACCAAGTCACGATGAACAACAGTATCGTCACCCCTATGGAGATAGCCTGCCAATGTGTGACCATGCTACCTAAGATGTGAACGCTATTCTGACCGACACGAGACTGTACCGTCTGTATCTCGCTGCCAAGCGTTAGGCCAACCACATTTTGGATAATTAGAAGCAGAGCTAGCGACGCCAAGAAAAGAATAGGCGACGACGAATGGAGCTTGCGGAGCGGCCGATAGACAAGTACCTCAATCATTAGGCCGAGTGTTCCAGACACAATAATCGACGCAAGAGCAGCAAGGCAAATAGGAACTTTAGTGTTATTCGAAAGCCAAATTCCCGTGTAGGCACCGACTAGGTATGTAGCAGCATGAGCAACGTGAAAGAATTGCGCCGTGCGGTAAATCATGCTGAAGCCCATAGCAACCAAGCCCAAAGATAGGCCAGCAATGAGTGCGTTCGCGAACGTTTGCGCAGTCATTTATCAAATACATTCTGCTGAGATACTTCAGCCGCAAGACGATTGCTGATAAACCCCATACTCGCTTGCGGACTGAATTCTAGCAGTTGGTTAAGTTTATTGGCTGCTTGTTTTAGAATCGCAAGGCCCTCGGACGGACTTTGACCTAAGTCGGGACAAAAGTGTCGAATCCATTGCCATTGTAACTCCTCAGTAGGAAGCTCATCCAACGACTCAATCCAAGGTTCTTGTTTACAGAGAAGAGAATAGGCAGGTGAACCTGGAATGATAAAAATAATGGCTGAGTTAATGCGTTCTAGCCCTCCTTGTGTCGTTAGTGCTTCTGCAAAGCGCAGCGACTTCTCCACTGACTCTGTCGTCTCTCCAGCGTTACCCAAAACAAAGCCCGCTTGAATCTTTATGCCTCGCTCATAACAGAGTCTAGCCGCTCGTTGATGCGTGCTGGCAGACGTACCCAATCCATTGAGTAGTTGAATTCTGTCATCAACAGAATCGAAACCGATATAAAGATTTCTTGCGCCAACGCGACATAAAAGGTTCACCAATTCAGGTGTAACACGAGAACTCTGGGAATAGAATGTCCAACCAATATTATATTGAGCCCATTCCTCCGAACGTTCGATTGCTGATGCTAAACTTCGAAGCATTGCCTGTTGGGTGCCAACATTGTCTCCGTAACACTTTAGCAAAACGTTGGATTTACGCGGCACTCCATTAGACCTAATTAGGCCAAGCACCTCGCTAACGATTGCATCGCCACTTCTATTCGATAGTGGATCATTCAGTGAACAATAGCTACACCAACGTGAGAGTTGCTTACCATTTCCGGTTCGCTGTTGCATCATCTCGCGATAGCCACACCCGAAATGCGAAAATACGACAAACGCAGCATCGATTGTCGGATCGATGCGAGTTCTAAATGTATTCCAGTACGATTTCACGCCCGCTCTAAGGAGGCTAAGATCAAGCGGCAAAAAATCATCGTATTTCCACGAAACTCCAAATTCCGAGTTATGTATTATTTCTCCTTGAGGCCCGCGCCAGCTGAGATTCGGGACGCAATGTAGATCCGAACCGCTCTGCAAGGCCTCGAACAGTGAGGCGAAAGCGGAATCCCCATTCCCTCGCACCACATAGTCAATTAACCCAATTCGGTTATTAAGAACCTGGGTAGACAAACGCGTTACGTGAGGACCTCCGAGAACAACTATCGCTCCGGCTGCCTTCGCCTGCTGGGCAACCGAAAGAACTTTTCTGTAATTCAGAGTGCTGCTGGCCGAAATCCCTACTACATCGGCGCGGGGTTGAAAATGAGGCTCGTGCTGTAGATCAATGACAGAGATTTTGACGTCAGGTACTTTTCGTCGAAAATGACTGCCGATTGTCAGCAATCCAACAGGATAGTACGCGCCGTCATTGGCCCCGCGTCCATAATCTGCCGGAACCGAGATGAGATCTACGTTATTCAACAGGCACCTTGGTCCTTCCAAGCCGTCCGAATTCACGGTGCATATCTCAATTCGACCGGAGCCTGTATGAGGCTCCCATTGCGCCAAAACGTTACAGGACCGTCAGCAGAAACAGTAATGACTAACGCCCCGCCTAACTGCATCGAGAGAGCTAGAGCACTGTGGTGGCGAGTGCCTTTACCTACAAGACTCAACGGGGGTACAAGGGTTGTATCGTGGACAGTGGCTTCACCGGCCAGCCCTTCCAGCGTATCCTTCCACAGAGGGGTATTAGTCTGTGCGAATCTACGGCACTTGAAGAGAATCGCACGATCGTTAGCATCTTGGGGTAGCAGTATTTCCGTAGCACCATCGAGAGCGGCCATCAGAGCATACGTCGTACAGTCATTTCTGAGGTCACTTTCTGATGCTGAATCACGTAAGCCCCAAACGGGATTGAGTGGCGTAAGATAGGAGCCGCCATCATTGCATTTAAGCCTGACGACTATCAAGGCACCGTGTCCTAAGGCAACCAGCGTCTCGCAGAGCCTATGTAGTACTCCTGTAGTTTCCATGACCGTACCATCGGAGACGCGACCTGTGCCAAAGATCTCGCTAAGTGTGCTGGTCAAGAAAGCCTTGATCTCTGTCTCAATGGGCTCATCTCCCCATAACAACACGGTCAGAGGTTCATCCCAGTGAGTGCGATTATTGCAGGGCAAAAGCATGCACTTGCCGTCAATGAATACGAGTAGTCCAGAAGCTGCGACAATCACTCCTAAAGTGGTTCGACTCTTTTCCGTCAAGTCTCGCAGCGCATCGCGCAATTGTATCTCGGTCCCGACGGCATGGAATTCTCCCATCGATTCGTAGCGAAGTCGTACTAAGCTCGTTGGGGTAGGCAAGGGCTCATTAGCCACTTCTTCAAAGAACAGTGCTGTATCCTGTCGTTGCATTTGAAGGTCGTTGCTTTTTATCCATCTATTCATGGCGTCACCAACAGAAGCAGCATCCGATTGGACATTGAAAGCCTCACGGAATCGACCCCAGCGCTTCTGCAAATCTCCAGGTACTTCCTGCATCATCCCACCCGACTCAGCGTCAATTCTTTCGCGGCTGAATCCGAAAATAAAACAGAAACTGAGTGTGTGGCCCTCATGCTTTTGCCCTACAAGGTAACGGGCCATTTTAAGAATGAAAGTAACTTTCTTTTGATCGAACGCAAGATGCCCCTTCAATCTGCTCAGAACACTTGCCAGATCGTTATTGTCGCCGGTAGACGCGAGGCTACCAATGCGACCCTTCTCGAATTTTCGGAATTTACCCTTTGCGATCTCGAGAACTCTGAGAAATCGTTTGTTGCTGCTTAGAATGGTGTGAAGATTGAGAAAGACAGATAGAATGGTTTCATCCGGTCTACTTTTCCCTACAATGGAGAGTGATGAATCGGGCAGCACACCCTGTTTATCTGGAAGTAGGCAGGGAAGACGAACCGTATAAAAATAGCTACCTGCGTGCTCTGGTCGACAATAAAACAGGAGCCAACCCAGACTTTGAATCCACGTCTCAAATAAATCGCCTGCTTGCCGCATTCTGCGTGGTTGGTCCCGATGAGGAAGTGACAGCCATTGCTCGAATAACTTTGCGTTGCGTCTAATTATTTCTACGCTGTTTTTACTTTGGAGTTGGTCTACCTTGTCGCGCAAACCACGAACATCATGGGTTTGCAGGTATTCATCGATGCTACCTTCAAAGCCTGCTTCATTTTGAGGGTCTGCTAACCAATCACGTATCGTTGATGTCCATTGTTCCCTTATCTGCGGTGAGGCAAGTTTAGCCTCCAGGCCTTTGCATATCTTTAAGATGGCGTGGAGTTTGTCGTCGGAACGGCTAATACACGAAGCGGCCCTTTGACCTGAGTATTCAATTCCAAGACTATGAAGGGAAGTCGCAGACAAAAATAACTGATTGATGCTGTCGGCTTTGCCCACCATCTGCAAATACGTTTCGTGAAGGCTTTCATGGCGATCAATGGCGCTCGTCCTGGGTAGATAACCATTGCAAGGCTCCAACAATGTTTCCCTTCCATTGCGTCGGAAGAGTCCGCGAAAGTTCAGAGCCCCCAAGCAAATGCCTTCATCAGCAACAGCGACTTCCCGAGCTGATGATAAATCAAAACCAAGATCTCTATTGAGGTGACAATCCCTTAAAAAGGGACGGAGGATCGCAAGATAGACCTTCGCTAACTGCTCTTCAAAGCCCCACCATTCCGTTGTGTTCTGTAGCTCATTAAGAACATTGTCGGAAAGGAACTCTGTGAGATAGTTGTCGAACGCCAAACTGAAGTCATAGAGTTTTGCGCTCATCTTATTTCCCTTCGAACCTCAAAAACTTCCCTCCTCGAACGACAACTACGGCAATTGGTTTCGTTACTTCTCCGTTCTGATCAAAAGTCATCTGTCCACCGACGCCTGGGAATTCCCTCGTTTCATAGAGACCAGTTTTAATCTGATCGGCACTAGTTGCGCCATTTTTGAACAGCCCAGCGATAACGTTAATTGCGTCATAGGAATTGCCTGAAATAAAGTCAGGAGGGTTGTTGAAGCGAGACGTGTACGAGTTAACAAAACTTTGAACGCGAGGATCAGGTGAGTTCACGTCAAAAGGCGCGCTTGCGCTGACTAAGCCTTCTGCTGCACCTCCTGAAATGTCGAGAAGTTTTGAGCTAATTGCACCAGGACTGGCAAAGAATTGTGACTTAAAGCCGACTTCCTTCGCTTGCTTCAGAATGAGTCCCAATTCTTGATCGAGGCCTGCCAAGTAAACAGCTTTGGGGGACTTGGTCCGCAGTTGTTCAATTTGTGCGCGATAGTCAGTCTTGCCTTCATCGTAACCAACTGTCAGCGAAATTGTTCCACCGAGTCGTTCGAAAGCCCTCTTGAAATCATCTCGGTAGGAAATTCCGTTTGCGGAATTTGAATGGAGGATTGCAGCGTCTTTAGCTCCGAATTGATTTATGCAGGCCGATGCAATTTCGTTCGCCGCAAGTTCTCCGCTTTCTCGGTTACGAAAAATGTAGTCGCCAGCATCTCTAATCTTATCGCTGCCTGCCGCTGTTGTAAGGAGCACCACTTTTCGTTCATTTGCTACGGGCGCACATGAAAGCACCTCGTCGCTCAGCACAAATCCAACCACCACGAACACATGATCAACATCGATTAGTTTGCGAAATGCTGATAACGCTTGGGGCGCTGCGGATTGTGAGTCTTCGACTATTAGCCTGATAGGTCTGTTTCGGAAAGACTCCGTCGCGTTAAGCTCGTCAACAGCGAGTTGCATACCATGGAGTGCCCGTTGTCCGTATGTTGCGCCCCTACCGGTTAGTGAAAGGACAACTCCAATTCTGTATTCCGGGGACTGAGGGTGCCTACGCTTCCACCAGTAGTAACTCGCAAATGCTATTAATACGAGCAATGCCCCCGTTAACACGAGAGCTGTCCTATTTCGCTTCATGAATGTTTCTCTCCGAGTAATTGAACCTTTTGGAGTACTAGAGCGATTCGAGTCTAACTTCGATCTCGGAGGGAAAACTTGTGATGATCTGACACGCAATCCTCGTCCGCGATTAAGCTGTAATGTTGACTGTGAATACGCCCTTAGGGTCTGAGGAAGAGCCGGAAATCTAGTGCGAGCAAACAGTATTCCAAAAAAGGAGCAATGGTCAATAGTTAATTGTAATTGAGGACTGAAATGCCCTCCAACCTGCGAACTGAACAGTCACGATCTGCACTTTATCCCATGTCTTAACCAAGTGAAGGAGACGATCCCGGAAACGAGACCTTTTGGTAAGAGCCTTCCCGCCGCTGTTATGGCCCACCCCTCGCGCGTTTCATTCCGCTGGCCACGCTCGCACCGATTCTTTTCGTGGTGGCATACAACATGAGTGAATGGCGTGAAGTTAGAACAATACTCAGGCTGTCGAAAGCGGCCATAACTGTTTGGTAATTACCTTCGCCTTAACCGTGCTCCGATCTGACTTGTCGCCGTCGAGATCGGAATGCTTTTGCTGCGCTGCTTTATATATGACAGCTATCGATGCTACAGGTCTGCACGAGTTGGAGAGGCTGGCCGAACGGCTGCGCGCAACGGGCCGAACGCTGCTGCTGTGTGCCGCGTAGTCAACCCGACCAGTTGTTGAGGCAGTCTGATTTCCTCCAATTTCTCGGCGAAGAGAACATTCTTCCGCACGTTGAAGCTAGGAGGGTTGATCCGCCGATCTGGGGAAAACGTGCCGCGAGTTGACGGTGCCGTCTTCCCGTGATGACAAACAGAACAGTAAACGCACCCTCAACGTTTTTTGGAAACGCTGCAAGATTGATCTCTTCACTCTCGACAACTTCCAGCAATAATGTTAGCAATATACATCGATGCTGTGCACCATCTGAGTCGCGTCGCAAATGCAAGATCTTGGCGTTCATTCGATCTCGTGGGCAGTACCTACAAACAGAAGAGCACCGTCCGTGACCGGATGATTACTTGGATCCGAAGCTTCTAATCGCCGTTAGATTTTGCAAATAAATCGATTGACAACTGCTCACATAACTCAATGCTGCTAAGACACACTGTCGCAGCGAAGCTAATCGACGCGGTCTCGCTTCGATGTTGCCCGAAGTTACCCACCGAATAAAGGCTGTTTAAGAGAAGGTACGAGACTCTTGAAACCTTTGTGGCCGCCGCTTGGTGTTCCCCGGTCATCAAATCCAAAAGAGTGCACTGCTGCTTAGGGCTCGCGGGTACCACACCGTCTTTTGGAGGGAACCTGCCACAATGTTCCCAGTGATGAATCCAGTCTTCGGGGATTCTTCTGCTTGGCAATTCGGAGTCCCAGATTAAGGCAAGAGCTCTGTTGACTAGGCTCCGAATGTAAACAACGACGAGATGTGGCTTGTCAACACTTTGGATCGCCAATCTCACAAAGTCCGACATTTCTTCGTCGGCATTGTCTAGGTGGCCGAAGCGAAGTTCGAGAAGACCTTTGATGTTAATCTCGAAGTCTGGCTTTGAACCAAAAAGGCGCCGAAGCGCGGTTGACCGTTCGCCATACCGCAATGCATATTCCTTCATCGCTCGACAAGAAAGCTTTAGGACGCTGCCGTCTCTTTCTACATAGCCTCGACTCTGCAGCATTTGTAAGCGTTGAGATGAAATCTGGTCAGCCCTAATGAACTGATCTTTAGCCAGCTCTGCTAGGTCGCCACGGTCTTCTTCTGTGCAATCCTCCCAAAGCGTGTTCAAAATGTCTTGCAAACCATCGGCCCTCAATCTGCCGGCAATCGAATTAACTTGGTCTCGCGACACCACGTCACTATTGCGAACCTCGTCCCAGATACTTCTGCATATAGCACTCGCAAGTACTGGTACTCCACCTGACCAATTAATAAGCTCCTTCGGAGCGCCAGTTTGAAAAGTTATCCCACGCATCTGAAATGGCGCTAAGATCGAGTCCCAATCATTTTCAGAAAATGCCGACAAAGCGATTGGGGTTGGATCGAAAATCTCCCAAAAATCAGAGGTCTTTGTCTCGTGCGAGCCGCACAATTCTCGCAAACGCCGTTGGCTTCCGGTAAGAAACCGTAGACTCGTTAACTCCGCAAGAGAACGAAGACTATCCCATAGATTCCGAGTGATTTGACCTTCAAGTAAGACCTTGTCAAGTCCATCCATGATGTAGAGAACTTTCTTGCCATCTTGCGCAAGTGATTCAAACGCAAACCGGATTGCGTCGATATTGCCATTCTCGGGTTTCGCGAGTTCGCCGCCGATCTCAGCATCAACGAGCTTAATAGGATCAGCAGCATGACGAGCAAATGTTTGGTAGAACGCCGAGTCATCACTCGGTGTGTTGTGTCGTGAGTCCCAGTACACGCAAGCATCGAACCACTTTTTGCCTTCGATATCATTTGCAAAATGATCGGCGACAGCGTTGAGTAGTGTGGTTTTCCCAATAAATCTTGGTCCGACAACAGACAAATGACTGGGAGTCGGTTTTTTTAATCCACGCATCAGCCTATCCCAATCGCGGGCGCGACCACGGAGGATGGCCATACGCGTGCCTAAAACTTCAAAAGGATTCTCAGCCATGTAGTATTAACCCTCGCTCAAAGCTCGACGACGATAGATGCTTTCGTCGATGTGCTCGCTAATCCAGCGCGCGAATAAAGGTATTCGCAAATAGTAGGAACTTCCCAGCTCATGCTTCCTCATCGCGAGCACCTCAAGCTCTCTTAACTTGTTGAGGTCATCATCGAGATCAATTAAATCCCCACGAATGAACCCCTCGCTTTCCAGGTGTTCTATTATTAACTCTTCAGTAACCCTATCTGGTCCCTCTGACAGCCGATTAACCAGGCATGTGATGTAGCGCCGGCGAGCTGTACCGATGTAGTCCCAAAGCGTCTGGAAGTGCTCATTGTCTTCCAGCATTTTTTGTGCCGCCACCTCGACAGCGTCCGGCGCTACCGTGTGCACACCGGTAATAGAGGATTCGTCAAAAACTCGCGTGCACAGAACTTGAATCAGGTAAGGTTGACGACTACACAAGTCCAGCACCAAATCGCGAGCTTGCGGAGAAAACACGAGCTGCTCTTCAACAGGCTTCGTTACTAGTAACCGTGCTGCCGTAACATCAAGTTCGCTGACATTGATCGGCAATCCGATGCCGAATAGTGCGCTCCAATAGTCTTCCCGCAAGGTCTTAATGCGACGCGTGCCGGTGATAATCCCAGAAAGACGATTATGTTTGTGGAATAGCGATCTTATGTTCTCTGGAACCTGCGGACTGGTTACTCCGTTGTCAATTCCTTCTTGGATCTTGTCGAACTCATCGAGCATCAAAAGGATGCGTTTCGACCCAACGGCGTCGAGCGCAGCTTCGACCTGCAAGTCTAGTTCTCCGAACGGGCTTTCTGTATTGAAGGCAACGCGCAATTTACTCAATACATTTGCGCCGAACTCAAAGCGACCAATGTTGCTTTGAACTAGACCCGCACCCACAACATTCACTGCATACCCGCCACGATTCAAAGCCTTGACTAGTTCCTCCGCTATTAATCGGAAGACGCTCTTAGCTTCCATTCCCGCCGCTAAGGGGCTTCCCTCAGCGCTTTGAAAATTGCAGTAGATCGGTACCCAATCCGGCAGCAGTTCCCGTAGCAGCAATCGCTTGAGAATCGAGGTTTTACCCGAGCGCCGAACACCCTCCAGCAGTAGAACAGTTGAAGGTCCTTCGGTACGCAAAGCCCGTTGAATACGACTAATGATATCTTCACGCCCGAAAAACATGTCTGGGCGGTCAACCGAATCGATCGGCGTCGCGATTACATAGGGACTTCCTCCCAGCTCAGTTTTGCTGGGGCGAATACCGGCATCACTTCGAACCTTATATTCGAGATCAATCACTCCATTGGCCGACGAGCTATCAAGTCGTAACGCGTTCCACTTAATCCTCAAAGGAAATGTGCCAGCGGGCTTGTGAGATATTTGCACGCTCCAACCTAATTGTTCTCCAGGCTGTAAGAGGGCCACGGTCTTTGAGCT
>Ga0207710_10000396_pt1 | contig 29070 bp, 27 predicted proteins | sample KBSS24metaG_FD_184400 | JGI IMG/M metagenome (GOLD analysis project Ga0207710, IMG submission 184400) | Switchgrass rhizosphere microbial communities from Kellogg Biological Station, Michigan, USA - KBS S2-4 metaG (SPAdes) (version 2) | ecosystem: Host-associated > Plants > Roots > Rhizosphere...
CGTCGGACGGCAGAACGGCATCGAGGGTTTCCACACCTACCTCGAGACCAAGGTGGTCGGCATCCTCGCCGGAGCGGCATCGTGAAGCGGCCGATGGAGGGCGTACGGGTCCTGGAGGTCGCCCAGTTCACGTTTGTTCCTGCCTCCGGCGCTGTGCTGGCCGAGTGGGGGGCCGACGTCATCAAGGTGGAGCACGCGGTCACCGGCGACGCCCAACGCGGCCTGGTGAAGCTGCTCGGCCTCGACATCGTCCCGGGCACGTCCTTCGCCCCGATCATGGAGGGTCCAAACCGTGGCAAGCGCAGCGTCGGCATCGCGCTCGAGGTGCCGGAGGGCCGCGCGCTGCTCGATGAACTGATCCGCACGGCCGACGTGTTCGTCACCAACTTCCTGCCCAGCGCGCGCGCCAAGCTGCGGATCGACGTCGAGGACGTCCGGGCGGTGAACCCGGACATCATCTACGTGCGCGGCTCCGGTTTCGGCGCGAGAGGCGACGACGCCGACAAGGGCGGCTACGACGCCACGGCCTTCTGGGCGCGGGCCGGCAGCGCCGACAGTGTCACGCCGGTCGACGCCGACATGCTGCTGGACATGCCGACCGGTGCCTACGGCGACTCGATCGGCGGCATGACGATCGCCGGCGGCATCGCGGCGGCGCTGTACGCCCGCAAGGCGACCGGCGAGCCGTCCGTCGTCGATGTCTCGCTGCTGAGCGTCGGCGCCTGGGCCACCCAGTTCTCGGTCAACCTCGCCCTGCTCGCCGGCGGGCCGCTGCCCAAGACGAACGCCGCGCATGGCTCGCCGGGCAACCCGCTCATCGGAGGGTTCAAGACCGCGGACGGCCGCTGGCTGTACTTGACGATGCTGCAGCCGACCAAGTACTGGCCGGAGTTCTGCGAGCGGATGGGGCGGCCGGAGCTGGTCCACGACCCGCGGTTCGCCGGCGAGGCGATCCTGTCCAACGGGCTGGTCGGTGGCGAGATCGTCGCCGAGATCATCGGCGGGTTGACGCTTGCCGAGTGGCAGGAGCGGATGGACGGCGCCGAGGGCCAGTGGGGACTCGTCCAGAACACGTACGAGGTCGGCATGGACCCGGCGCTGCGGGCGAACGGCTTCATCGCCAAGGTCGTCGACGCCGAGGGCGTCGAACGCGAGCTGGTCGCCAACCCGGTGCAGTTCGACGAGAACCCGGTGCGGAGCGGGCGTGCTCCGCAGTTCGCCGAGCACACCGACGAGATGTTGCGCGAGCTCGGCAAGTCCGAAGACGAGATCATCAATCTCAAGATCGTCGGCGCGGTCACCTGACCCTCACCGCGCACTACCGTCAACCCGAGGACGACCCTTTCGAGCTGAGCCCCAACGGATTCGAGCCCGCAAGATCAGATGTTGCGGGCTCGAAGACGCACGTGTCCAGCAGGTCCAGCCCCTCGCCGAGCTCCGTCAGGGTCCGCGCAATCCGGGCTGGGCCGCCGCGAAAGGGCTCGAGCGCCTCGGCGCGCCGCGCCCAGACGACGCTGTCGAAACCGCCGTCGGCGATGCGCTGGGCGATCGGCGCGCCCTGGTTGCCCAGGCCAATGAAACCAACTCGCGCCGCGCGGGCGATGCCGCGTGGCGCCGTGATCGCCGTGATCGCCGTGCACAGCACCGTGGCACCGCGGGAGGTACGTGAGATCGCCGAGGAAGCGGCCAGGTACGGCCTGCGCGTTCTGGATGCGCCGGTGAGCGGTGGCCACGCCGTGGCAGCTCGCGGTGAGCTCGTCACGATGGTCGGCGGCGACGCGCAGACCATTCGCGGAATGCGAGCCGGTGTTCCGGTGCTTCTCCGCGCATCTGATACACCTCGGCGCGGTCGGGGCGGGTCAGCAGGCCAAGCTGCTCAACAACGCGATGCTCGCCGCGCACCGGTGTGGTTGTGGATCAGCTAGACGGTTGGCAAAAGCACGGTCATCTCGCCGAACTCCCGATCGATGGCCTGGCGGGCTGCGCCGGCTCGGCCAGCGGTCAGGAGACGTTTGGTAGCCGCGACGGCTGCCGGGTCGTGGGCAGCGACCGTCGCCGCCGCTTTCACCGTCAGGTCGAGCAACGACGAGTCAGGGACAACCCGCCAGACGATGCCCAACTCGCCCGCCGCTCGGGCGTCGATCCACTCGCTGGACAGCATCGCCCACATCGCCTCGTCCCACCGCGCTCGGGCGGGAAGCAATACGCTACTGCCTGCCTCGGGCGTGATGCTGAGTGATGTGAACGGCAGCCGGAACCGGGCCGACTCGGCCGCGAGCACAAGGTCGCAATACAGCAGCATGGTGGCCCCGAAGCCCACGGCCAGGCCGTTGACCGCCGCTAAAAGCGGCTTCTCACAGGCGCTGAGTGCTTCCAGGAGCCCGGTGAACTGTTCTTCGGCCGTTGCTCTGTCCGCCGTGTTCGTCAGATTGACGAGCGACCGGTCGGCGCCGACTGAGAAGGCCCGGCCGTTACCCGTCAGGACGATGACATGCGTCGCCGGGTCAGCCGTGGCGCGTTCCACGGCGACGCGCAGGTCGCGGTAATCGGCCGCGGTGAAACAGTTCAGCCGCGCCGGCCGGTCAGAAGTGAGCCAGGCGACGTGCTCATTGGTTCGTTCTTGAAGCATGGTCGTTCGTCCTATACCCGCGGTGCGATACGGAGCTCTGCCCGGCCAGGTGCGAGCCGAGGCGGTGGACATCATCTATGGATCCACCCTCGGTGGGATCGACATCCTCATCAACAACGCCGGTATCCATCCTGACCACGCCCGTGGCGGCACGATCGTCAACATCTCCTCGATGGGGCATACCTGGCCGGTGGTGCCCACGTCTGAAGGTCGCGCTGTCCGAGGGTCGTGTCGGCTGGATGCCGTATATGCTCGAGCGGATCGACTACACATGGGAACGGCACCGATTTGTAGCGCCCCTGCCCTGAAATAGTTCGGCTGGAGGTCGTTGATGATGTCTGGACCGAGCGAGGTTTCCGGCCTCACGGGTTCCTCTGAGGTGGCGTCGGCGTCGACGAGCTGTCCGTCCTGGCCGTGGCTCCTGCGGGCGGAGACGGTTGACGGCTTGGTCGCCGCGCGGGCTCGGTTGACGCCGGATAGCCTGTTTCTGGTAGATGAGGCGGGCCAGCGGGTGACGTTCGGTGACTTCGATGCGCGGGTGACGCGCGTCGCCGCCGCGCTGGCAGCGGCGGGTGTCACGGTCGGGACTCGGGTCGCGTGGCAGCTTCCGACTCGGATCTCCACGTTCCTCGTGATGGCCGCGTTGCGGCGGTTGGGCGCGGTCCAGTCGCCGCTCATCCCGCCGTATCGGGAGCGCGAGGTGTCGGCGGCGCTCGCGACCAGCGACGCGCAGGTGCTGTTGGTCCCGGGTACGTGGCGTGGCTTTGACTTCACCGCGCTGGCGGCGCGGATCGCCGGGGCCGGCGGTCCCGCGCCGCGGGTGGTCGAGATCGGGTATGAGGCGCCCGAGGCCGAGCCTGTCGGCGACCTGGTGGAGCCGGCGCCGGACCCGGAGGCGGTGCGTTGGATCTATTTCACGTCGGGCGCTACCGGTGTGCCCAAGGGTGCTCGGCACACCGACTCGACGTTGCTGTCCACCGGCCTGGCGTACGCTGGTATCGGTGAGTTGGGCCGGTGGCCAGGCGAGTTCGGGTCGATTAGCTTTCCAGTCGCCCACGTCGGCGGCATCGAGTACCTCATCACCGCTTTGGCCAGCGGGATGCCGCTGCTCCTGTTGGAGGCGTTCGTCCCGGCCAGGGCCGTCGAGCTGTACAACCGGCACGGGGTGACTGCCATCGGTGGGACGCCGACTTTGTACACCGCACTGCTCACCGAGGCCGCCGGCCTGCCGGGGGGGCAGCGGCTCGTGCCGACGCTGCGCACGCTCAGGGGAGGCGGTGCGACCTGCCCGCCGCATCTGGTCGCGGTGGTCGCCGAGACGCTCGGCGCGGTGCTCGCGCACAGCTACGGGATGACCGAGGTGCCGATGGTCGCGGTGGCCTCGCCCGGCGACCCGCCGGACATCCTGGCCGAGACCGACGGACGGCCGGTTCCGGGTAACCGGCTCCGGTTGATGGATCCGTCCGACCCGGACGGCACCCTCAACCCGGCGAGCGCGGGTGCGGCGCCCGGCGGCGTCGGCGAGGTGCAGGTGTCCGGCGCCGGGGTCTGCCGCGGCTACACCGACCCAGCCGCAACCGCGGTGGCCTTCACCGCGGACGGCTGGTTCCGTACCGGTGACCTGGGCCGGCTGCTGCCGTCCGGACATATCGAGATCGTCGGGCGGATCAAGGATCTGATCATCCGGAAGGGCGAGAACATCGCCCCCCAGGAGATCGAAGGCATCCTCAGCCACCACCCGGCCCTTGCCGAGGTCGCCGTCCTCGGTCTGCCCGACCCGGACCGCGGCGAACGGGTCTGCGCCGTCGTCGCCCCGCGCCCGGGCCACGCCGCGCCCACACTGGCCGAGCTCACCGGGTGGCTTTCCAAGGCCGGCCTGATGCCCCAGAAGCTGCCGGAGCAGCTGGAGGTCATCGACGCGCTGCCCAGGACCGGGCTAAACAAGATCGACAAGAACCGGCTCAGGGACCGTTTCGGATCCCGGACCGGCTGACCTGTGGGGTGCCAGAACCGCGGCGTTCTACGCCGGGTGCCGTCGACCTGATCTTCAGCGGCTGACCGCCACCGGCCAGCACTTTTCGAGAGCGAGAGCGCAACCGTCCGCAGCTTGATAGATCACAGGTGAGACATGATCGCGGGAGGCAGCGCCATCGACGATGAGCCGGTGGTCGAAGCCGCGGTCAGCGCGGGTCAGCGAACGGTACCCAGGCTCTCGTCATTCCACCGTCAGCGCCCGCTCCGGGCACGCTTTGGCGCCGGCCAGCGCCTCCTGGAGCAACGCATCTGGCACCTCGCCGGAGGTCTTGCAGTAACCGTCGTCATCCAGTTCGTACACCGACGGCGCCGTCGCCTCGCACAACCCGTGTCCGACGCACAACTTCTCGATCAGAGTGATCTTGGGCATAGTTTCGAGTCCATCTCTTCGACCGCGGGCTGAATCGTACGGCCGCCTCGCCCTTCGTCGGCGTCCGGCACTTACCGGGGAGCCATCCTGATGGCTCCGTCGAGCCGGATGACCTCGCCGTTGATCATCGGGTTCTCGACAATGTGCGCCACCAAGGCGCCGTACTCCTCCGGATGGCCGAGTCGTGACGGATGCGGCACCTGCGCCTCGAGCGAACGCCGGGCCTCCTCAGTCACCGTCGCGAGCAACGGCGTGTCGAACAGGCCAGGCGCGATCGTGTTCACGCGGATGCGGGCCCCGGCCAGGTCGCGGGCGAGGGGCAGCGTCATGCCCACGACCCCGCCCTTGGACGCGGAGTACGCGACCTGTCCGATCTGCCCCTCGAAGGCGGCGTTCGACGCCGTGTTGATGACGACGCCCCGCTCCTCGCCGTGTAGGTCCGTCTTCGCGATGCGCTCAGCGCCCAGGCGCAGCACGTTGAACGTCCCCACCAGATTGATGTTGATCGTCCGGATGAAGCGGTCGAGCGGGTGGGCTCCCCCGCGACCGAGGACACGGATGGCTTCGCCCGTGCCTGCGCAGTTGACGACGATCCGCACGTCGCCGAGGTCCTCGGCGACGTCGAAGGCCGCCGTGACGGCGTCGGTGTCCGTGACGTCCGCTGGGGCGAAGCGCGCGTCCTCCCCGAGGTCGGCGGCGACGTCGGCACCCGGAGAGGTCGGCAGATCGAGGATGACCACCCTCGCCCCACGCTTGACCAGTGCTCGGCTGGTGGCCAGGCCCAAGCCGGATGCACCGCCCGTGACGACGGCGACGGCGTTCTCGATCTGCATCTGTACTAATGCCCTTCTATGAGTGGGAGGATTCCTATGGGTGGGAAGAGTCGTCGGTGAGTGGCTGGTGCAGGTGGTCATGCTGACTGAAATCGTGATCCACCTCGACGCGCAGTGAATTCACGAAGAAGGCGACGAGGTGGTACTGCCCGACCACGAACGGCACCTCGAGCATCTGCTCGGTGGTATACCTGCGGTTCAGCTGCTCCCAGGTCGGGTCGGTGAGGGTGCTCGACGAGCGAAGCTCGTCCGCGGCCGTCAACAGCACCGCGTCGAACTCGGACCAGCCCGGCGCCGACGGCCCCCGTCGGACCCGGTCTATCTCCTCTGAGCTCAGACCGGCCTCGGCGCCGAGCACCTGGTGGTGGGCCCACTCGTAGCGCGCGCCGCAGTGGAACGCTGTCCGCAGGATGAGCAACTCGCGGTCCCGCGCGGGCAAGGCGCCGGTGAGCAGGCCTCCGCACAGGGGGATCCACCGACGGAACAGCCGCGGGTACCGAATGAGGGTGGTGAACAGGTTGAGGTCCCGCGCCGCTCCCACCTTGGCGAGCAGCTCGGCCTCGTCGTCGGAGCGCTCGGAAGGCGGGAGCGGTGGGATGCGCGCGGCGCCCATCACAGCCGCAGGGCCGGCCGGCTGCCGTCCTGGGTCAGACGCCGACACGGGTGGCGATCCCAGGTACGTCGCGGTCGGCATCGACCAGCTTGAGGCTCGGCAGCACCGCCTTCGCGAACAGCGCCTGGTTGGCGCACGCCACCTCCTCACTCATCCCGGCGTAGGACAGGACGGCGAGCACGCCGGCGCCGTCGAGGCGCCGGACGTTGGTGGTGATCTGTTCGATCACCTGCTCAGGTGTGCCATGCACCTGGAGGTCGGCGAGATGCCGGACGAAGCTGTCGGAACCGTGCTTCTGGATGTTGCCCTGGAAGTTGGCGTAGTACTCGTAGCCCGGGATCTCGGCTAGTTTGGGGTTGTCGAACTCGTACCAGTCGAACGTCGATCGGGCGTAACGGACGTTGTACTGCTCATGCATCTCCTGGGCCGCGGCCTCGGACTCGTGGACGCAGATGAACGCGAGCAGAAGCGGCTTCGGCGGGGCGTAGCCGTGCAGACCCAGGAACTTCTCGGTGTAGGAGGCGATATCGGCCTCGGTCGCCTTCCACGGCTTCTGGGCGATGGCGAGCACGCCGAGGCCGAGCTTGGCCATGATGTCCATCGAGTCGGGTGAGATCGAGGAGGCGTAGGCGCGTCCGCGCAGCGGGGACCGGGGGGCGGGGCGGAGCTGCGCCCGCGGCTGCCGCAGCAGCGGCCCGTCGTGCATCAGCTCCCCGGTCTCGAAGCCGTCGATGATCATCTCGGCGTACTCCTGGAAGCGCTGGCGCGACTCACCCTGGTTGAGCCGGAACCCCTCGAACTCGTGGCGGCCGAGCCCACGGCCCAGGCCAACCAGCAACCGGCCTTCGGAGATCTGGTCCAGCACGGCCAGCTCCTCCGCGATCCGGGCGGGGTCGTGCCACGGCAGCACGATCACCGACGTACCCAGCCGTACGCGGGTCGTCCGGCCGGCCAGGTAGGTGAGCATCTGGACAGGGTTGGGGGCCATGTGGTAACCGCCGAAATGATGCTCGGCAACCCACAGCGACTCGAAGCCCAACGGCTCGGCCTGATCCGCGAGCGCCAGCTCGTGGCGGAAGACGTCGGCGTCGCCGCGGTCGTTGTCGAGGTTCTGCAGGAATACGCTCTTGCCCACGTGCATGGCTTCCCCTTACTCGTCCGTCGACTAGAAGATAGATTCTGTCCGCGAACAGAAAAAGTCAAGTCCGTGGAGGCGACGAACCGAGAACGCGACGATCAACACTGTGGCTAACCCGACGAGCACCACCGGGCTGACCAAGGTGCCCGAAGCCGAACGTCGCGCGCTTCCCTATGGCGCACGATCAGGCCGCGGGCTGGCGGAAGTCGTCGATTCCCGATCCGCCGAACTGTTCGGGCATGTTGAAGGCCGATCAGCCCTTGCCAGCCGCCTCGTATGCCGAGCGCCGCCGTGGCCCGGTCATCACAGCAACTCGATGATGGTGGCGTTGGCCTGCCCCCCGCCCTCGCACATGGTCTGCAGACCGTACCGAATGCTCTTGCTACGCATGTGGTGCAGCATTGTCGTCATCAGCCTGGCGCCGGAACCGCCGAGCGGATGCCCGAGGGCGATCGCGCCGCCGTTCGGGTTCAGGCTCTTCTCCCTCGCCCCGATGTCGCGCAGCCAGGCCATCGGCACCGACGCGAAGGCCTCGTTGACCTCGAAGACACCGATCTCCTCCAGCCGCAGACCGGAGCGCCGGAGCGCCTTCTCGGTCGCCGGGATCGGAGCGGTGAGCATGATGACCGGGTCAGCGCCGGCGAGGACCGCCGTGTGGACGCGCGCCATCGGCTTCAGCCCAAGGGAACGTGCCTTCTCCGCGGACATGAACAGCAGGGCCGCCGCACCGTCGGAGATCTGGGACGCGTTACCGGCATGGATAACGCCGTCCGGGCGGAACGCCGGCTTGATCTGGGCCAGCGTCTCGAGCGTCCCACCCCGCCGGATGCCCTGGTCGGTGTCCACCACGACGCCGTCCCCGGTGTGGATGGGAAGGATCTCGTCAGCGAACGAGCCAGCGTCCTGAGCCGCCGCGGCCTTCTCGTGTGAGGCGAGGGCGAACTCGTCCAGCGCCCGCCGGCCGAAGCCCCAGCGCTCGGCGATCATCTCGGCGCCCGTCCCCTGGTCAGGATCGACGCCGTAGCGCTCCTGAAACTTCGGCCCGAAGGGGTTTCCGAGAAGGGAGCCGGCCGATCCCATCGGGACCCGCGACATCGATTCCACCCCACCGGCGACCGCGACGTCGTAGTGACCAGCGACGACGCCCGCGGCGACGAAGTGCACCGCCTGCTGGCTCGAGCCGCACTGCCGGTCGACGGTCACCCCGGTCACCGTCTCGGGCCACCCGGCCGACAGCGCCGCGGTACGGGCGATGTCGCCGGTCTGCTCGCCGACCTGCCCGACGCAGCCCCAGACCACGTCGTCCACCAGCGCCGGGTCGACTCCGGCCCGGGTGACCAGCCCGTTCAGGACCTGGGCGGACAGATCGGCGGGATGGAGACCGGAAAGAACACCATTGCGCTTGCCGACGGGCGAGCGGACGGCTTCGACGATGACGGCTTCAGGCACGGATTCTCTTCTCCTCGGCGCGGCCCGGCCGCCAAGGACCGGTGCGGGGACGCGAACGTGCGCTCTCGGAGGTCAGGTACCTCAGAGAGTGATCTTTCCTCGCAACAGGTAGTTGGCGATGGATCGGTACTGGATCTCGGTCGGACCCTCGCTGATCCGGCACACGCGTGCGACGTGCCAGCCGTTGATCATTTCTGCCTCGTTGCTGATACCGATGCCGCCGAAGATCTGCATCGACCGGTCGTACACCCGGTACATCGCCTCCGAGACGTAGGCATGCGCCATGGCGATCTCGCCGCGCGCCGGCAGACCGGCGTCAAGCTTGGTGGCTAGGTCGAGCGACATCAGCTTCGCCGCGTGCAGCTCGATGCAGTTCTCCGCAAGCATGTTCTGCACGCTCTGGTGCTCGGCCAGGGTCTTGCCGAACGTCCTGCGAACCTGGGAGTAGGCCACCGCCTTGTCGTGAGCCCACCGGCACAGTCCGACAAGGCGGCCGAGCTTGGTCATCTTGAGCGCGCTCGAGCCCTGCATCGCGACCGGGAAGCCCTCTCCCACCGGCCCGAGCCGGTAGCTGTCCGGGATTCGTGCCTCAGTAAAGCTGAGCACGCACTCCTCGCCACCAAGCTCGTCGAAGACCTTGACCACCGAATCAAGGGAGTAGCCAGGGGTGTCCGTCGGGACGTAGAAGGCGGTGAGCCCGCCCTTACGTGCGGCGAAGCGGTCAGGATCGGTGACGGCGAAGGTGATCACGAAGTCCGCCGTCGGCGCCCACGAGGCCCACTGCTTGGAGCCGTTGAGGATCCAATGATCACCGTCGGCCACCGCCGTCGTCTTCATCATCCAGGCGTCCGAGCCGGCGTCAGGTTCGGACATCGCGAACGATCCCTGCAGCTCACCGCGCCGCAACGGCGGGAGCACCTCACGGCGCAGCTCCTCCGAGGCGTGCGACCAGAGCGCTGTCGGACCCGTGCTGGCGTGCGCGAGGACCTGGAAGGCCAGCCGCGTCTGGGGCGACCCGTAGCGATGACACAGGGCTTCCCAGACCTCGAAATACAGTCGCGCCCCGAGTCCGCCGCCCCCGAGCTCCTCGGGGCAGAACATCGTGTAGAACCCGGCGCTGGCCGAGGCCATCCGCACCTCGCGGCGCGCATCGACGATCACCTGCGACAGGCGGCCGTCCTCGCGCCAGTACTTCCGCGGGTCGGTGAGGCTGTCGCCGAGCTTGGACTCGATGGCCATGACGTCGCGGTCGATGAACGTGAACAAGGCGTCGCGGATGTCGGCCGCGTCGACGTCCTGGGAGGTCATATCCTGCTCCTGTCGGGCCACCCTGGCATGGTCAGGACAAACCAGCAGGAGCTTCGACGTGGTAGAGCCGGGCCGCGTTCTCGAAGAAGATCTTGCGGCACACCGCCTCGGGCAGCTCCTCCAGCGTGTCGTCGACGACCTGGCGCGGGCTGCGCGCGGTCGACGCCGGTCCGGGCGACAGGCTGGTCGGGTGCGGGAAGTCGGTCTCGAACATGAGGTTGTCCTGGTAGAGATCCGCCATCCGCTTTACCGTCTCACGCTCGAACCAGTAGGTGCTGTACACCTGCCGGCGGAAATAGAAGCTCGGCAGCTCGCGGTCCGGGAACTGCTTGTGGGCGCCGGAGTTCATCCAGTTCCAATCGGCGCTCTCGAGCAGGTACGGGATCCACCCGAAACCACTCTCGACGTTGATGAAATTGATGTCCGGGTACTTGTGGCACACCCCACCGAACAGGATCTCGGACACTCCTTCGGCCAGTCCCATCAGCGACAGGGTCGTCTCGAGCGCGTAGTCGGCCGGGTCGTTCACCTGCTTGATGAGCCGCTTCCAGTCGTCCTGGTTCTGGGACTGATAACCGACGTGGAAGTTGACGGTCATTCCGCGCTCCTCGGCGGCGCTGAGGATCGGCGACCAGTGGTCGTCACTCAGCCGTGGCAGCCCGAACTTGTAGGGCTTGGTCATGAAGACGATGCCGCGATGCCCCTTGTCGTGGCAGCGCGCGATCTCCGCGACTGAAGCATCGAGATCCCAGAAAGGCAGAGTCGTCAGCAGGATGAAGCGGTCGGGGCCCACCGACGCGAAATCGACCAGAAAGTCGTTGTACGCCCGCACGCACTCGAGTGTGAGGGCGGGGTCGAGATCCATGAAGGCATCCATCGAGAAAGCCAGCAGGTTCGGGTACAGCACCTCGGCGGCGATGCCCTCGCGATCCATTCGGGCGATGCGGTCCTTGGCGTAGAAAGCCGCTGGGTCCGCCGCTTCGATCGTCTTCGGGTGACGCGGGGCGTACTCGTGCCAACCTGCGTTCGCGTAGCCGCTAACGCCGGAGGTGCGTCGGTTGCCGATCACCCAGATCTCCTCGCCGCGGCGCTCGTCGAAGATCGGGCGCGGGACGGCGTCGCCCCACTTCCGAGCCGAGACGCGAGACGTCCACAGATCCGGCAGCTCGCTCAGGTGCGTATCGGTATCGATGACCGGGATAGCGGTCATGGCCGTCCTCCTGTCTCGCGGAACCAGTGCGGTGCTCGTTGGCCCACACCGGCGCGGGGCGCGCGTCCCGGGACCGGGGCGTGGGCCGACCGCGAGCACTCCCCGAAAGGGCCACTCCGCTTTCTGTCCCTCGACAGATTCTAATCACAGACCGACAGATTGCAAGACCCTGCTTCATGAGCCGGCCGCGGTCGCCGACCCCGCCGATCAGCGCAGCCGCCAGCGCGGCTTGTTCAAGGTCGCGCGGAAGACCTTGCCGGTGCCGACAGATCCGCTCGTCGGGTTCCCGAGCTGGGTGTAAGCCAGACCGCGCTGCAGTGCCGTGGAGCGACCAACGTCGCGTGACTCCCAGATCGCTCGCACCGAGCCCTGGACCGCGGCTGGTGGCTTCGCCGCGATGAGCGCTGCCAACTCCGCTGCGCGTTCCCACAGGGCCTCGGGGGCGGTGATCTCAGTCACCAGCCCGATCTGGAGCGCCCGTTCGGCGGACATCCGCTCGTCGAGCCCGAGCAGGGCCATCCGCAACACCTCGCCCAGGGGTATCCGGTGCGCCAGTCCGATCGACTCCAGCGAGGTGGTCAGCCCATAGCTGACGTGCGGGTCAAAGAAGGTCGCGTCCTGCGAGCAGATGACGAGGTCCGACTCGTTGATCCAGTAGAAGGCACCGCCAGCTGCCATTCCGTTCACCGCGCACACCACTGGCTTCCACACCGCGTTCACCTTGGGCGACAGCGCGACGCCAGGATCGTCCTGGCTCCAGACGTTCGGGCGGTACGCCATCTCGAGACCGTCCTGGACATCCACCCCTGTGCAGAACGCCCGATCGCCGGCCGCCCGTAGGACGACAGCATGGATGTCGTCGTCCAGACGGATGGCCTGCCATATCTCGGAGAACTCGTCGCACATCTGCTGGTTAAAGGCGTTCAGCCGCTCCGGCCGGTTTAAGGTGATAGTCGCGACATGGTCCGCCGTGTCGAACAAGACTGTGGAGAATTCCATGTCACCCTCGCCAATAGACCCGGTGGTGGCACCCAAAATGCCGACCAGCATACCAACTGCTCAGTAAGTTCTGCGTGTCGATCAAAACTCGATCAGACCGGTCGTGTAGGTTCACCGGTGGCAGTCTAGGCCCAATGCTCCGGTATCGTCGCGGTCTGGCTAGTCTCATCGGGGAAGCCGCCGGCGTACAGCCTTTGCACCAGGCTGTCAACCTAGCAACCGCCTCAGGTGCGCTATCGAGGCGGCCGGGGCGGCACCTACAGGCGTCACGCTGAGGCACGTGACTCCCGCTTCGGTGAACGCCGCGACACGCTCCCGGATGTAGGAGGGCGGACCGACCAGGTTGCCGGCCTCCAGCCACTCGACGGGCACGAGCGCCTCAGCCTCGCGCTTCTTGCCGGCGAGGTAGAGATCCTGGATCTGCTCGGCCTCCCGCTCGTAGCCGTACTGGCGGGCCAGGTCGTTGTAGAAGTTCTTCCCCCGGGCACCCATACCGCCGATATACAGGGCGTACAGCGGACGGGCGAGGTCGAGCAGTTGCTTGACGTCACGGCCTTCCCCGATCGCCAGTTTGCCGCCGGCGACGATGTTGAACGGACCGAGCTCCGGGGATCGGGCGGCAAGGCCCGCCTTGATCGCGTCACCCCAGACGAGACCGGCCCGCTCGGGATGGAACAGATGCGGCAGCCAGCCGTCCGCCCGTTCCGCCGCCAGACGAACATTCTTCGGGCCGAGCGCCCCGAGATAGATCGGAAGGTCGGCGCGCTCCGGGGAGGTGAGCAGTTTCAGCGGCTTCCCGAGCCCGGTGACAGCGCCGTCAGCGACGGTCAGGGGCAGTTTGATGACGCCATCGGCCGACAGCGCCTCCCGGCGGAGACCACCGCGGATGATCTCCAGAATCTCGCGGGTACGCGCGAGCGGGCGATCGTAGGCCACGCCGTGGAAGCCCTCGACAACCTGCGGCCCCGAGGCACCGAGCCCAAGGATGGCGCGTCCCTGGGAGACGTTGTCCAGACCGGCCGCTGTCTGCAACAGCGCGGCCGGGGTCCGGGAGAAGACGTTCAAAACGGCGGAACCGATCTCGACGCGCTCGGTCTTTGCGGCCAGGTAGCCCATCAGCGTTGGGGAGTCGAACCCGTACGCCTCGGCCACCCACACGATATCCAGACCGGCGCGCTCGAGCTCGACGACACGGTCGGCCGCGGCGCGCGGATCGCCGTCGTAGGCGAGGTTCGTCGAGATCTTCATGCGTTCTCTCCGTGGGACGAAGCGGGCCGGGGGGTCCATGCGTACTCGGCGGACTTCACTGGTATCCGATCCGGCTCGCCAGCCAGGGTGGGAGCACCGCGACGGCCGCGACCCCTCGTCCGCACCGCTCGCCCGCCCCTCGCCATTCCGGTTCGCGATTAGAATCTAACCACTGGTAGGGTTTGCGGCAAGACGGCGGGACGGCCCCGGTTCGACGGAGGAGCGCATGCCAGGCAAGGTCGCGGTCATCACCGGCGGTGCCAGCGGGATCGGGCTGGCGACGGCCGAGCGGCTCGCGCAGCGCGGCGAGCGGCTCGTGCTCGCTGACATCGAGGAGGCGGCGCTTGCCTCGGCCGTCGACAGGCTACGGGCTACGACCGACGTGATCGGCGTGCGCACCGACGTCGCCGACCAGTCGTCGGTGCGGCAGCTCGCCGAGCACGCCTACGCGGCCTTCGGGGCGGTCGACATCCTCTTCCTCAACGCGGGCGTCGGGACGACGGGCCCGCTGGTCGAGGCATCGCACGCGGACTGGGAATGGATGATCAACGTCAACCTGTGGGGCTGCATCCACGGGGTGGAGGCTTTCCTGCCGCGCATGCTCGAGGCGGAGCGGGGGGGCTCGCTCGTGTTCACGTCGTCCTTCGCGGGACTGGTGACGAACGCGGGCCTGGGGCCGTACTCGGTGGCGAAGTACGGCGTGATGGCCCTGGCCGAGACCCTCGAACGCGAGCTTCGGGGTACGGGCATCTCGGTGAGCGTGCTGTGCCCGATGATGGTGCGGACGAACATCGAGAGCTCGCACCGCAACCGACCGACCGAGCTGGGGGGAACAACCGGCGGCAAGGACGTCGACTTCTCTGACCCGGCGATGGCCGGGACGGTCGTCTCGGCCGAGCGCGCCGCCGAGATCGTCGTGGACGGCATCGACCACGGCCGGCTCTACCTGTTCACCCATCCCGAGTGCCGCTCGATGATCACGCGCCGCTTCAATCGGATCGACGCCGCGTTCGACTGACCGGCGGCGAGACCGGCCGGCGCCCGGTCGAGGAAGGCGACCGGCGTCAGCGGTTCGCGGACAGCGGCGCGCCGCGCAGTGACTTCTGGATGTGCTCGTGGAAGTGGATCAGGGCCACTTCGTTGCGGCCCAGCACCAGCGAATCGACCGCGCCGCTGGCCAGGCCTTCCTGGGTCTGCCCGCACAACGCGAAGTCCTCGTCACCGGTGACCGACAGGACGATCTCCAGGTTACGGTGCCACTTCTTCAACGCGCGGTCGTCGGGCGGCTCTTCCGGCGCGTAGATGCTCGTCTCGACCACGGCCTTGCCGGGATCGTCCTCGGCCGGGAAGATCCGCCAGACCTCGAAGTGGTCGAGCTGGTGGACGATCAACACGTTCGGATAGATCAGATAGTGGATGGTGGCGTGCGGCGGGAAACGCCACTCGTCCGGGTCGTCGCCGAGATCGTCGATCGACCGACGGATACCGATCAGGCGGCTGTGCGTGCCGAACGAGTCGAACAGCATGGGATGCGAATAGTAGAGCGGGCTGATGGTCTCGCGGTGCAGCGAGAACACGTGGTAGGCCTCAATGAACGTGTCGATGACCATCTTCCAGTTGCAGTGCTGAACGGCGACCCGGGTCTCGATGTGGTGGAAGCCGCTCAGCCCGAAGCTGTCAAGATCGTCGACGATGTCCCCCAGGAACTGCGCCGCGTCGAACTCCTCGCCGTCGAGGCGCACGAAGATGACGCCATGCGCCTCCCCGCACGAGACGGAGCGTAGATCCAGCGATCGCCCGGCCACGTCAAAGCACCCCCTTGCGAGAGGCTGGCGCACGGACCTTCCCTCGAGATCGTAGCGCCACGCGTGGAAGGGGCAGGTCAGGTGGTCGGCCGCACTCCGGCGCCCCTCCACCACGGGCGCACCCCGGTGACGGCACGCGTTGAGGAACGCGCGTACCGTGCCGTCGCGTCCACGAACCAGAATCACGGGGACACCGTCGACCTGGGTCGCGAGCACGTCGCGCGGGTTGGGCAGGTCCGCGGTCAGCGCGGCGACCTGCGGGTGCGCCCGGAAAAGAACGGCACGCTCGTGGGCGAGTTGCTCGACGCTGGTGTACTCGCTCGGCGAGAGCACCAGCGGCGACGTCCCCAGGTCAGTCGTCCGCCCGTCGCGGAGTTTACGGAATCTTCTGACGAGTTCCTGCTGGACTGCGGTGCGCATGATGACGGTCCTCGCTCGGGACTTGGTCGCCTTGACGAATTCTGCTGCGTGTTAGATTCTACTGTCAGGTCGACTCTGAAGCAAGGGTGCCTCAAACCCCAACGACGTAGCGAGGAGGCGACGGATGACGTTTCACGTATCGGCCCATTGCTCGGCGACGGCCGGCGAGACACCAGCCCGGCAGGCGGAGGCCGCCGTCGAGTCCTCCCCGACTGTCACGCCGGAGCAGTACCGCGGGGCGTTTCGCCGCCATCCGGGTGGGGTCGTCGTGATCACGATGTCGTCGCCCAGTGGGCCAGTCGGATTCACGGCGACGTCCTTCGTGTCGCTGTCGCTCGACCCACCGTTGGCGTCCTTCAACATCACCCACGTCTCGTCGAGCATCGCCGCTCTCTCAGCGGCGTCGTCAGCCATCGTGCACGTGCTGTCCGACGACCAGGCGCACCTCGCGGCGCGCTTCGCCCGGGACGCCGCCCAACGCTTCGCCGACCTGTCGTCCTGGAGCCTCCTGCCCACGGGTGAACCGGTGCTGCACGGCACGCGGACCTGGTTTCGGATCGGGGACCTGGTGCACATCCCGGCCGGCGACTCCGTGCTCGTCATCGCCCGGATCGTGGCCATCCACTGCGAGGCCGATGCGCGCCCTTCGCGGCCTCTCGTATACCACGAGGGCCGGTTCCAAGCCGTGGCGCCGCTTGACGAGGCCTGACTGGGGTGTAGTTCCCACGCTACCTCGACGGGAAGGCCCTACCTCGACTACCCGACCGCGCTCGCCGCCGGCTTCCCGATCGCCACCGGCGTCATCGAAGGCGCCTGCAGGCACCTCGTCAAGGCCGGTCCTGTTCGGCTTCCAGTTCGGCGAGGAGCTGCGCCCGGAGTTCGTGTTTGCGGAGTTTGCCGGTGGGTGTGCGGGGCAGCTGGTCGGCGTACCGCACCTCGCGGGGAACCTTGAACCCCGCCAGTTTCGTCCGGGCGTACGCGATCAGGTCCGCGGTCAGTTCCGGCCCGGAGGTAGCGGCGTCGTGGGGTTGCACCACAGCGACGACGCGTTCACCCATCTCGGGGTCGGGCAGCCCGACGACGCCGACGTCGAGGACCGCGGGATGCATGACCAGGGCGTCCTCGACCTCCTGAGGGTAGACGTTGACCCCGCCAGAGATGATCAGATGGGGGCGGCGGTCGCTGAGGTAGAGGTACCCGTCCTCGTCGAGGTGCCCCAGGTCGCCGATCGAGACGCCGCCCTGGGCGTCGCGGGAAGCGGCGGTCTTTTCGGGGTCGCCGTGGTACTCGAACGCGGCACCGCCGGTGAACCAGATCGTGCCGACTTCCCCGATAGGGAGTTCGCGGCCGTCGTCGTCGGTGATGTAGGGCTGGCCGAGCAGTGGCTTGCCGACCGAACCGGGCTTGCGCAGCCATTCCTGGGAGGTGATGGAGGTGGCGCCCGCACCCTCGGTGCTGGAGTAGTACTCGAACAGGATCGGGCCCCACCAGTCGATCATTGCTTTCTTGACGTCGACCGGGCAGGCGGCGGCCGCGTGCACAGCGTGCCGAAGGCTGGAAAGGTCGTAGCGGCCGCGCACCGGCGGCGGGAGTTTGAGCATGCGGACGAACATGGTCGGCACCCACTGGGCGTGCGTAACCCGATGCCGCTCGATCAGGGCGAGGGCGAGCTCGGCGTCGAACCTGTCCATGACGACGACGGTGCCGCCGCCGCGGTGAACGCCCATCGACCAGCCCAGGGGCGCCGCGTGGTACAGGGGCGCCGGGCAGAGGAACACGTCGCCGGGTCTGAAGTCGAGCAGCTCCCGCAGCCAGGTGCCGGCCAGATCAGGGTGGGTGCCGAGCGGGCCGCCCGGGAGCGGCCGTTTGACGCCTTTGGGGCGTCCGGTCGTCCCCGAGGAGTAGTGCAGGCAGTCGCCCTCCCGTTCGTCGTCGATCGGCGTGCGGGGCTGGGCGGCGACCACCTCGTCGTAGCTCTCCCACCCGTCCCGGGGCGCGCCGAGGAGCAGCCGACCGCCCGGCGCCAGGGCGGCATCGGCGACCGCCTCGTTCGCTAGCTCGGCGATGGTATCGGAGGCCACAATCAGCTCGGCGCCGCTGTCCTTGACGACGTAGGCGGCCTCGCCGGCCGTGAGGTGCCAGTTGATGCCCACGTAGTACAGACCGGCGCGCTGGGCCCCCCAGGCGAGCTCGAGGTACTCGGCGCGATTGTCCGCGAGGATCGCCATGCACTGGCCCACGCCGAGGCCGCGCGCCCGTAGCAGGTGCGCGACCTGGTTCGAGCGTTCGTCCAGCTGGCGGTAGGTGAGCACGGTCCCGCCGGGCTCGGCGATGATCGCCGGCCGGCTGGGATCGGTGGCGGCGAAGGCACCCGGATGCGTCATTGCTCCCTCTTCATCGCGATGTCAGGGGTCGATTCGTATCGCAGACCCTCAATCTTGCGACAGGGACCGGCGCGAGGCCCGCTGCTCGGTGCGCTGGGCGCTGGGCGGGCGGGCGGTGCCCCAGAGCTGGCCGACCCACTTCCGCCGATCAGGGCCCGCCGGCCGCGGCCAGCGCGAGCCGACGCGCTGTGCCAGGTCCGCGACGGCGGCCAGGTGTCCGCCGATCTTGGAACAGGCTCCTGGTCGCCCTTTTGTCTGGCCCTGATCGCGGGAAGGTGGGAGGGCGGGAAGGTGGAAGAGCGAGTTGCCGGCGGCACGGTGTGGGGTTGATGGATGGGATTCCAGCGAAAGGCGGCGAGCTGGGATCCCCCGTGGGCGGCGCGGGTGGAGCCGCTTCACGAGTCGGAGCGGACCCGGGTCACTCGGCTGGTCTCCGAGGTTGGGAGTGTGATCCGGAAAGAGCCGCTCGGGCCGAGTGCGCGGCGACGGCTACGACATGAGGTGGAGATCCTCGAGCGTCTGTCCGGGGCCGAGGGAGTCGCGCAGCTGGCGGCCGGCGCGGCTCCATCGCCTGGCTCGATCCTGCTGGCCGATGTCGGCGGCACGGCCCTGTCCGAAAGTGTCATGCCGCTGGATCGGGCCGGGCTGGGCGGGCTGGCCGGGCCGCTGGCGCGCGCGGTGGCGGGGATGCACCGCCGGGGTGTGATGCATCGGGACATCAATCCGGCGAACATCGTGGTCAGCGACCGGGGCGCGCCGTGCCTGATTGACTTCGCGCTGGCGACGAGGTTTACGGTGGTTCAGCCGGGGTTCGTGCATCACACCGAGGCGGTCGGCACGTTGCCGTATCTGGCGCCGGACCGAACGCGACGCCGCCACGTAGCAGATGTGCTCACCTCTCTGCCCTCTTCGAGGGCATCCGTCACCGGAGGTCGTTAGACCTCACGGGCGCCTAACCGGTCTGCTTCGTCGCCAGCGCCGCAAGATCCGCCGCGCCAGCGCTCGTCGAGGACTTGCGACCGGTTGTCCACGTGAGGTCGCGGCCGGACTCGAGCGCCCGTAGGGCACCTACGGTGCAGTGCTCCCGAGGTCGGACCGCGAACGGGTCGTACCGGAAGTGCTTCATGGCATTCAGGTGAGTGACCTGATCGATCTCGGCGTCGGTCAGCAGCCCCTCTGTTGCCTTGTGCAGGAGCTCTGGAGCCTGTGGCCAGGTCGAGTCGGAATGCGGGTAGTCGCACTCCCAGGTGATGTTGGTCATGTTGAGGTGGTGCTTGGCCTCAAGCCCGGCGCGATCGTCGATGAAGCACGTGATGAACCGCTCGTTGAAGACCTGTGAAGGCAGCCGGTCACCAAAGTCTTGGTGCGTCCAAGCGCGGTGGTGCTCGTACACGTAGTTGATCCGCTCGAGGAAGTACGGCATCCAGCCGATCCCTCCTTCGCTCAGGGCGATGCGCAGGTCCGGGAACTCCTTCATCACGCGGCTGAAGATGAGATCTGCCGATGCCATCGCGAGGTTGAAGGGAGTGAGGGCGATGGTGACGTCGACCGGCGCGTCCGTTGCGGTGATGATCAGCTGCGAGGAGGAGCCGATGTGCATGCACACGATCGTCCCCTCGTCGACGCACGCCTTCCAGAAGGGATCCCAGTACTCGGAGTGGAAGCTCGGCCACCCGAGCCGCGAGGGGTTCTCGCTGAATGTGACTGCGTGGCAGCCCATCGCAGAGGTCCGACGAACCTCCTTCGCCATCTGTTGCGGGTCCCATGACGGCGGGACCATCAACGGGATGAACCGACCCGGCGCAGCTCCGCACCAGTCGTTGATGTGCCAATCGTTGTAGGCCTGGAGCAGGCGCAGCCCGACCTTGGGATCCTTCGCCTTCGCAAACAGCTGACCGCAGAACCCGGTCATCGATGGGAAGCACAGCGATCCGAGGAGGCCACCGGCGTTCATGTCCTTCACCCGCTCAGCGACGTCCCACGTGCCGGGACGGATGTCGTCAAACGACGTCGGCTCGAAGCCGTACTCCTCGGGTGGGCGGCCGGCCACGGCGTTGAGGGCGACGTTCGGGACGACCGCGTCCTCGAAGACCCACATGTCCGCCCCTGACTCATGCCTGACCAGCTTCGGGGCAGCCTCGTGAAGATCAGGCGGGAGGTTGTCGGTGAACAGGTTGGGGGGCTCGATCGCGTGATCGTCGACGCTGACGAGAATCATGTCTGCTGGCTGCATTGGCACTCCTCGCTGATTTCGGGCCGGCGCCAACGTACAACGAATCAAGACATTCGGGAGCGAACTTTCGACAGGCAGGTAGAAAACCGTCCGAGCTCTCCACGCAGTCCGACGCGGATGTCCATTCACGGGGTCAAGATCGTAATTCGCTGACCTGGGTCTTCGTGTTGGGGCGAGCTCGCCGCCGAGCAGGCCGCGACGCGGGCTGCGAACGAGCGGCTGGTGTCGGTCAACGAGGGGCTGCGCCGGGTCGTGGAGGACGCGGCCGCGCGGCATGAGGCGGAACTCGGCGGTGCGCCTTGCGAACTACACTCGCCTGGCTGGCGCCGCGGAGCTCAGCTCGAGCTACCGATCCCGTCAAAGAGCAAGGACGACAAGACGGCCGCGACGTGACTTGGCGATCGTTTGGCCCGCTCGGGCCACTCCACCGTCCAGTTCAGGGCACCGAGGATGAGCAGCCGGACGGTCTGGAGATCCACGTCGTCGCGGATCTCACCGGCCTTGAGCGCCTCCTCGAACAGCGTGTCCCACAACTTCCCGTACGGGCGCTGGTCGATTCGCAGGTGCTGCCGCCGGATCTCGTCCGGGAGCTGCCCGACGATGCGAGCGTTGGCCGCCGTGTAGTCGAGCTGGTCGATGACCGCTTCGGCGTGCGCGGTGATCGCGGCCGTTACGCGGTCGGCCGCGGTGGCATCGGGCCCGAGGGCTTCGATCGCGGTCGCGACGTGGTCGTAGGTCTTCTGCAGGCCCACCCGCAGCATCTCGGCGACCAGTTCGTCCTTCGAGGAGAAATGATAGTAAAGACTACCCTGTTTGACGCCGGCCGCTTCAGCGATGTCGGTCAGGCGGGTACCGGCGTAACCCAGATCGCTGAAGACGGCGGCCGCCGCGTCCAGGATCCGCGCCCGCGTTCGCGCTGACTTCTCGAACGGGGCGCGTCTGGTCGGCGTGGAGGGCATAGCTGCCATTCTAGGCAGGCATCTGTCCTGTTGCTATGAGACCTGAGTCGCCGGCGGGGCGCCGTCGGCGACTCAGGTCCCGCGCGGCAGACCGAGGTGCCGCTGCCCGACGTTCGTGCGGTTGATCTCCGTCGTGCCGCCCCGGATGGTGCAGCCGGGAGCGTGCCTGCCCTCGTATTCGATCCAGCCACCAGCGGCCGCTCCCGGCTCGTCGAACCGCAGCAGACCCTCAGGACCGGTGATCTCCTGAAACCACCGTACGGCTTTCTGGTAGGCGGCTGTGGCGAACAGTTTCGTCATCGAGCCCTCGACGCCCGGCAGGTCGCCCGAGGCCGCGATCCAGGCCGAGCGTTGGGTCAGGAGCTTGGCCACCTCGTTGTCGATCGCCGTCCGGGCCATCTTCTCACGCACCAGGGGATCGGTGATCCGGCCGGTCTGCTCGGCCCAGCCGCGGAAGTGCCGCAGCAGTGAGACGCCCGCGTTGGAATCCCCAACCACGCCGCGTTCGAAGGACAGGCCGACCGTCAGCACGTCCCAGCCACGGTTCTCGCCGCCGAGCAGGCAGTCGTCGCCCACCCTTACATCGTCGTAGAACGTCGCGTTGGTGCGCTCGTTCGCCATCGTCGGCACCGGGCTGATCGAGATCCCCGGAGTGTCCATCGGGAGGACGAACATGGTCAGGCCCTTGTGCCTGGATACCGTCGGGTCCGTCCTGGTCAGCAGCAGCACCCAGTCGGCGATGTGGGCCATGGTCGTCCACATCTTGGCCCCGTTGATCACCCATTCCGCCCCGTCGCGCCTGGCGCGGGTCGACACGGCCGCCAGATCGCTGCCGCAGTCGGGCTCGCTGTAACCGAGACAGGCGAGGCTCTCGCCCGCGAGCAGGGACGGCAGGATCCGCTCCCGCTGGGCGCTGGTGCCGACCCGATTGATGATGCCGGCAACGATAATCAGCACCGAGAGCGCGTCGGACGGGGCCGCGGCCTTCTCCATTTCGTTGAAGAGCACCCACAGCTCGATCGGGTCGCCCTTGCCGATGCCAGGAACAGCCCGTTCAATGTAGCCGCGCTCGGCCAAGGCGCGGTGGAGCGGGGCGCAGACGAAGGAGCCGGTGGAGTGCTGGCGGTGACGTTCGGCTGGAGTAACGGTCTCGGCGATGATCCGCCGGACGTCGCGGCGGTATTCCTCGGCCTCGGGAGTTAAGGAGAAGTCCACGAATCAGCCTCCCTTCTCGGAGCGGCGCTCGGCAGCGGCAGGGGCGCCGAAGAGAGCAACGGCCAGGTCCAGGCACTCCGTGGATGGATCGCCCAGGACGAGGGGCCACCCGCGGGCCCGTCGGTAGAACAATTGGATGGCGCCTTCCTCGGCGAAGCCGTAACCGCCGTGGTAATGGAGGCTGCGGTCGGTGATCTTCGCCGCCACGTCGGCCGCGAACACGAAAGCCATCCGCGCCAACGCCGGGAAGTCGGTAACGTCGTTGTCGTCGACATCGATCACCGGCTCGACGCCGGCGGCGGACCGGTCGGCTGCCCAGGCCGCCTTGCGCACAAGCAGCCGCGCTCCTTCGACCAGCCCGGGCAGATCGGCGAGCCCGTGCTGCACCGCCTGGAAGGATCCGACCGGGCGGCCGAACTGATGCCGCACTGTGACGTACTCGACCGCGAGCTCCAGCGCTCGCGCGGCGACGCCGACCAGCGCCGCCGCGGTCAGGAGCCGCCATTCCGACACAGCCGTGGACCACCCCGCCGCCATGCCGATGACGGCGCGCTCGCCCTCGCGGGCCGACCGGTCGGCCAAGGGAGCGCACGCATGATTATGCGGGGCGCTGCCGGGCGGGGCCGACCGAACGACCACCAACTGATCCCCGTCGATCCCGATCACCACATCCGCGACGGCGCCGGCCGGTACGAGCCGCCACCGCCCGTCCGCCTCGGCCGGCCGCAAAGCGATCGTGGCAATGGCCGTGCCGTCCACAAGGTCGCGCCCGGGCTGGTCCAGCGCCCGGGACGCGACGGCGTGCTCGATCAGGGGCACGGGCGCGAGCACCCGGCCGAGCGCCTCGATCGCGACGACGAGCATTCCCATCGTCGCGCCGGAGCCGCCCACGCGCTCGGGCAGCGCGAGCCCCTGCGCGTCGATCGCGGCGAGCTTCGACCACAGCTCCCGGTCAAACCCGAGCGGCTCGGAACGCCGCACCAGCTCGATCGGCGCCTCCTTAGCGAAGAACGAGGTGAAGGCATGCTCGATCAGCTGCTCGTCGGCCGACGGTGCCAGGTCAACGCTCATCAGCTCGATCCGATCATCTCTGTCTGCACGACCATGTCGGTCAGGGCGGTGATCGAGCTCCGGTCGAAGGCCGTGCTGCCCTCGATGACGTAGGCCGGGCACATCCGCACGATCGGCAGGGCGTCCAGCGCGGCCATTATGCGGGACGAGTGCGGAGCGTCCGCCCAGCTGGGCGTGTCGAAGTGGATATGCCCAACCCCGCGCCGGATCGCGGTGATGTCGGCGGTCATCTCCAGCCGCGTAGTCTGGTGCAGGCCTCGGCCGCCCGCGATCGCGGGTATGTGCCGTACGCAGAAGGCCGTGGCCTCGGACGCCCGCGCGGCCGCACGGCGGGCGTCTTGCTCGGGAAGCGGTTCGACCGCCGTGACCTCGCCGCTGAGCAGCCGCGTCCCGTACTCGAAAGCCGCGAAGGACAGATCCGTACCCTGCTCGGCGACCGGCGTGAATTCAGCGCCGAGTTTCGCGAAGCCGGAGTACTCCCGACCGACGATAATCGGCATGACCTGATCGACCCACATGACCGGCCAGAAAGTCCCGCGGATCACCGAGTCACCGTCGGTCTGGCTCACGCGGATGCCGATGCACAGCTCCTCGTAACCGCGTCCCGCGAGGTAGTCGACGTCGGTGAAACTGCGCCGGCTCACGGTGAGCACGGGTTCCGTGGGTAAATCGAGCTCGTACGGCACGAGCGGGCGCAGTGCCTCGTGCGTGGTCACGAAGCTGACGTCGATCGCCCGCATGCGGCCCCAGGTCGAGACGACCGGAAGTTGCGTGGGTCCGAAGACCGCAGGCATGTCGTACCGTTCGCCGGGATCGAAACGGAAGCCTGGGAGCTGAGCTGACATCGGTCGACCTCGCTGCGTGGTCTCGTCAGGACTTTTGGAGTGGCAGACAGAATCTACTGCGGAGTCGGTGTCCTGACAAGATTCGTGCTGCCGACCCGACCACCATTCCGCCGCCCGCTGTGAAACGACGAGGAGTGGGACCCGATGTGTTCGACGACGTCGGCTCAGTCGCCAGCGAGCGCATCCGCATCGGCGCGTTCCAGGAGCTCTTCCCGCACGTGCCCGTCCCGCCGGCCACCTGAGCGGTACCCCGAGGGTTCCCACCACTGCGCCACTGCGCGCGGCACTGGTGGCTTCGGTCACGTCACCAGCGCCGATACCGGCAGCCCGGACCGATCCGACCTAGCATGAAAATGTGCTTTGCGAAACTGAGATGGAGATCGCCTCCCCTCGCGTGCAGGGCCCGGCGGCGGCGCCGCCAGCGCGCCGCCCGGGGTCCGTACGGCGCACTTCGACGATCCTGATGACCTGGCCGGACGGCATCCTGTCCGGCGTCAGGCTCACCGGCCGCGGCCGCGACCTGCATACCCTCCCGGACGGCACAGCCCAGGTCCTTCGCCAGGATGAGATCGTCGCGCACGCCTCGCCGGACCGCACGATCCAGTGGGTGACTTCGAACCCCTCGGTTCCCGGGCTTTCACGGCTGGCCGGGGCTCGGGCCGGCGGACGGCTGCGCGGCGCGCTCGACGAGGCCGTACCCGGCCTTCGCACCGAGGGCGCGCCGATGTACCTGCTGCTCGACGACCTCGCCGGCGCCTCGCTGATCGCTGGCTTCATCTGGTCGCGATGGCACGACCGCCTTCCGGACCTCAGCCAGCCGCGCTCCGTCCTCGCTCCCCGCACGATGCAGGGCATCTGCTCAGGCTTCCAGCCGGGAGCTTCATCGCTGAACCCCGACGGCACCATGTCCGGGATCCCACAGCACAACACCGAGGTCCCACCGCTCGCGGACCCGACGGACCCGCTGGGCTGGCACGAGCTCGACTCCCCGCCCGAGATGGCGATGCGGCGCGCCCGCCGCATCGACGTGTACCCGCACGACGGCCGGCTCGTCCTCGACGCGATGTTCCGCGACAGCTGCTGGGAGCCCGGCGGCCGGGAGATCGCCGTCCACGAGTACCAGCTACACGCGACCACCAACCCGGCGGGAAGCGAGCTGGCCTCCGTGCTCGCCGTTGCACGGGTGCTGCCATACGACGAATGCCCGCTCGCGGCACCGAACGTCGAGCGCCTGGTGGGAGCGCCGCTGGCCGGCCTGCGCAGCGAGGTGCTCGTCAGGCTGCCCGGCATCCTCGGCTGCACCCACCTCAACGACGCTCTGCGCGCCCTCGCCGAGGTACCGATCCTCGCGGCCGCGATGGTCGGAGTCAGTCCTCGCGCACACCAAGGGCACGGCGGATGAAGGAGAGCACATCACGCACCGCGACCAGCCGTCGGGAAGGAACCACTGCGGGGATGCGCTAGCCCGAGTTTCCTGACCGGCGGGTAACTTGGACCCCGCTGGCCATGATCGACGGTCTGGTGCGTACCGGTTGACCTGCGCCGTTGCGTGACCAGATTGTTGCGATCATGGGCCTAGAGGGTGTATTACCCATATTGTGGCGTCGATCATCAAGAAGCGGCGGGGTGACAGGGTATAGCTGTATGCCGCCACGTCCGCGCGGGTCGACGGACAGCCCAGGATCGTAGACCAGGTCTATCTCGGCACCGAGGACGAGGTGATCGTCCGGCTGACCGGGCAGGGCGGTGACGGCCTGGCGCTGCCGGATGCCACGGAGCACCGCCGGTTCGGCGACGTCGCCGCCGTGTGGGGTGTGCTCACCCGCCTGGACGCGGCCGGGATCATCGACGCTCTGGTCGGGGACGCGAAGGTCTCCGGCGGGGTGACGGTCGGGACCTACCTGACCCTGGCCGCGCTCAACCGGATCTGCGACCCACGCTCGAAGGCCGGCTTCGCCGACTGGTACACGACGACCTCGCTGCCCCGGGTCACCCGGATCCCGGCGAAGGCGCTGGATCACCGCCGGTTCTGGGACGCGATGGACCGCGTCGAGCTGGAGCGGGTCGACGAGATCGAAACGGCGCTGACCCGCCGGATGATCGAGGTGTTCGGGCTCGACACCTGCGGGCTGATCCTGGACATGACGAACTTCGCGACCTTCCTCGACTCCACGAACACCCGCGCGCCGGTCGCCGCCCGCGGCAAGGCCAAGCAGAAGCGCTACGACCTGCGCCTGGTCGGCCTGGGCCTGGTCGCCACGCGCGACGGGGGGATCCCGCTGCTGTCCCGGGTCTACAAGGGCAGCCAGCCCGACGTCACCCAGTTCACCCCGATGATCGAGGAGCTGGCCCGGCGCTACACCGACGCCGTCGCCGCGCCGGGCGGGCTGACGCTCACCTTCGACGCCGGGCAGAACTCGGCACCGAACTTCACCCGGCTCACCGGCCTGCGCCTGCACTTCGTCGGCTCGGTCCCGCCGTCCGACCTGCCCGATCTGCTCGCCCGCCCCGCCGACGACCGCACGGGTGTCGACCGCTACGCCGACGAGGGGCTGACTGCGCTCGACACCCGCGCGCCGGTGCTCGGTGCCGACCGGCGGGTGATCCTGACCCACTCGCCGACGCTGCACGCTGCCCAGCGGGCCGGCTTCGCTCAGACCCTGGGCAAGGCGACCGGGGCGCTCGAGGAGCTTTCCGCCCGCCTCGGCCGCGGCCGCACTCGCCGGGGCCGGGCGGCGGTCGAGGCCGACCTCGCCACGATCCTCGCCCCACGCTGGGTCGCCCGCGTGCTGCGCACCGACCTGACCGGCGACACCCCCGCCACCCTGCGCCTGACCTGGACCCACGACGAGACGGCGCAGGCCGCCCTGGAAGAGGAGATCTTCGGCAAGCGGATCCTGGTCACCGACCACGACGACTGGCCCGTGGACCAGGTCATCGACGCCTACCGCTCCCAGAAAGACCTCGAGGCCGGGTTCCGCCAGGCCAAGGACCCGCACGTGGTGTCGTTCTCCCCGATCCACCACTTCACCGACCACAAGATCCGGATCCACCTGTTCACCTGCGTGCTCGCCCTGTCGGTGGCCCACCTGATGCGCCGCGAGGCCGAGCGCGCCGGGCTGCGCCTGTCCGTGCCGGTCCTGCTGCGCGAGCTCAGTGGAATCGGCGAGACGGTCCTGCTCTTCCAGGGCGAGCGCGGCCGGCCTCGCCTCCGGCGGATCGTCACCCGGATGAACCCGGTCCAGCAGCAGCTCCACGACCTGTTCACCCTGGAGCGCTACGCGCCCCAGGGCTGACGTGGGTAATACACCCATTCAAGATCAAAATCTCTCTGACCGGCGAAAACGCTTGGAAGAGGCCAAGATCTTTGGAAACTCGGGCTAGCGGGCCTGGAAGCGCTGGGCGCCGTCGAGGCGGATGGTTTCGCCGTTCAGGTACGGGTTGGTCAGGATGTGCACGACCAGCGCCGTATTCCGAAACTCCATCAGATCTCCTTGGCTACGAGGAATGGCTGCGCCCAGCTGAGGTCGGACAGCCCGCTGTCAGCCGGCTTCGACGGCGCGGAGGCCACGCCGCCGCCAGGATTTCTTGACACAGTGCTGGCGGGTTTCACCGCCGCGACGGCCGGCCGCCTTCGTGTCCGGCTCGGACCTCGTGCCGGGCTCTAATAGGACTTGATTAGGTCTGTCTTCCCAGTCCGCTTCCGAGGGCACGAAGACCGGCCGCGGCCAGCGGTGCCGTGGCCTCGCCGACGTTCTCGAACCCCTCGCCGCGGGTCACTCCCTGCAGGTACCGGAAGTGGATGCCCTCGGCGATGACGGCGACTTTGAAGTAGCCGAGGGCGAGGTAGAACGCGAAGCCGCTCAGGTCCCGGCCGGTGGCAGTGGCGTAGCGGTCCAGCAGGGCGTCGGGGCCCGGCAGGCGTGGGCTGGTCGACGCCGCCGAGCCGGCGAGCACCGGCGCGAAGGCCGGGTCCGAGTAGGCGATGTGCACGCCCAGGTCGGCGAGCGGGTCGCCGAGCGCGGCCATCTCCCAGTCCACCAGCGCTCGGACGTCGCCCGGGTCGCGGGGGGAGAGGATGACGTTGTCGATGCGGAAGTCGCCGTGCAGGACCGACGCGCCGGACTCCGGCGGCGCCGCCGCGGCGAGCCCGGCGTTCAGGGCCTCGATGTCGGGCAGGTCGCGGGTCGCGACTCGCTGCCACTGGTCGTTCCACCGCCGGATCTGGCGGCCGAGATAGCCCCGCGGCCGGCCGAACGAGCCCAGGCCGATCGCCTCGGGGTCGAGGGAGTGCAGCCGCGCCAGGA
>Ga0207710_10000399_pt1 | contig 28991 bp, 34 predicted proteins | sample KBSS24metaG_FD_184400 | JGI IMG/M metagenome (GOLD analysis project Ga0207710, IMG submission 184400) | Switchgrass rhizosphere microbial communities from Kellogg Biological Station, Michigan, USA - KBS S2-4 metaG (SPAdes) (version 2) | ecosystem: Host-associated > Plants > Roots > Rhizosphere...
TGGGTGTCTGATTGCGATGAAAACGGCGGCCCTCCTGTCCGATTCGCCGGCTTTCCGGTTCGTGTTGATGATGGGCGTCGTCAATCTGTTTGGCGATATGACCTACGAAGGTGGCGCGAGCATCAATGGCCCCTTCTTGGGATCACTCGGTGCGAGCGCCGCCACCATTAGCATCGCGGCCGGGGCTGGCGAGTTTCTGGGCTACAGTTTGCGGTCGGTCTCTGGATATGTAGCTGACAAGACTGGCAAGTACTGGCCCATCACACTGATTGGGTACGCCATCAATCTACTGGCCGTTCCCGCCATGGCGCTCGCGAGTTCCTGGCCTCTTGCCGCGTTACTCATCCTAGCTGAGCGCACCGGCCGCGCGATCCGCAAGCCTACCGTGGAGGCGATGCTCTCGTACTCCACCGGCAAGCACGGCAAAGGCTGGGTATATGCGGTAAACACTGCGTTGGATGAAACCGGAGCCACGCTCGGTCCGCTGCTGATTGCGCTCGTGCTGTTCACCAACGGCGGTGAAAGCTATCGGCTCAGCTACGGGGTGCTGTTGGGCTCCGCGCTGCTTGCGCTGATCTTCGTCACTGCCGCTCGCCTTGTCTTTCCCGTGCCTTCGCGACTCGAGCGCGGCGGCCCACGAACCGCTTCCATCACGGGCTTCTCGCGCGCCTACTGGCTCTACATGGCCGCCGGAGCCTGCTTCGCAGCCGGCTTGATGAGTTATGAGTTGATTTCTTATCACCTTGCCAAGAGCGGAACGGTCACACAACACTGGATCCCGATCTTCCTTGCACTCGCTACCGCAGCCTCGGTGCTCGCAACTCTTGTGCTCGGCCGGTTGTACGACAGAGTGGGCATCGGAGCGGTAGTGGCTGCCGTCTTGCTCGCCGCTGCCTTTTCGCCCCTTGTATTCTTTGGCGGCTTTACGGTGGCGTTGGCGGGACTCGTGCTCTGGGGAATCGGGTACGCCACGCAAGACACGCTTCTCAAGGCACTGATCGCCAGCGAGCTGCCCGAAGGACGTCGAAACCTCGCCTTCGGCCTCTTCTACCTCGGGTACGCCGGGGGTTGGTTGATTGGCAGCGTGGCGACAGGGCTCCTCTATGAGTACTCACGCCCTGCACTCATCGCCTTTGCTATGAGCGCACAGCTCGCGTCCATACCGCTCTTCATCACCGCGGCGCGGGCCGCGACCAGGAGCCGTGGATTGGATGCTGGAGCGGCAAGATAGCCCGTGGTATCCGAGCCTCCGTCTTTCCGACAGAAGAGTCGCGGGGATTGGAATGATGTCTTCCTCCGGATGTCGGAGGAAATTCGACGCATCGTTGCTGTGTAACAACCCGAATGGCCGCAGCCAAGCACCCCCTGCCAAAGTCTCGTCACCGCCCCCCTGAATCTTCCGGCCCTCGCGGTAACCGCGCTGGATGCGCGGCGCGATATCGCTCGCCTCTTGGGAGCCATGTCTGCACCGCCTACTATTAAGGCACGATGGGCGGGCCGTCCGATCTGGAACATGATGTGGAACAGCTTCGTCTGTGGGCCGCGGGCAACCCATTGATCGTCCGTCTGTGGCTCTACGGTAGCCGAGCGCGCGGCGATCACCGGGATGACAGCGACCTCGATATCGCCGTTGAAAATCTCACCGCCCCAACCGATACCGATCCGCTACCCAGGTCGGCGGGACATGAGGACTGCTTAGCGCCTATCATGCTGCATGGCAGCGTTGCAGAAGGGCCGCTCGCGCTTTGATGCTAAAGGATGGCTCGCGGGTGCAGATTCGCTCGCGCAATGACAAGGATCTCACGCGCATGTATCCCCGCGTGGTCGCTGCGGCTCAGAGACTGAAGTCAGACCAAGTCGTACTCGATGGCGAGATAGTCGCGCTCGATGTCCATTGAGTGAGGGTTGCGGCCTGCCCGTAGTGCACCGCCTCGGGCGTCATCAGAGCGATGCCGGAGTGGCGATGAATTGTGTTGTACTAGCGGAAGAACTGTTGACAGTGAACACGTGCGTCTTCGATGGAGCCGAAGCGATCCGGGAAGTCGGGCCGGTATTTCAAGGTCTTGAACTGGGCTTCCGAGTAGGGATTGTCATCCGAGACGTGCGGCCGGCTGTGAGTCTTGGCGACATCCAGGTCGATGAGGAGAGCCGCGACAGGCTTGGATCGCATGCTGCTGCCACGATCGGCATGCAAAGTCAGGGTGCCTGGCGCAATGTTATGTTTCTGGATCGTATCGGCGATGAACTGCTCGGCGAGCTCAGCGGATTCTCGTGCAGCCAGCATCCAGCCAACGACGTAGCGGCTAAAAATATCCATGATGACGTAGAGCTGGTAGGTTTCCCATTTCACTGCGCCCTTGAGTTTGGTGATGTCCCAGCTCCACACCTCTGCCGGCCGGACCGCCAGCAGTTCTGGCTTGGTATAGACGGGGTGAGTTCGTTGACGACGACGCTCGCCCGTTTGATTCCGGGCAGCCAACAGCCGGTACATGGTGCGTACTGAGCCGTGATAACAGCCCTCATCGAGCAGTATGGCAAAGACGGCGGCTGGGGCTACGTCAGCGAAGCGCTCGCTATTGAGCAGACCGAGCAACACATCCTGCTCGGCCGTGGAGAAGGCTAACAGTGGCCGTGCTCGCACACCCGGCGCTACACGCCGGGACACGGTTACCTGGTGTCGGGCGCGATCACGATAGAGGAGCGCGCGATTCACCGAGAGCGCCTGGCAGGCCGCTCTCAGGCCGACGTGGGGAGCGAGTTCGGCCACCGCAGCCATCACTCGTCCTCGCTCGTCTCGTCCGCGGTCGGCAGGCCCAGTGCCACACACAATTATTTTGGGCATCAATAATCAGTTTGGCCCGCTCAAGCTCGCGGCGCAGGACGGCGCAGAAACGCACCGAGCTCTCCCCTCGCTTTGCAGCGCTCCGCCTCGGCCAACAAACGCCGCTTCTCGCTACCGGAAAACCGGCGCCGGCGCACAATCGGCTCGACCTCCGGCTCAGGCGGCGACGCGCGCGAGGCCGTCTCTACAGTCGTCCTTCGGGCTCCTTCCGTGACGTCCTCGACAGATGAACCAGAGCCTTCGAGCATGAGAGATGAATTCAATAATGCGACCATGGGCGGGTCCTACCTTGTAGCTTAAATAGCCCCCAGGGCAGGTGTCTCATCTCACATTGGCACGGAGGGTTCCTGCTGCAATTGACGGCGCAGCTGCGCAAGCTCGCGGTGATAGTTTTCGGCGTCTCCATAGTCCACGAACCCTGCATACCGCTCGTGCGCTGTGATCACGCGTCGGGCGTGCTTGATCGGGCACCAGTATTGCTCGGTCCTGGATGCAATCTCACGTACGTAGGCGAGAAGTCCATTGGCGTAGGAGCAGTACAGGCAGTTGATTTTCTCAATCGAATTCAGAAAGGCGAGCTGGTAACGGTCAAAGATCAGATAGTCGTGTCTGCGCACCCTTGGAATGCCATAGATAGGAAAACAGACCAGCTGATATGCAGTGACCAGGGCGTCCAGGAGCACGAATGCCAGCAACGGTGCATAGATGACTGGCGCCGAGATGACCAGCAGAGGTCGTGATCCGAGGACATAGGACGCCAATCCCGTCTTGATCTTCCGATGCCGCTGCAGAATTCTCTCTTCGAATTCCACGACGCGGCCGCGAACCGTAAAAGCGAGCTCGGTGCGCCGTTTCGCCAACTCCAATTCCAGCTCCGTCTCCAGTCTGCGGATCGCATCAACGAGCTCACCGACGCGTGGATTCAAGTTGCCTCCCGGTGACATACGCAAGTACGTCATGCAATGCGGCTATGCCGGAGTGTGCACACAACCGGACTCCCGCACAATCCACGCCATACGGCCATGGAGGCTCACTTCTGCCAATACCCCATTTTCACCGCCTGCCGAAGGTGCGGTTGCCGGTGATACGACCACGCGAATCGGCTCGCACTGATCGGGAAGGGTTGCATCGCAGAGGCAGAGTACCAGATACGCATTAGTCACACTGTCGTTGGCAATCCGCCGGGGTTATGTTTGTTGTGACGAGTGTTCTGCTATGAGCCACTCTATATCGATCTCCATCGACAAGCCATTCGACGAGGTGATCGCCGATGTCACGGCACGAGAAGGAGCGTCAAATGTCTCCGCTGGCTGGTGAAACCCGACACTCCGTTGCCATCAACCTTCTCATGCCAGCGCAGGACCAAGCCACCTCGGTCTTCCAAGCGTTGGAACGGCGCAAGACTACGCGCGAGATCAGTACCGCGCCGTTGCCTTTACAGGAACTGTCGAATCTGTGCTGGGCCGCATGCGGCGTGAATCGCGAAGCTGGGCCGTTCGGAGCCCCTGGCCGAACCGCCGCTTCGGCCAGCAACGCACAGGAAATCGACCTCTACGTCGCCATTGAGTCGGGCGTGTATTTGTACGACGGAGTCAGCAACCGGTTGATACGCATCGTCGCGGAGGATCTGCGCGGCGGTGCTCTCACTCCTGGTCAGAAAGGCGTCGAAGCAAAGGCGCCCGTTCAATTGATCTACGTCGTCGACGTTGACCGACTTATCCATGCGGCTGGCATGCCGGACCCTGGGCTGCAGGATCCTGATGTTCAGATGTCCTACTACTACGTCGCTACGGGGCTAATAGCAGGCAATGTGTATTTGTTCGCCGCCGCCCAGGGGTTGGCGGCTTGGTTCCATAACTGTCACAGGACAGACCTCGCCCGAAGGCTGGGTTTGGGGCCGCAACAGCGCGTACTATTCGCACAGTCCGTAGGGTACCCCACGAAGGTGTAGTGGGAGGAATCGAGAAATGGGGACACATTCCACGACGAACCAGAGGATTCCGGATCACATTCCAGCTGCGTTGGTGTGGGACCACACTTTCGACACGTTCACTACGATTACCCCGGTGTGATGGGGAAGCTCGTTCGAAGGACAGGTCGCCATCGTGACGGCTTCTTAGAGCACAACGCATTGCTCGCAATCCATGACGTTCTGCGTCCTACCTCGGCGTCAAAAACGCGCGTAGCTGTTCCTAATCGCGTACGAACGCCGTGCGCGGATCTCATCGACTTTGCCCACGGGAGATAATTGAAATGGCTCCGGATAGTGCGACTCACCCGCAGCTCGCCTACGAGCGAACTGAATTCCTGGAGAGCGACGACGCTCGTCAGCTGCGCATTCTTGCGGAATACATCGAACCCATGACGCGTTTCCGAAATGCGGGCATCCATGACACCATCGTTTTTTTCGGCTCGGCTCGCCTAGCTGCCGACGGCCCTCTGGGCCGCTACTATGCGGAGGCTCGCGAACTGGCGCGTCTGATTACGCAATGGTCCAAATCTCTGCCCTCGCACTCGCACCGGTACGTCATCTGCTCTGGCGGAGGTGGGGGCATTATGGAAGCCGCCAATCGGGGTGCCTCAGACGCAGGTGGAAAAACGATTGGACTCAATATCAGCTTACCGCACGAGCAACGACCGAACCCATACATCACGCGCGAGCTGCTGTTCGAGTTTCACTACTTCTTCATGCGCAAGCTTTGGTTCGCTCACTTGTCGCGCGCGCTCGTGGCCTTCCCCGGCGGTTTCGGCACCCTTGATGAGCTCACGGAGATCCTGACTCTCGCGCAGACGCGCAAATTGTCGCGCCCCATACCGGTGATTCTATATGGCTCCGACTATTGGAACGAGGTGCTTAACTTCAAAGCCCTGGCACGCCACGGTGTGATCAGCACTGAAGACCTCAAGCTGTTCGAGTTTGCCGATAGCCCCCAGGCTGCATTGCAGATTGTGCAAACGCGCTTAGAGCCTGAAACACAGGACTCAACACCGGCTTTCGCCCATTCGCACACACGCGCATGAATGGATCCGGGCACCAATTGCGCGCATCAAGACACTCCGGATCGTCCCAGCGGCGGACTCTCATCGTCACAGACCCAAGCTGCCCCCTTAGCGAGCTTCGGAAATCACTTATAGCGGCCCCTCCACAGAGCGCTCACGATCCCTCACAAAAGCAGCTACCTCCTCATTCGAGAATTGACCATGCACTTGGCAAACAGCTCCTCGCGATATGGCTCGGTGAGCCAATTCCTTCACTGGTTAACGGTCGCTCTGGTGATCGTCCTTCTCGTAAGCGGTAAGGTTACTGACATTGAGGCCGAGCACCCGGGTAACGTGGCCTTTCTCTGGCACGGCTCGCTCGGAGTTCTGGTCCTCTTGCTGGTAATCGCCCGCATCGTGTGGGCATTCGCGAGCCCAGCGCCCTCTTTGCCGAGCACCATGACACGAGCTGCGCGACTCTCTGCGCGAACCATGCACGGCTTCCTTTACGTTCTGCTGGTGGCCCTCCCCCTATCAGGCTGGTTGGCGGCCTCCTACGAGGGTGCTTCGGTCAACTTCTTCGGAGTTGCATCAATCCCGCATTGGAACTTGGGTAGTAGCTCGTCACCTGTGGCCTCCGCGCAGAATGAGGAGGTACGTGCGAAAGCGAACGGCAAGGAAGGCGAGGAATTCTTCGAGGAAATCCATGAGGTGCTCGGCAACGCGCTGCTGATTCTCGCGAGCTTGCACGCTCTGGTCGCACTGAAGCATCATTTTCTCGACCGAGATGATGTCTTGAAGCGCATGCTGCCGGTTTCCAAACCGCGACCGCGAGTCGTTCCCTGAGCCGAGAGCGGCGAAGTCTGGTATCGCGATCGCACGCAGAGAAAGCCGATGTTTGAAGGCACCTGCTTGGTCGTTGCTCTACGTACTAGCCCTGATGCCGGCGAATCGCCCCGGGTGACAAAGTATCTCCCAGCACTTCGGAATGTGCGTGCCACCGCTAGGAACCTGCCATGAATATACGATCTTCAAATCGCCGCGCCGGAAATGTGATCGCGAGTGTGTTGCTGATCATTGGCGCAAGCGCCGCGTTTGCTGTCGATCCACCTTCGGTCGATCACGGCACTCCGTCCAAGGAGATGCGCGAAAAGATGGCCGGTCTGCACGAGCAGATGGCGGCGTGCCTGCGATCGGATAAGCCTGTTGCCGACTGCCGCTCGCAGATGATGAAGGGCTGCGAAGGCATTATGGGAGAGAAGGGATGTCCCATGATGGGACACGGAATGATGGGCAGTGAACCCGGAAAGCGTAATCACATGACCCCGCATGCCCCCAAGGATACTGAAGATCACAAATGACAACGCGGCAGAAGCCCGGCGACCTCCGGTTGGAGATCGGTCAGTTAAGAGATAGCCAAGAGGATCTTGGCGTGACCTACTACATCTCCAAGACCGTCAATCAGCCATTCGATGCGGTAGTGGCCGACGTCACAGCTCGACTGAAGGAGCAGGGATTCGGTCTGCTCACCGACATCGATGTGCAAGCGACGCTCAAATCGAAAATCGGCGCCGAGATGGGCAAGTATCGAATCCTCGGCGCCTGCAATCCGCGGTTGGCACACGAAGCGCTGAAAATCGAGGACAAACTCGGCATCCTACTGCCCTGCAACGTTATCGTCCGAGAGACCTCTGACCGGCAGGTCGAGGTGGCGAGTGTCGACCCGGTGGCGGCGATGGAGCGCACGGGCAATCCCGTACTCAAATCGACGGCCGAGGAAGTCCGCCGCCTGCTCACGAAAGCGGTCTCGCAAATCGGCTTGTGAGCCGCCATGCATCCTTATCCACATACGTACGTTGCCTCCGCCGCCGGACAGGATGTAGGTTTGGTGGCGGTCACTTCGCCGCAACTGCCGAATCTCGAAACAGCGCCGCCACCTGAATTTGAAGGCCCGGGTGGCGTGTGGTCGCCGGAAACCCTTCTGTGCGCCTCGATCGCCGACTGCTTTATTTTGACTTTCCGCGCAATGAGCCGCGCAGCGCGTCTCGAGTGGTCACACCTTGAGTGTCGGGTGGAGGGCGTTCTCGAGCGTGTCGGCCGGAATTCACAGTTCACGCGCTACACGACGTTCGCGAAGCTAGCAGTGCCTGAGAGCTCGGAAGTCGTCAAGGCCCGTGAATTGCTCGAACGAGCGGAACACGGTTGTCTGATCGCGAACTCCCTGACCGGCTCTCGCTCTCTGGACGCTCAGGTCGTCATTGTCGATCGCACATCTGCGCCGACGGACGCGTTTGTCGGCGCAGGCATTTAGGGCGCTTCCGTTTCGTAGTACAGCCATCGTCTCCTGTTGCATGCTCAGGTTTGTGCAGCGGGTGGATGGCTCGTGCGGGATTCGGCAATTGTTGGCGCATCGAGCCGTACGGACACGCGGATGCCGGCAAGTCTTTCGAATAACCGCCGCTTGCGATGCAAGGGCACCCACTCATAGACGAGTGCCTCAGTCGGGCGCCACAAGGCCAGCCACGCAAGGATGATCAAGCCTTCATCGAGGATTGCGGGCAGATGCCCAAGGGCGCTCGTCAAAATCGCGCGAGCACCCATGCTGAGCAGAAAGATGGTCACCCCCCCGAGAAGTCCCAGCTGGGTCATCCACATGTGCTCACGCTGGGCGTTGCGGGCCGAACTCGCGAGGCGCCCGTAATAATTCTCGACCGCCGCCTGCAACTCATCCCCTGAGGCAATCCCTTCGTGCGCATACACATGCAGATGCCACACGTCGGCGGATTGCTTGTCCCTGAACTCATCTTCGATGAACTCCGCGGCAGTTCGATCAAGGTCACGGTCCCAGAACGGGGACGGATCGAGCGAATTGAACAGCTGCGCCAGATCACGCACGTGAATACTGACGCTCGCAGAGCTGCCACTAGGTCTCCCGTGCCGAGGCCGCCCTGCCCACAATCTACGAGCTGTCAAATGAATCTCCCGACTCCCGGAGTTCTGGGAGGAAGAAGCAGGTGCAGAGCTCATTCACCGCACGGTGTTGGATCGTCGGAAGCTGACGCCCACTCCCGCTCCACTTCCCCTTCCGCATCTAACCAGTCATCCAAGTCGTCACCGGGTTCGAAACCACGCTGCTCAGCAAGATGGTAGGCCCGTTCGGAGAGCCTCGCATGCAGACGCTCGCCCTCAATGAACATGGCCTTGTGTTGCGGAGCGGGCTCGTCTGGTGCTTCGACGGGGCCGCCAGTCGCGCGGCGGAGTCCCCCTGCCCCTTGGGACGGCCCGGCTTGTGAATAGGTGACCTGCGCATTTTTTTCTCCGGCCAGTCTGATCTGACTTTCTTCAATCACTCCAGATGTGATTACCCTCCACATTGCCCCACCTGAATTGGCCTGAACATATGCACATTGCGCTCGCGCCTATGTAGATCTGCGTATTCCCACTGAGGCTTGTGGGTTGCACCTCTCTGGGCATAAGCCTCTGAGCCGTGACACATAGCTCCTCACCCGGACGACAACTAGGTGGATGTACGGATTTCATGCTTCGTATTCCGCGCGCACTCTCCATCCAGATCCCGGGTGAGATCGTGGAGTCCAATATGAATGAACAGATCAAACAGAAGATCCTAACGCTTTTGGACCAGCACCGGATCATGACGATCGCCACCGTGAGGCCGGACGGTTGGCCGCAGGCCACGACAGTGGGCTATGCAAATGAGGGTCTTACGCTTTACTTTCTCTGCGGCCCGGATAGTCAGAAAGCCGCAAATCTCGCGCGCGATGATAGGGTGTCCCTGACGATCGATCACGACACGCAAAATGTGATGGACATCACCGGACTATCGATGGCGGGACGCGCGCGACTCATCGATCCGACCGAAGCGGACAAGGCCTTACGGATGCTGATGCTGAAGTATCCGCAGCAGGGCTCGCTCCCTCTGCCAATGCCAACCCCGGCGGATGTCCGCATATTTCGTGTGACGCCAACAGTGATTTCCGTGCTCGACTACACCAAAGGCTTCGCGCACACCGATCTCGTCACTTGCTAGGGATGTCTGGACGCACGCACCGAGAAGGCTACTGACTTGCTTCTCAGGCTCCGGGGGCACAGGCGTAAGCCTTCCAGCTGGCGTCCCCGGGTGAGTACTATCACCAAATATGCCGCGTGCGGCTCGCGGCGCTTCTTTCGACGCGGTGTGCGGACTGGCGACTGACCGGACTCCGAAAGCCCGGCGGCTTTGCGATCAACACGTCGCAATCGAGCGCGTCGAGAACGCGTTCGGCGGTGTGTCCGATCAAAACGCGACCGGCTCGTGAGCGGGATACAGCTCCCATCGTTATGATGTCCGCTGACTTCTCATCCGCAATAGACGGGAGCGCTTCGGCGGCATCAGCTTCACGGATGTATACACTTCCCTCAGGAAGGTCGTGACGCTTTGCCAACGTCGCGACTTGATCTCCAATCCGAGCGCAATATTCGGTGTACATATCATTCTCAACTGCCTCAGGCAGGCGTTGCAGCCCATGGCTCCGGCGCAGCGCATACTCCCATGGCGTGCGCGCGTGAAATACCAAGAGATTTCCCGACAAAGCATCGCTCACGATGCTTGCAGAATCGAGAATAGCGTCATCCAGCGCAGCTGGCTTGTCACGCGAGTGCTCAGGGTCCAGCGCCGCAATTACACAGGGATTAGCGTACGGACGTTGGGTCTTGATGAGCAAGAGCGGACAGGGGCAGGTTTCTATTAGCTTGTAATCTGTCTGCGTGAGTAACAATCGCGCCGCATGTCCTTTGCGAGTGGACTGTGCAATGAGTAGACTCGGTTTGTGCCGGAGAACCTGACGAACGATACCCTCGTAGATTGGATAATCCCATCGAACGCTGGTGCGGACGCGCACGCCCCGGGAGCGCAAGCGTTCGGCGTCGTATTCAAGTTGCTGACGCCGCTGCTCGACGAACTCGTGGATATCCTCCTGGGCTCCACGCGTCGCGAAGCGACCCGGATGAGCGACATCCACGTCAAACACGCAGTGAAAGAGTTCGAGCTCGGCATCCAGCGCCAATGCCAGCCGGACAGCCTTATCCATCGCCATCGGATCAACACCGCCAGGTGATGCGACGGCAAACATGATGCCATGACTGCTCATTGAGTGCCCTCCTGACTCCCATAGCCCTGTAAGTTCATTTTGGAGGAAACTGCTCCAGAACTGCAGCGACTGCTGATCGAATCGGCCCTTCCGAGCGCTCTATATCCGCCTGAGACAGCTCCTTCTTGGCCCATCCATGCCAGACCGCCTTGTGAGTGTGCGCATCAAACACGTCGATCGATAGGGTGCCCTCACGATAATTGCGCACGCTGACCTCATTGCCCCAGTAAGGATAGCCCCACCAACTGGGAGAACCCCACCGCCACGGCCCTGCGTAGGGAGCCGGGTACGAATGAATGTCCATGCGCTCCTGCGCGCCGATCGTGAAGTCGACCACGAAGTCGGCCGCTTGCGCATCCTCCACAGTGCTGAAACCCTTACGCATCAGCTCCGCTTGAATAGCTTCGCGCGCCCGTTGGGCCACGAGTGGGTTGCGCGCGCCATGGTGTTCACGAGGCATCCATGAAAATGCCCGGTATCCGGAGAAGTTGCTGGTACGGTCGAAATCCTGGCCCACCTTCAACGACGCGCAGGCTGCCAGCATGAGACCGAGAGTCGCAACGCTCAACAGGCGGCCAGCGATCCCGGCGTTCGTTGAAATCATCCTCTTCTCTCCTAGTCAAGCAGATCCGCTTTGCGCATGGCATAAATAGCTCGTTGCGCAGAGCGCGCACATCAGGGTTGATACGCATTGCATTGTGAGCGTGGTGGGACCGAAATTATTCTGATCCGTTTTGGGCGCACTTACGCGAGACTCACCAACTGAGAAAGTTGGTCGAGATGATTCCGCTGGCCGAGTTGGACATCACCGAAGCGGAGGTCGGTGACACATTGGCAGCATCACCGAGGCTCCAGTACAGTTCCCTGGCTGCCCTGCCCGATAAGTCAAGATAACGCCCAGCTCCGGCCCTTCCGAGCTCCGAAGATCGGCGGGTCACCACAGGCCGGTCTCGGACACCATCGCATGCTGGAGCCTGGCATGTATCTTCTCCGCCGGCTCCTGCATAGAATGCTGGATTGCGAAACTTCTCCACCTCAAGCTCAATCTCACACCTGGGGACCGGGAAGGCTCGGTGTCTCCGTTCGAGCTGCCCCCCGGGCCGATCGCCAAGAGGACAAGTTATGCGCGCCGAAAGCTCCAACCTAAGCTCGCATCACATCCTCCTTGTTGAGGACCATCCGAGCGTCCTGAATGCCACACGGATGCTGCTCAAGTCGGCAGGGTACCGGGTGACGACGGCCACCTCATTGGCAGAAGCGATTGAGTGCACCCGTGACAGCCCCGATCTCGATCTCGTCATCACCGACTACCACCTCAACGGTCGTGGTACTGGGAAACAGGTTATTTCGTCAGTGCGTGAAATGCGCGGGCTGGACTTCAAGGCCATCGTGATCACGGGCGATACTGCCTCGGCGGTACACCAATTTGATAGCGACCGCGGTCTGTGCTGGATCAGAAAACCCGTCGATCCTGCGCAACTGCTGACGTTGCTCGAAACTATCCTCGCGTGATACCCGCGGCGCCACCTCCTCTAGCGCAGCCGTCTGTGACGGTACGCATCTACAGGTTGCGTAATGGGCACCGGCTGCATGCATTGCCATTGATTTGCGCACAATAGCGCAACACCTTCATCTACGCGTGCGGCAGCCCTTCTCAGCCATTTAGCAGGAGTTCCGGTCGTGTAGAGCAGTGACAGTTTCACTTTCCGCGTTGTCATGACGGTTCCCTTCGCGTGGCATGTTTCGAGGCGGGATCTCATTTGACCTAAGCTCCCATGCTCTAACTGACCGATGAAGTCGCATTCATCGCAACGCCGTAAGTAGTTGTCCGAATGGGTAGAGAAGTCCGGATCGCACAGCATGGGTGCGAACCAAAACCGAGGACCCAGACATGCGCTCCATTCGTCGTATTCTCGTGGCGGTGAAAGATCCCCAAGCGAAGTCGCTTCCTGCGGTCGCGAAAGCCACTCAGCTCGCGCGCGCGCTCGGCGCTGAGCTGGAACTCTTTCATGGCATCGATAGCTCCATCTATTTCGATACGCTGGACGGAACCCAGCAAAGCCCGAAGCAAGTGGAAGACGAGGAGCGCAAGCAAGTACTTCAACAGTTGGAGCGAATCGCCGCGCGAGTGCACCGCCATGGAGTCAAGGTCACATCGGCTGCCGAGTGGGACTATCCGGTCTATGAATCCATCGTGCGTCGAGCGAGTCGCATTGGGGCAGACCTCATCGTGGCCGAGCGGCATGCCGGCCGCCACACGCTGCAGAGTCTCCTGCGCCTTACGGACTGGGAATTGCTGCGTCTAAGTCCAGTTCCGGTGCTGCTCGTTAAACGTTCTCAGCCCTATCACCGGCCGACGGTCTTGGCAGCCGTGGATCCCACACACGCGTTTGCCAAGCCAGCCAAGCTCGACCAGGAGATTCTGGCCGTGAGTAGTCTCGTTTCGCACGCCCTGCGCGGCAGGTTGCATGCCGTACATGCCTATTCGCCGATGCAGCCAGGGATGTCAGCCGGCACCCCAGAAGCGGCGAAGCGGATTCAGAGGGCAAACGCCACCCTAGCCAAGGCCTCCTTCGATCGCGTTCTGCGATCCGTCGATGTTCCTTCCGCTCGCCGACACCTCATCGCTGGCCATCCAATCGATGCCGTGCGCAACGTCGCACGCGAGTCGCACTGCAGTATCGTTGTGATGGGTGCGATCTCCCGCTCCGGTTTGAAACGCGTGTTCATTGGAAATACGGCGGAGCAACTCCTCGACCGACTCCCCTGCGATTTGCTAATCGTGAAGCCCGCGGAGTTCGTGAGCCGTGTGCCGATCACACGACGGGGTGCGCGCGTAGTCACGATTCAACCGGTGCCCTAGAGCTGCGGCACCTCAAGCGAGACTCGCAGCCGGCCCCCTTGACCAGACCACCTTAAGTATCTCCAACCACAAGAGGCAGGCTACGCCCGCGAGGATACTCAGCCCGAGGTCATTGGAGTGTAGCGGCGCGAAATAGAACAGCCTCTGAAGCACGGGAATGTTCAGGATCGCGGCGAGGAACAATCCGGTTGCTCCAAGAACCCACCACAGAGCGGGATTGGGAGCGCGAAGCATGCTGAGGATCGACCGCGTCCACGACCGGTTCACGAGAATGATTGTGACAAATGCCACAACGAGCGTCGTAAACGACAGCGCGCGTGCGGCGTCAACGATAACCCTGCGATCGGGACGTGCACCGCAACGATGAAGACGATCGCCTTCCTGATGTTGTCGTAAATGCGCCTTCCGAGCCTCACCGCTGCCACAATCGAGGAGAAGTCATCGTCCAATAACACCAACGAGGCGGCCTCGCGAGCCACATCAGTACCTCGACCACCCATGGCGATACCGATGTGAGCGGCCCTCAACGCGGGCGCGTCATTAACGCCGTCACCGGTCATTGCGACAACTTCGCCGTTTGCCTTCAGAGCTTTCACAATTCGCAGCTTCTGCTCGGGCACCACGCGCGCAAAGACCTGAGTGCTACGCACACGTAGCGCAAGATCCTCTTCCGACATATCGTCCAATTCCCGGCCGCTGACGACGTTCTCTGGGTCTGCTATTCCTGCCTGTCTTGCGATGCTGCGCGCGGTATCGGGATAGTCACCCGTGATCATGACGACGCGAATGCCTGCGTTACGACATTCGGCCATCGCCGCAGGCACGTTGTCCCGCAGCGGATCCTCGAATGCGACCAGCCCCACGAACTCGAGGACAAGCTGCCGCTGCTCAGCCGAGAGATCACCGGTTACGGGCATTCCTCGCGCGACTCCCAGAACTCGTAGCCCTTGCGATGCGAGGCTCTTGACCTGGGCCGCGATTCGAGTGCGGCGCTCGGCTGATAACCGGCACAGCTCGGCAATTGCCTCGGGAGCCCCCTTGGACGCAATCACTCTTTCCGTGGCATCCACGGTCTGCCAGACATGTGTGACTGCGAGCAGGCCCGGCGTCAGCGGGTATTCTTTGAGCAGTGACCACCCTCGATGAGGACTGTCGTCTTGCGGCGTAAGCCGGCTATTCGTGGCATGAAGCGCTCGTTCCATCGGATCGAACGGGTCTGTCTTGCTCGCCAGGACGGCCGTCCGAATCACGTTTTGGAACTGCTCGCAAACGATAGTTGTCTGCGCATCGACCGTGACGCTCTCTGCCTCCGTTGCGACCGCTCGGACCGTCATCTGGTTTTGCGTCAGGGTTCCCGTCTTGTCGACACACAGCACTGTCGCAGCCCCCAACGTCTCGATCACCGGCATGCGACGCGTGAGTACGCGGCTGCGCGAGATCCGCCATGCGCCAAGAGCGAGAAAGACCGTCAGCACGACCGGGAATTCCTCGGGCAGCAATGACATTGCCATGGCGATTCCCGCCAGTAGGCCGTCCCTCCAGGTCTGCCAGTTGCCTCCGCGGGAGAGTGCGTAAACTAACACAACGAGAGCACAGGCCATCAAAGCCACGATTGCAACGACCCGGACGATTCGTCCGGTCTCCCTCTGCAGCGGCGTGTCCTCCGGTTCAATCGTTTGAAGTGCCTTGCCAATTCGACCCAACTCGCTGCGCGGTCCAGTCGCAAACACCTCGGCAACACCCTGCCCGGAGGTAATCAGAGTGCCGGCGAAGAGCGAGGGAAGGTCGTCACCACCGGGGCGCTCGAGGCGCTGACCGTCTGTGGACGCTAATTTCCGCAGTGGCACAGACTCGCCCGTGAGCAGCGATTCGTCCGCGCTCACGTTTGTCGAGCTTCGGAGAATGGCATCCGCGGGGACGCGATCGCCTTCCGCAAGCAATAGAACGTCGCCTCGCACAACATCGCGACCGGCAATGCGCTGGCGCCGTCCTCCACGCACGACGAGCGCCCGTGGACTCGACAGATCACGGAGGGCCTCTAAAGCGCGCTCAGTGCGCCGTTCCTGTACAACCGTGATCGCCATCACGATCAATACGGAGCCGAGGAGCATCAGCGCGTCCCCAGCTCGCCCATGCCGAAGTAAAGACCGCTGGCCGCCATCAAAAGCAGGAACATGGGCTGCCGGATAACCTCCAGTGCAATCGCCGGCAAGCCGCGCGGCTTACTTGAAGGCAGCTCATTGGGGCCTTCGGCTGCAAGCCTCTGTTGCACCTCGGCTTCAGAGAGTCCGGAATAGCCACTGGGATCCAAAAGCTCACGGTCAGCGCGACCGCGTTGGTCCGCCGCTGGCGGGGAAGCGGTTGCGTTCACAATCTTCCTAACTGCCAATCGGATGTGCTGAGGACGCGTGTCGTGGGAGCGAGGCGCTAAGTGATGTGGTGCGAGAATGCGCGTGCGGCCCGCTGCGGTACTGCGTAGGCACTGCCAAGACTTCCTCAAAATGACGCCCGCGCATGAGTACCTCCACTTCGTGGAAGAGTATTCCGGCGAGCCGCAGAATCGGCCATCAGGGAAAGTGCGTACGGCCCGTGCTGACGCGGGACCGAATCGACTGAATCGGTACAGATACGGATTGCCTCGTCGTATCCCGGAAGCGATTGTAGCGGCAATGGCCAAAACATCCCCCACGGCATTGGCGCGTCATGCGGAACTTAGCGCAGATCAAATGTCGCAAACGGATCCGCCATTCTCCGCATCGCCGCAGCTGACGCGAATTCTGCTCGGGCTTACACTCGGGTTGCTAGCGGCGACCTGCTTGCTGGTGCTCAGACCATTTCTGACATCTATCCTCTGGGCAGCAATCCTCGCTTTCGCAAGCTGGCCTCTCTACCGGAAAATTCGGTTGCCGTTGAGCAGATTCAATAGTGCCGCAGCACTCCTCATGACCCTTTTGATGGCTTGCGCTGTTATCGTACCCCTGCTTTGGTTGCTCATTCTCCTAAAGAGCGAGCTCGTCGACGCCTATGGAACACTCGCCGGCTACTTCAAGCAGGGGCCGCACGCTCCTCCTGCGGTCATTCGCAATATCCCGTGGTTATCCAACCTTGTGCAAGAAGGGTTGGATCGATATGCCAGCGATCCCGCAGAGTTGCGTCACGAAGCGCTTGTTTGGCTGCAGAGCTGGGCCAGTGACTTAGCTGGAGTGCTCGGAGATATCGGACGCAATCTCGGGAAGCTTTTGGTCGCGATGCTGACCCTGTTCTTTCTCTATCGCGACGGCGAAGCGATAGTTCAACAGGTTCGGACCGTTGTCAGGCGCTTCCTGGGGGACCGGCTACATCCGTATATAGCCACCGCGGGGATGATGACGCGGGCGGTGCTCTATGGACTCGTGGTCTCGGCACTCGCGCAAGGCTTGATGGCCGGCATCGGTTATCGAGTAGTTGGCCTTGAGAGTCCTGTGCTCCTCGGGGTATTGACGGGTGTCCTTTCGGCGGTGCCCGCGATCGGTACCGCAATTGTCTGGGTTCCAATGAGCGTGTGGCTGCTGGTCACAGGCTCAGTGTGGAAAGGAATCGTCCTGCTGGTCTGGGGCTTCTTGCTCGTGCATCCCGTCGACAACGTTCTGCGACCGTTATTGATCAGCAACGTCACCCGCGTTCCGTTTCTGTTGACAATGTTTGGCGCGGTCGGCGGACTAGCGATCTTTGGATTGGTGGGTCTTTTTGTCGGGCCGGTACTGCTGGGTGTGGCAATGGCGATCTGGCGAGAGTGGACCATGCAAGAGGTTCGGCCACTGAGCGCGACTGACGTGCTTACGCGCACAGATTATTGAGGGAGCCGGCACGAACCTCTGTAGATTGACGCCAGAACCCCGAACCTCACCTTTTGCAATTCGAGAAACGACCTGAGCCGGTGTTCAGCCCCAAGGATTCAAAAGCGACTTAAGCGCAGGTTCAAAATCGGAGGTATTGCGCGTAACGAGAGTCAGGCCGTGGACGATTGCAGTGGACGCGATCAGTCCATCCATCGCGGCGAGCGGGCGCCCGCCCGCCTCACAGCGCGCGATCACGCGTCCCCATTCGTCGGCCACCTCTGCGGTCACCGCCAGTACTCGAGACTCGAAGCGGAGGGGCAGTTCCTCACTTAGCCAGGAATCCAACTTCTTACGGCGCGCCCCAGACGCTAGACGCTCTACCCCGTGGCGAAGCTCAGCAAGCGTGGCCACGCTCAAAAACACGCGATCTTCATCTGCCTCGTCGAGCCAGGTGATGACACCGCTATTGGGGCGTGGCTTTGTCCACTCAGACACAACGTTGGTATCGAGCAGAAAACTCATAGGCCAGACGAGCGGAGCTTGTCTTTCGAGCGCTTAACCTTGAGCCCCGAATCGCGCAACGGCGAACTGGCGAAAAACTCCGCGAGAGTGCCCACACGCTTCGTCTTGCGCTCCCATTCCTCTGCCGAGACAACCACAACCGCCTTACGTCCGCTGCGAGTGATCGTCTGGGGGCCGCTCGACTGAGCCTGCTCGATCACTTGGCTCAATTTGGCTTTGGCTTCCGCCACTGTCCAGCTATCCGTCATGGCTCTGTTTCCGTGACTAGTCACGATGGTCATTATAGTCATTATAGTCATTCCTGCATGCGGAGACAAATTGAGACGGCCTGTTGAGGATCGGAGTGACCAAAGCCCTTTCTCCCAATAGGGGCGCCGAAAGCGCGGGAGAATCCATGCGCTCTCGGCCTTAGCCGCGCACCACGGTGCAGCTCTAGAATAGCGACTGCTGGTAGCCGGCCGCGGTGTCGGTGTCCGGCTCGCGGGGCATATCGGTCGTTTTCGTGCGAGATCTCACATACGCCAAGCCGGGATGCCTCTCTCGCCAGCAATGCGCGCAGCTGGGTTCCCGGGCCACGAGGCAATCGTGGACAACAAGCTCCCGGTGCATCGAGCAAGTCGTGACGCGAATAAGCTCGCCGCGCACTATTTCCTTCATGAGGATAACGACCCGCTCGAAATCGATCTCGCTTGTAGGGCATATGGCTCGGAACTCTTCAAGCGCGGTGCAAAGACGCTCGGCGCGCATAAGGTCAGGCAACTCCTCGACGTTGACTTCGCTTGCGGCCGGCAACGCACCAAAATGCCTGAGCAGCCCGACGAGCGCTGGCGTTTCAGCTCGCAGGGTCGCCGACTTGCAGAAAAACTCAACGCGAAAAGGCGCTTTTCCCCTGAGCCGCTCGCGCGGGACGGCATCCCCGCCGTACTCATTACGAAGCTTACGCACGTTGTACTTCGAGAGGCGGGTCCAACGCATGATCGTCGGCGTGCGAGCTCCCAGGAGGATCATCTGCCACGCAACCTGCAGCCGCCTCAAGTCGCGGCGGTAGCGCTCGTCCGAGATACGCATACTAATCTCCTTCCGCTTCCTCCCTTCCAATGCACCCGCTGAATGACTGGCCCTCGACCGACAACGCCTTCCGCAAGTCGCAATCAAAGCCGATAGTTTAGTTGTGACCCGAAAATCACGATGTGAGATCGGTAAGTGCCAATCAACTCGCCTGGCACCGGAAGTACACTCGTCAATTCACTTGGTGCGGCCTGGACCCACAGGTACGCGCCGCCCATATCGAGCGACAGGCGGGAACTCGCTTCCCAACGCGCGCCGATAGCGAACCATTTGCGATCCGCATCTGGCAATCGCGGTGTGCGGAAGGCGTCTTGCACAGGCGATCGGTCGTACGCAACGCCCGCCCTCAGCAGCCACGGCGTGTTGACCTGATACTCAAGCCCGAAGCCGGCTCGCCAGCTATCAGAAAACTTCAAACCAGTGTCCGAAACGACCTGTCCGGCTTGCGCCCCGTCGGTAGCGACCACTGTGAGAGACTGGACCGAATCCCACCCGGCCCACGTGTAGTCCGCAAGTACTCGCAACTTGGGTGCAAGGAGCTGCGAAACGGCGAGGGAGGCGGTGGGGGGGAAGGCGCAAACTAGTGCGGACATTCGAATCGAGGGGTGCGAGCACCGTCTTGTTAAAGCCGAGCGTACCGCCAATGTTGTAATCTGTATGCGACCGGTAGGTAAGTCCTACTCGCGTTCCGATTGGAAAGTCGGCGCGAGCGCCGACGTTCCAGCCCCAGGCCCAATCGCTGCCGTCGAGCCGTCCTTCGCTGCCGGGCACGAGTGGTGTCACCGCGTTGGTGAGCTTCGCCTTTAATCGTTGATAGCTCACACCGGCACCAACCGAGAGGTAAGGCCCGACCGTCATTCCGACGGCGGGATTGATGTTGAGGGTTTCCGATTTGGAAATGAACGCCCTATACATTCCGGCCCACTGCGCATCCCAGTCCGTGCTCAGGCCAAACGGCGCATTAATGGCCAGACCCACACCAACATTTGACCGCAGTGGCACGCGTACACGCCCAGTCCGCTAGCAGACTGCTCCTGCAGTTGGAATCCTGAGCCTCTCGCGGCGCTTGGCAACAAGAGAGCGGTTCCCGCTAACGCTAACGATGCTCCGACCGCTACTGACTCTGCGCTTCTCATACGTCACTCCCTGTGTTGGTGGCCCGAACTACTCCACGAGTGGCTTCCAGAGTTCCTCGCGCAACATGTTGCGTAGGACTTTTCCGACGGCAGACTTGGGTAGTGCTGCTCGAACATAGACGTGCTTGGGAACTTTGTAGGGGGCGAGAGACCGATGGCAATGAGCAATCAGCTTGGCCTTGTCGATCACTTCGTCCGTGCAGACCACGAAGAGCGCGACACTTTCACCCGAGGCTCCGTCAGGTTGCGCAGTCGCAGCAGTCTCGAGCACACCCGGATACGTCGCGGCGACGGCTTCGACCTCCTGCGGGTACACCTTGAACCCGGAAACGACGATTACGTCCTTCAGCCGCTCAATGAGGTACACGAATCCCTCTTCATCAAAGCGGCCGATATCGCCGGTGCGAAGCCAGGCCCCGGGCCAGAACGCTCGTGCACTATCTTCGGGTCTTTGCCAGTAACCGGGTGTGACTTGCGGCCCTCTGACGCAGATCTCGCCGACTTCGCCGAGCGGCAGATCGCCGCCCGTTTCACCCTTGATCGCGATCTCTGTGGACGGCATGGGAAGGCCCACCGATCCGTTGAATGGCTTTCCTGGAAAGTTGCTGCAAGCGCCTTGAGACGTCTCAGTGAGACCCCAGGCTTGCGTGATGTGGCAGCCGGTGACGCCGTACCAACGCTTCGCCACGTGAGGTTCCGTTGCCATCCCGCCGCTCAATGTGATTTTGAGTTGCGAGAAATCGAGCGCGCTGAAGCCTGATGTATTGAGAAGACCCCGGAACAGCGTATTCACTCCACTCAGAAATGCGATCGGATGATGTGCGAGCTCGGCAACGACCGCAGGCAGATTTCGAGCGTCTGGCACGAGGACATTGCTCCATCCCAAGTGCGTAAAGAGGAGGAGCGATCCCTCAAGCGCAAAGATGTGATAGAGCGGCAGCAGCGTGACAAGAATTCTTTGCCGGTCAGTCAACGGATGAATCCATGCCAGCGACTCTGACATTCCTCGGGAAGTTTCCAAAGCGGCAGCGATTTCACGATCGCGCCATCGGCTGGGCCAAGCAGGATGTGCTGAGATGGCTGGCGGAGAACACGACATCACAGCGACGCTCGCGTGGGCGGCGCCATCTCTGCTCGGCGGTAATATTCCAGCGATGCCTGCCAATGCATTTCCCGCGCACACGACATACTCGAGGTCCGTGCACATCCAGACGAAAGGGAGTCAGGTCATGAACACGGAAGGGTCCACCGACTCATCAACAGTGGCGCGCCGCGATGGGATCAAACGACTACACGAGTTGCCAGCGCTGCGCTTCGACATTGACGAGGCGAAGGAAATTCTTCGAATGAGTCGCGCTCAGCTATACATCCGGATCGCAGAGGGAGCGATCGCGATCCAGAAGGACGGGGCACGGAAATACATCTCGCTGCGAGAGCTGGAGCGATATGTAGAGGCATGCGAGCACCGCTCGCAGCCGGCAGGCAAGGCAAGCTCACATGCACAGGGCGCAAACAACGCAACGAGCGTGTCGCCCCTGAAAGGAAGCGGTGAGCTGGTGCGGCGCGATGAAGCTATGTATGCACGCCAGCTACGTCGCTGAGAGTTAGCGAAAACGATCCCTAGCTTGTGTCTTGTGTTCGAGGATCGCGCGCAGCTCTTCCACAGCGAATGCGTCCTTCGCGCGCGGGAGGGATTTGGCGCGAATTAGCTCCTTCAGGGAAATCACTCGGCCGCGTCCCCAGAAAGTTCTGTTAACAAAGGATGCATCGAGCGCGCGGCTAATGGCTCACGGCCCTCACAGAACTTAGAACGTCGAGCCACCCAAACGCGTGTCGATGCGAAGTTCATCAAGGCCCGATGCCGGCGCCGATGGTCTTCAAAATGACAACCAGTGAGCGCTCTGCTGCCGCGTTAGCAACGGTGTCGGTCAACACTTCGTGGAATTCTGCCCCGTGCTCGGCGCAGACGTCAGTGCCCCTTGAAGGATCGCCGGCCCACTGAGCATCCCCGCGGAGTCCTCCGACGCCGACGAAATCTATGTCAGCCACGGCATTTGGATGATTTTCGTCGCACCAACATCGCCGCCACAGTTTCCGTACCGTTTCCGTACGGGCGCCAAGAGCCATTTCGGCGGGGAGCGCGCAAGTCATTGAAACTGGCGGAGAGAGAGGGATTACTCGGCGCTACGCGCCTCGCCCCTTCGGGGCCGCCCTCCGGATGTTAGATCGACGAACAGCTCGGACCGAAAGCCACCAGGACACTATCCACAACCCGCCCCGCATAGCTGACCCTACGGGCGTTATCCCTCTCTCCTGCGGGCTCAATCCTAGGTCGGCCGCAGGCCGAGCGATAATTCATACCGTCTTAATTTTGGCGGAGAGAGAGGGATTCGAACCCTCGAAGGGCTTTTGACCCTTACACCCTTAGCAGGGGTGCGCCTTCGACCACTCGGCCATCTCTCCGCGTAGGCTGAAAACCTTCGACTTTCAAATACTTGAAAGGCGGCCCCAGGCAACTGGCCGGCATCGCGGGCGGCCATGATACTTAAGCATCCGGGAAAAGGTAAGCGCGCCGCACGACGCACCCCATTTTCGGGACTTACAGCCCTTTGGAGAGACCGAAAGCCGGGCAGCGGCCCGCAGTTCGGCACAAGGTCGGTAGGGTTTTACTTCGGGGTGCGTTTCGGCATCGCGCCGGCAATCCGTGCGCGAGGCCGAACACGCAGATCTAGGCCGAAACGTACTCGGCGGCCGGCTTGGTTTCGCCCTGCGGCTGCTCACCTTGCTGTTCGCGCTTGATACGCTCGAAGATCTCTTCCCGATGGACGGCAACGTTCTTCGGTGCATTGATACCGATTCGCACCTGATTGCCCTTCACCCCAAGGACGGTGACGGTGACATCGTTACCGATCATCACGGTTTCACCCACCCGTCTCGTCAGTATGAGCATTTATTCTTCCTCCTTGATCTTCGGCCAACCGGATTTGGAAAGCCGCAAGAATCCGCTATAGAAATCTACGGACTCACGCTGACGAGACAAATAAGGGAAAGCCTGAATCTGCGGGAGTGTAACTCGTGCAGCGCAACGAATGTCACAAAACATACGGCTGCCAATTCACTCAACCTAGCCTCGTGCGCACCAGCTCCTGAACAGCAGCCAGCGCAGCATCGAGCGCGGCCGGGTTGCTGCCGCCTGCCTGCGCAAAATCGGGGCGGCCGCCACCGCGGCCCCCAACCTGTGCGGCAATCGTACCAACTAATTCGCCCGCTTTTATGCGCGATGTCACATCCGCAGTAACACCCGCCACCAAAACTACTTTGTCTGAAGCTTCCACGGACGCAAGTACGATAACTGCCGTCTTTAGTTTTCCCTTCAGCTGGTCCACGGCGTTGCGCAACGCCCCGGCGTCCGCGCCATCGATCTTCGTAGCAACCACCTTTACGCCCTGTATATCTACAGCTGTGCTAGCAAGATCCACTCCTTGCCCCGACGCCAGTTTGTCCTTCAGCGAACGGACCTCCTTCTCCAGTTGCCGAACGCGCTCGAGCGTATCCCGGACCTTCTCCTTGACCTCCTCACGCGAGCCGCGCACAAGACCCGCAAGATCCCGCAGCAATTCATCACTTTTGTCCACATAATCGAGCGCAGCATCACCCGTGATTGCTTCGATGCGGCGGACGCCGGAAGCAACACCGCTCTCACTCGTGATCTTGAAGAAGCCGATGTCACCGGCACGCTCGACGTGGGTACCACCACACAGCTCCATCGAGAACTCACCGATGCGGAGCACGCGCACATTTCGTTCGTACTTCTCACCAAACAGTGCCATTGCGCCCGCAGCCACGGCGTTCTCGTAGTCCATCACCTCGGTCTCCGCTGCCGTGTTGCGGCGGATTTCCGTGTTGACCAACCGTTCGATCTCGCGCAGCTCGTCCGACGTCACTGGCTGCAGGTGTGAAAAGTCGAAGCGCAGACGGTCTGGCGCGACGAGTGACCCCTTTTGCTGCACATGCGTTCCCAACACCCTACGCAGCGCCGCGTGCAACAAATGCGTGGCCGTATGATTCAGTGCCGTAGCCCGACGCCGCTTTCCATTCACAATCGCGTTGAGCGTATCGCCCAGCCGAATTTTCCCCTGCGCAACGCGCCCCACATGAGAATACGCCGCACCTCTTTTCTGCGTATCGGCGACCACGAAGTGGACACCAGGGCTCGCCAGCTCTCCGGTGTCACCAACCTGCCCACCCGACTCCGCGTAGAACGGCGTCCGGTCGAGAACGACTTCGCCCTCGTCGCCTGAATTCAACTCTTGAACGGCTGCGCCGCCCTTCAGCAGCGCAACGACCTCGCCCTTGGCCTCGAGACCGTCGTAGCCCTGAAACAGCGTCTGGGAGTCAATCGACGCCCCACCACTCAGATCCACACCAAACTTGCTCGCTTCCTGCGAGCGCTTGCGCTGTCCCTCCATTGCCGCGTCGAATCCCGCTTGATCGATCGTCAACCCGCGCTCCCGCGCGATATCCGCCGTCAGGTCGGCCGGAAATCCGTAGGTGTCATACAGCTTGAATACAGTCTCGCCGTCGATCATCGTCCCGCGCGTTTCCTTGATCGCGCCGTCGAGCAGGGTCATTCCGTTGGCCAGTGTTTCCGCGAACCGTTCCTCTTCCAGTTTCAACACTCGCTCTGCTTGAGCGCGACCGCGCACGAGCTCCGGATAAGCGTCACCCATCTCCTTCTCGAGGACGGAGACCAGCTTGTAAAAGAAGGTCTCCTGGATGCCCAGTTTGTAACCATGACGGATAGCACGGCGGATGATCCGGCGGAGTACGTACCCGCGTCCCTCGTTTGACGGCAACACACCGTCGACGATGAGGAACGTGCACGCGCGAATATGGTCCGCAATGACGCGGAGCGAGCTCGACGTCAGATCCCGCGTGTCTGCCAACTCCGCCGCAGCGCGGATGAGATTCTTGAATAGGTCGATGTCATAGTTGGAATGCACGCCTTGCATCACTGCGGCAATGCGCTCCAGGCCCATGCCCGTATCGACAGACGGTTTCGGCAACGGCGTCAGCTTGCCATCGGCTGAACGCTCAAACTGCATGAACACGAGATTCCAGATCTCTACGTAACGATCGCCGTCTTCGTCCGGCGAACCAGGCGGCCCGCCTGGGATAGCTGGCCCGTGGTCGTAGAAAATCTCGCTGCAAGGTCCACACGGACCCGTATCGCCCATCGCCCAGAAGTTAGACTTCTCACCCAGACGGGTGAAGCGCTCGGCCGGGACACCGATCTCCTTGAGCCAAATGTCCGCAGCCTCATCGTCATCGCGAAACACCGTGACCCACAGACGTGCGGGATCGAGCTTCAACGTGCCCGTGAGTAAGTTCCACGCGAATCGGATGGCATCCCGCTTGAAGTAATCTCCAAACGAAAAGTTGCCGAGCATCTCGAAGAACGTGTGATGCCGCGCCGTGTAGCCAACATTCTCCAAGTCGTTGTGCTTGCCGCCCGCGCGGACGGACCGCTGGCTCGAAGTAGCGCGAACAAAATCGCGCTTCTCCTTGCCCAGAAACACGTCCTTGAACTGGACCATGCCGGCGTTGGTGAACAGCAATGTGGGGTCATTTCCGGGCACGAGCGAGCTCGAAGGCACGACCGTATGGCCGTGCTCGCGGAAAAACTCCAGGAAGGCGCGGCGTACGTCCGCCGCACTCATGTACGAAGGTTTCTTCAAGGTTGTCAGTCCAGATCGAAATCGGCGCCGAGGGCCAAACGGATATGATCCGATGAAAAGCCCCGATACTGCAAAAAGCGCGCTTGCCGGGCCTTCTGCGGCCACTCTACGGGCGGCTCGAGCCCGAATTTGCGGACCCGCACCTCACGGGCCAGGGCCTGCCAGTCCGGCCCCTCTACCAGGGCGGCCTCGATCTGCTCACCGGAAAGGCCCAGGGCCTGCAGCTCTGCGCGAATGCGTACCGGTCCATGCCCCCGGGCGGCCTCGTATCTCACGAAATTCGCGGCATAGCGGCCATCATTCAAAGCCCTCTCTTCAACCAACTCGGCGATTGCTTCGCCCACGGCGCTCGCATCGAACCCCTTGCGCGCCAAGCGGCCCCGGAGCTCCGCGCTGCTGAAATCGCGACGCGCCAGCAAGGCGACCGCGGCGCTCCGGGCTGCCTGCGGGTCCGTCATAGTTGCCCGGTCAACTGGTTTACGCTTTTTGCCGAACGCCACGCTGAAGAACCGGCTTTCGCTATAGTAGAGTTATTGCAATGCAGCGGCGGGCAGCTCGGCACAAACCGCCGTTACGCAGCAATTTGAGGCACGCTGCGGCGCAAATCCTCGATAGCCTCGGTTTAAACTTAACGCCATAGGCCACTGCGGCCAGGAAGGGAAACCTTTATGCACGTCGTCGTTCGTTTACTTGCAGTCATGTCCATTGGAGCATTGTCGCAGGCTCTGGCGACCGAGCCCGAACACCCCGCCTCCACTACCGCTCCAGGCCAAGCCTCGAGCCAGCCCCAGGCTACCGCTACCGCTGCAGACCAGCAGGCGTCCAGCGCCAAGGCGCCCGGCGCTGCCCCGAGCACCACCGCGGCAGCGACCCCTGGCGACAAGACAACCGCCGCCAGCGGAAAGCTCAGCCCCGAGCTCATCAAGAAGGCCCACGACATGGGCTACAAGATCAAGCACAAAGGGCAGGACGTCTACTTTTGCCGTAGCGAAGTCCAGATGGGCTCGCGATTCGAGAAAGAAAGCTGCAGCACGCCTGAGCAGATGGAACTGACCGCCCGGCAGAGCCAGCAAATGATCCAGAAGGCGCAGCGCATAGGGATGCCGGCGGCTAACTGAGCGGCACCCAGCCAGCGCTGGCGGGGCCGCCGAACCCGCCAGGCAGCGCCCTGCCGCGCTACCCCCGGGCCAAAGATCTGGCCGAATCCGCCTAAGATCAGGCCGAATCGGCCTGATCGGCAGCCCCATTCCCATTGCGCGGCTGCTTGACCGGCAGCAGCTTCGCCCGAATCTGCTCCTCGATCTCGCGGGCGATCTCCTTGTTCTGCTGCAGGAAGGTACGCGCGTTGTCCTTGCCCTGGCCGATTCGGCTGCCCTTGTAGCTGTACCAGGCACCCGACTTCTCAACAATGCCCTGGGTGCTCCCCAGGTCGATGATCTCGCCTTCGCGTGAGATACCAGCGCCGTACATGATCTCGAATTCAGCCTCGCGGAACGGCGGCGCCACCTTGTTCTTGACCACCTTGACGCGGGTCATGTTGCCGGTGACCTCTTCGCCCGTCTTGATCGCACCAATACGGCGGATGTCCAGACGTACCGAGGCGTAGAACTTCAGCGCGTTGCCACCCGTCGTGGTCTCAGGGTTGCCGAACATCACACCGATCTTCATACGGATCTGGTTGATGAAGATCACGATGGTGTTGGACCGCTTGATGTTTCCCGTGAGCTTGCGCAGCGCCTGCGACATGAGGCGCGCGTGCAACCCCATCTGCATCTCGCCCATCTCACCTTCGATCTCCGCCTTCGGCGTGAGCGCCGCAACCGAGTCGATGACCACGACATCGACAGCGCTCGACCGCACGAGCATGTCCGTGATCTCGAGCGCCTGCTCGCCCGTGTCGGGCTGTGACACGAGGAGGTCGTTGATGTTGACGCCAAGCTTCTCGGCGTAGCTGGGATCGAGCGCGTGCTCCGCGTCTACGAACGCGGCGGTCCCCCCAGCGCGCTGCACTTCCGCGATGACCTGCAAGGTGAGCGTGGTTTTACCCGAAGACTCAGGTCCGTAGATTTCTACGACGCGGCCGCGAGGCAAGCCACCGATTCCGAGCGCGATGTCGAGGCCGAGCGATCCGGTGGACACCGCCTCGACATCGTATGATGCGGAAGCGTCGCCCAATCGCATGACCGAGCCCTTGCCGAATTGTTTTTCGATCTGGCCCAGCGCGGCGGAAAGTGCTTTTTTGCGGTTGTCTTCCATCTGCGGGATTCCTGGCGAAGTTGACGGATGAGTGCGCGGGCTACCGCGCGTGCCGGAGGATTTATCCATGCGCAATTATCACACAAACAGTTCGCGCCTGCGCCGCTCGTTTGCTCTCATTTCGCCTTTTTTTCAGGCATTTTGCGCACTTCCGTACACAGGGGTCGCGACCTTAAAATACTGTATGGCAATCCGCTCCACCCTGGTGATCGTGACCTGCGCTCTGGCGTCCGCGGGAATCCCGGCAGCGGCACACAGCGCTCCGCAAACAACCTCCGCACCGGCGGCCGGGCCGACCATTCTTATCGAAGACGTCGAGCACTTCTACAAAGTCTACGACTCCGCGGGCGGCAACCCGACCGCTGAGCAGCTCCAGCACGACTACCTCGATCCCGGCTCGGACGGCCTTCACCAGTTCGCCAAGGTGCGAAACATCTCGGGGACGCGCATTGCCGAAACGTTAGCCAAGCATCCAGAGATCTACTCGGGCGCCAAGCGTTGCATGGCCGTCTTACCTCGCGTGCGTCAGCGCTTGGAAATTGCGCTCCGCAAACTGGGCACTCTCTATCCGGAAGCGCACTTCCCGCCGGTGACGATCGCCGTCGGCCGGGGCAAGCCCGTA
>Ga0207710_10000402_pt1 | contig 28743 bp, 29 predicted proteins | sample KBSS24metaG_FD_184400 | JGI IMG/M metagenome (GOLD analysis project Ga0207710, IMG submission 184400) | Switchgrass rhizosphere microbial communities from Kellogg Biological Station, Michigan, USA - KBS S2-4 metaG (SPAdes) (version 2) | ecosystem: Host-associated > Plants > Roots > Rhizosphere...
TCTCGAATGGGTTATAACTGAGGATGGTAAACCCGCAAAATTTGTTGAAGTGCCGGGTAGTGAAAGAGAAATTCCCTGTGAGCTGGCATTTCTTGCAATGGGTTTTCTTTACCCTCAACGGGAAGGTTTATTAAATGAATTAGGAGTTGAATTGGATGAAAGAGGTAATGTCAGAGCTTCAGAAAAATTTTATAAATCAAGTATCAACAAGGTTTTTACAGCAGGCGATATGCGCAGAGGCCAAAGCCTTGTGGTCTGGGCAATAAGCGAAGGCCGCGAATGTGCTAGAAATGTAGATGAATTCTTAATGGGACACTCAGCTTTGGAAAGCAAAGACACTAATCTTATTGCTACCTAACCAATGAAAAATAAGATGAAATAATAAAACCGCCTCAAAAAGGCGGTTTTTTATATTATAAATAAAAAAATATTTGAAGTAGCATAAAATAATTAAAAGATTTTTGATAATTACAATCAATTTTTGTCTATTTTCATATATATGGTTAGTAATTGTGAATAAAAATGAAGAAACAATAAGCCTTTATGCCTATTTTTGAAGTAATATTTTAAATTACAAATTAAAATAATATTAATTATGGAATCAACGACTGCAAAAAAAATTGGCTTCAAACAGATTGCTCCCTTTTTCATACTCTTAGCTGTTGCTGTGGCTGCAATCTTTATTAAAACTCTTCCAAATTTTGATGACGGAAAATATAATTCAGCGGATGTGGCCTGGATTATAGTTGCTACTGCACTTGTTTTTTTAATGACTCCTGGCCTCGCCTTCTTCTATGGAGGAATGGTACATCGAAAAAATGTACTGTCAACCATGATCAAAAGTATGGCAGCGGCTGGCATAGTAAGTATTCTATGGGTAGTTGTTGGTTATAGCCTTTGTTTTGGCGATGATTTAGGTGGAGTTGGTTTTATTGGAAATCCAATGACTCACCTTTTCTTCAAAGGAGTTAATTCCGGAGAAGCCTGGAGTTTAGCTCCCACTATTCCAAAAACATTATTTTCTTTATTCCAATTAATGTTTGCAATTATAACGCCGGCCCTTGTCGTTGGAGCAGTTGCCGAAAGAATCCGGTTTACTTCTTTTATATTATTTATTGTATTGTTTAGTGTATTAGTATATGCACCTCTCGCACACTGGAGCTGGCATCCCGAAGGTTTTCTTTTTAAAATGGGTGCATTAGATTTTGCAGGAGGTACAGTAGTACATATTTCTGCAGGTTGCGCAGCACTTGCTGGTGTGTTGGTACTTAAACGCAGAAAAGTACATATGGAACAAAAAGAAATTCCACCAGCAAATATTCCTTATGTTTTAATAGGCACTGGCCTATTATGGTTTGGCTGGTTCGGTTTTAATGCTGGTTCTGCTGGTGGCGCTTCTTCACTGTCGGTTTCAGCTTTTGCTACAACAAATACTGCTGCTGCCGCTGCTGGCTTATCATGGATGTTCTTTGATGTATTACGTGGTAAAAAACCATCAGTTATGGGTTTTTGCATCGGAGCAGTTGTTGGCCTTGTAGCTATTACTCCCGCCGCAGGATATGTAGCTATACCTCAAAGTATTTTTATCGGCGTAATTGCTGCAATCATTTCTAACCTGGCCGCTTATTTTAAAGTAAAATCAACAAAACTGGATGATACATTGGATGTTTTTCCATGTCATGGAATTGGTGGAATGGTAGGAATGTTGATGACTGGAATATTTGCAACAAAAGCAGTGAATGCTGCAGGAAACGATGGACTATTCTATGGCAATACTGCGTTTTTCTTTACGCAGGTAAAAGCAATGGCATTCGCAGTTGGGTATAGCTTTGGCGTATCATTCATTATTTTCAAATTCATTGATATGTTAATGCCGATCCGTGTAAGTTCTGAAGAAGAAGAAATTGGTCTCGATGCTTCACAGCATAATGAAAAATATTCCCAGGGTACATTAATAGTAAGTAATGGAAATGGTAAGTATGAAGAAAAATCAGTAGAAACAATGAATATCTGATCTATAGAATAAAATAAGAAAAGGCACAGTTTTGTAACACCCTTGAGCAGGTTTCAAAATCATGCCTTTTCATCTTTAACACTTAAAAACCAATTGCAATGTTAAGAAAATTTCTGACAACGGCCTTCGTATTGGCTACCCTTTCACCTGTATTTGCACAGGATTCCACCAAAAAATCAAGTTTTACTCTTTCCGGCTCGGTTGACGGGTATTACAGGTATAACTTCCATAATGCTAAAGATTATGGGGCAACAAACAATTATACCAGTTTTACCAATTCACAAAACTCTTTTGAATTAGGAATGGCTTCATTGAAAGGCGATGCCACCATTGGTAAGGTTGGAGCTACAGTCGATTTGGGTTTTGGAAGAAGAGCTGAAGAATTTTCCTATAACGATGATTCCACTTCACTTGCCGCTATAAAACAAGCCTACGTTTATTATGCTCCATCTTCACATGTAAAATTCACCATGGGTAAATGGGCAACGCATGTTGGCTATGAATTGCTCGATGCTTATTTAAATCGCAACTACAGTATGGACTATATGTTTTCCTATGGTCCTTTCTTTCATACGGGAATCAAAGCCGATTTTACTTTCGGCAATATTGGGTTTATGGTAGGTGTTACCAATCCTCCCGATAATGTTACTGCCAGCTTTGCAAAAAAAGCTTTTATCGGTCAGTTCAGCGCTGCCTCCTCGAGCGGGAAATTAAAAGCATATTTAAATTATGTTGGTGGCAAAGATGCTTTGGAAACTTCTTATAATCAATTTGACCTGGTTGTACTTGGAACCATAAGTGATAAATTCAATATTGGATACAACGGTACTATTCAAACTGTAAAACCAAAAGGCGGTGATGGTGATTCATGGTGGGGTTCTGCTCTTTATTTAAATTATGATCCTTGTTCTGCCTTTGGCTTAACTGCAAGAGGAGAATATTTTGATGATAAAAAAGCCGTTTCTGCAGGTGGCTTTGGTACCAGCATCTTCGATGTAACACTGTCTGGTAATATCAGAATAGATAATCTTACTATCATTCCTGAGTTCAGGCTTGATGCAGGAAAGGACCCTATTTTCCTGAAGAATTCAGGTGATGCAGTAAAAAGTACCGGCTCATTTATTTTAGGAGCTACTTATCATTTCTAAGAGTTAAAAATTGACAGAGAAAACTACTACTATATCATTGAAGCTGCCATCCTTTAAAATTCAGCATCGCTGAAACAACATTTATAAACCAAAACAAAGGTTATGCAACTACGAACTCCTGGTTCAGGCAAAATGAAGTTTTATTTTTCTTTATTTGCTTTTGTAACAATATTATTATTGTTAATCTTTCCTTCTTTATCCTTTGGACAAGACCCATCGGGTGCAGCTACCGGCACTATTAATGATGTAACTGCCGCTACTGCGGGTAAACCTACATTAGAAGAAGTTGGAGCGCAGGCCGGTCACAACAAAATTTCCATCAATATCGTATGGACATTATTGGCAGGCTTTCTTGTAATGTTTATGCAGGCAGGCTTTGCTTTAGTAGAAGCAGGATTTACTCAAAAGAAAAATGTGGCCCACACAATGGCCATGAACTTCCTGATTTATGTGATTGGTTTATTAGGCTTTTGGGTATGCGGATTTGCCTTCATGTTTGGCGGAGCGATGAATGTAGGCGCCTTAGGTGGTTCAGCGGGAGTTGTTAGTCATGAATTTTCGATTCACTTGTTTGGCCACGATTTTGGTCTTTGGGGTACGGCAGGATATTTTTTAAATAGTAAAGTTTATGATGTTGGAATATTCGCCTTGTTCTTATTCCAAATGGTATTCATGGATACAACTGCTACTATACCTACAGGGGCAATGGCAGAAAGATGGAAATTCAAATCGTTTGTTGTTTTTGGATTTTTCATTTCCATGTTTGTTTATCCCATTTATGGTAACTGGGTTTGGGGAGGTGGATGGCTCTCTCAATTAGGAAATATGTTTGGTTTAGGTCATGGACATGTAGATTTTGCAGGCTCATCAGTTGTACATATGGTTGGAGGTGTTGCAGCTTTGGCTGGCGCTATTGTTATCGGGCCCAGAGTTGGTAAGTATGGAAAAGATGGAACAGTAAATACAATCCCGGCTCATAATATTCCAATGGCTTTATTAGGATGCTTCATATTAGCATTCGGCTGGTTTGGTTTCAATCCCGGTTCTACATTGGCCGGTACAGATCTTCGTATTTCAGTAGTAGCAGTAAATACCATGTTAGCCAGTGCGAGTGGTGCTCTTATGGCAGCTTTTTATATGAAACTTAAAACTGATAAATGGGATCCGGGAATGATGGCGAATGGTATGCTTGCAGGCCTTGTTGCTATTACTGCTCCCTGCGCTTTTGTTAATGCAACATCTGCCGTTGTGATCGGTGCTATTTCAGGTCTATTTGTAATCTGGGCATATTTCTTTATCGATACTAAATTAAAAATAGATGATCCTGTTGGAGCTGTCGCTGTACATGGAGTAAATGGGTTTTGGGGTGTATTATCCCTGGGCTTGTTTGCTGATGGTTCCTATGGCGATGGCTGGAATGGAGTTGCTGGTCCCGTAAAAGGTCTTTTCTACGGAGATTCCGGCCAGTTCTTTGCAGAGTTAATCGGTGGTCTCACTTGTATTGTATTTGTATTTATAGTTATGTTCATTTTCTTTAAAATATGCAAGGCTACAATTGGCTTACGTTCACCAGAAGCTGATGAAGTTGCCGGTCTTGATATTCCGGAAATGGGCGTACATGGATATGTAGATTGATAATTGATAAGCAGACCAGTCAGTTTTTAAAAAGCTGGTCTGCTTATTACCAATGAAACCGTAGTGCAATGAAAAATATTCTGAAAAAAGCTTTTAATCCTATCAGGTTATTTCTTAGCGATAGCCGGGCGGTGGGTATCCTGTTACTTATTTGCACAATCATTTCATTAATTCTTTCCAACAATTCATTTATTGGTGAGTCATACCGGCACTTCTGGAATGCTCGTGTACATTTTGGCGACTCATTTAATTTGCCTGCAAGTTTTGGTCATTGGATAAATGATTTCCTGATGGCGTTTTTCTTTTTATTAGCAGGAATGGAAATAAAAAGAGAGCTCACAATAGGAGAACTATCGTCATTTAAAAAAGCAGTATTGCCTTTTGGAGCTGCCCTCGGTGGAATGGTTGTTCCTGCATTGATCTTCTTATTATTTAATAGTAATTCAGGACATGCTCATGGATGGGGAATACCTACAGCTACAGATATTGCTTTTTCACTGGGTGCAGCATCACTGTTTGGCAAAAGAGTTCCGGTTGGATTGAAAATTCTTTTAATGGCTCTTGCTATTATTGATGACCTGGGAGCCATTATTGTTATTGCGCTTTTTTATGGTGCTAAATTGCATTTCGGATTTATGATCACAAGCGCAGTAGTTTATCTTTTATTATGGGTTTGTAATATATACAGAATTAGATATGGTGTCTTTCAAATTGTTCTTTCATTGTTGTTATGGTATTCATTGCTCAACAGTGGTATCGAAGGCAGCATTGCCGGAGTATTGATAGCATTCGCAACTCCGGTAAGAATGTTGCCCAGAATTGAAAAAGTTATTTATCATGCAGTTAACTTTTGCATCATTCCACTTTTTGCATTAGCCAATACTGCTATTCTTATTCCGGGTAATATGATTGAATCTTTAGGCTCTTCCATTGCAATAGGGGTTATGATTGGTTTAGTAATTGGAAAGCCTGTTGGCATCTTTTTATTTAGCCGCATACTTGTTTTATTTAAAATTGCCAGGCTTCCGCAACATGTAAGCTGGCCGCAGATATTATGTATGGGCACACTGGCCGGTATCGGTTTTACGATGTCAATTTTTACAACGGGTCTTGCATTCCAGGAAGAAGCATTTCGGGATATAGCCAAGATCGCTATTTTAATTAGCATGGTCATATCCGTATTAATAAGCTGGTTGAATTTCATAATTTCTGAAAGAAAACTCAGCAAATTCACTAAAGCAATTAAACCGGCTGTTTCAGGAAATATTGCAGTCGGATAAAACAATAAGTTCTTTACGATTTTTCATATGGCAAGCAATCGTACGGCCGTCTTTTTCTAAAGATGGCCTTTTTATTTGGCTATATTTGTTTTATAACTTTATCAATGTCTATGAGATTAATAAAATCTTTTGCTATAAAGCGTAAATGGAATTAATATGAAAGACTTTATATCCTTCTTCAATCAAAACAAGGGGTTTATAATAGTTATTATAGCTATCATGTGTATCCTGATCGGTAGAATTTGGTCCAATATGCTGAATTGGGGCGAGATAACCGAACCTCACCTGCTTATTAAAAAAGGTAAGCATTACAAACTTGTCAATATGTATCTGCCCAAAAGCTGGACAGAGGATTGGATAGTTGGAAGCATCATTTGCTTAAAAAGTTATCGGCGGATTTTTTTTTTCAAATTCAGCAGAGACATCTATGTATCCGGCGACAGGATAAGATTTGCCGATGAGGATGGGCCGAGCATAGGTTTGCATTACCAGGCAATGTTTTCTAGCATTGCAAGCGGTTCTATTTTAATGAAACCAGTAAAAATTTCGAAAACAAAATAGTCCAATGGATAATCGTTAATTGAGACGTCTCACACCGTGGTCATTCCCGACCGTGTCTACTTTTAATTTCATAGCCGTGTCTGCTAAAGTGCAATAGCTGATAAAATATTTATAGTGGCGACACGGCGTAGCTACGGAGAATGATTATCCCCTTCGAATTAATTAAAAAACTTCTACGCCGAATTCCTTCCTGCATGAATAATCCCCAAATGAATACCGAATTAGCATCTTTTCATATGTCATAGAAGAATCTACTAAGCCAGCTGGTATGACAACCAATTGTACAGCCGTTTACTTCTATAGATAGTCTTTTATTGCATCGACTTTGCAATGAAATAAAAATAATTTATTTTAGTTTTTCATTTTATGAAAACACTGCTTTATTTAACCTTATCCATATTCCTGTTAATTTTTTATGCCTGCAGTAAACCAGGTAATGAATCACAAAATCCCGAAGAATTATTAAAAGGCACAGATACCCTTGTTGTAGAATACAGCAGTTATGTTGATTCGTTTCCCCTTCCATCTAACGTTAATATACAAATAAGCACTTCTCCAACATCAAATTGGATAAATACAAGAGTTTCTACAAACAGTGCAGGTCAAAAATACCTGGTAATAGAAATTCAATCTAATACAGATCTTTCCAAAAGATCTGTGACTTTAACTATTACTGCAACAGGAACAAATATTCCAACAAAGGATCTTAAAGTAATTCAAAACGGCTATAGCGGCTCATATCTCAATGCCAATAAAACACAGATAACTCTTGGAGGCGGGTATGGCAGCATAGATTCGATCTCGATTCAATCCAATGTAGGATGGATCATAACAATCAATCCATCATCAAACTGGGTTAATATAAGCTCTTTATCAGGACAGAACAATACTAAAATAGTATTAACTGCAACTTCTGATAACAATTCAAATGCTCAGAGAACAGTAACCATTACGATCACCCCACAAAATGGTGCAGGGATACCATCTGTAAATATTACTATTATGCAAAACATGGCCAACGCTGGCATCGTGTGGAATAAAACATTTGGTGAAAGCAATCTTGATCAATTTACTTCAGTCACGAAAGTAGCAGACGGTGGTATTGTAGTTGCGGGTATTGCTGCTTATACTGTGTCCACATCTTATACTACTGATGCCTGGCTGGTAAAAACAGATGCTACAGGAAGTAAATTATGGGAAAAAAAATATGGTGGCACAAATGGTGATGCAGTATCTGCCGTTGTTACTACAACTGATGGAGGCTTTATTCTTGCAGGCTTTGCTACAAGTAATGATGGAGACTTGACAGGAACCAATCCAATTAATGGAGATGCGTGGATAATAAAAACAGATGGTTCAGGTAATAAAACATGGAGTAAAATATTTGGAGGTGCAAATTTCGAATACGCAGCCGGAATAGTTCAAACTGCGGATGGCGGATACGTTTTCTGCGCAACTACAAAAAGTAACGATGGCAATATAACTTTTAATTATGGTGGAGATGATGTTTGGATCGTGAAAATAAACCCGGCAGGAACTTTAGTATGGCAAAAAACTTTTGGTGGCTCAAATGATGACAACGCAACAGGTATTGTTGTAGATGCAAATGGAAACATCATTGTATCCGCTACCACAAAAAGTAATGATGGAGATGTTGCAGGATTTCTTGGGGGTAGCAGTGATGGATGGGTGATTAAACTCGATGGCAATGGAAATAAATTATGGGCAAAAACAATCGGAGGTGTTTTTGCAGATGAAGCAAATGCACTTTGTATTGCTCAGGATGGAAATTATGCTGTTGCAGGAAACACCTTTAGCTATGTAACCGGCTGGCGATATAATGGAGATATGATGATGATAAAGCTGGATAAAAATGGCAATCAGTTAATAGAAAGAGCCATTGGTAGTTTTGAGCTGGATAAAGCGTACGGGATAACGAGCACAACGGACGGAGGCTTTGTATTAACAGGTTATGTAAGCGCAGTGGGTGGCGATGTAAGCAGCCCTCAATTTGGTGTTACTGATCTTTGGATAGTAAAAATAGATGCAGCCGGTAATAAAATCTGGGATAAAACATTTGGCAGCACCGGCCACGATCGTGGCTTTGCAGTCGTTAATATAAATAACAATTTTTTAGTTGCCGGTTATATTGCTAATAATGCTTCTACAGGCAGCGCCAGTTACATTATACAGCAAGGATTGTTATTAAAAGTTAATGTTCAATAAATAATCTCTTCAAATTGATTTTCTACGCCGAATTTCTTCCCGCATTGATAATTCCAAATGAACACCGCATTACCAGCTTTTCATAAGTTTCCTTCAATGCTGTTTGCACTAATTGTTCATCAAACTCCCGTATTTTAGTTAGCGCATATTGCTGAATAGTTAAAAGTGGTAAAACAATTCGCTCCCGCATTTGAATGGATAATTGATCCACAGGATAATTAGCCATGAGCTCGGTATGACCTGACAGTTTTGTAATGTATTCCTTTGTTAAATCATATTCCCTGCGTATCATTTGCCATATTTCACCAAACTGTTTATGATTGCTAAGAAATGCTGTTAATGGGAAAAAAGATTTAAGCATTGCCATTTCACAATTATCGATCAGTGTGCGGAAGAAAAGTGATTCTTTATAAAGCGTTTGCAATTCTTCAAACCTTCCCTGCTGATCTATAAATTGCAATGCCGAACCGACACCAAAGTAACCGGTTACATTTTGCTTCAATTGACTCCACGATCCGGCAAAGGGGATTGCTCGCAGGTCTTTTAATGATAGTCCCGATGAGCTGCCTCTTTTAGCAGGCCGGCTTCCGATATTTGTTTCACTATAAAAACGCAGCGGGCTTACCTGCAAAAGATAATCTGCGAGGTAGGGATGATCCTTTAATTTTTTATAGGACTTATACCCCAGCTCTGCCAGCTCCTCCATAAGCATTTCTTCTTTTTGATTGAATGTAGTGGCCCGGATAGAAAAAAGATCATTGCTGATACCGGCATTCAATAATTGCTCAATATTATATTGGGCAGCATCTACAATTCCAAAGTTGGAACTTACTGTCTGGCCTTGTATGGTAAGTTGTATTTCCTTATTGGAAATATTATGGCCCATCGATGCATAAAACTTATGCGTCTTTCCCCCTCCTCTTGAAGGAGGGCCTCCACGGCCATCGAAAAATATCACATCGATATTATGTTCCTGTGATATTGCCGTCAATTTTTCTTTGGCTTTATAAATACTCCAGTTCGCCATCAGGTATCCCCCATCTTTTGTTCCATCTGAAAATCCCAGCATGATCGTTTGCCGGTTATTTCGCCGCATTAGATGTTCCTTGTATGCCGGGGTATTATATAATGTATGCATTACCTCCGCTGCATGTTGCAGATCATCTACTGTTTCAAACAAAGGAACAATATCAATATTCAATTCCTCTTTTTTCCAACCGCTTAGCAGAAATAATCCAAATACTTCCATTGCATTTAAGGCGCTGTTGCATTGGCTGATGATATACCGGTTGCAGCCTTCTACCCCATTGTATTGCTGAATATTTTTTACCGTAGCTAAAACTTTTACTGTGTCTTTATGAATAGGATCATCCAACGATTCAGGATCAACAGTTCCGGCAACAGATGAAAGCATTTTTATCTTTTCTTCTTCTGAACCATTTAGATAGTTCTCCGGTAAAACTTGCTTTTTTGCTGCAATAGCTTCTAATACTTTTCCATGCACCGAACTTTCCTGCCGGATATCCAACGATGCGAAATGAAGACCGAATACTTCAATCTTATTTATTAAGTTATTGACAAGATGTAAGAAAAGGCCATTGTGCTGGTGAATGACGATCTCTTTTATTTGTAATAAGGTTTTCAGTATTTCATCCTTTGTAAGGCTTGTTTTAAACCCTGGAATAAAAATATTATTATAAAGTTTGTTTTCCAGGTCGGCAAGTAATACATCAACTCCTTCAAAAGTCAGCCTGCGCTTTAGCCTTCTCACATCAAGATAATAGCTTTTGATAATGCTGCCACGCAATGCCTCTGCCACCTGCAAGGTGATCTCACTTGTTACAAACGGATTGCCATCTCTGTCGCCACCCGGCCAAAAACCCATTCTTATAATAGGATTGTTTTTATTAACCGCATCCGGGAATTGTGCTTTAAGCGTAGAAATTATTTTACCCGCAGCAGCATAAAAAACATTTTCCAAATACCAGATAAGACTTATAGCTTCATCATAAGGAGTAGGTTTTTTCTTATTGAAGAATGCTGTCTTACCCAGTTGCTGCAGGTAAGTATTTACAAGATTGGTATTATTTTCCGCCAATGCTTTTGAAAGATCATTGATAATACCAAGAACAGAGCCGGGATAAAATTGTGTGGGATGAGCCGTTAATACCAGTCGTATAGAAAAATCATTCAGCTTAACGGCAAGCTCTTCTTCTTTGTTATTCTGGATAACTTCTGATTCAAGATGTTTAAGTGAACCAACCCCATTAAGATCATGTACTTCTCTGAACGTAGCATCTTCCAATGCGTCAAACAGAACCACTTGCCGTTCTACATACTGAACAAACCTGAAAAGAAGATCCGTTCTTTCTTTTTCACTTATGTAAGATGTATGCTTATTAAAAAACTCATCGATAATACGCATTGGGCTGAGATTCTTTTTATACCCTTCTTCACAGTTGTTTTGCAGCAACGATAATAATATCCCCGTTTTTTCAATGCGGTGAAAAGGCAACGATGTAAAAAGGCTGTTATATAATTGAAACCGGATGCCAACCTGGTTTCTGAATTGCTGCAAAGCCCTGTTTGATAACTGATCCATTATCGATATGATTAAAGTATGAATTGATCTGACAATAGCAAGCAGCGAAAGAAGTGAATTTAATTCATTTTTCATCACCCTTTAGTGCTTGCTGGTTTTTGATGATTGTAAAAAAAAGCCCCCGAAAAATTCCGGGGGCAACTTATTTTGAAAACTGTTTCTTTACTCAGGAGCTGTTTCAGCTGTTTCAGTTTCTGTTTTTTCAGTTGCCGCCTCCGCGGTTTTCTTTTTACTGCCACCGGCACGACGTGTCTTTTTACCCGCAGCTTTTGCTTCACTCTTACCCTTGCCATAGATCTCATTGAAATCTACTAACTCGATCAATGCCTTTTCGGCATTATCTCCGGGGCGATGGCCCAACTTAATGATTCGGGTATAACCACCGGGGCGACCAGCAATTTTTTCTGCTACTGGTCCAAAAAGTTCAGTAATAGCCGCTTTATCCTGCAGGTAACTAAAAACTACACGGCGCTGGTGTGTTGTATTCTCTTTGCCTTTCGTAATTAGCGGTTCCACATACACTCTTAATGCTTTTGCCTTTGCAATAGTGGTTACTATTCGCTTATGAGTAATTAACTGGCAGGCAAGATTGCTTAACAAAGCATCTCTGTGTGCTTTGGTCCTGCTTAAATTTTTTATTTTATCTCCGTGACGCATGACGTTTAAGTTTTAGTACGTTGCACCGTGTCAGGAATTGCAACGATCGCTTTTCTGAATTCAGAAAAGCATTGATGAAAAAATAATGAAAGATCATATTTAAAAGCCTTTCCGAAAGCCTTCCCTTCAGGGGAGGTTTGGTGGGGCTTAGAATTCACTCATATCTACTCCAAGCTTTGGCAGATCCATACCAAAGTGTAAACCTCTTTCAGTTAACACCTGCTCGATCTCAGCCAAAGATTTTTGACCAAAGTTGCGGAACTTCATCAGGTCCTCTTGCTCGTACTGAACCAATTCACTAAGAGAATTGATCTTTGCAGCTTTTAAGCAATTGAATGCACGAACAGAAAGATCAAGATCCTCCAATGGTGTCTTCAATACTTTGCGCAGTTGCAATGTTTGTTCATCTACCAGGTCTTCTTTCTTTTCTTCCTTATTATCAAAAGTGATATTCTCATCTGTAATGATCATCAGGTGCTGGATCAAAATTCTTGAAGCTTGTTTTACTGCTTCTTCAGGATGAATAGTACCATCTGTAGAAACTTCCATGATCAGCTTCTCATAGTCAGTACGCTGCTCCACACGGGTATTCTCAATTGTATATTTTACATTTTTAATAGGAGTAAAAATAGAATCGATAGGAATATAACCCAGCGGTGCATCTTTTGGTTTGTTATCTTCAGCAGGTACATAGCCACGGCCTTTGCCGATCGTAAGTTCAATATCCATTCTTGCTGATGAATCAAGAACACAGATCAAAAGATCAGGATTCATGATCTGGAATGAATGAGTCGCTTCGCCGATCATACCTGCGGTAAATTCAGTTTTGTTCTTCAGCGACAAAATGATCCTTTCATTTGCCACTTCATGATCAACGATCTTTTTAAAACGAACTTGTTTAAGGTTCAGAAAAATTTCCACCACATCTTCACTTACACCACGCATGGTTGCAAACTCATGCTCCACTCCTTCTATCTTCACACCTACAATAGCATAGCCTTCCAGTGAATTCAATAATACACGGCGCAATGCATTACCAATAGTTACACCGTAACCAGGCTCCAATGGACGAAATTCAAATTGAGCTTCGAAGTCAGTTGCTTTTTGTAATATTATTTTATCGGGCTTTTGGAAATTAAGTATTGCCATATTTGAGATTTAAAGTTTTTAAAAGTTTTTGTTACCAGCTTTTGTACTACTATCATCATCCCTTGCGTCGCACTCTTCATCTTTCAATAATTCTACTCAGCAAACGAGATAAGTCATATAAGTTATACAAGTCAAATTTGACTTTTTTGACCCATTTGACCTTTATTACTTACTATACAACTCCACGATCAATTGTTCCTTGATGTTTTCAGGAACACTTTCTCTTTCAGGATAAGTTATGAAAGTACCCTTGAACTCTGTTTCACTCCAATCAAGCCAGTTGAATTTTGGATTCTTACCACGAACGACGCTTGTAATAGATTCTCTTCCCTTGCTACCTTCCTTTATAGTAACAACATCACCTGGTTTTAGTTGAAAGGATGGCACGTTCACCACTTCACCATTTACTTCAATGTGTTTATGACTTACTAATTGACGTGCAGCGGGACGGCTGGGTGCAATACCCATACGAAAAACAGTATTGTCTAATCTTGCTTCAAGCAACTTGATAAGGTTCTCACCTGTTACACCTTTACGGCGGGCTGCTTCTTCAAATGTTTTACGGAATTGTTTTTCCAAAACGCCATAAGAATATTTGGCTTTTTGTTTTTCCCTGAGCTGCAATGCATATTCGCCTAATGTTTTGCGTTTACGCTTTTCACCATGCATGCCGGGAGGGTTGCTGTTTTTACCCAACCACTTACCATTGCCTAAGATAGGCTCACCAAAACGACGAGAGATCTTGGTCTTTGGACCATTGTAACGTGCCATAGTTTTTATTCATTTCGATTTTTTTTGTAACGGTGTACGATCGGTAAAAAATCGTAAAAAATTAATCGGACACCCTTTGTTTAAATGAAACCAATTGGCTCAATATGTATGTAAGTACTCGTGTACTTTTAAACTCTTCTTTTCTTAGGCGGACGACAACCATTATGTGGCAATGGTGTTACATCCTTTATCATCACTACTTCAATTCCACTTTGTGAAATAGATCTTATTGCTCCTTCACGACCTGAACCAGGTCCTTTCACATATACATCCACTCTTTTTAATCCTGCATCAAAAGCTTTTTTTGCTGCATCCGCTGCGGCAGTCTGTGCCGCATACGGAGTATTTTTCTTTGATCCTTTAAAACCCATTTTGCCTGCACTGCTCCATGAAATCACCTGGCCGCTTTTATTAGTAAGGCTGATAATAATATTATTGAATGTAGCGGAGATATGTGCATCGCCATACGAATCAACTTTCACTATCCGTTTTTTCGACGCCACCTTTGCGCTTGGAGCTTGTTGTGCTTGTGCTTTTGCCATTGCTTAATTAGTATTCAAAAATGATTTTATAAATGGAGGTAATCTATTTTACTTTTTAGCCGCTTTCTTTTTACCCGCTACTGTTTTACGTTTTCCTTTTCTTGTACGGCTATTTGTTCTTGTACGCTGGCCACGAACCGGCAATCCTTTACGATGGCGAAGGCCTCTGTAACAAGCAATATCAAGCAAGCGCTTAATACTCATCTGCACTTCAGAACGAAGCTGACCTTCTACCTTAAATTCTTCAGTGATCGTATTACGGATTGCATTCAGATCATCATCATTCCAGTCATTCACTTTTTTATTACGGTCAATATTATGCTTGTCTAAAATGTATTTAGCAGTAGAAGGTCCGATACCATATATATAGGTAAGACCTATTTCGCCTCTTTTATTTTTTGGTAAGTCAACACCGGCAATACGAGCCATAGTTTATTTTAAGTTTTTAATTTTAATATTATCCTTGTCTTTGCTTGAAGCGGGGATTCTTTTTGTTAATAACATACAGCTTACCTTTCCGGCGTACGATCTTGCAATCTGCGCTGCGTTTTTTTATTGATGCTCTTACTTTCATAAATAAATTGTTACTGGTTATTTATTTCTTGTCCCTTATATCTTCTATTTATACCTAAAAATTATTCTTCCCCTGCTTAAATCATACGGCGACATTTCAACTCCTACTTTATCACCAGGAAGAATGCGTATGTAGTGCATCCTCATTTTCCCCGAGATGGTTGCCAATATTTCGTGTCCATTTTCCAGCTTAACTCTGAACATGGCATTGGAAAGGGCTTCTATAATTGTACCATCCTGTTTAATTAGGGGTTGTTTCGACATATAATTTTTAGGAACGCAAAGGTAAGTGTATCAGGGTGAAAAAAGAAAAAACCCCAATTCTTTTTCGGGGTCTCTGTGGAAAACCTATAAGGTTGTGGTACAGCTAGACTCTCAATGCTTATCCAGTGGTATCTTACTCATATCCAGATGAAGATTCTGGAGCTCATGCACTCCTAAAGGAAAGCTGAAATGCCGGCGATCTTCCCTGTACCACATATCTATATTAGAAAAGTCACCCTTTTTGGGAGTAACCAGCCTGAAAACTCCTTTTTTATACTTCACGGCACCGTCGATGTCTTCTTTTTCAAATCCGAGCTTAAATAATTGGCTTTCGTCAAGTGGCAATGGGTCCATTTCTTCCGGGGTATACCAAAACTCCTGTACTCCATTATCAACCAGGGCTTGATTTTCCTCATGACTAACTTTTACTACAGTTCCGTCACGGGTAATGCCTTCATCATTTACGGCAACAATGTCGCCTGATTTAAGATTATTGATCTTGAGCATAGCAAATCGTTTTTAGTACTCCGAATATAAAAAAGATTCTAAAGATGGAAAAATGAAGTTTAGAACCTGGATTATGAACTAACCCGGATTTTATAGGCAAAATCTGTGCAATTATTAAGCCCAGCAATCAGTGTTAAGATCTTTTTCGATAGCTGATAACTGCCCATGTATTCAGAAAAACGGCAAATCCGAATACAGTAAAAATATGAGATTTGATATCCTTCAGACCACTGCCTTTTAATACGACCATTCTCATTACATCAATAAAATATGATACGGGATTGATCTTAGTAATAGCTCTTGCCCAGGCCGGCATGCTGTCAATCGAAGTGTACAGACCTCCTAATAAAATAAAGATCATCATCATAAAAAATGAAATGAGCATGGCCTGCTGCTGATTGCTTGTAAAGGTAGAGATCAGGAGGCCAAGGCCCAGGACAGCTAAAAGATATACCGCTGCAAATGCATAAATAGTAAATAAACTGCCCACAGGAATAATTCCATAAGCTAACCTGGCGATCAGCAAACCGATTGATAAAACGATCAATCCTAAAACCCAAAACGGGATCAGTTTACCCAAAATGAATTGATATTTTTTAACCGGGGTAACATTGATCTGCTCAATCGTTCCTATTTCTTTTTCTTTTACGATATTGAGTGACGCCAGAAATGATCCCACCATTGTTACCAGCAACACCAATATACCCGGCACCATAAAGTATTTATAATTCATTAAAGGATTAAACCAATTGGATGAAGCGATCTCAATATTTTTTTCAGGGTTAAATCGTGGAAACTGCATCCACTTCAATCTTACCTCTTTATTATAATCTTGTATGATGCTGCGTAAATAAGCTCCCCCCAAATTTGCTTTCACTCCATTAATAGCATTAATAGCCATAAATAAAGTTGATTCATTTTCTTTCACAAGATCTTTTTCAAAAGAAACCGGTATTTCAAGAATAAGATCAGACTTATCCTTTTCTACATTATGTAGTGCAGCAGGGAAAGAATTATCATAGCTCTGCAATTGAAAATATCCTGAAGCAGTAATCTTAGTGATAAGCTGGCGTGAATAGGTGGAATGATCATGATCTACAACACTAAGTTGAATATCCTTCACTTCATAATCAGCAGCCCAGGGAAGAATAAGAAGCTGGATCATCGGCATCACAAAAATGATTCGCAGAATGGACGGATCACGAAAGATTTGCCTGAATTCTTTTTGTAATAAAAATCGCAATGTTCTCATGCCAACCGGATTTTAAATTTTTTAATGGCAACCGTTAATAAGAACAACATCATGCCGGTAAGAATCAATGTTTCTTTCCATATTTCTCCTATTCCAACTCCTTTTATCATCACATCTTTTACAATGAGGTAATACCACTTAGCTGGCACTATATTCGAAATGATTCGCAATGGCAAAGGCATATTTTCAATGGGGAACATGAAACCACTTAGCATAATAGTTGGCAGAAACATGCCTGTAAGAGAAATGAACATGGCTACCTGTTGCGAATTGGTGGATGCAGAGATCAGTAATCCGAATGCGAGACATGTTAATGTAAAAAGGATACTTTCGAAAATCAATAAAAACAAATTACCGTTTATAGGAACATCCAAAACAAACACACTTAATAATAATATGCTCGCAATATTTACCATTGATAATAATAAATAAGGAACAGCCTTTGCCGTGATGATCTTTAATGGCTGTATCGGTGATGCCAATAATATTTCCATTGTTCCTATTTCTTTTTCCCTGACAACCGTTATAGCAGTCATTAATGTACATACCAGCATCAATACCATTGCCATTACTCCGGGAACAAAATTGTAAGCACCCTTCAACTGCGGATTATAAAGCATTCGCATTTCAGTTTTGATCGTATACGGCAGCTTTACCTCATTGGTAATGCGATTTTGATAATCTATAATAATCGCAGAGGCATAATTTGTTAATGTGTTTGCTACATTAGGATCAGAAGCATCTGCTACTAATTGTACCTGGGCTTTATTAAAATGCTGAAGGTCTTCATTGAAATGCTGCGGGAAAACAACAGCCAGCTTTATTTTTCCTTGTTTAAATGATCGTTCAATATCAGCCTCTGAAGAAAGATTTTGTTGTATATCAAAATACCGGCTGGCGTCTATTTCACTAATAATAGACATTGTAGCCGCATCTTTTGAATTATCTAGTACAGCAATTTTTGAATTCTTTACTTCATTGGTGAGTGCGAATCCAAAGATTGTGATCTGAACAACAGGCATCCCCAGCAAAATGAAAAGAGTTCGCTTATCACGAAAAATGTGATAAAATTCTTTTCTTACAAATGAGAAAAATTGCTTCATTTATTTTTCTTTTGATTGGGATGATACGGAGTTAACCGTGGGATCCATCTTGAAACATGTCTTTTATATTCCCTGTATTCCTCCCCAAACCTTTCTTCAAGATCTGGCTCTTCATAAATAATAAAATAAATAGTATTGATGATAAAAAAAGACCCTGCCCATGTCAATATACTTTTTGACCAGAAACAAAGTGATTCACCAAGTAATATCGTTAATACACCAAGTATCATTGGGTTTCTGACGTACTGATAGAGACCCCTGATCACTAATTTCTGAGTTGGTGACCACGGAGCCAATGTTCCCTTGCCGATACTTATAAATGAGGAGATCGTTACTACCATTACACTCAAACCAACAAGTATGAGGATCAAACCAAAGATTAAATTAATTCCAACACGAATTGTAAAATCTTTTTCAATCCACAATGGAACTAATACCAGTACTGTTACAGGAAGAATAAAAGAGAAAATATGTTTTAATAAGTTTTTCATCATTCGCTCCTGGTTGCTTTTCTTGCCAGTTTTAAAAACACATCGCCCATTGAATTTACTTCATAGGTTTTCTTTAATTGTTGAGGTGTATCTAATGCATCGATCCTGCCATCAACCATAATGGAAACACGATTACAGTACTCAGCTTCATCCATATAATGCGTGGTTACAAAAACGGTGATGCCTGATTCTGCTGCCTGATAGATCATGCTCCAAAATTCTCTTCTTGTAACAGGATCTACGCCACCGGTAGGTTCATCCAAAAAAACGATCTGTGGTTCATGAAAGATCGCTACGGAAAAAGCCAGCTTTTGCTTCCATCCAAGTGGTAATGATCTTACTAACTTATTTGTTTCATTCTGCAAATGGAGTTGATCCAATATTAAACCTGTTTTGTTTTTTATAAATTGATCAGACTTGCCATAGATGCCTGCATAAAACCTGATATTTTCTTTAACCGTCAGATCTTCGTAAAGTGAAAATTTCTGGCTCATATAACCAATATTTCTTTTAATAGATTCAGCTTGTTTATATACATCAAATCCAGCTACAGATGCCACTCCTGAGGTAGGAGATGATAATCCGCAAAGCATTCGCATAGCAGTTGTTTTGCCAGCGCCATTTGCTCCAAGAAATCCAAATATTTCTCCTCTCTGTACTTCAAATGAAATGGCATCTACTGCAGTAAAGTCACCAAACCTTTTAGTGAGCTGTTCTACTCTTATTGCATTATTCTCCCTCATTAATTTTTCATTAAGGACATAAAACAATCTTCTATATCCGGAATAATAGTTTTTACTTCTGAATCGTGGTAAGATAAATGCTGCAGGTAATTCTTTAAATCAGTTTCGGTATTCCCCTCTTTCATAACCACATGATGATATTCACCAAACGGATAGCTATCCGCTTGCCCTTTAAATTTTTTGAGATCATTCAACAGGCTTATCATATTATTAGCCTTAACGGCTACCAGTGTTTTTTGAAATTCATTGATAATACCCGCTGGAGTATTTACAGAAAGTATTTTTCCTGATTGTATCAAAGCAACTCTATCACAAAGACTTGCTTCATCCATATATGCGGTTGAAACAAGAATAGTAATGCCTTGCTGTTTCAATCGTTTTAGCATTTCCCAAAATTCTTTTCTTGATACGGCGTCAACTCCTGTTGTAGGTTCATCTAAAAATAAAACTGCAGGCCGGTGAATAAGAGCACAACTAAGCGCCAGCTTTTGCTTCATTCCGCCTGATAATTTTCCAGCTCTCCTGTTTTTAAAAGGCTCGATTTGAGAATAAATATCTTTTACGAGGTCGTAGTTTTTTTCAATAGTTGTATTAAATATGGTAGCAAAAAAGTTGAGATTTTCGGCAACTGTCAGATCCTGGTAAAGAGAAAATCTTCCGGGCATATATCCTACCCTGTTTCTTATTTGTTTATAATCCTTCACTACATCCAATCCATCTACTGTTGCATGTCCTCCATCTGCAAGCAACAATGTAGTAAGTATCCTGAATAAAGAAGTTTTACCGGCGCCATCCGGGCCAATTATGCCGAATAGTTCCCCCCGACCTACCTCAAAACTTACTCCTTGCAAAGCACTTACAACTTCTTTTTTCTTTCCATATTGCTTTATAATATTATTTATGGTAACGACACCACTCCTGTTTTTAAAATCTATATCACCTGGAAACTTTTCCATTATCATAAAAATTTAACTTCGCCGTACATGCCGATCTTCAGGTGCCCGTCGTTTTTTACTTTTATTTTAATAGCATAAACAAGATTGGCTCTTTCATCTTTTGTCTGAATTGTTTTTGGTGTAAACTCAGCTTTATCTGATATCCATGTAACCGTTCCCTGAAATTTTTGGTAAGTTTTTTTACTGCTATCAATTAATACCTGCACCCGTTGCCCTAATTTTATTTGAGCCAGTTGTGTACCTGTTATATATGCTCTTAAAGTAATTGTAGAGAGGTCAGCTATTTTATACAAAGCTTTTCCATTGGTCATCATCTCACCTGCCTCGGAATATTTTGTAAGAACAATTCCATCGATCGGATTTTTGATCTTAGTTCTATTTAACTGTTCCTGCAACTGTTCTGCCCTTTTTTCCAGGGGCTTACCTTCGCTTAATATGCTTCGGTTCTGCGTAGCAACATTTGTACGTTGTACATTTATTTGTTGTTGCGTAACATTCATTTGCTTTTTAGCTGCTTCCACCTGGAAACTTATATCATCCAGTTGTTTTTGTGTAGCAGCGTCTTCTTTCACCAAATTTTCAATTCTTGTTTTCTCATGTAAAAGATTATTGAGTTGCGTTTGTTGAACTGCCAACTGATCTTGTAATAATTTTACCTGTTGTGATACATCGGATGTTTTTTCACCCAACGCCCGGATGCTTGCCTGCACTTGTTCCTTTTGCAGGCTAAGATCAGTAGGGTCAATAAAACCGACAATACTATCCTTAGTTAAAACAGATCCTTCTTCAATATTCAGCTCCATGATCTTTCCATTTGCCAAGGCTGATACGATCACTTCATCTGCCTCAAATGTTCCTGAAGCATCGAAATCATTTTCATTTCTATTACATGAATAAAGAACCGTGATTGAGATAAGAGACGCTAATTGTAATGTATTTTTCATAAACAGGTATTTATCTACTGTTTTCCCAGTGTAGTTTGATAATTGATCCTTGCTTGTAATAATTGTATTTGATGTGTAATGAGTGATTGACGTGATTGATCTTCTGCATTTACTTCCCGCAGGTAATCATTTGCAGTAATAACTCCGTTTTCCAATTGTGCTCTGGCAGCTTGTTTTACCTGCATTCGCAAATCAATAATTGCCTGGTCCGTTTCAATTAGTTGGTTGAACTTTTCCATTTCGGATTCCTGTTGTGAAAGCTGTGTATTTGTATTGAGCAAAAAAGTTTCTCTTTGCACATCAACAATTCTCTGATTTATTTTTATTAGTTCTTTTTCTTTCTTTTGAGTATATAGCCCCGCAAGCAACCAATTTATTCTGACGCCACCGATATAATAAAAATCAAAATCATTCTTAAGAAAATTCAATCCGGGTTTTCCATAACCGCTTTGGAGGAATAAACTTGTTTTAGGTAAATTTTTTGCCCTTATTAATTTGTTTTGCTGTTCCAGCTGGTTAGAAAGATCATTGTATAATTTCAATTCAGGCCTCGCAATATTTTTATCGGCAACTATTGGTGAAGCCGGTCTCACCAACTTCGTATTTTCATTTAAAGATTGATTAATAAACAATCCAAGTGTTTGTAATAGCCCCTTTCGTGTAGCTTTTATTTCAATTGCCTTTTGATCAGTTTGTAACAGTTGTGCTTTGAGAACATTTAGATTGGATTTTAATACCACGCCATTATTAACCTGGGCTTCCACTTGTTTTATTCCTGTTTGCAGATCCTGTTTTAAAAGATCGATCTGTTTTAATTGATCATCGAGATACAGGATACTAAGAAAAAGCTGGTTGATCCGATCTTTTACTTTATATAATTCTACCTCAATTTTTTGTTCCTCAACTTCCCCATTAATTTGCTGAGATGTCTTTTGTTGTTTAATAACTCCTCCATCAAACACTACCTGGCTGATGTCTGCAACTGCTTTGTATTGATCTTTTGAAGGAGGATCAAAACTGAAACCTGGGATGCTTACATCGATCTTTGTTACATCCGATTGGTAAGAAGCCTGCCCGCTTAACGATACCTGGGGCAAATAACCTTTGCTTAAATTATCAATATTGATCTGCGTTGTTTGTTTTATAAGATCTCTTTGTTTTATTAAAGGATAATTTTGTTCAGCCAAAGTATAAGCCTTCTCAAGAGTCAGAGTTGTCTCCTGTGCTGATAGCTTGATCGAAATGGATAATAAAAAGAGGGCTGTCACTATATTTAACCATTTAGTTAATCCGGGCATAAAAAATTATTTTCTGATAGATTCAATAATAAACTTTGGTATTTCTTTCTTCCGTTGTTCCATCAGCATCTTAAACTGCAGATCATCAATTCCGAGATTGAGCTGAAACATCGGCTTGCCTACAAAGGGGAATACGGTCATGGATATAAGATTCATCAGCAATTGCACAGGGCTTATTTTTTTTATAGTCCCTTTTCGTTCTTCTTTTTCTATTTGTTGCAGGAATTTTTTTGGATCAGGACGTTTGTCGCTCTTCCATAGCTTATTCATAAAATAAACAGGATCCTGGTTAAGCTCATTCAATACAAATAGAGGGAGATAAGGGTTTTCAAGCACCATTGTAATATATTCATCACAGAACTGCTCTATTTTAATAAATAAGGATTCATCGGACCGGAATATATCATTGATTCGGGGAAAAAGCTTTCCTGCGGCTTCCAAAAAAATTTCTTCGAAAAGCTTTTGCTTGTTTTTAAAATAATAATGAAGTAAAGCTTTATTAATGCCCGCTTCATCCGCTATATCCTGCATACGGGCACCATACATCCCTTTTCTGACAAAAACCTTTCTTGCGGCTTCGAGTATTTTTTCTTCTGTGCTTTTGTCTTTTTTATACTTCATTTAAATATTTAACCAAATGGTTAAAAAACAAAGGTAAATGTAATTTGAAATTACCTCCAAATAAATTTTCCGTGAATAGAAGGAGCTACAGGTATGAAATAAAAAAAGCCCGGACGGGCTTTAAAATAAAATTGATGCAGAATATTACGCTGGTTCTAACTCGAATACATCCAATTGTTTATTGATAAAGTTTATATCCTCTTTCGATAAGACCACGTTTACTGCTTTTGCATTCTGAACAGCCTGCTCTACATTCCTGGCCCCTGCCAAAGCAATTGTAATACCGGGCTGATCGATCGTCCAGCGCAAAACCAATTGAGCCAGCGTTACTCCTTTTGATTCTGCAAGGGGCCGGAGTTTATCAAGCATTTCATTTGTACGCCTGATATTTTCATTGTTATAGTGACTTAAACTCTGCCGGTGGTCATCCTCACTGAAGACATGGCCTGGTTTTATTTTACCAGTGAGTATTCCCCTGTGCAAAGGACTGTAGGCAATAATTGATTTCTTATTTTCGATACAATAAGGAACAAGATCTTTTTCAATATCCCGCTGTATCATGCTATACCATACCTGGTCAGCTGCAAGTTTTACGGTTTCTTCTGCTTCCTTCATCAATTCAACATTATAATTACAAACACCTATCTCCCTTATCTTACCCTGCTCTTTTAATTGCAGAACAGCTTCCATTGTATCATGAACAGGAGTAGTCACATCATGCCAGTGGATTTGGTACAGATCAATATAATCAGTCTTTAATCTTCGTAACGAATCTTCACATTCTTTCACAATGCTTTCTTTAGAGGCAAGTTTGTACATTTCGATTTCCACACCATCAGACATGCTTTTAAAGAAAAAAGTTCCCTGCTTCACGTCCCACCTTAGCCCAAACTTGGTTAGTATCTGAATCCTATCTCTAGGAATATCTTGTATTGCTTCCGCAACAATTTCTTCACTCAAACCTTGTCCGTATGCAGGGGCGGTATCAATTGAAGTTACTCCTTCCGCATAAGCAGCCTGTATTGCTTTAATTGATTCATTTCTGTCAGTTCCGCCCCATCTCCATCCTCCGATAGCCCATGCTCCAAATGTAATTACTGAACATTTTAAATTGGTTTCACCCAAGTTTCTATACTCCATATCTTTTGTTTTATTTACAAATATAATTTCATTCTGAATAAATTGGCTTAATGACTGTGGATGACTTATATGACTAATTTGACTTTTACTCTGCCCAGCTCATAACATAATCTTTATTTTCAATATCCAATGCTTCTTTAGTCAACATTAAGGGATGAAATGTATCAACCATTACAGCAAGCTCTTTTGTTTCTTTTGCCCCGATGCTTTTTTCTACCGCTCCCGGATGCGGCCCATGCGGAATGCCTGCTGGATGTAATGTGATCATTCCTCTTGTTACATTTTTGCGGCTCATAAAATCGCCATCTACATAATAAATCACTTCATCGCTATCAATATTGCTATGGTTATATGGAGCCGGAACGGCTTGCGGATGATAATCAAATAATCTTGGACAAAAAGAACAAACAACAAAATTATTTGCTTCAAATGTTTGATGAACAGGAGGAGGTTGATGCACACGGCCTGTTATCGGTTCAAAATCATGAATGGAAAAAGCGAATGGATAGCAATAGCCATCCCAGCCTACAATATCAAAAGGATGTGTGCCATAATGCAAGCCATATAGCATTCCTTTCTTTTTTGCCTTTATTAAAAAATCTCCTTTCTCATCATAGCTTGATAAATTCTGTGGCGGACGAATATCTCTTTCACAATAGGGTGAATGTTCAAGCAATTGACCGTACTTACTCAAATATTTTTTTGGAAACCGTATCGGGCTGAATGATTCTACGACAAACAATCTATTATTCACATCACTAAATTCTATTTGATAGATCGTTCCTCTTGGAATGCATAAATAATCACCATACCCGAATGGCAATTCGCCATACATTGTACGCAATATTCCTTTTCCCTCATGCACAAAGATCAATTCATCAGCATCTGTGTTTTTATAAAAATAATCCTTCATGCTTTCCTGCGGAGATGCTAATACAAGATGGCAATCATTGTTTACCAGCACCGCTTTGCGACTTTGCAAAAAATCTTTTTCCGGCTTAATACTGAAACCTTCAAAGCTTCGATGCTTAAGCATTTTTTCTTCTGCTATTGCCGGCACCACACTAACCTGTGCTTCTGTTTTTATTATTTGTGTTGGCGGATGATAGTGATACAATAAAGAAGAATCGTTAGAAAAACCTTCGGTGGAAAATAATTGTTCCGAAAAAAGCTTTCCATCAGGTTTGCGATATTGTGTGTGTCGCTTATGAGGAATATTTCCGAGTTTATAATAGTATGGCATACAAAAAATTTAGAATTATGAATTAAAGAATCCGGCGAAAACAACCATGTAATTCTTTATCCAATTCTAAAGACCGCAGCAGAAAAATATATTTCCATCTTCGTTTGTCAATCCAATATGTGAAGTTTCTGTAGAAAGGCATAAAAATTTGCTTACCTAAAGTTAGGAAATACTAATTTTCGTTCTCAAATTATGAAATTACCTACGGCTGGCCTGTTGGTCGTTAACAATAGAAAATTATTATTGGCTTACAGTAAGAATAAAGAATGTTTTTATTTGCCCGGTGGAAAAATAGATGAAGGAGAAACCGCAGTAAAAGCGCTTTGCAGAGAAATAGGCGAAGAACTGAGAGTTTCAATTAGCGAAAGCGACCTGCACTATCATACCCACATCACTGCACCGGCGTATGGAGAAGAGAATGGTATTATAATGGAACAGGATTGCTTTTTTTTATATCAACAGATAATTCCCCAGCCTTCTGCAGAAATAGGCGAATTAAAATATTTCTCCCTGGCCGATTATCTTTCCGAAACGAACAAAGCCCCGGGTGCTGTAATGCTTCTCGAACAGTTAAAAGCTGAAGGCTATATTGATTAATGACCCATATCGGACTCATATCAGACACTCATGGTTACTTAGATGAAAATGTATTGAAACATTTTGAAAACTGTAATGAGATCTGGCATGCCGGTGATTTTGGAAGTATTGAAATTGCTCAAAGCTTAAAACAAAAAAAGGAACTCAGAGCTGTATATGGAAACATAGATGGACAAGATATACGAAGCGAATTTCCCGAGCTATTGATCTTTATGTGTGAAGATGTGAAAGTAATGATCCGGCATATTGGAGGTTATCCTCCAAAATACAATCCTGAAACAAAAAAAGAATTACTGATTCATCAGCCGCAACTTTTTATTAGTGGTCATTCCCATATTTTAAAAATTATGTATGATGATAAAATAAATTGCCTCTATATGAATCCCGGCGCAGCAGGTAAACATGGCTGGCAGAAAGTAAGAACCATCATTCGTTTTGCCATCGATAGAAAGGAAATAAAAGATTGTGAAGTGATCGAACTTGGAAAAAAATAAAGCCTATAAGGCCTTAAAAGACCTTATAGGCTTTATTCTGTAATATGAATTATGCTGGTTCGTGCTGCATTTCCCTCATTGCTTTTTTCATTTCTTCTTCTGATACATCTTTGATATGAGTGGCAATGATCCAGCGATAGCCAAATGGATCTTCTATGCGTCCGCTGCGATCACCATAAAACTGATCTTCTACAGGCATAAGAAGTTTGGCACCATTGGCAGTTGCCTTTTTTACTACAGCATCCACATCAGGCAGGTAGATGCAGAGATTTACTGAATTACCTTTCAATGTTTTTGGGCTGCTGTTATACTCAGGATTTTCTTCTGCCAGCATTATAACATTATCACCAATGGTAATCTCGGCATGAGCTATCGTTCCATCAGGATTATCAAACCTCATTTTTTCTTTTGCACCAAATACATTTACATACCACTTGATCGCCGCATCAGCGCCCTTAAATGCAAGTGCTGGTATCACCGCATTGTATCCTTCCGGGATATATGAAACCTTGTTCATAATTAAAGTTTTTTAATTGTTGAAGAATAAAAACTATCCGGGTAGTGCCACAAAATCTTTGCCACCAATATTGGCTCACGATTTTTAAAACCGGGAATTTTATTTACGGTAAATTGAACACAATTATTTAACAGGAAAATCAAATTTATTTTTTATGGTTGCAAGAATATGGAAAGGTTACACCTCTTTTAAAAACGCAGATGCGTATGAAAGTTTTCTAAAGACAGAATTCATGCCTGCTGTTGAAAAGAAACATATTCCCGGTTATAAAAAATTTCAGTTATTAAGAAAAGAAGACAAGGATGAAGTTTCTTTTATAACTATTATGTGGTTTGAAAGCATTGAACAAATAAAAGCTTTTGCGGGTGAAGATTATGAAAAAGCCGTTGTTCACCCAAAGGCGCAGGCTCTTTTAAAAAGATATGATTCGCATTCCGGACATTTTGAGCTCAGGCATGAATTACTATATTGACAATAGTAATTAATACCAGTGTCCGCCTACCTGTTGACGGAATGGCCAGGGAATAGAAAGAAGTATGATTAATAAAGCAATAAAGTAAAATAATAAAGTACGCCTGTGTTTTGCTTTATCACTAATAGCTTTTCTGCCTTGTACTTTACCAATATGAAGGAGAATAATTGCAATCAACATTCCGACAGGATGCTCAAATGCAAAAAATCTCGTCATCGAGTCTCCACGCATTACTTCACTAAAACCTGAATTTTTGAAAGCCTGAAAACCCCTGGCATTAAAATACCACAATACAAGCCCAATTAAAAGCATAAGGTCTGCAAAACCTGTAAGTATGGAACCTGTTCTTGCATCAGTTCTTATAAATGGACGATCACCTGCAACAAGGCTATTGAAAATAGCAACCAGCAATAACAATAATACAACCCATCTTAAAATGCTGTGCAAATGCAGCAAGAAAGAATACATGTCGGCGTTCATATTAGTTGGTTTTGAGAAAACAAAGCTACAACTATGTGGTGAATGGTCAATAGTAACTGGTGAAAAAGCCAGGGCTTCCTTATTGTCCAATAGAATTACTGCAGTTGAAGATTGCGACGCAACGAAGTTGATAGTAGCAATGTAGTTGGGTAAAAAAATAAACAACAGATAATCCTATTTTCCACCATTAGCATGAAGATCGGCTATGCAATTAGCATCTAACGATGGAATGTTACCCGTAATCAGGAAACCAAGAATGTCTTTCGTTTCAGAAGCATAATACATTAAACAATTGCTATTATTACAATGGTTACCATGAGCTGCATCTTTATGATTGGTTTGCATTGCAGAACCAAGATCAACCAATCCCAATAGATGACCAAACTCATGTTCCAATACCGTACTTTCCAATTTAGTACGACTGGCTTGTCCAATAGCACCTGAATTATCATGAATAGTTTTT
>Ga0207710_10000404_pt1 | contig 28655 bp, 22 predicted proteins | sample KBSS24metaG_FD_184400 | JGI IMG/M metagenome (GOLD analysis project Ga0207710, IMG submission 184400) | Switchgrass rhizosphere microbial communities from Kellogg Biological Station, Michigan, USA - KBS S2-4 metaG (SPAdes) (version 2) | ecosystem: Host-associated > Plants > Roots > Rhizosphere...
GCCCTGTCGGCGACCGCGATCGCGCTGCTGAACTGGCATGGGCGGGCACGCTTCTGCGCCCGCGACGGCTCGCCGACGCGGCCCACCAACGCCGGCTGGGCCCGGGTCTGCGAGGCCGAGGGCCACGAGGAGTTCCCCCGGACCGACCCCGCCGTGATCTGCCTGGTCCACGACGGGGCGGACCGGCTGCTGCTGGGCCGCCAGCGGACGTGGCCCGCCGGCCGGTTCTCGGTGCTGGCCGGCTTCGTCGAGGCCGGCGAGTCGCTCGAGGCGTGCGTGGCCCGCGAGGTGGCCGAGGAGGTGGGCCTCGCCGTCCGCGACGTCGGCTACCTGGGCAGCCAGGCCTGGCCGTTTCCCCGCTCACTCATGATCGGCTTCCAGGCGGTCGCCGATCCCGAGGCGCCGCTCGACCTGGACGGGGACGAGATCGCCGAGGCGATGTGGCTCAGCCTGGACGAGCTGCGCCCGGCCCTGGCCCGGGACGACTGGGGACCGTCCAGCCCCGCCGACGACGGCGGGATCCGGCTGCCCGGCCGGCTCTCCATCGCCCGCGCGATGATCGACTCCTGGGTCGCGTGCCGCTCCTAGCCAGCGGCGCGCCGACATCTCACCGCTGGGCCGGATCGATCCCAGGTTCGTGGCCGGCCGTCGCGAGTGCCTCGAAACGGTCGAATACTTCGTTTACCGCGTCGGCGAAGGAGGAGCCTCGGAGCGAGGCGAACGGTGGGGCCAGCCTCAGCAACCCAAAGGCGATCATCGCCCAGACCAGGGCGTCCTCATTGCAGAGGCCTGGGTATCTGGTCCTCAGCGCCTCTGCCAGGCGCCTCTCCCACTCGGCGAACCGAAAGAGGAAGGCAGCCATCAGGGAAGGCGAGGTCTCGCTCAGGCTGGTCACTTCCGAGAACAGCTCCGCGTACTCGGTAAACCATGCCGAAAGAGCCGAGCGAAGCACCTCAGCAATGCCCGCGCCGGGCCGCACCACCTGGATGATCTGTATGAGCCGGTCGTTCGTGTGGTCGACGATGTCGACCAGCACGGTCTCCTTCGTCGGATAGTAACGGAAGAAGGTCCGCGGGGTGACGCCCGCCTCGGCGGCGATCTCGCTGACGCTCACCGCGTCGAACCCGCGCTCGCCGAACAGGCGGATGGCGCTCGCGCTCAGCCGCCCGGCCACGTCCTGGGTGGGACGGACCCGGACCTTGGCGCCCCGGCGCTGGGAGGTCAGCTCGGCCGCATCGTGCGCCACCGCGCCCAGGGCGCGCACGCGGCCCCCGGCCGTCGGATGCTCCGTCACGCAACGACTTTAGACCGCACCGGTCGCCGCCCCCGATCCGCCGGTCACATTGTGACAGGTTCCTCCGGAGTTCTTGCTTGACGGGGGGTGCAGCCCTAATCTGCAACTGTCACATTGTGACACTTAGGACGTCGGCGCGGAGCCGCCGATACGCGTGCCAGGAAGCGAGCTCATGATCCCGGATATCGATCACAAGCAGTTACTGTCTCTGCTCCAGGCCGACAAGGAGCTGGCCTACAAGCTGCGCGGCTTCTCAGGGACGATCCGGTTCGACCTCCCTGGTCACGGTCTCGACATCGTCGTCGCGCAGGGTGCCACCGCCGAGGTACGCGCCGTGGAGGGCGAGGCCGAGGCCGTCGTCAGCGCGCCGGAGGCGTTCTGGGAGCGCGCGTTCGAGGCCGCCATTCCGGCGCCCGGGGTCGGGACACTGACCGCCGGGATGATCCACGGCGCGGCCGTGGCAGGCGACTTCGGAAATATCATCGCCCCCTACTACGGTGGCGTCGAACGCCTGTACTGGCTGCTGCGGGAGACGCTCGCCGGCAAGGCCGAGCGCAAGCCCTTCCGGAACCCGTTCAAGGACACCGACACCGCGGTGGGGCGCTACGCCTACATCACCGCGAACGACGTCGAGGCCCGGATCTACTTCGAACAGGCGGGAACCGGCCCGATCCCGCTGCTCCTGCAGGCGACAGCGGGAGCCGACGGCCGCCAGTACCGCCACCTGCTCGCCGATCCCGCGATGCAGGAACGCTTCACGATGTACGCCTACGACTTGCCCTACCACGGCAAGTCACTGCCCCCGATCGGCGTCCGCTGGTGGGAACAGCCCTACCTGCCCACCCGGGACTGGCTGATGAACTGGGTGGTGGCAATCGCCGATCACCTCGAGCTCGACCAACCGTTCTTCATGGGCTGCTCGGTCGGCGGCCAGCTCGCCCTGGACCTCGCCGCCGAGCGGGCGGACCGCTTCGGCGCGTTCATCTCGCTCAACGGCTGGTACGGCAGCCCGCAGGTGCCCGACACCTTCTCCAACGACCTGTTCCGCTGGCCCACGATCTCGGACAACTACGCGCCCTCCCTGAACTTCGGCGCGACCACACCGAGCGCTCCGGAACCCAACGCGCACGAGACCTACTGGATCTACCGGTCAGGCTTCCCCGGCGTGTACGCCGGGGACAACGACTACTTCCTGCACGAGCACGACCTGAAGAACAACGGCCACAAGATCGATGCGCTCGCGAAGCCGGTGTACGTGGTGACCGGCGAATACGACCCCGCCTCCGCCGACGACATCCAAGGCGGGCCCGCGGTCGAGCGGTTCATCCCCGGCGCAAAATCGATCACACTGCCGGGCCTCGGCCACTTCGCCCCCTGCGACGACCCGATCGCCTTCAACGAGGCGATCCTCCCGGTCCTCGACGAGGTCATCGCCAAGGCTGCCAGGTAGCGCGGGCGGATCCCGCCCCTGACTGACCCTGTGGCACCCAATAGCAGGAGATCACATGACCGTCATCGACCGGCCGACCATCGACTTCGACCACTGGTCCCTGGACTACCGGGAGGGCTGGGAACGCATCGCCGCCGAGTTCCACGCCAGCGGGCACCCGCTGGCCTGGAGCGAGCACCACGGCGGCTTCTGGGTGCTCGCCTCCTGGGAGGGAGTCCAGCAGGTCGCCTCCGACTGGGAGACCTTCACCTCCGTCAACGACCTGGACGGCACCGAGAACGGCGGCCGCGGCCAGGTGATCCCCCAGCAGCCGTACCGCCTCTTCCTCGGCGAGTCGGATCCGCCGCTGCACACCGGCCGGCGCCGGCTGGAGACCCCGTTCTTCGCGCCGAAGGCGGTGCGCCGCTGGCGGCCGATCACCCGGCGGTTCCTGACCGAGGCCATCAACTCGGTGATCGAGACCGGCCGGGCGGACCTGATCGACGACATCATCGTGCCGACCACGGCCCGCACCACCCTGCACGTGCTCGGGTACGACACGGACGACTGGCAGGACCCCGCCGCCGTCGCCCACCGCGGCCTGTACCTGACCGCGGACCATCCGGACTACCCGCACGGCGAGCAGGCCCGGATGCGGGCCCGCTTCCGCGAGATGCTCCTCGAGCGGGGGGAGAAGCCGAGCGGCGACCTCATCTCCGCGCTCGCCGGCGGAGTCGTGCAGGGCAGGCCGCTGAGCCTCGACGAGGGCGAGAGCATGATGAACGCCCTCGTGTTCGGTGGCTTCGACACTACGGTGTCGGTCACCGCCAGCTCCCTGATCTGGCTCGACCAGCACCCGCGGGAGGCCGCCCGGATCCGCGAGGACGACGCCTACCGGGCCGGCGCCATCGAGGAGTTCCTGCGCTTCTGGCCGCCGGCCACCCACGTTTCGCGCACCGCGGTACGCGACACCGAACTGCTCGGCCAGCGCATCGCCGCCGGCGAGCGGGTCGCCATGTGGCTGCCCGGGGCCAACCGCGACCCGTCGAAGTTCCCGAACCCGGACGTGGTCGACCTCGAGCGCGGGAACGCGCGGGACAACGTGTCCTTCAGCGCGGGCAACCACCGCTGCCTCGGCTCCCCGCTGGCCAAGGCGGAGATCGACGAGATGCTGTCGGCCGTCGGCCGGCACCTCGCCGACCTGCGCGTCGACCACGCGGCGGTCGAGACCTACCCCCGCTTCGGCGGCGTCTTCGGGTACCTGCGGGTCCCGGTCACCTTCACCCCCGGCCGGCCGCTCCCGCTCGACGACCTCGGCTGACGGTCGGCACCGGCCTGGGGAGTTTTCAGCATCCTTCACCGACAAGAGCGGGGTTGACTATGCCCAAGATTACCTTTACCTCGGCCACGGGCGAGAGCCGCGTGGTGGAGGCCACCGCCGGCGACTCCGCGATGCAGACCGCCGTCCGCAACGGCGTGCCCGGCATCGTCGGCGAGTGCGGCGGCGTGCTGTCGTGCGCCACCTGCCACGTGTTCGTCGACGAGGCCGACCTCGACCGGCTCCCACCGATGTCCGAGATCGAGGACGAGATGCTCGACGGCGCCGCGGCGGACCGCCGTGCCAACTCCCGGCTGTCCTGCCAGATCCCGCTGAGCGACGACCTCGACGGCCTGAAGGTCACCACCCCGGAGTTCCAGGAGTGAACCGATGACCGTCCAGCCGGGCCACGGCACCCTGATCGTGGGCGCGAGCCAGGCCGGTGTGCAGGTGGCCGGCTCGCTGCGGGAGCAGGGCTACGACGCGCCGATCACGATCGTGGGTGCCGAGCTCCACCCTCCGTACCAGCGTCCGCCGCTGTCGAAGGCCCTGCTGCTCGGCGGTCTCACGACCGACGCCCTGCTGTTCCGCTCGCCCGAGTACTACGCCGAGCAGCAGATCGAACTGGCGCTGGGCGAGCGGATCGCCGCGGTCGAACGGGCCGCCGACGGCTCCGGCGTCGCGGTCGCCGTCAGCGGGCGCCGGTTCCCGTTCGGCCGGCTCGCGCTTACCGTGGGTGCGCGGCCCCGCCGGCTGTCCATGCCCGGCGCTGACCTGGCCCGCGTGCGCTACCTGCGGGACACCGAGGACGCACTCGCCCTGCGCGGCGACCTTGCCCGGGCGCGCCAGGTCCTCGTCGTCGGCGGCGGGTTCATCGGGTTGGAGGTCGCGGCCAGCGCCCGGCGGCTCGGCCGGTCCGTGACGGTCGTGCTCGCCGACGACCGGCTGATGAAGCGCGCCGTCGAGGAACCGGTCAGCGAGTTCTTCCGGGCCGCGCACAAGCGGCGCGGGATCGCCCTGCACTTCGGCGTCTCCCCCGCCCGCGCCCTGGGCGACGGGGCGGGCCGGGTGCGGGCGGTGGAGCTCACCGACGGCCGGGTGCTGGACGCCGACCTCGTCGTCGTCGGCATCGGCGCCGTCCCGCGCACGGAGCTGGCCGAGCAGCTCGGGCTGGCCGTCGACAACGGCATCGTGGTCGACGAGCACGGCGTCACCTCCGACGGCACCACCGTGGCGGCGGGCGACTGTGCCAGTTTCCCCAGCCCGGTGCCCGGCCCGTTCGGCCGGATGCGGTTCGAGTCGGTCAGCACCGCCGTCGAGCAGGCCAGGGTCGCGGCCGCCACCCTCGCCGGCCGCGCTGTCCCGTACCGCGCGGCGCCGTGGTTCTGGTCGGACCAGTTCGACCTCAAGCTCCAGGTGGCGGGGCTCAGTGGCGGGGCCGAGCGGTACGTCGTGCGCGGTGACCCGGACGCGGAGAAGTTCAGCGTGCTGTACTACCGCGACGACCGCCTGGCCGCGGCCGAATGCGTGAACAGCCCGGTGGACTTCCTGGCGGTCCGTTCCGCGCTCGGCACCGGCCGGACCGTCCCGGCGGAGCTCGCGGCGGACACCGCCGTCCCTCTGAAAAAGCTGTGGCGGGACGCGCGGGACGCGCGGGACGCGCCGCTGGAGGCCGTGGGATGACCGTGACCAGCCAGGAGACGATCCTGCCCGCGGTGGCGACCCAGCTGTTCATCGGCGGGTCCTGGCGGCCAGCGGCCTCCGGGCGCGAGCTGCCCGTGCACGACCCGGCGACCGGCGAGCTGCTGGCGGCGGTCGCCGACGCCGACGAGGCCGACGGGGTCGCCGCGTTGGATGCCGCGGTCGACGCCGCCGAACAGTGGGCGGCCACGCCGCCCCGGGAGCGCGGCGAGATCCTGCGCGCGGCGTTCGACCTGTTGCGGGAGCGGCGCACTGTCTTCGCGACCGTGATGACACGCGAGATGGGCAAGCCGTTCGCGGAAGCCCAGGGCGAGATCACCTACGGCGGAGAGTTCCTGCGCTGGTTCGCCGAGGAGGCGCCCCGGATCTCCGGCCGCTACGGCGACAACCCCGCGGGTACCGGCCGGATCGTGGTCAGCCACCGGCCGGTCGGGCCGTGCTTCCTGATCACGCCGTGGAACTTCCCGCTCGCCATGGCCACCCGCAAGATCGCGCCGGCGCTGGCCGCGGGCTGCACCGTCGTGCTCAAGCCGGCCGAGCTCACCCCGCTGAGCGCGCTGCTGTTCTGCCAGCTGCTCACCGACGCGGGCGTGCCCGCGGGCGTGGTCAACGTCGTCACCACGTCGTCACCCGCCCCGCTCGCGGCCCGCCTGATCGCCGACCGCCGGCTGCGCAAGCTCAGTTTCACCGGCTCCACCCCCGTGGGCAGGAAACTGATGGCGCAGGCAGCCGAGAACGTGCTGCGGACCTCGATGGAGCTGGGCGGCAACGCCCCCTTCCTCGTATTCGCCGACGCCGACCTCGACGCCGCCGTCGAAGGAGCGATGCTCGCCAAGTTCCGCAACATCGGGCAGGCCTGCACCGCGGCCAACAGGTTCCTCGTCCAGCGCCCGGTGGCCGACGAGTTCGCCCGCAGGATCACCGAGCGGGTGTCGGCCCTGGTCGTGGGCAACGGGATGCGGCCCGACGTCACGGTGGGCCCGCTGGTCGAGGACCGGGCCGTCGAGTCGGTCGACCGCCTGGTGCGGGACGCCGTCCAGCGCGGGGCCAGCGTGCGGACCGGCGGCGCGCCGCTGGCGGGCCCCGGGTCCTTCTACCCGCCCACCGTGCTCACCGGCGTCCCGGGCGGCAGCGCCCTGCTGCGCGAGGAGATCTTCGGCCCGGTGCTGGCCATCGTGCCGTTCGACACCGAGGACGAGGGCGTCGCGCTGGCCAACGACACCGAGTACGGGCTGGTCAGCTACGTCTACACCCAGGACCTGGCCCGCGGGCATCGGATGGTCGACCGGCTGGAGACCGGGATGATGGGGCTCAACGCCGGGGTGATCTCCGACCCGGCCGCCCCGTTCGGCGGGGTGAAGCAGTCCGGCATCGGCCGCGAAGGCGGCGCCGAGGGCATCGCCGAGTACCTGACGACCAAGTACACGCTGATCCCGCGATGAGCGCCCCCACCGAGTTCCGCCCACGACACCGAGGAGACGAGCAGTGACGCTTCCCGAGGAAGTCCTGGACCACGAACCGTGGCCGACCACCTACACCAGGCCGGACCTGGACCGGCTGCGCGCGGCCCGGGAGAAGGCGGTCCGCTGGCTGCGCGACCGTGTGGGTGACGACGGCCGCCCCGAAGGGGCTGACGTGGCGAACGCGTGGTGGCGCGCGCCCTGGGCGCTCTGCGTCGCGGGCGCCACCGACGTCGCCGCGGCGATCATGGGCTGGGCCGAGCGGGAGGCCCTGACCGACGACGGCGACCTGCGCGGCGGACCGTACGGCGGCGACGACCCGGGCAGCCCGGTCTACCATCTGTCGCCCCTCGCGATCGCGTCGTGGCTGCTCGCCCGCTACGACACCGCGCGGACCATCAACGGCCGGCTCGCGTACTTCCAGGACCCCGAGACCGGTGGCGCCTACGAACGCCGCGACTTCCAGGCCGATCCGCTGCAGGACATGCTCAAGACCGGGCAGCTCGGCATCTCCGCCCTGGTCACCGGCCAGCGTGAGATGACCGAGGGGGTGTACCGCTGGCTCGCTCGCACCTACGAGGCGCAGCCAGAACTGCCTGCCCGACTGTACCCGGCCCGGCGGGGTGACCAGCTGGTCACCGACGTGACAGGGCAGGAGCGGTTCATGCGCGTCGTCGAGTTCGACAGCCCGCGGCAGCTCTACTTCTACCCCGGCATCGCGGGCGCCTTCCTCGCCGGCTACGTTCAGCAGACGGGCGACGACTCCGCGCTGAAGCTGGGCAAGGACTACCTGGCGTTGTCCGAGGGCGGCACGGACGCCCAGTTCAACGACCGGGCGTCGGTGCAGATCTGCAAGTTCGGCTGGGGCGCGGCCGCGATGCACACCGCCGACCCGGACGGCGGCCACCTGCCCTGGGTCGTCCGCATGGGTGAGTGGTTTGTCCGGCGGCAGCGCCCGGACGGCGCCTGGGCGCCCTCGTCCTTCATGACTCCGGAGCCAGGTCCGTACGACCTCTACTGGAAGACCGCCGAGCATCTCATGGAGCTGTCCTACATCGAACTCGCGCTGACCGCCACGGCCTAGCCGGCGGGCGGAACTCCTCGCGCGGACCTACCCCGCGCTGGCGGCCACGGCGGTGACGCCGGCGTTCGTCCCGACCAGAACCATCCCGCCGGAGAGCACCGGGGACGCGAACCGGCTCGTCGGGCCGACCCGATACCGAGTGAGGACCTTGCCCGTCGCGGCGTCCACGGCAAAGAGCGTGCCATCGCGCGGACTGAGCGCCCAGACCGTGCCGCCCCCGACGACGGGGGTTCCCGGGATGGAGTCCGCCTGCCAGCGCTTCGTGAGTGCATGGCCGGTGACGTCGACCCGCGTGAGGCCACTCGTGCACGGCACGTACAGCGCGCCGCCCGCGTAGGCGAGTCCCCCGAAGCCGCGGCAGCCGCCGACGGAGGCGAGCTCGCCGCCGATCCCACCGAGATCGGTGGCGTCCAGCAGGTAGACCATCCCGTTCTTGCCGGACACGGCGGCGAGCCCGCCGGGCAGCAGCAGCGGGCCGGTGGAGCCGAGGTCGGCGTCCTCGGCGTTCTCCGCGCCCCAGTTCGTCGGGGCGAAGTAGCTCAGCCGGCGCGAGAGATCGCCCGACAGCCTCAGCACCGAGTCCGACCCGTCGTACGGGCCGCCGACGCTCGCGCCGTTCCCGACCGCGACGTACACGTCGCCGTTGTCCGCCACGGCCGGTCCGGACGCGGCCCAGATGCCACCTTCTCGCGCCGTCGGCACCTCGTAGTGGGCGATGGGGCCGGTGCCGTCGGTCGAGACGGCGGTGACGTAGCCGACGTAGTTGCCGCAGTCGCCGTCCAGGCCGCCGAACGCCGTGTAGACCTTGCCGTTCGCGACGGCCAGCGCGGCCCGTTGCTGCTCGGTCTTGCGATCACGGTTGGTGACGTCGAGATTGCGAGTGAACCGGACCGCGCCGTCGTGGCGGACGTCGAGCGCGACCAGGTCGTGTTGCGCGCCCGTGGTCTCGGCGACGACGAAGACCAGGCCGGTCGCGCTGTCGTAGGCCGGGGTGCCGGTCATGCCGAGCGGGTCGATGTTGCCGCACGGCAGCGCGGACAACGGCACCGGGGTTCCGACATGCCGGGACCACTGGGTCTGCCCGGTGGCGAGGTCGAGGCCGTACACGGTGTTGTTCTCGGTCGCGACGACGACCGTCGAGCCGACGACCAGGGGCTGCGCGTAGACCGCTCCGTCGAGCTTCTGGGCCCACCCCGCGCTCAGCTCGTTCGGCCGCCCGAGGCCCGGGACGTTCCCCGTCCGGCTGTTCGCGCGGTGGTAGGTGGACCAGTCGACCACGGTGCCGAGCGGCCGTGGGCTCGACCCACCGCCCGCCGGGGCGGACGTGCTGGCGGAGCCCCCGGACGACGAGCATCCCGCTACGAGGGCGGCCGACGCCAGGACCGCGACCAAGCCCGACAGAGTTCGCGAAAGGGGCATAAACCTAACAGTGCCGTCCGACGCTCCGCTTGGGAAGTGAAAACCCCTCGACGGTGGGGAGCCGCGCCGGAGAGAAGCCGCGTCGGGAGAGAAGACGCGGGGCGGCTCCCTCCCCGTACCAGGCGCCGCCCCGCGGTCGACGGCAGGTGGCAACCGGCGGCTCGTCCCGGCCTTCTCGCCGGTTCCGGTTCCGCCGTACCCATCCTCCGCCGGGCACCAATGCTGCCGCGATCTGGCCCCGCAATCCCTAGGGTCCCACCCCAGATTTCGGCCCACCGGAGTCCGGCGGTGGCATCACCCGCAGGCTCTCCAGCCGACCCGCCAACTCGCGACGGGAGGTGATCCCAAGCTTGTTGTACACGTTGGTCAGGTGAAACTCGACCGCCTTGCGACTGACGTAGAGCCGGGCCGCGGCCTCGGCGTTCGACAGCCCGGACGCGGCCAGCCGGGCGACTTCCCGTTCCCGTCGGGTCAGACTCCCCGTCACCCGGCCAGCGGTCGCGGCCGTTTCGCCGGCCCCCGCCAGCGTCCGCTGGCAGCGCGCCACCCAGGGCCACGCGCCCAGGTCGTGAAAACGGCTCTGGGCCCGGCGCACCGCGTCGACGGCCGCCGGTACGCGGCCGTCGGCCAGGGTGACCGCGCCGAGAGTGAGGTCGGCCCGCGCGGCCAGGAACGGCCCACCCCGGGACTCCTCGGCGGCCAGGCTCGCCGCCGTCTGCCGCGCGCCGGCGACGTCGAAGTCAGCCAGCGCGGCCTCGGCCGCCAGCAGGCGGGCTTCGACGCCGGCCCGGCCGGCCGCGGCGCTCAGGGCGGCGGCCCGCCGTCGGGCCTCGGCCACGTTCCCGGTCTCCAGCAGGGCCTGGGCGTGGAGAACCCGCCAGTAGGAACGGCGAAACGGCGGATTGTCCTCGGCGAGCGGCGCCAGAGCCGCAAGCATCTGATCCCCTCGGCCCGCGGCTCGGGCCACCACGGCCTCCGACAGCGCGGCCACGACCAGGTTCATCGCCGACGGCATGACGTCGGCCCATTCGCGGCATCGGGTGGCGTGTTCCCGCGCGCTCTCGACGGCGCCTCGCTCGGCGTGGACCTGAGCGGCCACCGCGTGAGCGGGCGGGAGCGCGGCCGGCCGGCCCTCGGCTTCGGCGACGGCCAACGCCAGCTCGGCCTCCGACAGTGCCTCGTCCCAGTTCCCGACGGCGAGCTCCGCTTCGGCGAGCAGGCCGAGGGCGAACCCGAGGAACAACCGGACCGGCTCCCCTCGGTCGACCCGCTCTCGCACCGACCGCAGGTCGGCCAGCGCCTCGTCCTCGCGCCCGGCCCAGCCGCGAAGACCACCGCGGGCAGCGAGCAGACCCAGGTCATCCCGGCCGACGCGGGCGGGTGTCCGGGGCAGATCGCGCAGCAGAGCCAGGCCGTCCTCGATCCGCCCGGCGATACCGTGCGCAAGCGCTCCCAACAGCCTCGCGTGCCGCCGCCACGACGGGCTGGCGGCGGGGTTCGCCACCACGGCCGCGGCCTCAGCGTCACCGCCGCGTCCCATCGCGACCTTCGCGGCCGCCAGAGCCAGATCGACCATGGCCGCGGTCCGGGTGCTCCCGGGCGCGTCGCGCGTCTCGGCGATCGCGTGGACGCCGTCCTGGGCGGTGGCGAACTGACCGGTCACGAAGGCGAGCAGAGCCAGGAGCGTGTCTCGTTCGGTCGTCGGCCCACAGTCCCGCACCCGGGGCGCCAAGCCGATGGCCCGGACGAAGTCCCCGGCGGTCAGCACCAGCACGACGCCCCGGATGAAGCGTCGCTGTGCCTCGTCACCGTCCGGGCTGACCCCCGCGGCGGCCAGGTAGTTCTCGGCGGCCGCCTCCACGCGGCCGCCGGCCTCGTGCTGGTCGGCGGCCGCCTCCAGCCGCGCCGCGAGGTCCTCGTCTGGTTCGTCGGCGGCGGCGACCGCGTGGCGCAGCGCGGCGTCGCCGGCCGTGTGGGCCAGCGCGGCGCGATGGGCGGCGGCTCGGCGGACGGGCCCCAATGTCTCGACCACCGCGTCGGCCAGCAGGGGATGCGGCACGGTCAGCGCCCGGCCGCCGGGGCCCGCGGCCTCGGTAACCAGGCCGGTCGCGAGAGCTTCCTCCAGCGCGGCGGCGGCGTCGCGGACGCCGGCGACCGAGGCGACCTCGGGCAGCGGCGCCGCCGCGCCGAGAACGGCCGCCGCGGCCACCAGATCCCTGGCCGGGGTGTTCAGTGTGTCCATCCTGAGCCGCACCATGTCCGCGATGGAGGGAGGGACCGGGTAGGTCCCGGTCGCCCCGGCGAGACTGCTCCAGTCCAGGTGGTCGAGCAGGAGCCGGGTGTGCAGCGGATGGCCTCCGGTGTGCTCCCGCAGGCGGCGCGACGCGGGCGGACCGAGAGACCGGCCACGCACCGCGAGTGCCAGGCGGTCCACCCCGGCCGGCGTCAGCGGGCCGAGCGGCAGATGTGACCCAAGCCCGTCAGTGGCGGCCAGCCGCATCCAGCCGACGTCGGCCGGCCTCGTCCCGCCCCGGGTGGTCACGATGATCAAGGCTGGTTCGACCCCCAACCGGCGCGCCGCGAGCTGTAGAGCCCGGGCCGAGCCGACGTCGAGCCACTGCGCGTCCTCGATCAGTAGCGCCACCGGGGTCCCCGGCTCCAGATCACCGATCAGGCGCACCAACTCGGCCGCGACGGCCAGGTAGGTCGTTCCCGGCGCCGGCCCGTTCGCCAGCAGCGGGAAGGCCGATCGTGCCGGATGGCCGCGAAAGAGCGCGGTGAGCTGACCGAGGGCCGAATACTCAACCAGACAGTCGACCTCGTCCGCGACGATATTCACTCGCCGAAACGCGGTTTGCTGCCCCACCACCCGCGTGGCCAGGGCCGTCTTGCCGATTCCCGCCGGGCCCGACACGACGACGACGCGAGCGCGGCCTGCGCGTGCGTCGTCGGCCGCGGCCACCAACGTCTCGACCTCCGCCGCCCGGTCGACGAGCACCTCGGGCGGGCTGCCGCGGTAAATCGACACGAGGCGACGCGCTCCAAAGAGACGGCGCGAATCTCCGCACCGACCAGTCACGAATGATAACCAAACGTAGCCACGTCGTGAACGGGGAACACGACGTGACCACGCAGTTCAGAACGGTAGCATTTCGCCTGTCCCCAGGTGGCCCTCGATAGCCGTGCAGATGCGTGCAGTCGCGCAGGTGTGGCATCGACGGGGCCTGGGTCGGCTCCCCGACATTGGAGCGTTTCGCTTTAGGCGGTACCGTCGCGGCCGGGACGACCTACGGGGGCACCGTGGACAAGCGCGACACCCATGGACGGCCGACGGGAGCACGCACGGGCGGCGGACCGCGGCCGGCGCGCCTCCGCCTGGCTGGCCTGCACCCGGACGTCTTTCGCCACCCGCTCGACCGCCAGGCCGCCCAGAACCTCCAGCGGATGCCCGGGTTCGAGCGGGCGGTCGCCAAGTTCATCGAATGGGGCTGGGAGCGCCGGGAGTACATCACGCTCACCGCGTCGGCGGTGCGGGTCGGGCCCAACCAGCTGCCCCGCGTCCACGGCCTGCTCCGCGAGGCCTGCGCCATCCTCGACATCCGCGAACCCGAGCTCTACGTCCAGCGCGGGCCGGTGAACGCCTACACCTCAGGCCACAACAATCCCTACATCGTGCTGTTCACCGAGCTCATCGACGCGGTGTCCGACGACGAGCTCCTGTCCGTCATCGGGCATGAGGCCGGGCACATCAAATGCGGTCACGTCCTCTACCGGACGATGGCCCGGATGTTTGCCGGCGCGGCCACCTCGGGCCTGGGCCGGGCGAATCCCGTGACCGCCGTCGTGGGAGTGGGCGTCCGCGCCGCGCTCAGCAGCTACGACCGCGCGTCCGAACTGACCGCCGACCGGGCCGCCATGCTCACCGTCCAGGATCTCGACGCCTGTGTCGGGATGATGATGAAACTCGCCGGCGGCGTCCAGAGCGACCAGATGAACGCCGCCGCGTTCCTCGAGCAGGCCCGCCGGCTCGACGACCTGGCCAAGTCGAACACCATCTCCCGGTTCCACCGGTTCCAGCTGCGGATGGGCGGCGACCACCCGTTGCTGGTGGAGCGGGCCCGCCGCTTCGACGAGTGGATCACCAGCGGCGAGCTCGGCGCCATCATCACCCGCTACGGCGCCTACCCGCCGAAGCCCCCGTGCTGACCTTGGTGCCGTAGCCCGCGGGATTGTCGACTGGTCCTTAACCGGTGGCTGAGCCGGCGCCGGAGCCGGTAGCGGCGGAGTCGACGGCGGCGCGCAGCGCCGCGACCTCGCGCCGGGTGTCGGCCGGCGTCGCGCCGGCCAGGACGGAGCGCATCAGCGCCGAGGCGACCACGACACCGTCGGCGACGCGCGCGACCGCCGCGGCCTGCTCGGGGTTCGAGATGCCGAAGCCGACGAGGACGGGCAGCCTGGTGCACGCCCGGACCCGCCGCACCGTCGCGGCGACCGAGTCGGACACGGTGTCGCGCACGCCGGTGACGCCCATCGTGCTGACCGCGTAGACGAAGCCGCGGCTGGCCGCGCCTATCCGCGCGACCCGCTCCGGCTTCGTGGACGGAGCGACGAGCATCACCAGCTCCAGACCCGCGCCGCTGGCCGCGGCCAGCGGCGGCCCGACCTCGTCGACCGGGGTGTCCGCGACGATCAGCCCGGACACGCCCGCACCGGCCAGCCGCCGGCAGAACCCGTCGTAGCCGTGACGCCGGACGATATTGCTGTACGTCATGACGATCAGCGGCACCGTGGCGCGCACGCCCGCCAGCTCGGCCAGGAGGCCGGCCACGGTGACGCCGCGACCCAGCGCCCGCGCGGACGCCTCCTGGATGATCGGCCCGTCGAGCATCGGGTCGGAGAAGGGCAGCCCGATCTCGATCGCGTCGGCACCACCATCCTCGGCGGCTGTCACGTGCTCGGGCCAGCGCCCGGTGATCCCGGCCGTGACGTAGGGGACGAGGCACTTGCCGCCCGCGTCCCGCCGCGCGAGCAGCGCCCGCTCGAGGCGGCCGGCGCTCAAAGCAGCCCCCGCAGTTGCTCAGCATCCTTGTCCCCGCGCCCGGACACGGTCATGAGGACCGTTGAGCCGCGGCGGATCTCACCCTTCCCGGCCGCCCGGATGATCCAGGCCAGCGCGTGCGCCGACTCGAGGGCGGGCAGGATGCCCTCGGTCCGGGCCAGCCGGACGACCGCCGCGACCACCTCGTCGTCGGTCGCGGTCACGTACTCGGCCCGGCCGTCGTCGCCGAGGCCGGCATGCTCAGGCCCGACGCCCGGGTAGTCGAGCCCGGCCGAGACCGAGTGGGCCTCCAGTACCTGGCCGTCGTCGTCCTGCAGGATGCGCGAGCAGGAGCCGTGCAGGATGCCGGGCCGGCCGTCGGTCATCGCGGCTCCGCCGGCCGCCTCGACCCCGACCAGCCGGGCCGGGGTGTCGACGAACCCGGCGAACGTCCCGGCCGCGTTCGACCCGCCGCCGACGCAGGCGACGACGACGTCGGGCACGCCCGGGCGGACGAGCCCGGCGCCCTCGATCCCCGGACACTCGATCCCCAGACACTCGATCCCCAGACACTGCGCCCGCGCCTCCGTCCCGATGACCCGCTGGAACTCGCGCACCATCCACGGGTAGGGGTGGGGGCCCAGGGTCGAGCCGATGCAGTAGTGGGCGTCGGCGACCTGAGTGACCCACTGGCGCAAGGCCTCGCTACAGGCGTCCTTGAGCGTCCGGGTACCGCTGGTCACCGGGACGACCTCGGCGCCGAGCAGCTCCATCCGGAAGACGTTCAGCGCCTGGCGGGCGATGTCGACCTCACCCATGTAGACGACGACCTCCAGGCCGAGCAGGGCGCCGACGGTGGCGGTGGCGACGCCGTGCTGGCCGGCGCCGGTCTCGGCCAGCAGCCGCGGCTTGCCCATCCGCTGGGCGAGCAAGCCCTGACCCAGCACATTGTTGATCTTATGGGACCCGGTGTGGGCCAGGTCCTCACGCTTGAGGAGCAGGCGTACGCCGAGTTCGGCCGAGAGCCGCTCAGCCGGCGTGATCGGGGTCGGGCGCCCGGCATAGACGGCCAGCAGGTGGTTCAGGCGCTGGGTGAAGGTCGGGTCCGAGCGAGCGTCGCGGTAGGCGGCCTCGAGCTCCTCGCACGCCGGGACCAGCGCCTCCGGGACGTAACGGCCGCCGAACTGGCCGGACCCGCCGAACCGGCCGCCAGCCGCCGGGTCCGCCATCCTGGATGGGTCTTCTAGAACTGATAGGTCTTCTAGAACTGTTCCGTCCATGAGTCGGGAGCATAGAGCAGCTTCCCCGCCAAGTCATCTAGAACTCTTCGGTCGGCCTGGAACGGCCGCCCTGACCGGGCCGATAGCATCAGCGGCGATGGAAGGACCGACCGTGCCCGGCGCGCGCGTGCCGCGCTACCTGGAGATCAAGGCCGACCTGCTGGAGCGCATCCAGCGCGGGGAGTTCACCGCCGGGCAGGCGCTTCCCTCCCAGGCGTCGCTGAGCCGCCAGTACGGCGTCACCCTCATGACGCTGCGCCAGGCGCTGGCCAGCCTGGAGAAGGACGAGATCATCGTCCAGCTGCGCGGCCGCGGCACCTTCGTCACGCCCGGCCCGGCCGTCCTCGACCTCCGCTCTCTCAACGGCCTCGCCGCCGACATGCGCGAGCAGGGCGTCGAGCTGGTCACCGAGGTCCTGGCCGAGGGCTCCCGCGCGTTGACCCGGACGGCGGCGCTGGCCCTGGCCCGGGAGCCGGGCGAGCGCGGGCTGCGCCTGGAGCGCCTGCGCCGGATCGGGGGGCGGCCGGTCGTCCACCAGGTGTCGTGGGTGCCGGCGCCGTGGGCCGAGGCGCTGCGGGGCGTCGAGTTCGGCCAGTCGTCCCTGTACAGCTCCCTGCGCCAGCGCTGCGCGCTGCTGCTGACCCGGGCCGACGAGGAGTTCCAGGCCGGGCCGATGCCCCGCGCCGCGGCCCGGGCGGCCGGGATGCCCGCCGGGCGCCCGGCGATGGTCACCCAGCGCACGACGTTCGACTCGACCGGCACGCCGGTCGTCTACGACCGGGCGGTCATTCTGGGCGACGCGCTGCGCGTGCTGGCCCGCCGAACCCAGTACGACATCAGACTGTCCTGGGCGGCAATTCCCTGACGCGCGCCCCGGTACTCTTCGCGCGCGGGTGAGCGTCGGCGGTCCAACCCGCCGGATCAAGGGCCAAACGGCTATTCACCGGTGTCCGCCCGCGGACAGTGGCGCGTAGCGAAAATGACTGGCATCTGACCACGACGTCCGCGATCATCTGAGTGAGAGTCACACCATCGCGGGGGATTGGTGATGAACACCCGGCTGGAAAGTCAGTTCGATGTTTTCGTGGCCTTCGCGGCGGCGGACGAGTGGTGGGTCAGAGGTTTCCTGCTCCCCTCCCTAGCCGTCCCCGAACGCCGCGTTCTCACTGAGGACGACTTTCGACCTGGGGCGCCGCGACTGGAGGAGTTCGCGTCGGCGGTGACCGCGAGCCGCTTTACCGTGGTCATTCTCACGCCTGATTTCCTTACCGACACCTGGGCTGACCTCAGCCAGCGGCTGGCCGCCCATCTCGGCGTGGCCGAGCGGCGCAACCGCCTGGTCCCGCTCCTGTTCCACCCCTGTGACCTGCCGTTGGACCTGGATTCCCGGGTCAGCCTCGACTGCACACAACCCGAGGGATGGGAACCGGCGGCGGCTCGCCTGCGCGCGCTCCTGGACAGCCCGGTACCGGCGGAAACGCCGATTCCCTGCCCTTATCCAGGCCTGTTGCCCTTCACCGGCGGGGATGCCGAGCTGTTCTTCGGGCGTGAGCCCGAGGTCCGGCGGCTGGCCCAGCTCGTGCCCCGGGTTCCGATGGTGTTCGTCGTCGGGCCGTCGGGTTCCGGGAAGTCGTCGCTGGTCAGCGCGGGGCTCCTGCCGGAGCTGCGCCGGCGGGAGGCCGACGGCTGGCTGATCCGGACCATGCGACCCGGCGCCGACCCAATGCGGGCGCTGCGGGAGACGCTCGACTGGGCCGACCCGCGCCCCGCGCTCGCGGCCGTCTCCAACCTCATCAGGCGGCAGTCCGCCCGACGTCTGCTGCTGGTCGTCGACCAGTTCGAGGAACTTTTCGTCCAGGCTCCGAGCCAGGCCCAGGCCGAGTTCGTCCGCGCCACCCGGCTCATCGCGGGGGAAGCCGGGTGCGTGTGCCTGTTCGTCCTGCGGGCCGACTTCTACCCCGATCTGATGGGCTCCGAGCTGTGGCCGGTGCCGGCCGGCCAGCGGTTGGAGATCGTCCCGCCGCGGGGCGACGCGCTGCGGGCGGCGATCGAGCTGCCGGCCCGCCACCGCGGCGTGCACCTCGAGCCCGCGCTGCTGGAACGGCTCGTCGCGGACGCCGCGGCGGAGCCGGGAGCACTCCCGCTGCTGCAGGAGACGCTGCGGGGGCTGTGGGACGGCCGGCGGCGACACTCGCTCACCCTGGCCGACTACCAGGCGGCCGGCCGCGACGGCGCGAACGCGATGGCAACCGCGCTCGCGACCTGGGCCGACGCCGCTCTGGCCAGCCTCGACCCGGACCAGCGGACGGTCGCCCAGCGGATCTTCCTCCGGTGTGTTCACCTCGGCGACGGGCGCGAGGACACGCGGCGCTCACAGCCGGTGGACGCGCTGCGCGTGGCCGGGGACGACCCGGCCGCCTTCGATCGCGTGCTGCGCCACCTGGTCGACCGCCGCCTGGTGACGATCGACGGGGGCGACGGGGGCGGGGCCGTCGTCGACCTCGCGCACGAGGCCGTCATCAGCGGCTGGCCGACGCTGCGGCAGTGGGTGGCCGAAGGCCGGGAGGCCGAACTGCTGCGGCGGCGGATCGAGCGGGACGCCCGCGAGTGGCGGCAGGCCGGCCGCCACCGCACCCTGCTCTACCGGGGCCGCCGGCTGCGCAACGCCCGGGAGTGGCGGTCCCGGTACTCGGGCGAGCCGAGCCCGACGCTGCTGAGCTTCCTCGCCGCCGGCCGACGGCTCGACCTCGCGCTGCGCGGCATCGCCGGCCTGACCGCCGCCGCCGCCCTGGCCGGGGTGGCCTGGCTGACCGTGCCGGTCGAACGCCGGTGGGAACTGCGCCGCGAGGCCGCCCGGGCCTCGCCCATGGTCCACCTGGCCGGCGGCCCGGCGATCCTCGGCGGGCTGGACAAACCCGGCCCCCGCCAGCAGACCGTGGTCCTCGCCGCGTTCTCCATCGACCGGCACGAGGTCAGCAACCGGCAGTACAAGCTGTGCATGCGGGCCGGGGCCTGCTCGCGCCCGCTGGAGCCCGCGGACTACCAGGGCATCGACTCGCGGCCCGACCTGCCAGTCGCGTTCGTCACCGCCTACCAGGCGGCCGACTTCTGCCGCTGGCTCGGCCGACGGCTGCCGACCGGCGCGGAATGGGAACGGGCAGCCCGGGGCCAACACGGCCGCCCCTGGCCCTGGGGCACATCGGCCGCTACGCCCCGCGACGCCAACGTAGGCGGCGACCGCCCCGGCGTGCCGCTGGTTGCCAACCCGGCCCCTTCGGACGTGGCCGACCCACAGTTCGCCTCCGGATCGACGCCGGAGGGGATTGCCGACCTGGCTGGGAATCTTTCGGAGTGGACCAGCACCCCCACCACCTGCGGGTCGACGCCATATACCTGCGCCCAGCCCTTTGACGGCCGGAGCAAGGTGAACCAGCTTGAGGTACGCGGGCCGTCCTTCCAGGACAACCTGGCCTCCCCAGCCGCCGTGAGCGGCGTGGACACCAACCTGCCATCGGACACCATCGGCATCCGGTGCGCCAACAATGGATAAGGAGACAGCAGATGGACGACGAGAAGACCGCCGACCAATCCCGGGATCCCACGGAGCCACCGTGGGACGATATTCAGGCGGACGACCCGTTCGTTATTTCCCGGGACGGTGTCGTGACTGCCCGTCGAGTTTTCCACAACATCAGGGAACCCGAATGGCCGCCACTTGTGCTCGACGCGAGCATCACTAAGCCGACGAATCCGGAAGTCGCCCTGCGCGAAATCCTCGATGCCCTCACGCTTAGAATGTACTATGCGCTCGTCGACGGCAAACCGACCGGGGGCACTGGGCCGGATCCCACCTCATCGTCGGATGGCCCGGCCGAATCCCATCCGGGCGACGTCCGCGACCCGGCCGAGCACCGGTACGTTCCGCCCATCGAATTCAGCTTCAGGCTGGACCAGCGTGACCCACCCCAGGGCCAGCCCACCATCATCTATCTGTACGCCAAAGTAACTCTTGCCCCGAATGGGACTCACACCTGGACGCATCAAGGATCAGCATACTTTTCAATACATGTGTATCGGGTGACGGCCGCAGGATTGAGTATAGTCTTCCCACCCAGCGGGCCAACCCAGCTCGTAAAGAGCGGAGGAAACAGCCCAAGAGTCCCGACAAGCAAGGCGACCGTGCACAACAATGACAAAAAAATGTTAGCCGAATATGGCTTGGAAACACAGGGATGGGCCAAGTCATAGCATTTGTCGTCTTTGCAAATCCCCGCCGCCCGGACGGCACGACGACGCGCCGGACCTGAAGGTCCATCAGGCTCAGAGGCTACCGAAGCCATTATATTTCGGAGGATGCATGGCACGGATTGTTGTCGGCGCGTCCGGGTACGCCCTGGCGCCCGGCACGGACGTCGACCGGCTCGTCACCGCGATCATCACGGCGATGGGCGAAGGCACCGGCCTGGCCGTCACCGTCGAGGGCGGTGACGGCCGGCCGCTCCAGCTGATCGTCAACTGCGCCGTCGCGGAGACGGTCACGATCGACCCCGCCGGGGCCGGCGACGACGGGGCCGTCCCGAAGGGCGGCCGGATCAGCGGCTGACGCCCCCGAGCGCCGGCGGCAGCGGCGCCGCCAGCGCGTCGAGCAGGCGGGTGAACTCCCGCTCGAGCCGGGGCCCGGGGGTCAGGTTGGCGGTGGTGAGCATGCTCAGGCGGGACGGCGGATCACCGTCGAGGGCGGCGATCCGGGCCGGGACGAGCCGGTACTGGCCGTCCTGGACGCCGATCGTCTGGGCCAGCACGTTCTCGAAGTCGGCCACGCCGTCGGCCAGGTAGCGGGGTGAGAGGACGACGAGGGTGCGCCGGCTCTGCTCGATGGCGCGCTGGATGCCGACGACGCGGGCCACGCCCGGCACCTCGACGTCGCCGGACACGGCGGCGCGCAGGCCGGCCTGCTCCAGCCGGGGGACGAGCTCCGACCAGACCCAGGTCGTGTCCGGCTCGGTGTCGACGTAGCTGACGTAGACGTCGTAACGGAACCCGTCGTCGGTCCGCGCGACCGTGCCGAAGCTGCCGCCGCGGTAGCGGGCGACCGGGAAGTTCTCCTCCAGGTGGGCCTTGAACACCGGGTGCTGGGCGGGTGAGTGGGCCGTCACCCGCGGCTGGAGGTACTCGAACAGGTCGAACACCCGGACCAGGCCGTCCTCGCTGGCCACCCCGCCGGAAAGGCCCGCCAGCAACTGCCCGGTGAACAGGCTGTTCGCCGCGCCGGGCAGCAGGTACGAGGACTCGTCCTCCCGGGAGGAGGCCAGGATGGCCCGCCCGCGTCCGGCGGCCAGCGCCTCGTAGTACGACTCCGACAGCCCCGGCCGGGGCTCCGATCCGGGGGGCGCGAGCACCGCGCCGGGCGCGGCACCGCTCTTCGGCGCGGCGATGCCCCCCGCGTGGCAGCAGTCGAAGACGACGAGGACCCGCCGGGCTGACAGCGCCGCCAGCATCCGCCCGAACTCCGTCCCCGAGATGGCGCCGCGGGCCAGAGCCTCGCCCGAGGTCGCGTCCGCGTCCACCGGCAGCAGGTAGTCGCCGGCCGCCGGGCCCCGGGTGACGCGCAGGCCGTGGCCGGACAGGTAGATGAACGCGGTCGCGTCCGGGCCTACCCGCCGGGCGAGCTCGGCCAGCTCCGCGCGCAGCGCCCGGCCGGTCGCCTCGGCGTCGACGATCAGGCGGGTGTTCTCCGGCCGGTGGCCGCCCCGGGCCGGGTCGACGAGGACGGCGTGGACGTCACGGGCGTCCTGGACGGCGGCCGGCGGCAGCGGCACCACGTTTCGGTAGGCGGCGATTCCGACGACGAGGCCGTGGGCGTTCGCCATCGAGTCCAAGGGGGCTCCTGTCCGCGGGTGCGCCGGCTCGATCAGTGGGTTCGCTCGTCCGGGCCGGCCCGGGCCAGGCCGAGCCGAAGCGCGGCCGCCGCCGCCTCGCCCCGGCTGGCGACCGACAGCTTGGCCAGAATGTTGGACACGTGGACGCTCGCCGTCTTCTCGGTGATGAACAACTGGCGGGCGATGATCCGGTTGCTGCGGCCGTCGACCAGATGTTGGAGCACCTCGCGTTCGCGCGGGGTCAGGCTCGGCCCGTCGGCGCCCACGTCCGCGCCGGGCGCCGGTCCGGAAGCCGGTCCCGAAGCCGGTCCCGAAGCCGGAGCCGCGTCCGACCCCAGGTCGATGCGCGCCCGGCGGGCCAGCAGCTCGGTCTCCCGCCGCAGCGGCTCGGCCTCGAGCCGGGCCGCCAGCTGGTGGGCGCGGCGCAGCGCGGGCGCGGCCCGCGCGTCCTTCGCCGCGAGCGCGGCGGCGGCCTCTCGCCACCGGGCGTACGCAGCCGGATAGGGCCGGCCGATGCGCTCCCACCGCTCGGCCACCCGGGCCCACTGCCGGCGGGTGTCCCGGTCGCGGCCGCGGGCCCGCTCGGCCCGGCACAGCAGGTAGAGCGTGGCCACGTCGGGCAGCGGCCGCGGCGGCAGGCCGCGCACGACGGCCCGCGCCCGGTCGGCGAACCCGGCGGCCGGCGGCCCAGCGGCTGGCGGCCCAGCGGCTGGCGGCCCAGCGGCCGGCGGACGCGCCGCGGCCCGGCGCCGGTTCGGGGAGCGCCGGGCCGCCTCGGCCTCCGCCCGCAGCCCCAGCGAGCACAGGTACAGCGTCAGCGGGCCGTCCTCGCTCACCGCGGCCAGGCCGGCCAGCGCGGCCTCGCGGGCCGCGTCGAGCTCGCCCCGCCAGATGGCCAGTTCGGCCTGGAAGCCGTGCAGCTGGCCGACGAACTGGGGCTCCCGGACCCGCCCGGCCGCCTGCCGGGCCGCGCCGAGGCCGCGCTCGGCCTCGGCGAAGCGGCCCCGGCCGATGTCGATCTCGGCCGCCAGCAGGTGGAGGAACAGCGCGGACCCGACCGGCACGTCCCGCCGGAAGACGTCGGTGAGCATCTCGGCGGCCTCGTCCCAACGGCCGAGCAGCGACAGATCGGCGACGACGTTGGCGAGCAGCACTCCCCCGCCGGTCAGCTCCACGCCGAGGTCCCGGCTGCGCGCCAGGCCGGTGCGGGCGACGTCCAGGGCCTCCTCCAGCCGGCCCGCCTTCTCCAGCGCGAAGGCGAGGTTGCTGTAGGCGCGCAGCAGTTCCTCGGCGTCGTCGCGGGACCGGACGATCTCGAGGGCGGAGCGCAGCAGACCGACGCCCTCGTCCGGGCGGCCCATCATGGTCAGGGCGACGCCGGCCATGTTCAGGCCGCGGCTGCGGGCTGCCGGCGCGCCGAGGGCGGCGGCCATCGCGGCCGCCTCTCGCGCCAACGGCAGCCCGGTCGAATAGTGCCCGGCCAGGACGTGGACGGTCGCCTGCCGGCCCAGCAGGCCGGCCCGCTGGGCCGACGGCGGCTGGTCGGCCAGGAGGCTGACGGCCTGCTCGTAGGCCCGCAGCGAACCCTCGCCGTCGCCGGCCTCCCAGCGGTAGCGGCCCAGCCGCTCCCACAGCACGGCCCGCTCGGGCGCCGTCCCCGCCGGCACCGTCCCAGCGGGGACGCTCTCCCCCAGCAGCTCGAGCACCCACGCCATCGCCGTCTGGGTCTGGCCGGCCCAGCGAGCCGCCTCGGCGCCGCGTTCGAGCAGGTGGCGGCGGGGGACACCGGCGGCCCGCACCGGGTCGGGAACCTGGGACCACAGCGCCAAGGCCCGGACGTACTGGCGATGGCTCTCCGCGAAGGCGGAGGCGTCGGCGGCCATCGCCGCCGCCGCGACCGAAGCGGCCAGAGCCTCGGGCAGGGCACCCGCGGCGTGCCAGTGGTAGGCCAGCTCGGCCGCGAGCGCCGGGCCGCCGACCGCACCGAGCTCCGGGCGGATCCGCAGCGCCTCGGCCAGCGCGGTGTGCAGGCGGACCCGCTCGCCGGGCAGCAGGTCCGCGTAGACGACCTCGCGGCCGACGGCGTGCCGGAACAGGTAGGTGCCCTCGGCGGGGTCGGTGACCAACACGTGGTGGGCGACGCACTCGCGCAGTGCGGGCGTGAGCCGTTCGGGCGGTATCTCGCACACGGACTCGAGCAGTTGGTGGCGGATGCTCCGGCCGGCCGTCGCGATCACGCGAAGCACCTCGCGCGCGTCGGCGGAGAGGCCCTCGACCCGGGCCAGCACGACCTCGCGGATCGAGCGGGGCAGCGGCGCCGGGACGGTCAGGAGCCCGGGCGCCGGGTGCTCGGCGAGCGCCCCGGACGCGACCAGCTCCTCGGCGAAGTAGGCATTGCCGTCGGAGAGCTCGTAGACGTACCGGAGGCGGGCGGGCGGTGGCGCCGTCCCGACCAGCGCGGTCAGGAACGCGACCAGCTCGGCCTCGCTGAAGGGCGCGAGCTCGAGCCGCCGCACCCGTCCCGACCGGCCCAGCTCGGCCAGCACCCGAAGCAGCGGGTGGCCGGGCCACAGGTCGTTGGAGCGGTAGCTCGCCACCAGCGTCAGGCGCTCCCGGCTGAGCGTGGCGACCAGGAACGAGAGCAGGTCCAGGGTGGAGCGGTCGGCCCACTGGAGGTCCTCGATGACCAGCAGGAGCGGGGCTCGCTCGGCGAGTCGGTGGAGCAGCCGCAACACCGCCTCCAGCAGGCGGGCCCGCGGCGCCGCGCTCTCGGAGCTCTCGGAGCTCCCGGAACTCGCAGTCACGCCGGCGCCGGCCGCGGCCTCGCCGTCCTCGCCGTAACTCCTGTCGTTCTTGTCGTTCTTGTCGTCGTCCGCGTCGTCGTCGAGGAACGGCACGAGATGGCTGAGCACCGGATAGGCCCGGCCCGCGACCTCGCGCACCGTCGCGCCGCCGAGCTCGCGGGCGAGGCCGCGCAGCATCTCGGCCAGCGGCGCGTACGGCAGGTCGCCGGCGGCCAGGCCGATGCAGGCGCCGGTGAGCACGCGGACGCCTGATACCCGGGCCCGGCGGGAGAACTCCGCGATCAGTCGGCTCTTGCCGACCCCGCCCTCGCCGCCGACGATCACGGTCGCCGGCGTCCCCTCGGCCGCGCTGGCCAGGGCGCCGGCAAGGGTCGCCAGCTCCGGCGACCGGGCGACGAACCGGGCGCCGGAAACGGGCGTGGCCGCAACCGTCACAACAGCTCCCGATGATCCGTTGACGGCCCGGGCTGACATGGTCATCATGTCAGCCGGCGGCGGCGCGAGGGATGCTTTTCCGCCAGCGGGTGGACTGCCGGACCGTGGAGCGGGGAAATTCCCCCCGCCCCGCTCCACGGCGGCCCGGCGTCCCGGGGAAGGCCACTCAGACGAGCAGGAACGGGTCGCTCTCGGCCAGGTCGACCACCTGGTAGCCCGCGCTGACGAACTCCAGGTTGTAATGGAAGCGACCGGTGAGACCCGCCGGGATGGCGATCGAGTACCGCAGGATACCGACGGGCTCCGCCGCGCCGGTGCGGACGAAGTCGTTCCCGCTGGGCTTCCACAGCGGACCGGCCGGGCCGTCGAACTCCTCCTTGAACGGGTTGCCCACCGGCACCAGGCCGGCCACGGCCTGGCCGGTGTTCTCGTTCACAGCGGTGAAGTTCAGGGTGTAGTTGGCCAGGCTCTGACCGAGCACGTTGCCCGCCTCGAGCTGGACGATCAGGTCGAACGTGTTCGTCCGGGGCGGCCCGGCGTTCGGGGTCACGCTCTTGACGACACCGGTAGAATGGGCCGTGTAGATGGCCGCGATCCGCGCGTCGGCGGCATTCATGTAAATCCTCCTCCTGGCTGACGCGGGCTTCTTTCCCGCGCTGGTTTCCAGGCTATTTCTCACCTCCGGATCCGGGTATTCGCAAATATCCCTAGCTCTATTCGACGGTTCGACGCCAGCCTAACGCGGCTCCTGGGAGAACTACTCAGCGCCGCGGTCCGCGGGCCTCAGGTACGCCAGGTACACGGCCCGCCTGGGATGTCAGGCGTCAGCGGCGCCGAAGCGGGCAAGGCCGCGCAGGCTGGCCAGGAACGGCTCGGAGACGGTCCCGAAGAAGTCGGCGTCAGCCTGCTCGACGACGTCGATCGCCCGCCGGGCCAGCTCGGCCCCCGCCTCGGTGACCACGATGACCCGCGCCCGGCTGTCCCGGACGTCGGGGCGCCGTTCGAGCAGCCCACGGCGCTCGAGCCGGCGCAGGACCTCGGAGGTCATCTTCACGTCGGTCGCCGCCTGGGCGGCGATGGCGGCCTGGTTGGGCAGCCGGTCCTGGTCGTTGAGCCACCACGCGCAGGCGAGCAGCACGAACTGCACATGCGTCAGGCCCAGCGGCGCGAGCGCGTCGGCGACCGCGCGCTGCCAGCGCAGGGTGGTCCGCCACAGGAGGAAGCCCGGACTGTCGGCGGGACCGCCCGCGAAGCGGGTCACGCCGTGGACACGTCGCGGGCGGCCGTCCCGGACCGGGCGGCCGACGCCCGGGCCGCCGCGAACAGGTCGGCCATGGCCGCTGGGAAGTCCGCGCTTATCTGGGGTCCCAGCTCCGGCCCGACGTCGTCGGAACCGGGGCCGCTGATCTCCAGGCGATGGGTGACCTCGGTCCGGCCCGGCCCGAGAGGAGCGAGGGTGTGCCGGAACAGGAGGGTGAGGTCACCGAACCTGGTCTGGTCTGCGTAGCGCGCCGGCTCCTCCAGCTCGACGATGGTCGAGGTGAGCGTGTCCTGCCCGGCCGGGGTGACCGAGAGCTCGGTCCCGATGGCGAACGGGCCGTGCAGTTCGAAGACGTCGCTCCGGTCGCTCAGCCTGGTCCCGGAGTGCAGGTCGCGCAGCGCGGCCCAGACCATCTCCGGCTCGGTTTCCACGACCGCGCTGTACTCGGTGGCCCACATCGTCCGCCTTCCTCCGTCGACACCATCTCATCCCCGCGTTGATTTATCCCCGCATAGATTATCTGTACACAGACTATCTGTCCAGCGACGATGGTCCCACCGGCGGGCGAACCCGGTCGGCTGTACCGTCACCGTCCGGTCAGACATCCCATGTCGTTAGGTGTCAAGCGGCGATCTTTTCGGTGACTTTCAGCGGCCAGGCGGTTACTTCGTCGTAGGGTGTGCCGGTCCGGAGGCAGCCGTGGAGGATCCCGACGAGCCGGTTGCCGAGCTGGCGCAGCGCGGCGTGATGGCCGATGCCGCGGGCCCGTAGCGCGTCGTAGTAGGCGCGGGCGCCGGGTGAGACGCGCGGGGTGCTGAACGCCTGCTGGTGCAGGGCGTCGGCGAGCCGGTCGTTGCGGGCGTAGCGGGCCATCACGATCGTTTTCTTCCCGGACGCCCGGGTGATCGGGGAGGTGCCGGCGTAGTTCTTCCGGGCCTTCGCGTCGGTGTAGCGGGTGGGGTCGTCCCCGAACTCGGCGAGCACCCGGGCGGCGAGGACCGGTCCCAGGCCGGGCTGGGACAGGTAGATCTCAGCGTCCGGGTGCTGGCCAAAATGGCCAGCCACCACCGTCTCCAGCTGGGCGATCTCAGTGTTGAGCGTGGTCAGGACCGCGATCTGCGCGCGGGCGGTCGCCGCGTAGGCGTCGGTCACGACCGCCGGGACGGGCAGCTGCTCGCCCTGGAAGGCGGCGCGGATCGCCCGGGCCCTCCCCGCGATGTCGCGGCGGCGGGCCCGCTTGAGCGCGGCCGAGATCGTCGCGACGCCCAGCCGGCGCGCCAGCTGGGGTGTCGATGCCCGGCCCAACAACTCGAGCGTGTCAGGGGCGGTCAGGTCGTCGAACGCGGCCAGGGCGGCGGGGAAGTACTCCAGCAGTGCCGAACGCAGCCGCTGGACGGCGCGGGTGCGGTCCCAGATCAGCGTCTGATGCGCCCGGGCGGTGACCTTCACCGCCTCCGCCAGCGGGCTGTCGCCGGCGACTGGGCGGAGCTGGTGGCGGTCGGTGCGGACCATGTCCGCCAGGGCGTGCGCGTCCCCGGCGTCGCTCTTCGCGCCGGAGGTCGAGTAGCGCTCCCGGTAGCGGGCGGCCTGCACCGGGTTGACCGCGATCACCTGGTAGCCGGCCGCGACCAGCGCGGACACCCACGGCCCCCGGTCGGTCTCGATCCCGACGACCACCTGGCCCGGGGCGGCGTCCTCGCCCAGGTGCTCGCCGACCAGGGCGTGCAGCCGGGCCATCCCCGCTGCCCCTTCGGGCAGGCGGGCCTTCGCGAGCCGTCGGCCCGCCTCGTCCTGGACCTCCACATCATGATGGTCTTGCGCCCAGTCGTCTCCGACGAACAGCACCCGGTCTCCCTCACTTCGGCGGCAGGTCCGGCAGCCTTCGGGAGATCCATCACGGCCTAATGGTCAAGTGATCGCGCCACGGCGGGCGGCCACGACATCCCATCGATGATCAGTTCTCCCGACCACCGGCAGGGGCACGATCTGACCAAAGGACTCAACTGCGTCCAGGCCGGGAGAGTGCTCCCTGCCGGCGGCTACCGGCACCGAGCCTGCCCTACGGCGACCCGGTAGGTCCCGTTAGCGGTGGGGGCCGGGCGCGACCGGCCACGTGGGGCGATGGAAAATCGCTGGTGGCTGTCCGGTCGACGTCGGGCTGACTTGGTGCCGAAGTTGAGCCCGTCCGTTAGCGTGACGTGGGGATCTTCAGGCACATGGGACTGCCGCTTCGAGCGCGACCTCTAGACTCTT
>Ga0207710_10000405_pt1 | contig 28653 bp, 26 predicted proteins | sample KBSS24metaG_FD_184400 | JGI IMG/M metagenome (GOLD analysis project Ga0207710, IMG submission 184400) | Switchgrass rhizosphere microbial communities from Kellogg Biological Station, Michigan, USA - KBS S2-4 metaG (SPAdes) (version 2) | ecosystem: Host-associated > Plants > Roots > Rhizosphere...
CCCGTTCACACGATTCCTCTGTAGTTCAGTCGGTAGAACGGCGGACTGTTAATCCGTATGTCACTGGTTCGAGTCCAGTCAGAGGAGCCATATTAGAGAAGCCCGCTTAAGGAAACTTAAGCGGGCTTTTTGCTTTTGATGTCACTTGATCTGTCTCAGACTGGGTTCTTATCCATCAAATAGCGATGCGCTTTTGACGCCGCGCTGGCGACCTTGAAAATATAGCGTTTATCGTTCTTCAATGCTTTCAACCAGGAAGCACTATAACTTTCATGTTGCCCCTCTCCAACGATGCCCAAATCCGCCATGAGGAAGGCGCTTCCCAACTCGGCAATGAACACCTCAAACGCATACCCTTCACGGCCAAACTTGCCTGTAATTTCACGGCTAAAATCGGTTTTTACCCACGTGTAAGTCGCACCATTCACTTTTAGAGATCTTCCGACATACTGATTATTAGCCGACCATCTGATCTCAGGCCTGATCTAACACAATGCTCACCACATAATTCCGTAATAAAATTCAATAAATTATTATGTGATTGTTAGTCTCAGGGATATTGACTGAATAACCTTGCAAAGCTGGAGGCGTTTGACGAGTTGTCCCCTCATTGGCCGCTTAATACGAAAGAACCTTTTTAGTGCCCCCATCCCTTACCATAGCTATCAAAGATGAAGGTTGTATCCGTCCTAATATTCCCGCCCGGGAACTGTAGCCGCTTTTGGGTCTGGGTATGAAATTCAAGCCCTTTTGTTTCCTGTTTAATACCGTTTCCTTTACCGGAACTACTCAGCAGCGGAATAGGCTCCGATGCTAAAATGTTATTCACGCCAGTTTGCACATCTAAATCGCATTTATCCCAAGTATTTTGAAGGATCTGAATCCTCACTTCATAGGGTTTGTTGCCCATTCCTATAACCTGATATTTTTTATCTATATAATAAGCCATCGTTAACTCTCCAATATTTTTCTGATTAAAGTTAAACTGCTCATTCTGATTACTCAATCAACACAATAGCAAACCCAATTATAGTGGTGCCAACGGCATCATACGTCGCAATCTGGCCGTTGGGAGCGAAGGAAACAAACGGATTTCCCTGACCGGAGCTACCGAGCACAGCATGTCCATGTGGCGTTACAGCCAATGCATCACTTGGGACACCAATTTCATTAAGCGGCGGAGTCGTTCTGGACTGCGCCACTGGATAATCGCCGCTGTTCCAACTAGTTGTATGCCATTTCCCGTCACTTCCCAGCCATTGAACTGAGAAATTAAACACATACCCACCTTTATTATTTACTGTAATTTTCTGTACTTGCCTCATAGCATTCACCTTTATTTTTCATCATTTAATAAAAGTACATTTATTTATGCAGTAGCATGAGTTTATAGCTCGCGCTTCACTGAAGCGTATCAGAGTTATTTTATTTATCAATAAAGCCACGCTTAAATTATTAATTACTAAGCTAATTAAAGAATGCAAAATAATAATAGTCTAAAATTAGGCCACATCCATTAATTACATAACCTCTGGTAAAATAGTCGAATAAAGGAGAATATAAAAAGTGCGAAAGTGTCATTTTTTCATGCCACAATAGCCAACAGATATGGAGTTACACCAATTTAGCTACTAGAATGTCATGTAGCCTTATTGTGCAGTAGGGAGAAAAGAGGGTGTGCGTGAAAAAGTAGATTATTGCCTGGAAGATAAAAATAGCTGTGCCGAATGTATGAAGCCGGGCAGTGTTCGAACAGCGATTTAGCTAAACGGTCTCAGTCTCTCGATGGATGCCAGCTAGGTGTAATACGAGTGCATAGTTAATTTTATCGGCATAATGAACATGACTAATTCCATCTCAACTAATTAAGGAATGACAGAAAGTGTTTCGCCAGGAAGCGATTGATAATCAGAAAATGAAATGGCGTGGTCGGGCGATCCTCCTTCCCGGCATTCCCTTTTGGGCCATGGCTGGATTGTGTTTCTTCTTTATTGTTGCCTTCCTGAGCTTTATTATCGCTGGCACTTATACCCGGCGGGTCAACGTGACTGGAGAGATCTCTACCTATCCGCGCGCGGCTAACGTCTATTCCGGTGTCCAGGGGGTGGTGGTCAAACAATTTGTCACCGAGGGACAGGAGATAAAATCCGGAGATCCCATTTACCAAATCGATGTCAGCAAAAGTACCCGCAGTGGCGTGGTCAGTGACAACAAGCGCCAAGATATCGATAACCAGCTTGAACGTATTACGCAGATCATCAGCAGGTTGGAAAGCAACAAGAAAGCTACTCTCGACATGCTGGAGAAACAAAGAGCGCAGTATACAGCCGCCTTCCAGAGTTCCACCGACATACTTCGACGTGCCCAGGAAGGGATCCATATCATGAAGGAAAATATGGAGAACTACCGGCGCTATCAGACCCGTGGCCTCATCAATAAGGATCAGCTCTCCGACCAGGTGGCACTGTATTACCAGCAGCAAAACAACCTGCTGGGTCTCTCCAGCCAGAACGAGCAAAATGCCCTGCAAATCACAGCGTTAGAAAGCCAAATTCATACCCAGGCTGCTGAGTTTGATAACCAAATTTACCAGATGGAGCTGCAACGTTACGACCTGCAAAAAGAGATGCTAAACATCGATGCTGACGGGACAATCATTGTCCGTGTGCTAGCCGACGGCTGCGTCGATTCGCTGAGCGTCACTGTTGGGCAAATGGTCAACGTCGGCGATAGCCTGCTACAGATTATTCCGCACAAGATCGACCACTATGCCCTAGTGCTCTGGGTGCCCAACGATGCTATTCCCTACATTGCCACCGGAGATAAAGTCAACGTGCGTTATGACGCCTTTCCGGCGGAGAAATTTGGTCAGTTCGCCGGCACGGTGTCTGTCATATCTAAAGCCCCAGCCTCGCCGCAAGAAATGTTGACCTATCAAGGTGCCCCCAAAGCTGCACTGACCACCGCTGTGCCGTATTACAAGGTGATCGTCAGGCCGGAAAAACAGGTCATTGTGTACAACAGAAAACGCCTGAGTTTGGAAAATGGCATGAAAGCACAGAGCACCCTATTTCTGGAAAAAAGGAGTATTTATCAATGGATGTTGTCGCCATTCTACGACATGAAACACAGCGCAACGGGTCCGGTCAGTGAGTAAGTTCTCTGTCAAAAAACTGCTCAGTCAGTTGGACATGCGATTTCGGCACCGCGTCCCGCTGGTCCATCAAACCGAGTCCTCGGAGTGCGGCCTTGCTTGCCTGGCGATGATCTGCGGCCACTATGGCAAGAACGTCGATCTGATTGCACTGCGCCAACAGTTCCATCTGTCGGCTCGTGGTACCACCTTATCAGGTCTGACCGATATTGCCGAACAGCTGGGTTTGTCATCACGCCCCCTCTCACTGGATATTGACGAGCTCAGCGCGCTAAAAATGCCGTGCATACTGCACTGGGAGTTCAACCATTTTGTGGTCCTCGTGAGCATCAGACATAACTGCGTGGTACTACATGACCCAGCGCTAGGCCGCCGGATTATCAGCTTGGTCGAGGTATCGCACAGCTTCACCGGCGTGGCACTCGAAGTCTGGCCCAGTAGTGCATTCGAAGCACATGCAGTGCACAAGCGGCTCAGTCTCGCTACGCTGATAGGCAGTGTGCACGGTCTTCGGGGGGCTCTAGGCAAGATCTTTTGTCTGTCATTGGTGATTGAAACCATCAACCTGTCGATGCCCGTCGGCACGCAATTGGTAATGGATCACGCAATACCCGCCGGGGATCGCGGCCTACTCACCCTGATTTGTGTGGGCCTGCTGTTATTTATCCTGCTGCGGGCTGCAGTTAGCATGGTACGCGCCTGGTCTTCGTTGGTCATGACGACACTCATCAACGTCCAGTGGCAAACCGGGTTGTTCAATCATCTTTTACGACTGCCACTGGGCTATTTTGAACGGCGCAAGTTGGGTGATATCCAGTCACGTTTCGGCTCGCTAAATGCTCTGCAAAGCACCTTCACTGCCAGTATTATCGGTGCCATTATGGACAGCATTATGGTCATTGGCGTGCTGGTGATGATGGTGCTGTACGGAGGCTGGTTGACCTGGGTGGTGATAGCCTTCACCACCGTGTATGTACTACTGCGACTACTGACGTATGGTTATTACCGCCAGCTGTCCGAGGAAGCGTTAGTCAGGAATGCCCGTGCCAGCTCGTATTTTATGGAAACCTTGTACGGAATTGCCACGGTCAAGATGCAGGGAATGGCGGAACGTCGCAGCACTCACTGGCTCAACCTCGAAATCGATACAATCAATACCGGTATCCGGGTGACTAAAATGGATATGTTGTTTGGCGGAATCAACACCTTAGTCGCCGCCTGTGACCAAGTAGTCATCCTGTGGCTGGGTACCAGTTTGGTGATCGACAATCATATGACTATAGGCATGTTCGTTGCGTTCGGCGCATTCCGCGGACAGTTCTCTGATCGAATTGGTTCATTAACCAACTTCTTGCTGCAGTTACGCATGATAAGCCTGCACAACGAACGTATTGCCGATATCGCCTTACACCCAAGGGAAAACCGCAAACCCGAAATCCATTATGAGGCTCGTTTTCAGCCGGTTTCGCTAGCAACATGTGCACTGAGTTATCGTTATGATAGCCAGTCGCCAGCCATCTTTAGTGGCCTAGATATCACCATCGCTCCGGGAGAAAGTGTGGCTATTGTGGGGCCTTCCGGATCAGGGAAAACTACGCTGATGAAGGTATTATGCGGACTCTTTCCTCCCGACAGCGGCCGGGTCGAGATAAACAGCATCGATATCCAGCAATTAGGGATCAATAATTACCACAAAATGATCGCCTGTGTGATGCAGGATGACAAACTGTTCTCCGGTTCAATCCGGGAGAATATCTGCGGTTTTGCGGACAATGTTGACGATACATGGATGCAAGAATGTGCCCGAGCCAGCTACCTGCACGAGGTCATCATACGTATGCCTATGGGGTATGAAACGTTGATCGGTGAACTGGGGGAAGGGTTGTCCGGAGGTCAAAAACAACGACTGTTTATTGCCCGAGCGATTTACAAGAAACCCGCGATCTTGTTCCTGGATGAGGCGACCAGTGCGCTGGATAAGGAAAGCGAGGAGGTGGTGAATGAGGCAATCAAGGGGCTCGACATCACGAGAATTATTATTGCTCACCGTGAAACGACAATAGCGTCGGCAGACCGGGTGATTTATTTGGATTGAAAATAGGGCACAATGATAATGAATAAAGGTTCGAAAAAAATATCAACAATGGCCTTCGCCTGCTTTTCCATGTTTTTACTTTTGGTAGCAATAACTTTTTACCCTCTTATCATTCCGGATAAGGTTGCGCTCTTAGAGTCTGGCCTCTTGCTTCCCATCCTATACCTCATCGAATTTTCCATCATTACCCCATTGTATATTATTTTCTTTGGAAAACATTATGAAATGGGGTTTGGTAATTTTAGTTTTCGCCAATTTTTGGTTTTTATTTTCCTGATCCTACTTACCCAGTTAGCTGGTGCGTACATTTTGGATATCCGAAAAGCAGAAAACTGGATGATGGAGCAGGATTCCGTTAAAGGTGGCTTGTTTTTGCTGAATTTCATCATGTTAATGTTCATCGTTCCGATATATGAGGAACTTGTATTCAGAGGATGTTTGCTTGCAGCACTTCTCACATTTTTTAGAGGCAACATTTATATCGCATCGTTAGTTACCTCTTTCCTGTTTGCTATGTTACATACGCAATACACAGATATTAGAACGCTAATTATTCTATTTATTGTTTCTATCATCTTGATTGTAGCACGGATAATATCAAAAGGGGTGATGACACCGGTATTCTTACACATGACGATGAATGGTTGTATTATGGGGTTAGGTTATTTTTTCATGTAATTAGCACCGTAACGGTAATCTCAATACGAAAATGTATCAATCGGACATTTGGGCGGATTTTGCAAATGAGCATGGGTGCAATCAAGATACACCGCTCTCGTCGTAGCGCCGTATTCTGGTCATACTTGTCACGATTAATGTTCACCTTGCCTGACCAGTACTCACCCGCAATCTTTGGTCTTACCAAAAATAATGCTTACTTAGTCAGAAAAATGCCTCCTTTCCTCCCCGGCCTGAGGGCATAGGTTTCCAGAAGGCTCACAGATAAATATAAAGCAAGGGGGATCCCCCTTGCTAATAGATAGCTTTTCTAAGGACTATTTTTACCAATGACATTGTCCATTAACACTATTTCTGCTTGAGTCGCCGCCTAATGCTCCACCACGATCATTACCACAATTAGCTGTATATGAACGAACACCCGCAATTGCTCCGCCACGAATTGCACCGCGAACAAAGCCGCTCATGGCACCAACAGCGACACCTTCAGGTCCACCAGGCAATCCCGCAACTCCCCCGCCAATCGCTCCTGCATACCCACCAGCTATGGCGCCATGAAGCGCATCATTACCAACTCGTGAAGCACACCCTCCTCCATTATCAGAGCGATCACCACCGTTATTACCTTGACCGCCAGAAATACTGGATAATAAAGACTCATCGATGACTTTCATCTTTCCTTGCTCCTTTGGATAGTGACAAATAATAAGAAACCAACATTGACAACGGGACGTAGATTATAATTATTTCAGTCGAAATATTACTAAGATAATCTACTTTAGCACAAAGAAAACCTAAAGGGACACACAAAAGAATGGCAATAAATTCAAAAACAAATAGTTTACGGGTGTTAACATTCACTCGATTACGGTTTGGGACGATATGATTAATCATAACTACCACCTGTATTGTTTACACTTCTCACGTTACAAACGATACATAACACTTCAAAAAATTCAAAAAAATAAAATGAAAACATTTGTTACCTAAATTAGCTCAAGTAGAAACCATTCTAATCTCTCTGAATTTTAATTATCATTCTGTCCAACCACACCTCGTTCCACTATACTATAAGCACAAATTGCATGTCTTTCTCTGAAATGCATCATCCTTCTTGCCAGTTAAGGTAATGGAAGAGAAAAATGCGATAGCTGGCAGATCAATGGAGCCGCCACAAGTCATGCAGAGATATTAAAAGCACGCTATTTATTTGTAATGCACGAATTAAAAAAACACATCCTGTCGTTTAACGACATTAGCTATCCCTACCGTAACCACAAGAACTCACTCAGCATCTGATAATTAAATGTCAAATTGCTCCTCACTTTCACTAAAAAATGGAAACGCAGTATACGAATAGCCATTTCAATACAAAATTGTTTTCAATTTGAAATCATAAAGAATTATATTATTTAATTTTAATGCATACTCATTATAATTTAAAAACCTCGATTTATTTGATAATTAAAATCATGCTCAGTATTATTGGACGTTACTCTTCAGCGATAAACGCTACCCCTTGTGAAGAACGAGTGTCTCCTTAAAATGCTGCAGCAGAAAATCGACATATAGACGGATTTTCGGCAACTGCTGGCGGTCCGCAAACGTAAGAATATGCACCTGTCTCGCCAAGGGTTGATACTCCGGCAGCAGAGGTATCAGCCTGCCCTGGCGCAAATCCTCGGCCAACAACACCTCCGGTTGCATTAAAATTCCCAGCCCGTTTAACGCGGCGCTGCGCAGGGCTTCGCCATTATTGACCGCCATAACGATATTGACCGGCACTTTGATCAGTTTACCGCCTTGCTGCAGTGACCATTCACTGCCCGCCAGTGGGTGGGCAAACCCCAGGCAGCGGTGCTCGATCAACTCTTCAGGGTGAACAGGCGTACCCGCGCGCTCCAGATAGGCGGGAGAGGCACAGATGACCGATCGATACGCAGCCAGCGGACGGGCGACCAACGAATTCACATGTTCCAGTTCGCCCACTTTAATCATGACGTCGATCCCCTCCTCCGCCATGTCCATCGTCTTGTCACTCAGCACCAGATCCAGCGTCATCTCAGGCCAGTTGGTGAGAAACCGCGCGGTGGCCGGGGATAGTGCATGTACCCCAAATGAAACGGGACAACCCACCTTCAGCCTTCCTCGTGGGCTCTGGTGCAATGCCAACGCGACCGACTCCGTATCCTCAATATCGGCTAAAATTCGCCGACAACTCTGATAATAAGCGCTTCCGAAGTCAGTCAGACTCTGCCTGCGCGTCGTTCGGTTCAGCAGGCGAATGCCGAGATGTTTTTCCAGCGCTTTAATGTGCAGCCCGACCATAGTTCCGCTCAGCCGCATTTCTTCGGCAACCGCACTAAAACTGCCACGCTCCACCACGCGCACAAACACCGACATGCTTTCCAGTTTGTCCATAATTACCAAGTTTTGCTTGTTAAAGATTAAACTATAACGCTGTTTATCAACTCCTGTTGGCGAGTTTTAATTAAACCTCACTCAGACAGGAGAATGAAAATGGTGACGAATCCAGAGTTGCGCGAACGGGGTTTAGCGTTGTTTACCAAGTTGTATGGCGATGGTGCCGGGGAAGCATTACGCCAGGATATGGCCGATCTATGCCCCGACTTTACAGATATTTCAATAGAATGGGCAATGGGCGGCATCCTTTCACGACCTGGTCTGGACGCCATAACCCGGGAACTGGTCGTGGTCGCTTCCTGCGTCACCCTGGGCCATACCGTTCCGCAACTGCGCGCGCATACCCAGGCGGCGCTGAATGCCGGGGCCAGTCGTGAACAAATCATTGAGGCCATCCTGCAATTGTTGTTTTATGCCGGGGGTGCTGCGGTACGTAATGCGTTGGTTAATGTGCGCGATATTCTGAACGCCCCAGCGCATAGCGGATAATAAACTCCGGCCTGAACAAGGTATGCATGTGGAGCCCTTCCATCTTTCCCCATCGGCGCCGGCGAGGCGCCTTCTTTAGTCATCAAAAAAAGCCGTTCCGTTTGCTGATGACGTCACCGCACAACGGCTCTTTTGCTTTTTGCCCCCAACATTTGAAACAGCATCCAAACTGTTCCCAGCACTACCACGCACGCCCCTACCCATGCAGTGCTCACCAATCCCGTGATGTCCAAAGCAATCCCTCCCAGAATAGAACCTAAAGCAATGCCGCCGTTAAACCCGGCGATATTCAGGCCCGCCGCCACTGCGGGCGCCTGTGGCGCATGTTCATGGGACAAGCCTATCACCCGAGCCTGAAGTGCAGGCACCGCTGCGTAGGTCAAAGCACCAAGCAAGCCGATAAGTATCGCCATGAGTATGACCGATACGGCCGACGCCCCTATGGCAAGCAATACCACGGCCAGCCCAACCAATATGATCATCACCGCATAATCCGCACCTTTACGGTCGGTCAGCCGCCCGCCCCAAACGTTCCCGATTGCCGCCATCACGCCGTATCCGAGCATCAATAAACTGCCGGTGCTTTCATGGACCTGAGTGACGTGCAACAAAATGGGCGAAATATAGGTATAAAGAGCGAACGAACCGGCGTAGGCCAATACGGTAATACCGGCGCCGGCCAGGAGACGCGGATTAAACATCGCCTTAAGACCGTCCAGGGCGTTGGCCTGGATCGAAACATCATTGTGGTCAGTCGGCATGAGTACCAGCAGGCCCAGAAAACCAATAGCACCGCTGACGGCAACAGCCATGAAAATCACCGGCCAATTGAAAAGACTGCCGAGATAAGTCCCCAAAGGCACCCCAAAGGCCAAAGCCAGCGTCAGGCCGCCAAAAACCACAGCGACAGCGGCACCAGCACGATCACGCCCGACCAACTGCGTCGCTACGCTGGAGGCTACGGCGAGAAATACGCCATGGCCCAACCCTGAAGCGAAGCGAGCTACCAGCATCGGCGTCAGCGAATCCGACAGGCTCACGATGGCATTGCCCAAGGTAAACAACGCCATCGCTACCAGTAACAATCGCTTTCTTGGCCAACGCGTGGCAAGTGCAGTCAAACCCGGTGCACCAATCACCGCCCCCAAAGCATAGGCCGTCACCGCCGTCCCTACCTGGCTGACGCTGGTATGAAGATCTTCAGAAATATTGGACACCAGACCTATGGTGACGAACTCGGTAAACCCCAAAGCGAAGGCACAAAGCGCAAACACGTAAATAACGAAAGGCGTACGTTCACTCATGCTTTATTTCTCCACCCATCGACATCCGTTACTTCTGTCGGCCCTTTTCTGTCATGGCTGGTCAATACGAACAAGATGCGTTTTGTCATTTCTTGATTCCTTTGAAATAAATGCGCGTGGCCCCGGCTATCACCTTGAATCACACAGAGCGGGTGAACCTCATCAAATGCCATCCTGGATGATTTGATTTGCACTTCAAAGTGTCTAAAATCGACAAACACTTTCCCCAAAAAAGGCCAAATTCATTGCGCAATGACGATCTCGCCGTCTTTTTGCATGTGGTCGACCGCCATAGCTTTTCCGCTGCGGCACGGGACCTGCAAATTTCCCCGAAGGCTGTCAGCAAACAGATTGCGAGGCTGGAAGGCGCGCTTGGAATTACCCTGTTTGAAAGGAATACGCGTAACTTACGTATTACGGACGAGGGGCGCGCCATTGCAGAAAGGGCCCGTGTAGCCTTATCCGTGCTTGATGAAGTTAAAGAATTGGCTCGGGGTGGCAGTCAGGAACTGACCGGTAATATACGTCTGACCGCCCCTGCACCCTTCGGGCGGAAATTTGTCGCGGCGGCGATCACGGACTTCAGCCGTTTGCATCCCAGAGTGGGGTTTGATTTACGCTTGTCTGATCAAATTCAGGATCTGTATAGCGGTGATTTGGATCTGGCGATACGCATGGGGGAATTGGCCGACTCGAGGCTGCTTGCTCGCCGGGTGGCCGACAACCGCCGTATCCTGGTCGCGTCCCCCGCCTATATCAAAGCGCATGGCAACCCTCAAACCCCCGAAGTGCTGAAAAACCATAATTGCCTGGTGTTTGCCTACCCAGGATTATTGCAAAACACCTGGCGGATACAAAAAAATGGCCTTGAACAGGCGATCGTTATCGATGGCACGCTAAGCAGCGATAATGGCGACGTATTACATGAATGGTGCCTTGCCGGGTTGGGCATTTCCCTGCGTGAAACCTGGGACGTCCACGAAGAATTACGCAGCGGCCATCTGCTACGCGTACTGGCCGACTGGGAGGGCGTAGCATCGAAAATAAGCCTCGTCCGGGCGCGAAGAGAACCTGTACCGCACCGACTCACCGCCTTCAGTGATTTCTTGCTTGAACGGTGGCGGCTGGCACCCTGGGATGACGCCTGACTGTGCATGTGCCTATCGAGTTGGCTCAAAGCAATCCACAGGATGTGGCAAAACTGTCGCGGACGATGAATGCAGGATACGGCAATAGCCGGTTATTGATCATCTCTCGTCCGCATCTTTAATATTCTGGTGCAGAACGTGCGCGGTTCTCATGCATAACTCGGTAAGAAAGCCCCCCGTTCGGCCATCGAATATCTTGAATCAGGTGGCACACACCGCCGGCAAGAACACCCGCATCACGATTCTACCCAGGACTTCTACGCACACGGGAGAGGTTCAAACACCTTGCCCCTTTCAGTGGCCGTGAAGGTGTTGGCGTACTCATGCCAAACCTCCGTGAGCGGGCTCGGGAAAGATAAGCGGTTCAAGCACGCGGTAAATATCCCCGTGTTTCACCAACAGCCGGATTGCCAGCATATCCGGATACATTTCCTCATCGCTTTGTCTGAACGCCACTTGCTGACGCACCAACGAAAGCACCCTTTCGGTGCCCGTGGACGCCCGCAACGGCCGGTGAAACTCCACCGCCTGCGTGGCGCACAATATTTCTATCGCCACGATATCGATGGCATTTTCGACGGCATCGATGGCATTACGCGCCGCCGTGACGCCCATAGAAATGTGATCTTCCTGTCCCGCGCAAGTGGACACGGTATGCACGCTGGCCGGTGCCGCCAAGGCTCGGTTTTCCCCTGCCAGCGCGGCCGCGGCGTAAGGCGGGATCATCATTCCTGAGTGCGCCCCACCGTCCGCCACTAAAAAGGCCGGTAAGCCGCTGAGATGGCTGTTGGTCAGCCGGTCGGAACGCGCCTGCGAACCGGTACTGAGCTGGGCAATGGCGATCGCCAGCGCGTCGAGACACAACGCAACCGGGGCGCCATGCCCATTGCCGCCCGGCAGCACATTCAGTTCCCCGTCTTCAACCATAAACACCGGATTGTCAGTGACAGAGTTGACTTCGGTGGTCAGGGTTTTCTGGCAATAACTCAGCACATCACGCACCGCGCCATGCATTTGTGGGATACAGCGCAGGCTCAAGGCATCCTGAACGCGGAAATCGCGGTATCTGTCCAGGATCTCGCTGTCACGCAGCAGGCAGCGTAAAATCCGCGCAGTTTCCTGCTGCCCGTCATGCGGCCTCAGGGCATGCAAGCGGGCGTCATAACCACGGATATTCCCTTTGAGCACCTCAAGGCTCATGCCTCCGGCGGCGTCCGCCACCGGGATGAGTTCCCGGAAAGCTTCCGCTGCCAGACACCCAAGCGCCGTAATTTCGTAGGTGCCGCTGACCAGCGCATGGCCTTCGCGCGGGCCGGGAATACGCAGGGCAATGCCCGCCCGCTTCAGCGCTTCGCGGGCAGGCAACAGTTCGCCCTGATAGTACGATTTTCCGTAGCCAAACACCGACAGCCCGATGTGTGCCGTGGCAATCAGATACCCGACCGACCCCTTACCGGGCGACCACGGGAGCACGCCCTTATTGAGCATATCCGCCATAGTCAGCACCAATGCCGGGCTGACGCCGCTGAAACCCTGTAACAGGGATTTGATCATCACCGCCATCATCGCGCGCACTTCATGCTGTGCCAGTTCTGGCCCCACCCCGCACGCATGACTTTTCAGCATATTGAGTTGCACATCAGAGATTTTTTCCGGCGATAACCGCTGCGTGACCAGATCGCCCACGCCGGTGGTCAACCCATAAATCACTTTGTTTTCGGCTATCGCCTGTCTGATTTTCTCGTGCACAATCTGCATGCCGTCTAACGCTGGCGGTGAGAGCAACACCTGTGCGCCGTAAGCAATATCGACGATGTCACGGATCGACGTTTCAGCCGTGCCTAAGGTGACCGGTTGCGCCCTCATTTATTCAGACCGTGCTGAGTCAACCATTCTTTCGCTACCGCATCGACGCTTTCGAAATTCGCCAGTTTGCCGTTCATCACGATCAAATCGCTGGTCGTCAGCTGTGCGGACACAGCTTTGAGCGTGGTTTCGACCACATCGCTGGCTTTGTCTTTCGCAATCAACGGCACGATATTTTGCGCAGGGAACAAGTGTTTGGAATCTTCCAGCGCCACCAGGTTTTTGGTTTTAATGGCCGGATCGGTTGAGGTCATATCCGCAACCTGGATCTGATTGTTGGTCAGCGCAGACAGCGTCAGCGGGCCGGCTACATCAAGCACCTTAAAGTTTTTGAAGGTTAACCCGTACACTTCGCTCAACCCTCTCACGCCCTCACGGCGGGTTTTCCATTCTGCCGGGCCGCCCAGCACCAGCGTTTTGGCGACCGGAGCCAGATCGCTGATGTCTTTCAGGTTGTATTTTTTCGCGGTTTTTTCCGTTACTGCCAGTACATCGCGGTCCTGCGCGGCCGAAATATCCAGCATCTTGATTTTTTCCGGCAACGCTTTGGCCAACGCCGCCGCCACATCTTCGGAAGAGTGAGCCTGCGTTTTTTCGTCGAGGTAACTCAGCGTGGCACCGCTGTATTCCGGGATCAGGTTGATGGAACCGTCGAGCAACGCAGGCATGTACACCTCACGGCTGCCGATATTGAGTTTGGTTTCCACTTTGACGTTTTTAGCGGCCAGCGCCTGCTCGTAAATAGTGGCAATCAGTTGGCTTTCCGGGAAGTCTGCGGAACCGATGATAATGGTTCCAGCGGCATCAGCAGAGAAGGCCACAGGTGCATGCACCACGGCGGCAGAAAACAGGGCAACGGCAAGCAGATTTTTCAATTTCATTTTTATCAGACTCCGGAAATGAGTGAGTAGATGATTCAGCTATTCGATAAAGGCAGTGTTTTTTTACGGCGACGTTCACGCTGCCGTATTCCTGGTGATACCGTGAAACGAATTAAAAAAGAGAAAAATACATCGACCAGCAACGCTAATATTCCCACCATAAAAGCCCCCGCGACCATCTGCGGATAATCGTTCTGCGCGCGGCCATCAATAATAAGGCGCCCTAACCCGCCGAGAGAAACATAAGCCGCAATGGTGGCGGTCGAAACGATTTGTAATGCCGAGCTCCGGATGCCGGATAATATCAGCGCCAGCGCACAGGGGATCTCAACGGTGAGCAGTAATTTCCACGGCGAATACCCCATACCTATGGCTGCGTCAATAATTGCCGGATTAATTGCCCGAATACCGGAATAAACGCCCATCATGATCGGCGGCAGTGCCAGGATAATCAGCACTATCAGACAAGGCACAATAAAGGCCAGATCGGATTCAAATACCGGCCCGAAAAGAATGACCAGTAAGATGATCAACCCGAAGGAAGGCAGCGCACGCATGGCATTCGCGCTGCCGATTAATAACGTCGCGCCTTTGCCGGTATGCCCGACATAACACCCCACCGGAAACGCGATAATCACCGCAACAAACAAGGCTTCGATGCTGTAAACCAGATGCTGGAAAATCAACATCAACAGTCCGTCGTCATTGAGCCAATGACCGGGGTCGAGCAACCAGTTAATCATTTCGCATTCCTTTTCGGTTGCCAGGCGGTGATTTTATTGCCGGTGCGCAGCACCAGATTATCCAGCAGCAGCGCCAGCGCGATGCACAGGAAAATACCGGCGATAATCGGCGTCAGAAAATGCAGTTGGAAGCCCTGGGTAAATAACGCCCCCAGTTGCGGCATCCCGACCAGTGCCGAGATGGAAACAATACTGACATTCGACACCACCACCACGCGCATGCCGGCGGCGATCACCGGCACCGCCAGCGGCAGTTCGACACTCAGAAATCGCTGTAGCGGCCGATACCCCATAGCCACGGCGGCCTGATGCGTGTCTTGCGGGACAGAATCCAGCCCGTCGCAAACCGTGCGAATCAACAGCGCGAAGGCATACAGCGTCAACGCCACAACGACATTGACGGCATCCAGAATTTTGGTGCCGAGCAGCCCCGGTAACAAGACAAACAGGGCCAGCGAGGGAATGGTATAAAGCAGCCCCAGCAGATTAAGAATGCCGTCCTTAAACTTCCCGCAGCGCTGAAGTAAACCGCCCACCGGAATGGCCAGTGCCAGCCCGATCAAGACAGGAATGATGGACAGATAAACGTGCCAGCCGAGTAACGTCACTATATTTTCCCGCTGCTGAAACAACCAGTCAAAGCGCATGGCATTACCTCTCGGCACGGGAGTGAGAAAGCGAAAATACCTGTTCGATATTCGCCGTGCCGATAAAGCGTTGTTGTTCATCGACAACAATACCGCGCTGACAGGGGGAACTTAATACAGAATCCATTAACTGCCGCAGCGTGCCATTTCTTGGCGCAAAGGTGCTGCCAAGATTAATGTCTTCCGCCTCTACAGTGGTTTTGTTTTGCTGCACATCATACCAGCCGACCGGGCAACCATTTTCCACCACCAGCACCCAGGACTCATGCCCTGCCACGAAGCGGGCTTCGCTGACCGACATTCCCGGCGCAATGACTTTCTCTTTAGCCAACGCAATATCTTCAGGGATCATGTCAAAAGAAAGCTTACGGTATCCGCGATCGCGGCCGATAAAATCGGCGACGAAAGCATCTTCAGGTTCATTCAATAATTTGACCGGCGAGGCGATTTGCGCCAGACGCCCTCCGGGACGAAAAACCGCCACCTGATCGCCTAATTTCATCGCCTCGTCAATGTCATGGGTAACCATGATGATCGTCTTGCCGATTTCACGCTGTAAACGTAAAAACTCCTCCTGCAACTGTTCACGAACCACCGGATCGACGGCGCTGAAAGGTTCATCCATCAGCATGAATTCAGGGTCGGAAGCCAGTGCGCGGGCGACGCCGACCCGTTGCTGCTGGCCGCCGGACAACTGCCACGGATAACGTTCTGCCATCGCCAGCGACAACCCGACCAGTTCCAGAAGTTCCAATGACTTTTTACGCGCCGCCGTCCGTGTTGCCCCGTTAAGCAGCGCGGTGACGGCGATGTTGTCCTGCACCGTTTTATGCGGAAACAGACCGGCATTCTGGATCACATAGCCAATTTTGCGGCGCAGTTTGACCAGGTCCATCCCTGCCGTCGGTTGTCCATTGAGCAAAATACTTCCCGAAGAAGGCTCGATTAGCCGGTTGATCATGCGCAGTGACGTGGTTTTTCCGCAGCCCGAAGGCCCGACCAGCATGGTGATTTTGCCTGTCGGCGCACTGAACGACAGCCTGTCTACGGCCACCGTACCATCGGGGTAAAATTTGCTGATGCTCTCAAATGAAATCATTACGTTTCCTGCCCCATTACGGACTGTTGTTAACCGTCGCCTGCCTTTCATCTATTCGCAGACCCGATATGTACTAACCTGTATGTACAAGCTAGCAAGCAGGATGCCAACTTACCAAAGCAGGGTGATACCGGCGGTTTTAGGGGGATGGGCTGTACAGAGAGGAAAAAATGAACAAAAGAGGGCATCTCTTGCCCCAAAAAAAACCACTCGCACCATTAAGGTGCTTGCAGGGGTAGAGAGAAGCACTGCACCCGGATTACCGTTGAGGATCCTTGTCGATGCAGGCTTGCCAAAAATGACTGGTTTTTACGAAGACGATGCCGTTAATTTTCCCCGCAGCAGGAACAATAACAGTGCGATCAGACAGGCCGTTGCCTGTATGCCCCCCAGCGTGGTGACCGCGGGGAACGTCAGCACAGAGCCGAGCCAGGTTGTGATTGCAGCCGCCCCCATTGTAAGAAAACCCAGTAATGCGGATGCCAGGCCGGCCTGTTTCCCGAAGGGCCCCATGGTGATTGCCGTTCCCAATGGATTGGCCAACCCCATTCCCCAGAGGTACAGACTCATGGACAAGGTATACCAAGCCAAGCCTGGCGTTTCCGGCCCAATCAGCAGCAGGCTCCCCCCCAATAATGCGGTGAGAATACCTCCCGAGGTAATGATTTGCGGGCCATAGCGGTGCGCCAGGCGCGGTGCCGCCATCCCTGCGGCAAAGACCACGAACACGGTGGCGGCAAAATACAGCCCGGCCTGCAGCGACGACAAGCCTATCCCGTTCATCAAAATGGCGGGCGCGGCACCGAAAGAGGCAAACAATCCGCTCATCAACAGGCTCATCGACAATGCCGGAAGGATAAACGTCCCATTCGCTGCCAGCTTAGCGTACGCAACCAACACGCTCAGAATGGAATGTGGAGCGCGACGCTCAGCAGGATGAGTTTCCCCCAGCACGTTGACGTAAAATACGGCGACAACGAAGGCGGCAATGCCCACCAGTATGAAGATCGCTCTCCAGCCCAACGCCGTAGTCAGCACGCTCCCCACCAACGGCGAGAAGCCCGGTGCGGCAGCCGCTGCGATCATGGTCAGCGACAACGCGCGCGCCAGCGTTTCGCCTTCAAACAGATCACGCGCAATGGCGCGGGCTAAAACCGCCGCCGCGCATACGCCCAACGCCTGGATGATGCGCCCGACGATCAGCGTTTCCAGCGAACCGGCGAGACCGCCTACCACCGTACCCACGATGAATATTGAGAGCCCCCCCAACACCAGCTTCTTGCGTCCGTATCGGTCAGCCAGCGGGCCGACGACCAACTGAGCCAGCGCGAAAGTGATGAAAAAGCTGGAGAGCGTCAGACCAAGCTCACGCGCTGACACCCCAAGCTGCTCTCCGATATCCGGAAATGCAGGAAGGATAATGTTGGTGGACAGTATGCTAATGGCAGAAAGGCCGGCCAGTAACGCAACGATTTTACCTGTTAGTTGCGGGCCTTCGGCCGAAGAAATAGTCGCCCTCATTATTTCAGTGGGCGTGTTTTCTGTACTCATGGTAATGCCTCGCCGGGAGTGGCCGGCGCGTAAACACCCTCAGCCTTCATCATCGGACCCTTTCGTTTTGCAGCAAACGTCTACCGACACGTCAGGGCTTTGCGGCCATAACGTGTCGGTAGGTTAGTCGGGGATCGCGCTCCCCCCGTTATGACTTACGCCAATGCCGGCTTGTCGGTTGGCGGCGTGTTGTCCGGGCGTATCTTGAACCAGATGGCATACATCGCCGGCAGGAACACCAGCGTTACTATGGTTCCGCCAAAGGTCCCGCCAATCAGGGTGTAAGCCAGGGTGCCCCAGAACACCGAGTGGGTGAGCGGGATAAACGCCAGAATGGCCGCCATCGCCGTGAGCAACACCGGTCGGGCTCGCTGAATCGTTGCCTCGACCACCGCATGGAACGGATCCAGCCCTTCCTGCACGTTGTGATGGATCTGCCCTATCAGGATCAAGGTATTACGCATCAGGATGCCCGACAGCGCGATCAATCCCACGAGCGCATTGATGCCAAACGGCTGGTTGAACAGCAGCAGCGTTGGCACCACCCCAATCAGCCCCAGTGGCGCGGTGAGGAAAACCATCACCATCGCCGACATCGAACGCACCTGCAGGATGATGATCAGCAGCGTCATGGCGATCATGATAGGGAACAGCGGCGCCATCGCCTCGGTCGCTTTGCCCGATTCTTCAATCGAACCCGCCTGCTCGATGCGGTACCCGGCCGGGAGTTGGTCGATAACCGGCTGCAACGCTTTCGTGATCGCCGTGGACACATCCGGCGGTTGCAGGTTTTCGGCTATGTCACCCCTCACCGTAATGGTCGGGGTACGATCGCGGCGGCGGAGAACGGGATCTTCCATGCGCACATCGACATCCCCTATCTGCGACAGCGGAATGCGCTGACCGGCAGCCCCCACCAACGTAAAGCCGGCAATTTTTTCCGGGTCAAGCCGGATATTCCCCGCGGCACGGCCCATGACCTGCACCGAACGGATATCTTCACGCACAGAGGTGATCGGCACACCCGAGAGCAGGAACTGAAGTTGCTGGGCGACCGCCGTTGAGGTCAACCCCACGGCCTGCAAGCGGTCCTGATCGAGCGTGAAATGCAGCGTCGGCACCGGTGGGCCCCAGTCGGAGTTGACGGTCCTCATCATCGGGCTGGCCTGCATGATCGTCTCGACCTGATCGGCGATCGCGCGCAATAGATCGGGATCCGGCCCCATCACGCGATAGGCAACGGGAAATGGCGAGTACGGGCCAAATACCAGTTGCGTGACCCGGACACGCGCTTCGGGTGCCAGCCCATCGGCCGCCGCCTGGCGAAGACGAAACTTGAGCGCCTCACGCGCTTCCTGGCTGTCCGTCAGCACGACAATCTTCGCGAATGACGAGTCGGGCAGCTCTGGCGCCATCGCCAGATAAAAACGCGGTGAACCCTGTCCGATATAGGACGTGACGATTTTTGCCTCTTTCTGCTTTTTCAGCCAAGCCTCAATCTTGGCCGTTGCGGCGCTGGTCTGTTCAATGGCGGTGCCATAAGGCATCTGCACTTCAACCAGCACTTCCGGGCGGTCGGAGGTGGGGAAGAACTGTTTTTTCACCAGTCCCATGCCGAGAATGGCCAGGGTAAACACGGCGAGTACCGTGCCCGCCACGACCCATTTCCGGGCGATGACGCGCGTCAGCAATCGACGAAAGCGGTTGTAATTGCGGGTGTTGTAGATGGCCGCGTGCCCACCCTCAACCGTTTTGATTTTCGGCAGCATTTTCACGCCCAGATAAGGCGTAAACACCACCGCCACCACCCAGGAAGCAATCAGGGCGATGCCCACGATCCAGAACATGTTGCTGGTGTACTCACCGGCGGTAGACTGAGCGAAGCCGTTGGGCATAAAGCCGACGGCCGTCACCAGCGTACCGGCCAGCATCGGAGCCGCCGTGTGGCTCCAGGCATAGGCCGAGGCTTTGACGCGGTCATAGCCCTCTTCCATTTTCACCACCATCATTTCGATGGCGATGATGGCGTCATCCACCAGCAACCCGAGAGCCAGGATCAGCGAGCCGAGGGTGATGCGGTCAAAGTTCTTGCCGGTGGCCTCCATCACCACAAAGACGATAGCCAGCGTCAAAGGCACCGCCGCCGCAACCACCACGCCCACGCGCCAGCCCATACTCACAAAACACACTGCCATCACCACGAGCAACGCGACGAAGAATTTGGTCATGAACTCGTTGACCGACGTACCGATGTTGACTGACTGATCGGTGATTTTCGCCAACGTCATACCCAGAGGCATGCCCTCATTGATTTTGGCTGTCTCGGCATCCAGCGCCTTACCCAGATCCAGACCGTTCCAACCCTCACGCATCACGATGCCCAGCAACAGCGCAGGCTCTCCCTGGTTGCGGACCAGGAAGGTTGCGGGATCTTCATAACCACGTTCGACCGTCGCGACATCCGAGAGTTTTAACGTCCTTCCCTGAACCACAATCGGCGTATCGCGGATCTTCTCCAGCTTGTCGAAGGCGCCATCCAGGCGCAGGAAGACCTGCGGTCCGTTGGTGTCAATCGAACCGGCCGGCGTAAGCACGTTCTGGTTGTTGAGCGCGGAGAAAATGTCCTGCGGGGAGATGCCCAGCGTGGCCAGCCGGTCATGCGAGAAAGAGACGAAGATACGCTCAGCCTGCTCCCCGACGATATTGACCTTCTTTACCCCTGGGACATGCAATAAACGCTGGCGCAACGATTCGGCATCGCGCACCAGCAGGCGCTGCGGTTCCCCTTTGGCTTTCAATGCAAAGAGCGCAAAGGTCACGTCCGAGAATTCATCGTTGACCATCGGGCCGATCACGCCCGCCGGCAGGTTCTTGGCCTCGTCGCCGAGTTTCTTGCGCGCCTGATAAAACTCCTCCTGCACTTGCGAAGGCGGCGTGCTGTCCTGCAGCGACATCGTGGTAAAAGCCAGGCCGGGCCGCGTGTAGGTCTCGCTGCGGTCGTACCATTTAAGTTCCTGCATGCGTTTCTCAAGCGGCTCGGCCACCTGATCCTGCATTTCCTGCGCGGTGGCTCCCGGCCAGGCAGAAATGACCGTCATCTGCTTGACCGTAAACGGCGGATCTTCCGCACGCCCCAGCTCGAAGAACGAAAGAATGCCGGCCACGGTAATCAGGATGATAAGGAACAACGTGATTGAGCGCTCGCGAACGGCGAGCGCCGAAAGGTTGAATCGCCCTTCGCTCATGGCCGGCTCCCGGCGACGCTGGCATCGCTTTGATTACCAAGCCGGACTGCTTCGCCGTCGCGTAGCAAATGCGCGCCCAGCGCCACCACCCGTTCACCGGGCTTGAGGCTACCGATCACCCTGGCCGCATCGTCGCCCAGACCAACTACCTGAACCGGCCGCCACGACACTTTGGCTGGCTGGCCGGAAATGCCCCAGACGCCCGGCCCTTTGCCCGGATCATAAAGGGCGGCGATAGGCACCTGCAGCACCTGCCCGGCTAACTTGCCTTCAGCAATGGCGAGGGTAACGGTGGCACCAAGCGGCGCGCTCGCCAGCGCCCCCTCCAGCACATACCTTGCTTCAAAGGTGCGCGTCAGAGGATCGGCCGCATCGGAGAGCAGACGCAATTTTGCGGGAACCGCTGCCGTATCCTTGCCGTATAACGTCGCCAGGGCCTCGCTCCCGATAGCCGGACGCAGCGTTTCAGGCAAATGTACGATAGCTTCTCGCTGCCCCGCCCGCGCCAGCCGCACCACCGGCTGCCCTGCACTGACGACCTGCCCCGGCTCGGCCAGGGTGTCCACCACCACGCCGTCTGCGTCGGCCAGCAAGACGGCATAGCCCGTCGCATTGCGCGCCACGTCGGCCTGTGCCTGCGCAGCGCTGAGCTCCGCTTTGGCCGTATCGGCAGCGGCCTTTATCTGATCGTAAGCCGAAGCCGAGATGGCCCCTGAGGCAACCAGACCGCGATAACGCGCTTCGTCATCGGTAGCCTGTCTGGCGCGCGCCCGCGCGGCGGCGACCGCCTGCTGTTGGGCTTGCGCCTGCAGGCCAAGATCGACGGGATCCAGACGCATCAGCGGCTGACCGCGTTTGACGCTTTGGCCGGTATCGACCAGACGTTCAAGTATTTTACCCTGCACCCGAAAACCGAGGTCGCTTTGAACGCGGGCGACGACGACGCCGGTGAAGGCGCGGGAGGCATCGACGGCGCTCTTCACGGTAGCCGCCCTCACCAGAGGAGGTTGGCTACGCGGATCGTCGACGCTGGCAGCGTCGCCGCACGCCACCAGGGCGAAAGATAACAGGCAAACAGCAATAGGGGCGGATTTTAGCCGGGGCATGGGTTCCCTTAATTAATGAACAGGACGGTAACCGCATTCTCCGACTAGTGACCAATAATGTCAATGGTCACAAATTTTAAGGCGCCATGCTGCGCAGTATCAATGCCGACAGAAGTACCGCCGCCACCGGCGCATTCTCCAGGTTATTTTGCAGTTGGACAGGGCAGATGTAGGGCCGCAGGACCAGGGAGATCGCCAGTGTCGCTTCATCCAGCGGCGTTTTGCGCTCGAACTCCCCCGACTGCCTGCCCTCGAGCAGGATGTGCTGGATCACCTGGCACAAACGTTCTTCATACGCCACCACCGAAGGCCAGCGTTCGCGGGCGGCGACGGCAGCGATGTCGTAAAGCTTGCGATCGTGAAAAAACAGGTCGCTGCCTGCTTCCGTCAACGCTTTGAAAAGACGCCTTAATTTTTCCGAGGCCGTCGGCGCATCTGCGAGCGCCGAATTGACAATCTCCATGATCATGGCCAGCCGATTGACGCAGATCACCTCACCAATTGCCTGTTTGGAATCGAAAAATTTATAGATGTAAGCCTTGGAAAAACCAATCGCCTTGGCCAAGTCGGACACGGTAGTTTTCTCATACCCAAAGTGCCCGAAGTGCTCTGTGGCGGCTTCCACGATCTGATCGCGAACGCTGTGATCCAATGGCCCACGCGGGGAAAGTGCATTCATGTGTTTAGTCATTTTTCTAGCTTAGCTCGATGAGCACTGATTGACAACAAGTGACCATTTGGTAATGTAGTCACCATTCTGCTTCGATTCAAGGATTCCCCATGTTTCCCCTCCGTACTCTTGCTCTGATTGTGAGCGCCGGCTTACTGGCGGGTTGCGCGGTTGGACCGGATTATCAGCGCCCGGACGCTCCACTCTCGGATCGTTATCAGGCCCAATCCGCCGTCCAACAGAGAAACGCCGCCCGGCCGGCCAGTTTTGCGGTCTGGTGGGAAGGCTTTGACGATCCCTTATTGAGTGGCCTCGTTTCAAGCGCACTCGCGCAAAATCTCGATCTGGCTCAGGCAACCGCACGGATGGCGCAAGCCCGCGCCGGACTTGGCGCAGCAACCGCGGCGTTATTGCCATCGGGTAACATCAGCGGACAGGCCACTCGCGCCTATCAGTCGGTCGAAACCCCTCTGGGCCAGGTTCTCAGCTCAACACCCGATTATAATCGCTACGGCAATGCCTATGAAGCCGACCTCAACGCAAGCTGGGAGATCGACATCTTCGGTGGCCTGCGACGCGGTCGCCAGGCCGCACTGGCTGACTACCAGGCTTCCGAGGCGGGCGTCGCCGCGACACGCCTGGCCGTCGCCGCCCAGACGGCCGATATCTATATCACCCTGCGCGGCTTGCAAACCCGGTTGGCTATCGCAAACAAGCAAGTCAGTACGCAACAAGAGCTACTGGAAAAAGTGCAGCTCCTTCACAGCAAGGGGCTGGCCGCTGAGTACCAGGTCCGCCAGACCGAAGGAGCCCTTGCGCAGGTTCAGGCAACGGTGCCGGTTCTCCAGACCGGGCTCGATGCAGCCATGAACGCGCTGGACGTCATGCTCGGAACCCCGCCCGGCACTCATCGCGCTCAGTTGACTACGCCGGGCGCCATTCCGCAGGCTCCGCAGATCACCTCTACGGGCACCCCCGCCGACCTGCTGCGCCGCCGCCCCGACATTATCGTGGCCGAACGCCATCTTGCCGCGTCCAGTGCGCGCATCGGGGTGGCCGTCAGCGAGTACTATCCGAAGTTTTCGCTCAGCGCATTACTCGGCAGCGCGACGGCGGTGGCGCGCGGCAACCTGTTCTCCAGCGGCGCCAGCCAATCGGCAGGCGTATTGGGGCTGCGTTGGCGGCTCTTTGATTTCGGCCGCATCAACGCGCAGATCGATCAGGCGAAAGGCCAGGAGGCCGAAGCGCTCGCAGCTTACCGTCTGTCGGTGTTACGCGCCACCGAAGACGTCGAAAACGCCTTCTCCGCACTGATCAATCGTGAAACGCAGGCGGCAATACTGACCGGCGGTGAAACGGCCCTGGCCAGCGCTAGGCAATCGTCTTTTGTCGCCTATCGGCAAGGGACAGCCAGCCTGATTGACGTCCTGCACAACGATGAAACCCTGCTGCAGGCCTCCGACGCCAGGGCACAGGCCCAAACGGAATCGGCGCGCGCGGCGGTCGCTACGTTCAGGGCGCTCGGGGGCGGTTGGCAACCTCCGCAAGCCGGTGCAATAACGCAATGAATGCTAAGAATCCTCGTCCGCAACAAGTGCGGTAATTGCACTGTCGTGACTTCTCCGCACCGCAAATGCGGCTACAAAACAGAGACTAATCACCGGAGCGTTGTTAATGAAAAGGATGGGGATTCTGGACGTTGATGAGCTGACCGAAAAACTGGTCAGGGGAATGTTTCTCGCCGTTCCTGAGGCACAGGTATTTCTTGTCGCTGGCAACAATGAACGGGCGCGCAGGCTGGAGAGAGAGCTTCCCTGCTGGACTCTGGATAATTACCAGGATGTCGTCGACGAGGTTGACGTTATTATTACCGGCGTGGGCCGACATGCTTTGAATGAAATCGCAAATCAGGTGCAACTGCGCAGCTCGCAAACGCTGGTTTCTCTGGTTCCGGGGATGGGCTCTCAAAGCCTGCGAGATCTGTTCAGGCACGCTGACTGCGTCAGATTGATGCTGACTTTCGCCGCTGAAATCAACAAATCGAGCGTGATCCTGACGGCCGCCGACGAAGAGATCCAGGACCTGTTTTCCCGATTAGGCCAACTGACCGTGCTGCCCAACGAATCGGACTTTGATTTGGCGACGGTAAGCCTTTGCATGAATGGGTGGTTCTACTTCTTCGCCGAGGGTTTGCAATGCTGGCTTGCCGAGAAAGGCATGGCAGCGGAGGTTGCCCGTCGTCTGGTACTCGGCGGGTTGAAAGACTGCGCGGAATATGCGGGCCATAACGCCTCTATCGCCCTGGGCGAACTGGGAAATGATATGGCCTCTTCTGAGCACTTAACGCTCCAGGGGCTGGAAGTGCTTGCCCAAATGCAGGCGCTTAATCCCTGGCGCGCTGCGTCAGAAAGGGTGTTATCGATCGTGCAGAAAACCACGCCGCTCCGATAGAGCGAAACGTCCTTTTTACGATTGGGGAATGAATTCCCCTTTAAACGTCAAAAGTCCATCACATTGCCTGTGATCCTTCATCGATGATCCGCTGCTTCTCCTCAGCCCAGTCGATGAGCGCTTCCATCGCAGGCCCCAGCGCAATACCCGTAGCGCTCAGAGCATATTCAACCCTGGGCGGCACTTGCGGATATACCGTCCGTGTGACGATGCCATCGGTTTCCAACTGCCTAAGCTGCTGAATCAGCATCTTTTGATTGACGCCTTCCACCAATCGCTCCAGGTCAGAAAAACGTAGCGGGCCTTTGGCCGCAAACAGTTGGCAGATGATGATGATTTTCCACTTGCCTTCCAGCACCCGCAGAGCCTCGGTGGTCGCCGCTGCCCAGGCCAGCCGGCGTTGGGGATCCTCGCAGTTCCAGACGCGTTCTTTTTTCATACTTACCTTTTAGGGTGTTACTTACTTTTTGGTGTGTTCTTGCAATACTAACATGTACACCATAAAGTGGCCACCAGCTCAATCCCCTAATTCTAGAAAGGCAAAAAACATGGAAATTGGCATCATCGGCACGGGCAATATCGGCGGTACGCTGGCTCGCAAGCTTAAAGCTGCGGGCCATCACGTACGCGTAGCGAACTCCAAAGGCATTCAGGGCGTCCAGAACTTTGCCGATGAAATTGGGGTCACCGCGGCGGATGTCTATGGTGCGGTGAAGGGAGCGGATGCGATCATTGTGTCGATCCCGCTGCCTGCACTGACATCGCTGCCAAAGGATCTCTTTGATGGAGTATCCGATAGGGTACCGCTGATTGATACCAGCAACTATTATCCCGGCTTGCGTGACCCCCGTATTCCGGAAATCGATAACGGCATGACTGAAAGCCTATGGGTATCGCAACAACTTGGGCGCCCAGTGATCAAGGCATTCAACAATATTCTTGCCTATTCGCTTGCGGAGCTCGGAACGTCAAAAGGCTCACCATCGCGTTTGGCAATTGCCGTCGCAGGCGATGACGCCACGTTAAAACAGAGGGTTATGACGTTGGTGAACGACACCGGGTTCGATCCGGTCGATGCGGGTTCTCTTGAAGCGTCCTGGCGGCAGCAGCCGTCGACACCGGCCTACTGCTGCGATTACGGTGTGGAGAAAATGAAGAAAGGCCTGGCCGCAGCCGTAAAGGGTGAAGCGGCGCAAAAGCGCGATCGGCTGCCTGAACTGTTCGGCAAACTGGGCGCCAATCCTACTCATGAAGATATCGTGGCCATGAACCGCTCGCTCTATGCGCTTATCTAATGACAAATACGGGTGGAAAACCTAAATCAGGATCCGCACCCGTTCGAAAATCCGGCGGTCTTCCTGCCGCGCCGAGCGGGTATGCAGACGCAGTTGGCGCACCAGAGAGTCAATCAGAGCATTCGCCGCCGCACTCAGGATGCTGTTGCGGCGGGTGACGATGTTCAGCCGCACCGGATCGCAGCTTTCCCGCAGCGTCAGCGGCATCAGGCGTCCGGTAAGCTGCGGCAGCCCGGCCAGCGGCGCCGGGCACCAGGTGCACATGTCCGCCGACTCCACCATTGCCTGTAGCATGCCAAGGGAATGGGCGTGGATGATACGATGGGGATCAAGCTGGGCGCTATGGCGGCTGAACAGTTGGCGGACCAAATCGTCGTAGTTTTCCGGCGTGTAATTCAGCACCCAGTCCTGTTCCAGCAGTTGGTGGATCGAGGTACTCTGGCTCAACGGGTGCCCTTGCCGCACCATCACCGCCGTTTCATAGTCCAGCAACGGTTCACAATGAAACTCCTGCGGCGCCATAGAGGCCGGCAACGGCGTGATGGCGAAATCCATCGTGCCCTCTCGCAGTTGCGATTGCGCGTTGGCCATCAGGCTTTCAAACAACTCCAGCTTGACCTTGGGCATTTTTTTGCGAAAAGCCATCACCGCCGGCGGCAACACCGTCAGCATCAGCCAGGGCGTTATCGCCGCTTTTACCTGATCTTCCGCCAACCCACGCAGACCCGCCATCTCCATGTTGGCCTGTTCCAACTGGTTAAGCACCAGCCGGGCGTGAGCCAACAGCGTTTTGCCGTAAGGGGTAAAACCCAATCCGGCCGGCGTGCGGATCAGCAACGGCAGTTCCTGTTCCTGTTCCAGTTCGCGCAAGGCCCGCGTGACCGCCGCTTGTGAAAGCTCCAGTTGCCGTGCGGCGCCGCGAATGCTGCCGCTGTCGGCGCTGGCGACCAAGGCTTGTAATTGATGCAGTTTCATCGCGCCCCCTGACAACCAAAGATTGTCAGCATAACCGAACGGCGGCTCCCCGGCAAAAAGGTTGTTTGTTAGTCTCGAAGACACCCTGCTTTCCGGCTGTCGACCCGTCGAAAATCGGAAATTCACTCTGGAGACGGTGATGCCAAACCCGCTTGTTTTACCTGAAATAGCCGCTGTTAAGCACGAAATGGTCGCCATTCGCCGCCATATCCACGCGCATCCCGAATTGGGCTTCAACGAGTTCGCCACCAGCGATCTGGTGGCGAAGCTGCTGGCCGAATGGGGTTATCAGGTTACGCGCCATGTAGGACAAACCGGTGTTGTCGCCACGCTGCAACGCGGCACGGGGAAAACGCTCGGTTTGCGTGCCGACATGGACGCACTGCCGATCGAAGAAGCCACCGGGTTGTCCTATGCCAGCACCCACAGCGGTGTGATGCACGCCTGCGGTCATGACGGCCACACCACCATGCTGCTGGCGGCGGCGCGCTACCTGGCGCAACACCCTTCGTTTACCGGCACCCTGCACCTGATTTTCCAACCGGCGGAAGAAGGCGGCGGCGGCGCACGCGTGATGATTGAAGACGGGCTTTTCGAGCGTTTTCCCTGCGATGCCGTGTTCGCCATGCATAACGTTCCCGGCTTCCCGGTCGGTCAACTGGGTTTTGCCAGCGGCCCCTTCATGTGCTCGGCCGATACGGTCACCATTACCCTGCACGGCCAGGGCGGTCACGGCGCAGTACCGCAACACACGGTCGATCCGGTGGTCGTGTGCGCCGCCATAGTGATGAGCCTGCAAACCATCGTCTCGCGCAATATCGATCCGCAGGAG
>Ga0207710_10000407_pt1 | contig 28598 bp, 21 predicted proteins | sample KBSS24metaG_FD_184400 | JGI IMG/M metagenome (GOLD analysis project Ga0207710, IMG submission 184400) | Switchgrass rhizosphere microbial communities from Kellogg Biological Station, Michigan, USA - KBS S2-4 metaG (SPAdes) (version 2) | ecosystem: Host-associated > Plants > Roots > Rhizosphere...
CCGCCGAATGTCTCGGCCATCACCTTCGTCAGCGCCGCTGTCAGCGTCGTCTTGCCGTGATCCACGTGTCCAATCGTCCCCACGTTCACGTGCGGCTTGCTGCGTTCGAATTTCTCTTTCGACATGACCGGATATCCTCGGAATATTCTCTGTTAAAGCTTGGCAGTTATTGCTTGATGATCGTGTCAGCGATATTGGGCGGCACTTCCACGTACTTCTCGAACTCCATGGTGAAGGTCGCGCGACCCTGACTCATGGAACGAACCGTGGTGGCATAACCAAACATTTCGGACAAGGGCACCTCGCCAGTGATGACTTTGCCCGACGGACCCTCATCCATACCCGTGATTTGCCCGCGGCGCCGGTTAAGGTCGCCGATGACATCACCGGAATACTCTTCAGGCGTTACGACCTCGACCTTCATGATGGGCTCGAGCAGGACCGGTTTGGCCCTCCTGAACCCTTCCTTGAAACCCATCGAGCCCGCAATCTTGAACGCCATTTCGTTCGAATCGACATCGTGGTACGAGCCGTCGAACGCCGTGACCTTCACGTCTACGATCGGATAACCAGCAATGACGCCCGTGTCAACGGCTTCCTTGATGCCCTTGTCCACGGCCGGAATGAACTCGCGGGGCACTGCGCCACCCACGATACCATTCACGAACTCGTAGCCCTTGCCAGGATTCGGTTCGAGTTTCAGCCACACGTGACCGTACTGACCGCGGCCACCGGACTGACGCACAAACTTTCCTTCCGACTCGACTTTGCCACGGATCGTTTCGCGATAAGCCACCTGCGGCTTGCCGACGTTCGCCTCGACCTTGAACTCGCGCCGCATGCGGTCGACGATGATTTCGAGGTGCAGCTCGCCCATGCCGGAGATGATGGTCTGACCCGACTCCTGGTCCGTAGCCATCCGGAACGAAGGGTCTTCCTTCGCCAGGCGCTGAAGCGCCAAACCCATTTTCTCCTGGTCGGCCTTCGTCTTCGGCTCGACGGCCACGGAGATCACAGGCGCCGGGAACACCATCTTTTCCAGCGTGATGGCCTTCTCGAGGTCGCACAGTGTGTCGCCGGTGATGACGTCCTTCAGACCCACCGCAGCAGCGATATCACCTGCGCGCACTTCCTTGATCTCGGTGCGCTCGCTCGCGTGCATCTGCAGAAGGCGTCCGATCCGCTCTTTCTTGTCCTTCGTCGGCACGTACACGGTATCGCCCGAGTTGAGCGTCCCGGAGTACACGCGGAAGAACGTCAGGTTGCCGACAAACGGATCGTTCAAAATCTTGAATGCCAGGGCCGCAAAAGGCTCTTCATCACTGGCCTTGCGCGTCGCTGGCTCCCCGTTGGCATTCATGCCTTTGACGGGGGGCATTTCAGGCGGAGACGGCATGAACTCGATGACAGCATCGAGCAGCGCCTGCACACCCTTGTTCTTGAACGCCGTGCCGCACATGACCAGCACGATCTCGTTCTTGATGGCGCGATGACGCAACCCGTCGCGGATCTCCGACTCGGTCAGCTCCTCGCCTTCGAGGTACTTGTTCAGCAGCTGCTCATTGCCCTCGGCAGCGGCCTCGATCATCTTCGCGCGGTATTCCTCAGCCTGGGACCTGAGGTTCGCGGGAATGTCGCGGTATTCGAACTTCATCCCCTGGGTTTCCATGTCCCAGTAGATGGCTTTCATGCGTATGAGGTCGACCACGCCCTCGAAGGCGTCTTCCGCGCCGATCGGAACCTGGATCGGCACCGGGTTGCCGCGCAGACGGGTCTTGATCTGGTCGATGCAGCGGAAGAAATTCGCGCCGGCGCGATCCATCTTATTGACGAACGCGATGCGCGGGACGGCATAGCGGTTCATCTGGCGCCAGACAGTCTCCGACTGCGGCTGCACGCCCGACACTGCGCAGAACAGTGCTACCGCACTGTCGAGCACGCGCAGCGAACGCTCGACTTCAATCGTGAAGTCGACGTGACCAGGCGTGTCGATGATATTGATCCGGTGCTCGGGGAAGCTGTTGTCCATCCCCTTCCAGAAGCAGGTGGTCGCAGCAGCCGTAATGGTGATGCCGCGCTCCTGTTCCTGCTCCATGTAGTCCATGACAGCCGCGCCGTCATGAACCTCACCGATCTTGTGCGAGACGCCTGTATAGAACAGGATGCGTTCGGTCGTCGTCGTCTTCCCCGCGTCAATGTGCGCGGAGATTCCGATGTTCCGATACCGCTCGATTGGCGTCGCGCGTGCCACAGTAGCTGACCGATCCTATAGAGAGGCCCGACTGGCCCAGTTGGCTGGCCCTACCAGCGATAGTGCGCGAAGGCCTTGTTGGCCTCCGCCATGCGATGCGTGTCCTCGCGCTTGCGCACGGCGGCACCGCGGTTTTCCGCGGCATCCATCAGTTCGTGAGCAAGGCGGAACGCCATGGACTTCTCGCTACGGTCACGAGCAGCCTCAATGACCCAGCGCATAGCCAATGTCTGGCGGCGAGTCGAGCGAACTTCAACAGGAACCTGATAGGTGGCGCCACCGACGCGGCGCGACTTCACTTCGACGACGGGCTTGACGTTATCCAACGCAACGGACAACACGTCGATCGACTCAGCGCCCTTCTTCCCGGTCTTCTCGCCAATCCGGTCCAGAGCGCCGTAAATAATGCGCTCGGCCGCCGACTTCTTGCCGCTCTTCATGATGACGTTCATGAACTTGGCCAGCATGTCGTTGTTGAATTTTGGGTCCGGCAGAATGGTGCGGACCGGGGCTTGGGCTCGACGAGACATATAGAGAACCTCTTACTTCTTGGGCCGCTTCGCGCCGTACTTGGAGCGCGACTGCTTGCGCTCACCTACGCCGGCGCAATCGAGCGTCCCGCGCACCGTGTGGTACCGCACTCCCGGTAGATCCTTCACGCGGCCGCCGCGGATGAGAACTACCGAGTGCTCCTGCAGATTGTGGCCTTCACCACCAATGTAGCTGGTGACTTCATAGCCATTGGTCAACCGGACACGGCAGACCTTACGAAGGGCGGAATTCGGCTTTTTCGGCGTCGTGGTGTACACGCGAGTGCACACGCCGCGCTTCTGCGGGGATGCCCCGAGCGCCGGAACTTTCGTTTTCTCTGCCCTGGTCCGGCGCGGCTGCCGGATAAGCTGACCAGTGGTCGCCATACTGAGATTTTCTCCAAGATCCTGCGTCGAGCTGCTCGCTCGTTAGACGACCGGGCCGCCTTCAAGAGGCGGCCCGGTGCTGAAGTCACTGCTTCCGATCCAGCGTGCAGTACGGGCCGGATCGATAAAGGCCGGCGATTCTAGGTTTGGGGCGCTGGAGTGTCAACCGTATGACGGCGCCACGGCATAGAATCTGGCCGCTGCGGCGCCGCATCCGGTGCCCGCTCGGCACATTGTCGTCTATTCGGAGCACTTGAGCGTCATGCATCAGTTCATCCGTGGATTCGTGGCTGTGGCAGCGGCAACCACGGCCGCCCTCTCGACCAGCAGCGCGACCGCCGCGGCGACAAGCACGCCCGCCGGCGCAACCGCTGCGGCACCGGCCCTTGCCAGCGCAACCGCGGCTGCATCGACCGCCGCCGGCGCGTACACCTATGTGCACCACCCTGTCTCCACCGACATCCCGGCGGCGCAGGTCGCCTTCGATCGCGGCCTCACCATGCTCTTCGCATACCAGCCCGATGAGGCCGAGCAGGCATTCCGGCAGGCGGCCCGACTGGACCCCACCCTCGCGATGGCGTGGTGGGGCGTAGGCGTGGCTGTAGGACCCAATATTAATATTGAGCCCAACCGCGAGAAGACGGTCACCGGCGCGGGGGCCTTGGCGCGCGCGACACTCCTCGCTGGCAAGCGCGCCACCGAGAGCGAACGCGACTACATCGCCGCTCTCAATACCCGCTACACCAGCGCCGCAGACCCCGACTTCGACGCGCTTGCGACGAGCTACTGCAACTCCATGCGGACAGTGGTTCAAAAGTACCCCGAGGACGCGGACGCCCGCACGCTCTTCGCGGAAGCCATCATGGACCTGCATCCCTGGCGCCTGTGGAAAGCCACGGGTGATCCCGAGGCGGGCACACAGGAGCTCGTCGAAACCATAGAACATGGCCTCGCGAGCCAGCCCAATCATCTTGGGCTGCTCCATCTCTACATACATGCCGTGGAGGCGAGCACCGATCCGGGACGGGCGTTCCCGGCCGCGCAACGGTTGGCGGCGCTTCCGATGGAACCGGCCGCAGCACATCTCGTGCACATGCCCGCGCACATATATATGCGGGTCGGTGACTGGGAATCCGCTGTAGAAGCCAACGAGCACGCAACTCACGACGCGCTCGATTACCGGCTCAGCAACAACCCGACCGCCCAACGCGCCTGCGGTCATTGCGCGGACTTTCTCTCATACGCCTACATGATGCAGGGAAATCAGGCACGCGCGCGCCAAGCCGCCGAGAATTACCAGAAGATAAGTGACGACCCTTCCAACACCATCGCGGTGCTCATCAGATTCAAACAGTGGGACCAGGTGCTCTCGTTCCCCGAACCCGCGAAAGAAACCAAGACCGATGGGCACGATGTGCATGCGCTGCGTGGATTCTGGCACTTTGCGCGGGGTCTGGCGCTCGCCGCGAAGCGACGCATCGTTCAATCCCAGGCTGAGTTAGACGCTCTGCGCGCCGAGACTGCGCTGGCACCCGCCGCGGCAAGTTTCGACGGGCCACCCGACGTGCAGCACGTGCTCGATAAGATCACAAAATCCATCGATGCCTACTATCTGAAGATCAGCGCAGCAATTCTCGGCTCGCGCATCGCAGAAGCGCAGCGGCGGATGCCGGAAGCCATAGATCTCATGCGGACCGCAGTCAAACTCCAGGACGAGATGCCCTACAGCGAGCCGCCACCCTGGTTCTATCCAATTCGTGAGAGCCTCGGCGCACTGCTGCTGCGGCGTGGATCGCCCGCCGAGTCAGAAGCCGTGTTCCGCGAAAACCTGCGGCGCTCACCCAATGACCCACGGGCATTGCTCGGCCTGTCCGCAGCCTTGCAGGTCGAGGGCCGTAAGACCGAGGCCGCCACACAAAAGGCGCGTTTTCAGACCGCCTGGCGGTTCAGCGACGGCCCCCTTGCCGTAGAGGACCTCTAATCCACCTGTAATCGTTACAACCAATTGAGAACCTGTTGTCCGCGCCCTACGATGGCCCGCTCTGCACCGCTTTTGGAGACAAAACATGACCGTCGCTCTATCCAACATTCGCGGTTTTGCCTTGGGACTGGCGCTGGCCGGCGCCGGTCTGCTCGCGAGCGCCCCAACCCGGGCAGCCGACCTCTACGACAACGCCGTTCAACACGCTGGCCGCACGGCCGATGATCAGAAGCGCGATGCGCTCGACCATCCGGCCGAAATCCTGCGCCTCAGCGGCATCAAGCCCGGCATGCGCGTGGCCGACTTCCTGGCCGCCGACGGCTACTACAGCGAGCTGTTGAGTTACCTCGTCGGCCCCAAAGGCCACGTGCTGTTGATCAACGACCCGTCCTTCGACCGTTGGTCCAACAACGCCTGGCAGCGGAGACTCTCCCACAACCGCCTGCCCAACGTCGAGCATCAGACCGTCGATCTGAATCACATGGAGCTGGCGGATGGCTCGCTCGATGCCATCCTCGTCATCAAGGTGTACCACGATCTGTACTGGGTGGACACGGACAAGAAGAACTGGCCGACAGTTGACACGCCGGCCGTGCTCGACAAGCTGGTGAAGGTGTTGAAACCGGGCGGCACACTGGTGCTCGTCGATCATTCGACCAAGCCCGGCGCCGGCAACACCGTCGCGGGCTCACTGCACCGGATCGAGGAGTCCTACGCGCTGCACGACTTCGAATCGCGCGGCATGAAGTTGGTGGCCAAGAGCGACGCGTTGCGCATAGCGGCCGATCCACGTACTCAGGTGTCCTACAAGGAGCCCATCCTCGGCAAGACGGATCGCTTCGTGCTGGTATTTCGTAAGCCGGCAGGCTGATGGGCCGCCAATTGACTTAATCCGACGACGGCTCGTGGGGGTCCACGAGTAACGTGACGATGCTGCGCGAGATTGCAAATCGCGCAGCCTTCTTTGCTGCCTATATATGCCAGAATCGGCAGCTGCCATTGCTTCGATTGCAGAAACCCTATGACATGCCGTGACCTGCGGAACCACCGCCGCTCGCCAGTATTGCTCCTCGCCATCTTCGCCGTAACGATCCTCGCGCCCACGCCGCGCACGCAAGCGGCAACGCCCCCGACCCCCGCCGTTCCCGCCAACGTGGAGAACGCAGTGGTCAAAGTGTTCTCCACCCTGCGCTATCCCGATCCGTTCAAACCCTGGACAAAGCAGTCGCCCAGTGAGGTGACCGCTTCGGGCGTGGTCATCGAAGGCAACCGGATCCTGACGAACGCGCATGTCGTTTTGTATTCCAGCCAGGTTCAGATCCAGGCCAATCAGGCCGGCGACAAGATCTCAGCGACCGTCGTGGGCGTCGCACCCGGAATCGACCTGGCGGTCCTCAAGCTCGATGACGAGTCCTTCTTCAAGACCCACGCGCCGATCAAGCGCGCGGCCGCACTGCCGGACATCAAGGACCCCGTGCTTGCGTATGGATTCCCGACCGGCGGCAATGCCCTGTCGATCACCAAAGGCATCATCTCGCGCATCGAGTTTGTGCCGTACAACTATCCGGTCTCCGGATTGCGCATCCAGATCGATGCCGCCATCAATCCCGGCAACAGCGGTGGACCTGCCATCGCGGGCGACAAGATGATTGGCCTTGCATTCAGCCACCTGGACCAGGCACAGAACATTGGCTACATCATTCCGAACGAGGAAATCGACCTGTTCCTGGCCGACATCGCCGATGGCCGCTACGACGGCAAGCCTGCAATGCTCGATGAGCTGCAGACCCTCGAAAATCCCGCGCTGCGCTCATTCTTGAAAGTGGACAAGGCAGTCGAGGGCATTGTGGTGCACCGGCCTGACCTCACCAACTCCGCCAGCCCTCTCAAGGAATGGGACGTCATTACGAAGATCGCCGGCACCCCGATCGATGACCAGGGCATGATCAAGCTCGGATCCGACAAGCGGGTCAGCTTCCAGTACTTGATCCAGAAGGTCGCGAAGCACAACAAGGTGGACTTGACGATCGTGCGCGCAAACAAGGCCATGGACGTTGAACTGCCTGTCGCGAACGACCGTCACGCCCTGATGTCAGACCTGCGCGGCCAGTATCCGTCGTATTTCGTTTACGGGCCGTTGGTATTCTCCCGCGCGACCATCCAGTTTCTCGGGTTCATGCGGAACAACCCGAACGTCATGTCGTCGCTGGGTTACATTGGAAGCCCGCTGATAACCCGTCTGGGCGACACACCGAGCGCCGACCGCGAAGAGCTGGTCGTCATTTCCTCGCCATTTTTCCCGCACAAGCTCGCTGCGGGTTACAGCAACCAATCGGCCGGGGTCATCTATTCGGTCAATGGCAAACCGGTGCACAGCCTGCAGCACCTCGTCGCGTTGTTGCGCGATCTTCAGGACGAGTTCGTCGTGTTCGAGTTTGACCATCGCGACGGTGAAGCGCTGGTCTTCCCGCGCAAGGAAATGGTCGACGCGACAGAAGAAATCCTCACGGACAACGGCGTGCGGGCCCAGGGATCTCCCGACATGATGCAAGTGTGGCAAGCCAAACCGGTGGCTTCCGCCTCGAAATAATAATCCCACGCCGCGTGTGAGCGCGGCGTTAGATTTTATCCGTACAGCTCTCGCTTGGTTTGGCAGGCGTACCATTAACGCCAGTCAGGACCCACCGCGAGAACATGTATGGACACCTGGTTGGTTGAGATCTGGTTTGCACATCGTCTGCTCATCATTTGCAGCGGCATCGCGCTGTTGTTACTGCTCGCTTACCGCCAAGTCCTCTGGGTATGCGGCGTCGTCATCGTTCCCAACGACAGCGTCGGAGTCGTAACCAAGAAATTCGCGGTCGGGCCGCACCGCAATCTGCCCGACGGCCGCATCATTGCGTTGCACGGCGAGGCGGGCTATCAGGCCGATACACTCACACCCGGGCTGCACATCGGTCTGTGGCCGTGGCAATTCAACGTAGAGTTGGTCAAATTCCTGACCATACCGCCCGGTAAAGTCGGCTGCGTGGAGGCTTGCGACGGCAAGCCCCTGCCGATGGGACGGGTCATCGCGCGTCAAGTCGCCTGCGATGCGTTCCAGGACACACGCGCCTTTCTCGAGAATGGCGGCGAGCGCGGCCCGCAGATGGCGCTGATGGGCCCGGGGACGTATCGGATCAACCCGCTGCTGTTTCGGGTTGAGCTCGCGAACGCCGTCGACATCCCTGACAACAAGGTCGGTGTCGTCACGACGCGTGAAGGCTGCGCGCTCGCAAAAGGAGAGATTGCAGGGCTGACGGTCGAGGGACACAACCTGTTCCAGGACCCACAGGCATTCATCGACAATCACGGCACGAAGGGTCTGCAGGAACAGATACTGCTGGCGGGCCGCTATTTCATCAATCCGCGCTTTGCGACGATCGAGATTGTGGACATGTTTGAAGTTCCGATCGCGCACGTTGGTGTGGTCATCGCCTATGTGGGCAGCGAGGGGAAGGACGTGACCGGCGAGTTGTTCCGGCACGGCAACCTCGTGAGCAAAGGGGAGAAAGGAGTGTGGGTCGAGCCGCTGGATCCGGGCAAGTACCCGATCAATCCCTACACGCACAAGGTCAGCAACGTTCCCACCGCGAACGTCGTTCTCAACTGGGCCACCGGCAAGACAGAGGCCCACAAGCTCGATGCGAATCTGTCCACCATCTGCGTGCGCTCAGCCGATGGATTCAAGTTCAACCTCGACGTGTCGCAGATCATTCATATACCGCGGAATGACGCGCCCAAGGTCATCGCGCGCTTCGGGGGAATGGCCGCGCTGGTCACCCAGGTCCTGGAGCCCACGATCGGCAACTACTTCCGCAACGCTGCACAGGGATCGGACATCATCGACTTTCTCAAGCACCGCTCCGTACGTCAGGAGGAAGCCCGCAACGCGATCTCGGCCGCGTTGAGGGAATACAACGTGGGCGCCGTGGATACCCTGATCGGTGACATCGTGCCGCCGGAGGAGCTCATGAAAACTCTGACCGATCGCAAGATCGCGGAGCAGGAGCGCGTGACCTATGAAACTCAGCGCCAGGCCCAGGAAGTGAAGCAGCAGCTCGAACAGGCTACGGCCCTGGCGGCGACGCAGGCGAAAGTGGTCGATGCCGAGCGGCAAGTTGCGATCGCCCAGTTCAATGCCGAGGCGGGGGTGAAGTCCGCTGAAGGATCAGCGCGCACGAAAACAATCAACGCTGAGGCCGATGCACGCGCCAAACGGATCAACGCCGATGCGGATGCCATGGTACTGAGGGCAGTCGGTGAGGCCGAAGCCGCCAAGACTCAGGCCGTCGGTGGTGCCGAGGCCGAGGTGATCAAACTGAAAATCTCCTCAATGGACCCCGGCAACTACGCACTGGTGCAGATTGCCCAGGCACTCGCGAAGTCGGGAGTCAAGCTGGTACCCGACATCGTCGCCGGAGGCGGCAACGGAGGTGCCACCCTGGTAGACGTTTTGCTGGCGAATGTCATTCGTGATGACCGTGCGCACCGGGTGCTCGCCAACACGGGAAGTTAACTACGGCTATGCTGGCGGTGGGTGCTTGACTGCTCAGCCTGCCGCCAGCCAGTGCTACGGCCGATTGACTGACATACTATTGGGGGCGTGGCTGCTTTCGACACGATCAGGAGCGACACCGTGTGAGCACTCCCCAAGCCCGCCCTTGTGACGAGTTGGTCATCCGCTCGACCCCGAGCGCAGCCCCTTGCGCGAAACGGCAGCAGCGCTGGGTGCTGATCGCCGCAGTGCTCGGCTCCAGCATGGCTTTCATCGATTCCTCGGTGGTCAATGTAGCCCTGCCGAAGATGGAGTCGGACCTCGCCACGACTCTCCCCGCAATGACCTGGGTGATCAACGCCTACACACTCTGTATGTCGGCGTTGTTGCTGATTGGCGGGGCTGCGGCGGACCAGATCGGACGGCGCCGGATCTTCATGACGGGCCTCGGCATTTTCGCGATTGCCTCCATCGGATGCGGCCTCGCGCCGGGAGTGGACGTTCTGATACTGGCGCGAGCTGTGCAGGGAGTGGGGGCCGCACTGCTGATTCCATGCTCGCTTGCCATCATCGGCGCCGCATTCGACGAAAAGGAGCGTGGGGCTGCGATTGGGGTGTGGTCGGGCGCCTCTGCCATAACGGCGGGTGCCGCGCCGCTGCTGGGAGGCTGGCTGGTCGATCACGGTTCGTGGCGGACAATCTTTCTCATCAACCCGCTCATTGCGGTGCCGACGATTCTGATCGCCATACGGCATTTGCCGGAGAGCGTCGATCCTGATGCGAAGAAGGGCCTGGACGGACGCGGTGCGGCGCTGGCGTTCTTCGGGTTGGGCCTGCTCGTCTATGGCCTGATTACAGCCGCCGAGCGGGGTTGGTATAGCCAGCTCGTAATCGGGTCGCTGCTGCTAGGAGCCGCGCTGCTGGTGGTTTTCGTATCAGCCGAGCGGCGCAGCCCCACACCCATGATGCCGCTGAACGTGTTCCGCTCTGCGACCTTCACCGGAGTCAACATCCTCACCCTGCTCCTGTATGGAGCCCTGGGGGGCGCGATGTTCTTTCTGCCGTTTCTGCTGATCCAGGTACATGGCTATTCCGCCACCCAAGCCGGCGCGGCGTTCCTGCCGTTTACGATTGTCCTGGCCCTGTTGTCACGCTGGGGGGGACGACTGGTGGACCGCTACGGCGCGCGTCTGCCGCTCATCGTTGGACCCACTATCGTGGCAGTGGGGTTCTTTCTGCTCAGCATGCCGGGAACGGAAGGTACGTACTGGACGACCTTCTTTCCACCGATGGTCGTACTGGGATTCGGGATGTCTGTGACGGTTGCACCGCTGACAACCACGGTGTTGAATTCGGTGGCCCCACACCAGACAGGCGTTGCGTCCGGCATCAACAATGCAGTCGCCCAGGTCGCCAGCCTGCTCACGATCGCCATCCTCGGAACCGTCGGCATCGCGGCGCTGAATAGCTCCCTCGATCAACACTTGGCGAAAAGTCCAGCCAGTGCCGAAGTTCACAAAATCGTCGATGACGCACGCAAAGGCTTTGTGATGCCTGGCATGCCGGCAAACACATCGGCGCCAGACCGACAGACCGCCCACGAAATCGTAGCCGATTCCTTCCGGGATACGATGCGTCGCGTGATATTGATCGCCGCAGCCCTCGCGCTGGCCAGCGCCGCAGCAGCGGCGGTGACGATCGGCAAGCCGTAATAAAAAGGCCAGCGAAGGTTCTCACCCTCGCCGGCCCAATTTTTACGCACAACCGGCTGAGCTGTCAGCCGGGAGTTTGTCGTCAGCCGGGAGCGCCCTAGCCTTCGGCGCTCTCCGACTCCGCTCCGACACTCGATTCCTCGATGTCGGGCAGGCCGCCACCCACGTCCATGAAGCTGCGGCGATCGGTGCCCTCCGTCTTGCGGCGGCGGGAGGCATGGGCCGCGAAGCCCGTGCCAGCCGGGATGAGCCGGCCGACGATCACGTTTTCCTTCAGGCCGCGCAGGTCGTCCTTCAGACCGCGTACCGCTGCCTCTGTCAGCACGCGAGTGGTCTCCTGGAACGAGGCCGCCGAAATGAACGACTCCGTCGCCAGCGACGCCTTGGTGATGCCCAGCAGCACCGGCTGCAACCGAGCAGGTGTCTTGCTGTCGTGCTTTGCCCGATCGTTGATGTCCAGGGCTCGTGCGCGGTCCAGCTGCTCGCCGCGGAGCAACGTGGTCTCGCCGATATCCTGCACCTCGGTCTTGCGCAGCATCTGACGGATGATCACTTCAATGTGCTTGTCGTTGATCTTCACGCCCTGCAGACGATAGACGTCCTGGATCTCGCGAACCAGGAAGTTCGCCAACGCCTCGATGCCCTGCAGCCGCAGGATGTCGTGCGGGTTGGGCTCACCGTCGGCGATAACCTCACCGCGTTCGACGGTTTCACCTTCGAACACGTTGAGCTGGCGCCACTTCGGAATCAACTCCTCGTACTTCTCACTATCGTCGCCGGTGATGATCAGACGCCGCTTGCCCTTGGTCTCCTTGCCGAAGCTGACCGTTCCGGACGTTTCCGCCAGGATGGCTGGGTCCTTCGGCTTACGAGCCTCGAACAGATCCGCCACGCGCGGCAGACCGCCCGTGATATCGCGAGTCTTGGACGACTCCTGCGGAATACGAGCGATAACGTCGCCGACCGACACCTTCGTGCCGTCCTCCAGGCTGACCAACGCACCCGCCGGCAAGGTGTACACGGCCGGAATCTCGGTGTTGGCGAAGGTCACTTCCTTGCCCTTCGAGTTCAACAACTTCATGGTCGCGCGCAAGTCCTTACCTTGCCGCTGCTTCGTATCGAGCACCACGGTGCTCGACAGACCGGTGACTTCGTCCACCTGTGTGGTCACCGTCAAGCCGTCCACGAAGTCCTGGAACTTCAACATTCCGGCCACTTCGGTGACGACCGGATGGGTATGCGGATCCCACGTTGCAACCACCTGGCCGCCGACGACGGAATCGCCCTCTTTGGCTGTGATCATGGCGCCGTAGGGGATCTTGTAACGCTCGCGCTCGCGACCGTACTCATCCACCACGCCGATTTCAGCCGAGCGAGAGACCGCCACCAGGTGCCCTTTCTCATGCTGCACCGTCTTGATGTGATGGAACCGAAGCACACCCTTGTTGCGTACTTCGACGCTGCTTGCGGCAGCGGCTCGCGATGCCGCACCACCGATGTGGAACGTACGCATCGTGAGCTGTGTGCCCGGCTCGCCAATCGACTGGGCGGCGATAACACCCACCGCTTCACCGATGCTGATCGAGCGGCCACGGGCAAGATCACGTCCGTAACAGGACGCGCACACGCCGTATCGGGTCTCGCAAGTAATTGGCGAACGAACCAACATCTGGTCCACGCCTTCCTGTTCCAGAGTGCGAACAGACTTCTCATCGAGCAGCGTGTTCTTGGTGAACAGCACCTCTTCGGTGCCAGGCTTCAGGATGTCTTCAGCGATCACGCGGCCGAGGACGCGCTCACCGAGCGCTTCCACCACGTCACCACCTTCAACGAGTGGCGCCATGCTCAGACCGTACGAAGTACCGCAATCCACTTCGGTCACGACCAAGTCCTGAGCCACGTCAACGAGACGGCGTGTCAGATAGCCGGAGTTGGCCGTCTTCAATGCCGTGTCGGCGAGACCCTTACGAGCGCCGTGAGTCGAGATGAAGTACTGCAGAACGTTGAGACCCTCACGGAAGTTAGCCGTGATGGGGGTCTCGATGATGGAGCCGTCAGGCTTGGCCATCAGTCCGCGCATACCGGCGAGCTGACGAATCTGGGCAGCAGATCCGCGCGCTCCCGAGTCGGCCATCATGAAGATCGAATTGAAGGACTTCTGCTTCTTCAGCTGACCCTTCAGGTCCGTGGCCTCTTCCGTACCCAGCTTGTCCATCATGGCCTTCGCCACCTGGTCGTTCGCACGCGACCAGATATCGACGACCTTGTTGTAACGCTCACCGTTGGTGACGAGACCGGACGAATACTGGTCTTGGATCTCCTTCACCTCACGGTCGGCAGCCGCAACGAGCTTGGTCTTCTGCTCCGGGATGACGATGTCGTCAATACCAAAGGAGACACCGGAACGGGTTGCGTAATGGAAGCCCGTGTACATGAGCTGGTCGGCGAACACGACCGTCTCTTTCAGACCCAGCGCGCGATAGCACGCATTGATCGTCGCGGAGATGGCCTTCTTAGTCATGTCGATGTTGATGAGGTCGAAGGGCAGACCCTTCGGCAGAATCTCAGACAACAGTGCCCGACCGACCGACGTCTCGACGAGACGGCGACGTTCCGTGAACGTTCCACCTTCACCGCGAATGTGCTCGCGCAAGCGCACTTTGATCTTCGCCTGAAGATCAATCGTCCGGCTCTCGTATGCACGGTGAACCTCACCGACATCCGAGAAGAACATGCCCTCACCGCGCGCACCGACGCGCTCACGAGTCATGTAGTACAGACCCAGAACCACGTCCTGCGACGGCACGATGATCGGATCACCGTTCGCCGGCGACAGAATGTTGTTGGAGGACATCATCAGCGCGCGCGCCTCGAGCTGTGACTCGAGAGACAACGGCACGTGGACGGCCATCTGGTCACCGTCGAAGTCCGCGTTGAACGCGGTGCAGACGAGCGGATGCAGCTGAATCGCCTTGCCCTCGACCAGCAGCGGCTCGAATGCCTGAATGCCCAGGCGGTGCAGAGTCGGTGCGCGGTTGAGCAGCACGGGATGCTCGCGGATGACTTCCTCGAGAATATCCCAGACTTCAGGACCTTCCCGCTCGACCAGCCGCTTCGCAGCCTTGATGGTCGAAGCCTCGCCTCGCAGCTGCAGCTTCTGGAAGATGAAGGGCTTAAACAGCTCCAACGCCATCTTCTTCGGCAGTCCGCACTGGTGCAGGCGCAACTGCGGACCCACCACGATGACCGAACGTCCAGAGTAGTCAACGCGCTTGCCGAGCAGGTTCTGACGGAACCGGCCCTGCTTGCCCTTGATCATGTCGGCCAGCGACTTCAGCGGGCGCTTGTTGGTACCCGTGATCGCGCGGCCGCGGCGGCCGTTGTCCAGCAACGCATCGACCGCTTCCTGAAGCATGCGCTTCTCGTTACGCACGATGATGTCTGGAGCATTGAGCTCCAACAGACGGCGCAGACGGTTGTTGCGGTTGATGACGCGGCGATACAGATCGTTGAGATCGGATGTTGCAAAGCGGCCACCGTCGAGCGGCACCAACGGACGCAGATCCGGCGGCAGCACGGGGAGGACGGTCAGCACCATCCACTCGGGCTTGTTGCCCGACTCGATGAAGGACTCGACCAGCTTCAACCGCTTCGACAGCCGCTTCAGCTTCGTCTCCGAAGACGTCGCAGCCATTTCCTCGCGGATCTTGATCATCTCCTGAGCCAGATCAATGGTCTGCAGGAGCTGGAACACGGCCTCGGCGCCCATGCGGGCGTCGAACTCATCACCGTGCTCCTCGATCGCCTCGAGATACATCTCGTCGGTCAAAAGCTGACCGCGCTGCATCGGCGTCATACCTGGATCGATGACGACGAAGGCTTCGAAGTACAGCACGCGCTCGATCTCACGCAGAGTCATGTCCAGCATGAGGCCGATACGCGATGGCAGTGATTTCAGGAACCAGATGTGCGCAGTCGGGCTCGCGAGCTCGATGTGTCCCATGCGCTCACGGCGGACCTTCGACTGGGTAACTTCAACGCCGCACTTCTCGCAGACCACGCCGCGATGCTTGAGACGCTTGTACTTACCGCAAAGGCACTCGTAATCCTTCACAGGCCCGAAGATCTTCGCGCAGAAGAGTCCGTCACGCTCGGGCTTGAACGTACGGTAGTTAATGGTCTCTGGCTTCTTCACTTCGCCGTACGACCACGCACGGATCATCTCCGGCGAGGCAAGGCCAATCTTGATCGAGTCAAAGTGCTCGACCGGAGCATGCTGTTTGAAAAGCTTGAGTAGGTCTTTCATGAATTAATCCTGCTCCAGTTCCATATTGATGCCCAGTGACCTGATTTCCTTCACCAGTACGTTGAAGGACTCCGGCATACCGGCATCCATCTGGTGATTGCCGTCGACGATGTTCTTGTACATCTTCGTGCGGCCGTTCACATCGTCGGACTTGACCGTAAGCATCTCCTGCAGCGTGTACGCTGCTCCGTAAGCTTCCAAGGCCCAGACTTCCATCTCTCCGAAGCGTTGCCCACCGAACTGGGCCTTGCCTCCGAGCGGCTGCTGAGTGACCAGGCTGTAAGGTCCGGTCGAGCGGGCATGCATCTTGTCGTCGACCAGGTGGTTGAGCTTCAACATGTACATGTAGCCCACCGTCACCTGGCGCTCGAAGCGCTCACCCGTACGGCCGTCAAACAGATGCGTCTGACCGTTCAGCGGCAGATCCGCAAGCTTCAACAGACGCTTGATCTCTTCCTCGCTCGCGCCGTCGAACACAGGCGTCGCCATCGGCACGCCGTTCGACAGATTGCCGGCCAGTTTCAGCAGATCCGCATCGCTGAGACTGTCGGTGTCTTCCTTCTGGCCGCCGGTCTCGTTGTAGATCCGCTTGATGAAGCCGCGCACTTCAGCAATCGCCGCCTGCGCCTCCAACATCTTGCCGATCTTCAAACCGACGCCCTTCGCCGCCCAGCCCAGGTGCGTTTCGAGCACCTGGCCGACGTTCATTCGCGAAGGCACGCCCAGCGGATTCAACACGATATCGACCGGAGTACCGTTTTCCAGGTACGGCATGTCCTCGACCGGAACGATCGTGGAGATGACGCCCTTGTTGCCGTGCCGGCCGGCCATCTTGTCGCCAGGTTGTACGCGGCGCTTCACCGCCAGGTACACCTTGACCATCTTGAGCACGCCCGGGGCCAGATCGTCGCCAGCGGTAATCTTGGCCTTCTTGTCGTCCAGTTTCTTCTCGAACGCCTTCTTTTGAAGCTTCAGGCGCTCCGAAGTCTGCTCGAGCTGCGAGTTCGCATCCTCGTCCTCGAGGCGGATCTCGAACCATTCCTCACGCGGTACCTCGTCGAGGTATTCCGCGGTGATCTTCGTCGAAGCCTTCAGCTTGCGAGGACCACCCGCGGCGGTCTGCCCGATCAGCATTCCACGCACACGCTGGTAGAGGTCGTCCTCCAGGATGCGCTGCTGATCGGCGAAGTCCTTACGAACACGCTCGATTTCGGCCTTCTCGATCGACAGAGCGCGAGAGTCCTTGTCGACACCGTCGCGCGTGAAGACACGCACGTCGATGACGGTACCGTCCATTCCGGGCGGCACACGGAGGCTCGTGTCCTTAACGTCAGATGCCTTCTCACCGAAGATTGCGCGCAGCAGCTTCTCTTCCGGCGTCAGCTGGGTCTCGCCCTTCGGCGTGACCTTGCCTACCAGGATGTCTCCCGCCTTCACCTCTGCGCCGATGAACGCAATACCCGCCTCATCGAGCTTGGCGAGAGCCGCATCACCGACATTCGGAATATCGGCGGTGATCTCTTCAGGACCCAGCTTCGTATCGCGGGCGACGCAGGTCAGCTCCTCGATGTGAATGGTCGTGAAGCGATCCTCCTGCACGACCCGCTCGGAGATCATGATGGAGTCTTCGAAGTTGTAGCCGTTCCAGGGCATGAACGCGACGAGCAGGTTCTGCCCGAGCGCGAGCTCGCCCAAGTGGGTGGACGGACCATCTGCCAGCACATCGCCGCGCGCGATCACATCACCCGCATTCACCAGCGGACGCTGGTTGATGCACGTGTTCTGGTTCGAGCGCGTGTACTTCGTCAGGTTGTAGATGTCCACGCCAGGCTCGCCGGCCGTCGTCTCGTTGTCGTTCACACGGACCACGATGCGCGAGGCATCGACGGAGTCCACCGCGCCACCACGCTTGGCGACCACGGTAACGCCAGAGTCGATCGCGACCGGACGCTCCATGCCAGTACCGACGAGCGGCACTTCCGAACGCAGCGTCGGGACAGCCTGGCGTTGCATGTTGGAACCCATGAGTGCGCGGTTTGCGTCGTCATGCTCCAGGAAGGGAATGAGCGAAGCAGCAACCGAGACGATCTGCTTCGGGCTGACGTCCATGTAGTTGATGCGCTCGCGCGGCATCAACGTGAACTCGTTCTGGAAGCGGCACGACACCAGCTCGTCAGAGAGCTCGCCGTTGGGACCCAGCTGCGCGTTCGCCTGCGCAACCGCGAACTCGCCTTCTTCGATGGCCGACAGGAAGTCGATGCGGTCGGTCACACGACCGCCCTCAACACGCCGGTACGGCGTCTCGAGGAAACCGTACTGGTTGGTACGGGCATACACGGACAGTGAGTTGATCAGACCGATGTTCGGACCTTCAGGCGTTTCGATCGGGCACACACGGCCGTAGTGGGTCGGATGCACGTCACGCACTTCGAAGCCCGCACGCTCGCGCGTCAGACCACCTGGGCCCAGCGCCGAGACGCGCCGCTTGTGCGTGACCTCGGACAGCGGGTTGTTCTGGTCCATAAACTGTGACAGCTGCGAGGAGCCGAAGAACTCCTTGACGGCAGCGGCCACCGGCTTGGCGTTGATCATCTCCTGCGGCATCAGCGGCTCGGACTCCGCGATCGTCAGGCGCTCCTTGACGGCGCGCTCGACGCGAACGAGACCCACGCGGAAGGCGTTCTCGGCCATTTCGCCAACGCTACGAACGCGACGGTTACCGAGGTGGTCGATGTCGTCCACCTGGCCGTTGCCATTGCGGATATCGATCAGAACCTTGAGCACATCGAGAATGTCAGACGTCTCGCCGAACTGGGCAACCAGACGCTTGGAATTCTCGTCGGTGCGAGTGCTGAAATATTTGTTGTCGTACAGAATTCCCGTGCCGAGAATTTCCTTCCGCCCGACGCGGCGATTGAACTTCATGCGGCCGACGGCCGAGAGGTCATAGCGCTCCGGGTTGAAGAAGAGGTTGCCGAACAGGTTTTCCGCAGCGTCCTTGGTCGGCGGCTCGCCGGGACGCATCATGCGATAGATCTCGACCAGCGCCTCCAGGCGTGTCTTGGTCGGGTCAATACGCAGCGTGTCGGAAATATACGCGCCACGATCGAGGTCGTTCGTGTACAGCGTGTTGACTTCCAGGATGTTGGCTTCGATCAGCTTTTCGACCGACGCGGCAGTCAGTACCTCGTTCGCCTTGGCAATGACTTCACCGGTCTCAGTGTTCACGACGTCGTGAGCCAGGACCTTGCCATACACGTACTCGCGCGGGACGCGCAGACGTGTGACCTTGGCGTCTTCGAGCTGACGCACGTGACGGGCCGTAATACGACGGCCCTCTTCGACGATGACCTGCTCGCCGATGCGAATTTCGAACGTGGCCGTCTCACCACGCAGGCGCTGCGGCACCAGCTGCAGAGCGACTTCGTCGCGGCTGATGAAGAAGGTGTTCGTATCGAAGAACGTGGCCAGGATCTCGGCCTCGTTCATGCCGAGCGCACGCAGAATGATCGTTACCGGCAGCTTGCGGCGCCGGTCGATACGCGCGAACACGCAGTCCTTCGGGTCGAACTCGAAATCGAGCCACGAGCCACGGTAGGGAATGATGCGTGCGGAAAACAGCAGCTTGCCCGACGAATGCGTCTTGCCGCGGTCGTGATCGAAAAACACGCCTGGGCTGCGGTGCAGCTGGGAAACGATGACGCGCTCGGTACCGTTGATGATGAAGGTACCGTTGTCCGTCATGAGCGGCAGCTCACCGAGGTAAACCTCCTGCTCGCGCACGTCTTTGACGGGCTTCTTGGCGCCAGCAGCTTCCTTGTCGAGGACGATGAGACGCACCTTGACGCGCAACGGCGCCGCATAGGTGAGACCCCGCAGCTGACACTCTTTCACGTCGAATACCGGCTCTCCGAGGCGGTAGCTGACGTACTCGAGCGAAGCATTGCCGGAGTAGCTCGAAATCGGGAACACGCTCTTGAACGCAGCGTGCAGACCGACATCACCCCGCGATTCCTCCGGCTTCTCTGCCTGCAGGAACGAACGGTAGGAGTCGAGCTGGATGGCGAGCAGGTACGGCACCTCAAGAATGCTCGGCTGCTTGCCGAAGTTCTTGCGGATACGCTTCTTCTCGGTGAAGGAATAAGCCATCGGGTCACCTCAAAACAGAATAGATGTACGGGGTCCGTGCTTGCGCACGAACCCCGTAGACAGTTGCGCTACGCGCTCGCAGATCTACTTGACCTCGACTTTCGCGCCGGCGTCCTCGAGCTTCTTCTTGAAGGCTTCCGAGTCGGCCTTGGACACCGCTTCCTTGACCGTTGAGGGCACGCCCTCAACGAGGTCCTTCGCTTCCTTCAGGCCGAGGCCGGTGATCTCACGAATCACTTTAATAACGGTTACCTTCTTGTCCGCCGGGTACTCCTTCAGGAGGACGGTGAATTCCGTCTTCTCCTCAACGGGAGCAGCGGCAGCCGCACCTGCGCCCGGCGCTGCTGCGACGGCTACGGGGGCGGCGGCAGTGACGCCGAACTTCTTCTCAAAGTCGGAAATGAGTTCGACGACCTCGACCAGGGTCAATTTGGAAATTGCATCGAGGATTTCGTCTTTGCTGACAGCCATGTTGGGTCTCCAATAATTAATTCAAGACAAGTTCTAAGCGTTGGCGGCCGTGCCGGCCTTCTGGTCCCGATAAGCGGCAAGCGTGCGCGCGAGCTTGGCCGGGGGCTCGTTGAGCAGACTGGCGAGCTTCTGCATGGGCGCCTTGAGGGCACCGAGAAGCATCGACAGCGCCTGTTCGCGCGTCGGCAGGCTCGCGACCTTGTCGAGATCGCCGCCGGGCAGTACCTGCCCGCCGATCGACACGAGTGTCGCTACCAGCTTGTCGTTGGCCTTCGCAAAGTCCTTCACCACGCGCGCAGCCGCGCCCGGATCGTCCTTCGAGAAAGCAAGTACCAGAGGTCCCTTGAGCTTCGGCCCGACAGATTCGAACGACGTGCCCGCGAGCGCCTTGCGCGCCAGCGTGTTCTTCACAACACGCATGTACACGCCTTGCGTCCGCGCCTTCGCACGTAGCTCGGTCATCTGTCCGACTGTCAGCCCACGGTATTCGGCGGCAACCACGGATTGAGCTTTCGCTGCAACCTCGGCTACCTCCGCCACCAGCGTTTTCTTGTCTTCCAGGTTGAGTGCCATTCCTTAATCTCCTTCAAGCCATAGAAGATCACTACAAATGAAGTCCCCAGGCTTCCTGCCGGACTTCGCCCTTTGACGGCGACCTCTACGCCTCGAGGAGCTCCTCGATGCGAAAGGCGGTTCACCATCTGCGCAGGTTTTCTTGCGATTAAGAGGGCATGAGACCGGTTACCCGGCCTCGTTCCCTCACCTGCGGTCTTCGATGGAACCCCACCGGCCTGACGGCCGGCAGAGTCCGCACGAAACACTGATCAATGGCGGAATTCGGCAAGCCGAATTCCGCGAAACATCACTACCCCAGCGTTGCCTGATCCACCACCACGCCCGGTCCCATCGTCGATGAGAGGGCGACGCGCTTCAGATACTGGCCCTTGGATGACGACGGCTTGGCCTTCTGCAAGTCGGCGATCAGCGCTGCGAGGTTTTCCTTCAGCGCCTGTACTTCGAAACTCGCCTTACCGATGGTGCAGTGAACGATTCCGGCCTTATCGACGCGGTATGTCACCTGACCGGCCTTCGCATTCTTCACCGCCGTGGCCACATCGGGGGTCACCGTGCCGACCTTCGGGTTCGGCATCAGGCCGCGGGGACCGAGGATCTGACCGAGCTGACCGACGACACGCATGGCGTCCGGGCTGGCGATGACGCGATCGAAATTGATCTCGCCTGCCTTCACCTGCGCTGCCAGATCATCCAGGCCGACGATGTCGGCACCGGCAGCCTTGGCCAGCTCCTGGTTCTTGCCGGAAGTGAACACGGCCACGCGCACAGTTTTGCCGGTGCCGTTCGGCATCACGGTCGAGCCGCGCACCTGCTGGTCGGACTTGCTGGCATCAATGCCGAGATTCACAGCCGCATCGACGGTCTCGTTGAACTTCGCCGTGGCGAATTCCTTCACCAGCTTCAATGCTTCGTCGATCGGATACTGCTTGCCCGGCGTCAGCTTTGACTTCCAGGTCTTTTCACGCTTGCTGATGGCCATGATCAAACTCCTTCCACGTCGACGCCCATGCTGCGCGCGCTGCCCGCAATCGTGCGGACAGCCGCTTCGAGATCAGCGGCGGTCAGGTCGGGAGTCTTGAGCTTTGCAATCTCTTCGAGCTGCTTGCGCGAGATCTTGCCCACCTTGGCTGTGTTGGGCGTGCCACTGCCTTTCTCAATGCCAATGGCCTTGCGGATCAAAACCGCTGCCGGAGGCGTCTTCATCACGAAGGTGAAGCTGCGGTCGCTGTACACGGTGATGATCACCGGAATCGGCAGACCCTTCTCCACCTTCTGAGTCTGCGCATTGAACTGCTTGCAGAACTCCATGATGTTCACGCCCTGCTGACCCAGCGCCGGCCCGATGGGCGGCGAAGGGTTCGCTGCGCCTGCAGGTACCTGCAGTTTGACGTAGCCCTGTACTTTCTTAGCCATTTACGACTCTCCCGGGTTCAAGCGCCTTGCGGCTCCCCGTTGGATTTCAAGCAGCCATTACGCAGGCCGCCGTTGCGGTTCGTCTCAAGCCTTCTCGACTTGCGAGAAGTCCAACTCAACGGGCGTCGAGCGCCCGAGGATCTGTACGGCCACCTGCAGCCGGTTTTTATCGTAGTTGACTGCCTCCACAACGCCATTAAAGTCGTTGAAGGGACCGTCAGTTACGCGCACTACTTCACCCGGCTCGAACAACACTTTCGGCCGCGGCTTATCAACACCTTCCTCGACGCGACGCAGAATCTGCATCGCTTCCTTGTCCGTGATGGGGGCTGGCTTCTCCGGCGTGCCGCCGATGAAACCGAGCACCTTCGGCACATCGCGCACGAGATGCCAGGTGTCCTCATCCATCTCCATCTGCACGAGCACATAGCCGGGGTAGAACTTGCGCTCGCTCTTGCGTTTCACGCCATCCCGCATCTCGACCACTTCTTCGGTCGGAACCAGGATTTCGCCGAACTTCGGCTCCAATCCCGCGCGGCGGATCCGCTCTTTGAGGGACTCCTGCACGCGGTGCTCGAAGTTCGAATAGGCATGGACGACGTACCATCTCAGCGCCACGATCAACCCCCTTGTCCGGTCAGTGCCCGCGTTGCCCACGCGAGCGCGAGATCGAGGCCCCAGAAGAAAATGCCTGCCACGAGCAGAAAGACAAATACCACCAGCGTGGTCATTCCCGTCTCGTTCTTGTTCGGCCACACAATCTTGCGCAGCTCGACGCGCGAGTCGGCCATGAATTGCTTCAGGGCCGTCCCGTACCGGGAAAAGGCAATCACGACAGCAGCGAGTACGATGCCCGCTGCAACCGCGAGCCAACGCAGCCACGCCGGCTGATTGCCGAGTATGTAATAGCCCGCCACGCCGGCGATCACGAGAAGGCTCGCAACTACGAGCTTCACCGTGTCTGCCGCGCCGGTGTCCTGCGCTTTTGTGTCGACTGAAGTTGTCATGGACTCTTGATCGTGGCAGGCCAGGAGGGAATCGAACCCCCAACCTGCGGTTTTGGAGACCGCCGCTCTGCCAATTGAGCTACTGGCCTAATCTATTTGGCTGAAATTGCCTTCGGCAATTTCAGCGGAGCCTTACCCTGTGGCACGCCGGCAAAAAGCGTGGCCTTCTTCGAAGACCAAACCTGGGCCGGCTGCTCACTGCTTCTCGGCTCTTCGAGCCGAGTTTTTAAAACCTCTCTTCGTTTGACTACTTCAGTAACTGATTACTTCAGTGACTTCACTTTAGGATCTTGGCGACGACGCCGGCGCCGACCGTCTTGCCACCTTCACGGATGGCGAAGCGCAGCCCTTCTTCCATCGCGATCGGGCTGATCAGCTCCACGTTAATCTTGATGTTGTCTCCGGGCATGATCATCTCCGTGCCCGCCGGCAACTCGATCGCTCCCGTCACATCCGTCGTGCGGAAGTAAAACTGCGGCCGATAGCCCTTGAAAAACGGCGTGTGCCGGCCGCCCTCTTCCTTGGTCAGCACGTACACTTCCGCCTCGAAATTCGTGTGCGGCGTGATGCTGCCGGGCTTCGCCAGTACCTGCCCACGCTCCACGTCCTCGCGCTTCGTACCGCGCAGCAGTACGCCCACGTTGTCCCCCGCCTGACCCTCGTCCAGCAGCTTGCGGAACATCTCCACGCCCGTGCAGATCGTCTTCACCGTCGCCTTCAGTCCCACAATCTCCACTTCGTCGTTCACCTTGACGATCCCGCGCTCAATGCGGCCCGTCACCACCGTGCCACGACCGGAAATCGAGAACACATCCTCCACCGGCATCAGAAACGGCTTCTCTACTTCCCGCTTCGGAATCGGAATGTACCGGTCCATCTCCGCCACCAGCTTCACCACCGCCGGCACCCCAATCTCGCTCTTGTCCCCTTCCAACGCCTTCAGCGCCGACCCAATCACTATCGGGGTGTCATCCCCGGGGAACTTGTACACCGACAGCAGCTCGCGGACCTCCATCTCCACCAGCTCCAGCAGCTCCTTGTCGTCCACCATGTCCGCTTTGTTCATGAACACCACGATGTACGGCACACCCACCTGGCGCGCCAACAAAATGTGCTCCCGCGTCTGCGGCATCGGCCCGTCCGCCGCCGACACCACCAGAATCGCCCCGTCCATCTGCGCCGCACCCGTGATCATGTTCTTCACGTAGTCCGCGTGCCCAGGGCAATCCACGTGCGCGTAATGCCGCTCCTTGCTCTGGTACTCCACGTGCGCCGTGCTGATCGTGATCCCGCGCGCCTTCTCTTCCGGCGCCTTGTCAATCTGGTCATACGCCATGAATTGACCGCCGAATGTCTCGGCCATCACCTTCGTCAGCGCCGCTGTCAGCGTCGTCTTGCCGTGATCCACGTGTCCAATCGTCCCCACGTTCACGTGCGGCTTGCTGCGTTCGAATTTCTCTTTCGACATGATGTGACTCTCTTCATGGGCTGCGCCCAACTTTCCACGGGGATCGCGCAAAGCCGCGACCCCGTCAATACAGCGGCGCTACGCGCCGATAAGACCATCGCTCCACCCGCTCTTCGGGTTGGAGCCCACGACCGGAATCGAACCGGTGACCTCGTCCTTACCAAGGACGTGCTCTACCGACTGAGCTACGTGGGCAAACTCACTGGAGCGGGTAGTGGGAATCGAACCCACGTCATCAGCTTGGAAGGCTGAGGTTCTACCATTGAACTACACCCGCTGATGCCGTACCCACCAGGACCCACGAACGTAGCTCGAACCCACCCCGGCCTTAAGTGGTGGAGGGGGTAGGATTCGAACCTACGAAGGCGTAAGCCGGCAGATTTACAGTCTGCTCCCGTTGGCCGCTTGGGTACCCCTCCGCGAAAACGAGCCGCGTATTCTGATTTCGCGGGTCTAGGGTGTCAATGCATCTTGGCGCGGTATTTGCTGGGTTACGGTCGGTTCAGGCGCTTTTTTTCAAAAGTGGCCGGGGCGAAGGCCTCATCGGGGCTGGCGAACGCCTCGCCGCGGAGCCCGGCAGCGTCACCGCGGCGCCAGCGCGCCTCCCAGCAAGCCCAACGGCAAGCCCTATGGCGAGCCTTGCGGCGAATCTTACGGCGAGCCTTACGGCAAGCCTTACTTCGGGGCCGCCGAGGGTCGCACGTCGTTGCCGTCGAGGTCGGCTGCATCGAGCTGCCGCATTTCGCGGGCAATGAGCCGCTCGAGCTTGTCGGCGGCATTGTGAATTGCCTCGGCGAGAGTGGCGGCTTCGTGGCTGGCAGTCACTGACCCCGCCCCGGCGATCCACGCCTCCAGGCTACAGACTTTGTCTCGATTCCCCTGCTTTAAGCTACTAACGTCGCTCAAGTGCGCCTCAACGCGAGAGATGCGGCTACCGAAACGCTCCAGCGTTCCCGCAATGACACCCTCGACGCGCTGGAACAGATTTTCGTCGCAGCAGATGGGGTCGTCGCAATTGACCAGGATCTGCATCAGCCCAATCTCCTTTCTCCCCGAAGCCACTCATATCGAGGCAACGCAAGGAGCATGCCGCAGCGCGCACGCCGGCGACCGTAGACCCGCTCACACCTCCGGAAGGTGGACGGCCCTTGCCAGTTTTCCCTCCAGTTCGGCATTTGCGGTGCGCCATCCGCCGGGCCGGAGGTCGCGGGGGAGCTCGATCGGGCCATAACGAATTCGCATCAGGCGACTTACCTCGAATCCAATTGCGCTCCAGATCCGGCGCACCTCGCGGTTACGCCCTTCGTGCAATACCACCCGGAACGTAGTGTGACTGCCGTCAGTCTCGTCCTGAACGATGTCATCGAACCGAGCGGCACCATCCTCCAGCGCTACCCCTTCGAGCAGCTGGTTGAGGGCAAACTGCGAAGGACGCCCGCGAATCCGCACGAGATATTCGCGATCAATCTCACTGGAGGGATGCATCAAGCGATGAGCCAACTCGCCGTCGGTCGTGAAGAGCAGCAACCCGGATGTGTTGACGTCCAATCTGCCTACGGTGATCCATCGGCCATTGCGCGGCTGCGGCAGGCGCTCGAAGACCGTTGGCCGGCCCTGCGGATCGGCGCGAGTTGTCATCTCACCAACGGGCTTGTGGTAAAGCAGGATCTCGCGCCCGGGCGCCCGTGTCGCCGCGAGATCGAGTTTGCGGCCGTCGAGCAGCACCTCGTCGGTGGGGCCGGCACGATCGCCGAGCTGTGCGACACGGCCGGCGACGGTAACGCGCCCATCCCGTATCCATTGCTCGATGCTTCGGCGCGAACCGAGCCCCGCGGCGGCTAACAATTTCTGCAATCTGGTCATGGGATGCGCACACCTCTAGTATAACGATCCGGCATTTGGTGAGGCTCGACCATTCCTTGCAGTCTCCACCTGGGCAGGCGCATAAGAAGGACCCATGATCTACGACAGCATTCTCGGCACCATCGGCCGCACACCCATTGTGAAGATTCAGCGCCTGGCGCCGAAGAACATCACGATGTATGTGAAGTGCGAGTTCTTCAACCCGCTCAGCTCGGTGAAGGACCGGCTCGCGATCGCCATCATCGAAGATGCCGAACGTACCGGCGCGCTGAAGCCGGGCCAGACGGTCGTGGAAGCCACCTCCGGCAACACGGGAATCGCACTCGCCATGGTATGCGCCGCCAAGGGCTACCCCTTCGTCGCGCTCATGGTAGAAACATTCTCGGTCGAGCGCCGCAAGATCATGCGAATGCTCGGCGCCAAGGTCATTCTGACACCGGCCGCCGAGCGCGGCACCGGCATGGTGAAGAAAGCCGCGGAGCTGGCGCAGAAACACGGTTGGTTTCTGGCGCGGCAGTTTGAGAACGAGGCCAATCCGGCCTATCACCGCAACACCACGGGCCCCGAAATCCTCCAGGACTTCGCAGGATCGCGTCTCGATTTCTTCGTGACGGGATGGGGCACCGGCGGCACGCTGACCGGCGCGGGCCAGATGATCCGGCTGGCACGGCCCGACACACAGATCATTGCGACCGAGCCCGCGGCAGCCTCACTCTTGTCCGGCAAGCCTTGGGCGCCACACAAGATTCAGGGCTGGACGCCCGACTTCGTTCCGCAGGTACTCGATCGGGAAGTGGCACACCGAATTTTGCCAGTCACGGACGTTGAGGCCATCGAGACCGCCCGATCGCTGGCGCGCAACGAAGGAATTTTCTGCGGAGTCTCTTCCGGTGGCACCTTCGCAGCGGCACTCAAGGTAGCCGCGGAAGCGCCGGCCGGCTCTGTGATTCTCGCCATGCTTCCTGACACCGCCGAACGCTACCTGTCCACGCCGCTCTTCGAAGGGATTGCCGAAGGCAGCGATCCCGAGCCGTGAATGCGGCCGTGACCGATTCAGGAACCACGCGGCGTGAGGACGCGCGACGCTTTGCCACGCTTCCCGATCCGTTCCCAATGTGGCGCGGCGGACAGTTGCATGGTGCTCGTATCGCCTACGAGACCTGGGGCGAGCTGAACGAAGCGCGCGATAACGCCATTCTGTTGTTCACCGGACTCTCACCGTCCGCGCATGCGGCATCCTCCCCTGGGGATCCCACCGAAGGTTGGTGGGAGGGAATGGTGGGGCCCGGGCTCGCGATCGATTCCAACCGCCATTTCGTGGTGTGCGTAAACTCGCTCGGAAGTTGCTTTGGCTCGACCGGACCGGCCTCGATCAATCCGGCCACGGGCGCGCCCTACCGGCTTGCCTTCCCTGACTTGTCTGTTGAGGACATCGCGCGTGCGGGCTACGAGACATTGCGTTCGCTCAAGATCGAGCGCGCCAACACGATTATCGGACCATCATTGGGCGGCATGGTCGTGCTCGCGTTTGCCGCTCAATTTCCGGGAGCGACACGCCGGCTCATCAGTATTTCAGGGTCGGCGGCTGCCTCGCCGTTCGCTATCGCACTACGGTCAATTCAACGTGAGGCGATTCTGCGCGATCCCGACTGGCGCGGCGGTGCTTACACGGATGAGCAGCCTCCAGCGACGGGCATGCGTATAGCGCGCAAGCTCGGCATGATGACGTATCGCTCCGCACATGAGTGGCGGGAGCGCTTCGGGCGTAAACCTGCGACGGAACCGCAGGAGGGTCCGTTTGCGCCGGAGTTCGCTATTCAGAGCTATCTTGAAGCGCACGCGCGCCGTTTTGTGCGCGCCTTCGACCCCAACTGCTACTTGTATATCTCGCGTGCAATGGACCGCTTCGACCTCGCAGCGCATGGTGAATCGCACGCCGCGGTCCTG
>Ga0207710_10000411_pt1 | contig 28482 bp, 23 predicted proteins | sample KBSS24metaG_FD_184400 | JGI IMG/M metagenome (GOLD analysis project Ga0207710, IMG submission 184400) | Switchgrass rhizosphere microbial communities from Kellogg Biological Station, Michigan, USA - KBS S2-4 metaG (SPAdes) (version 2) | ecosystem: Host-associated > Plants > Roots > Rhizosphere...
GCCGCACGATGCACGTCACCGTGGACCTCGGCGCCTTCACCCGCGGCGGCCTGGCCCGCGCCACCGTCTCCTGCCGCGTAGATTTCGCCGATCTCGCGGGCCTGCGTCTACCCGCCGGGCGCACCCTTACCTCCACCGCGAGCTCGCCGCTGGACGTCTATCGCGGGGTCGCATGAGCCCGCCCTCCAGGCGTCCCGCGCCCGCCACGCCCTCGGACGGCGGGTACGTCACCGCGTTCTTCGCGATCCTCGTCGTCGTCCTTATCGGCCTCGTTGGTCTCGTCCTTGACGGCGGTGGGGCGTTGAACGCGAAAACCAGGGCGATCAGCACCGCCGCCGAAGCCGCCCGCGCCGGCGCCCAAGCCCTCGACCTCGCCCTCTACCGCGCCGACGGCACCCGCCGACTCAACCCCGACCAAGCCCGCAGCCGCGCACTCGCCTACCTCGCCGGAGCCGACGCGCAGGGCACCGCGTCCGCGACCACCATGACAGTCACGGTGACAGTGACCGCGACCTACCAGCCCCAACTCCTCACCCTCGTCGGCGTCGGCCCAATGCACGTCACCGGCACCGCCGCCGCCAGCCCCCACAGCGGACCCGCCCCATGACCCCCCACCCCACCAGCACGGCCCCGGTCGGCGTGGGCCGCCGGGTCGCCGCGGTGCTGCGTGCCCTCGCGGCCCTCGCCGTTCTGCTGGCCTGTCTGATCGCCGCGCCGCTGGTCATGTGGCGGCTGATCGGCTGGCCCCTGCCCCATCACGTTCCCAGCCGCGCCGACATCTCCGCCGCGCTCACCAGCCCGCTGGACGAGCGGCTGATCACGGGTGTTCTCGGCTGCCTGTTCTGGTACCTCTACCTCCTCCTCGCCCTGTCCACCCTCACCGAGACAATCACCCGGGCCACTGGCATGCGCCGACCACGGCTGCCCACCGCCAGCCTGCCCCAGGCCCTCACCACCGCCCTGGTCAGCACGATCCTCACCGGTCTCGTCCTCGCCGCCAGCCGCAGCAAACCCGCCCCCACCGGCCCCGCCGCGCTGGCTGCCTGGCGTGCCCCGACCGTCACCGTCGCCTCCGTCGCGCCCGCCCACTCCGAGTCCGCCCACTCCGCATCCGCGCCGCTCACCCGGTCCGACTCCGCTCCGCGGGAGCAGCCGGCTCGCAGCGTGCCGGTCCAGGCGCACGACAGCCTGTGGAGCCTCGCCGCCACCCACCTCGGCGACCCCCTGCGCTACCGGGACCTGTTCGACCTCAACCACGGCCGGCCACAGCCCGATGGCGACCGGCTCACCCGCCCCGACCTCATCCGCCCCGGATGGACACTGCTCCTGCCCGCCGACGCCCCACCGGCCGCAGCCACCACCAGCGGCGCGCCGTCGACCCCACCCGCCGGCCCGCCGCCGGGTGCCCACTACACCAGCCCGCCCGCACCCATGCCCGCCGCGCCGTCCGGGCCGGTGATTCCCTGGGTGCCTACGCTGCCCGACGGTCCAGCCTCCACGGCACTCGCACCGCCCGCGCCCACCACCGCCAGCCCGACCCCGGCCGCGCGGCCCGCGCACCCGGCCGCCCCTCGCGACCCGATCCGACTGCCCTCGGGGCCGGTGCTGCCCGTAAGCCTGCTCGCCGCCGTCGCGATCGCGGTCACCGTTGCCCGCATGTTGCGCCACCGCACCCGCCCCGCCGGACCTCGTCGCGACCAGCCGGCCGACCCACCCCTCCCGCTGATCATCCGGGAGATCCTCCGCAGCGGGCACACCCTCAACGACCCCGACCGCGACCTCGAAGACAGCACGCCCCTCGACGCCGACCCGCTCTGCACGGACGACTCTCAGCTCGGCGACGAGGAGCCTGAGCTGGCCGGCGACGAACCGCTCCCACCTCCGGGGCCGCCGCCGTACCCCGACCTGGACATGCCCGCCACCCCGACCGCACCGCCGGTGCCCGCGCTGCTGGGACCGCCGCCTGTCCCCGACGGCGCCACCGTCACGCTGCCCATCCCACGGCCACCCCGCGCCGGCCTGCCCGGCCGCGCCGCGCCGACACGGCTGCCCACCGCGCTGCGCACCGGCGGTGTCAGCCTGCCCGACACCGACGCCGCCCGCGCCCTGATCCTCACCGTCCTCGCCGCCCACCACACCCCCGCAGGCGACGACCCCCACCACCTCATCCTCGACCGCGACGCCGCCAACACCCTGCAACTCCCCGAACAACTCCTCGCCCGCCTACCCCACGTCACCCTCACCCCCAACGGCCCCGACGCGGTCACCTGCGCCGAAGCGCACCTGTTCACCCGTCAGCGCCTCGCCGACGACTACGACGCCGCGACCATCGACCAGCTGCGCGCCACCGCCCCGGACGAGCCCCTGCCCGTCGTCCTGCTCGTCGTCACCGCCGACGCGGGCCTGCTGCCACGCCTGCACGCCCTCGCCGCTCACGGCGCGGCCCTCGACATCCTCACCACCACCCTCGGCCCCTGGCCCGACCATCCCCGCTGGCCCGACCCCCAGGCCGCCGCCCCCGATCCCGCGTGGGCACTGCCGGCCGACGCCGCCACCGACCTGCTCGACCTCCTCACCCAGGCCACCCCCACCGACCCCCCGCCCGCCGACACTTTCCCGTCGACCACACCGAGCCCCGAGACCGTCACCGAGCACCCCGTCGGGCAGCGCACCGCCGAACCGATCAACCCGATGGACGGGGCCGTCCCCAGGGACCTCGCCGGCAAGACCGGTGAGAAGGCAAACCGTGCGGGCGCCGCCGAACAGGCGTCGGCTACACCAGACGGCACGGCACCGCCACCCTCCCCACTCCCGGCCGGGACCACGACGCTCCCCCCTGCCGACATCCCCGAGCAGGACCGCGACGGCACCCCGCCGGCCCCGGCCAGCCCTGACGCTCCCGGCGGCGAGGACACCCGGCCTCAGCCCGGCCCGGAGGTGCGGCTGATCCTGCTGGACCGGCCGCACCTGCGCCACGACGGGCGCAGCGTCTACCAGGGCCGGCTCAGCATGGAAATCGCCGGCTACCTCGCCCTACACCGCACCGGCGCCACCACCACAACCCTCATCAGCGCCCTGCTCCCCGACGCCGACCCCGACCGGGCACGCGACCAGATCTACCAGGCCATCCGCCGCCTGCGCGAAGCATTCCGCCGCGCCGGAGCCGGCCAGGTCCTGCTCTCCGACCGCGGCGGCTACCAGCTCGCCAGCACCCTCAGCTGCGACCTGTGGGACATCGAGCAGGCCCTCGCCGCCGCCGACCGGGCGACCGACGACGACAGCCGCGTCGCGGCGCTGCGCACCGCCACCGCCCTCGACACCGGCAGGCTCCTCGACGGCTGCGAATGGGCTACCGCCCACGCCACCCACCTCGAACACCGCCTCATCGACGCCGCCGCCGACCTCGCCGACCTCCTCGCCGACACCCACCCCACCGACGCCGCCGCCGTCCTCGACCACGCCCTCACCCACCACCCCTACACCGAATCCCTCTACACCCACCTCATGCGCCTACACGCCGCCGCCGGCCACCCCGCCGATGTCCACCGCGTCTACCGGCGCCTCCTCACCCGCCTCGCCGACCTCGGCGCCACCCCCAGCCCGGCCACCGACACCCTCCTCGCCCGCCTCACCCGACCACCCCGCTGACCCCCACACCACCTCAGATCCAGCGATTTCCGCGCAGGCGCCTCCCCGCGCGGACCTTCCCCATGGCCTCCCGGGCAGCTCCCATACACCACCCGAAGAGTTCCCCGCCCTCATAAACAAGCAGGTGACGGCGGGTGCGCACCGTCCCCCGGCCCAGATCCACCAAGTTCGAGCCGGTGTCGCATTAGGGGACGTAAAACGCCGGTTCCTCGCGTACTCCTCTCGATCACGCTCGCCGGACCCGCCCCATCTGGCGGTGCTGGAACGTCCCGGCTTCGTCAAGGCTGCTCCCACCCAGACCGGCACCACCCGGACCAGGCTGCCCTCAGCTCCACCCACGCTGCCGCGACAGAGCAGGCGATGAAGGTCTCTCACCTCCACTCGAACCACAGCGCCTCACGGCGCAAACCGAATGTGATATAGAACCGAATATGCGACAGACCCGTTCTTGACACTCTCGATTCCCGCGTAGGCCACGCCCGTCTTGCGCGGTCAGCGCGGCTTGGTTCGGGCCCGGGTGGTCAGCCTCCCACGTGAATGTAGGGGGCCCAGATCCACGGCTTTTCCGGCCTGGCTCGTCGCTCGCTGAGGAGCGCGGTGTGCAGGGCGCCGGCGGCCCGGTCGGGATCGAGCGGGCCGCCGGAGGTCATGCTGTCGTACACGTCCGCGGCGACCTGGACGGAGAGACGGTCCTGCACGGGCCAGAGCGTTCCGATGACGTTGCGGCATCCGGCGAGGTGGAACGCGGCGGTGACGTGCAGCGTCTCGTCGGAACGCACGAACACCGCGCGCGCGGTGCTGCACGCGGACAGGTAGACGAACTCGACGGCGTGGAGCTGGAGCCGCGCGATGTCGAGGACGCCCAACGGATGGGACTCGTGGTCAGCCAGGAGTAGACGTCCGCCCGACGGATTCACCACGCCGCTGTCGCCGTGGCAGGCGAAGTGCGCCCACCGGTGGGTGCCCAGGGCGGCGAGCACGGCCGCGCGGGTGGCGTCGCCATCCATGAACGTGTCGGCGGGTGACACCAGTTCGGCCACGACGGTGGCCTCCGCTCGGGCACCTGGCAGGTCGTGCTGGCCGGGGGTGGTTTCCAGCGCGACGATCATCATGCGTTCCGGCGAGGGCAGATCGGCGTGGACAGGTCCGGGGTCGACGAGCAGCCCGGCGGACGCGGAGTAGGACGACACCACCCGGTCGATGACGGTGCGCCCGGCCGGGTCCTGGGCAGCATGATGTCCCGCCGCATGCAGGGGCAGCAGCGAGAACTGGCCGGTCGGTACCCACCAGACCCGGGGTGGTGTGGCGCCGGGCCCGGCGGGGGTGATTCCGGCGAGGGCCGGTTCGGCGACGGCATCCCACAGCCAGGCCAGGGTCTCCCTGACCGCGTCTTCCTGATCGGGGCGGCGCACGGACGACCCGGCGAGGGACTGGACCGCCGTCTGGAGTCGCAGCGCCCGGGTGGCGACCTCACGGGCGGTGACTCCGGGCAGCTCCTCGACCCGCACGCCCTCGTGGTCGATCACCAGGGCGTCGCAGCGCAGGTCGCTGCAGTTCAATAGGATGATCGAACCGTGGGCGCGGGTGGTCCGGCGGTCGGGCGCGACGGTACTCCAGGGGCGTCCCGTCGCCCGGCGGAGAACGAATCCACACCCGGCCTCCAGGAGCTCGACCGCGGCCGGCGCGTTACCGCGGTCGATGGCGCATGCGGCGGCGTCGCGGGCGAGCGTGCGCACCGCTTCGGTCTGGTACTCCTGATCATGGTAGTCGGAGTCGGCCGCGAGGACGGCGGGAAGCTCACCGACGGCGGCCGCGAACGCGGTGGCGGCGGCGGCGTGGTGGCCGAGGCGGTGCTCGAGCAGGCCCAGTCGGTGGCCGGCGCGGGCACGCAACAGCGGTGTCGGCGCGGCCTCGACGGCATCCTGGGATCGGGCGGCGGCCTCCGCCACCAACGCCAGATCGCCGCCCGCCTCGTCGGCGGCGCGCTGCAGGATACCCACGAGGTTGAGCAGGTAGCCCGCGCGTTCCGGATGACCCGGCCGCGCGAGCGCCATCGCCTGTCGGGCGGCGGTGAGCGCGGCCGTCCGATGTGACTCCCCACCACCGTGATCGGCGATCGCGTCCTCGATGGCGCTGAGGTTCGCCAGCCAGCGGGGTAGCTCATGATGCCCCGCCACGGCGAGGGTCACGGCCTCCCGACCAGCCGCTGCTGCCTCGTCGCGCACGTCGGCGGAGCCGGTGAGGTCTGCCTGCGCGCTCAGGGCGATCGCGAGATTGGCCAGGAAGGTCGGCCGGTCGGCCCGCCCGGGTGGCGTGTCGGCGACCGCGATGCGGAAGGTGCCGACGGCGGCGACCAGCAACGCCGCCGGACTCTGCTCGGGAGGCCGGCCGACGAGCGTCGCGATCCTCGCCGCGTCCTGGTGGCGATGGAAGCGGGCGAGGAGCGCGAGGCCGAGGTGGTTGGCCACGCTCGAGCGTTCCGGATGGTGCCGGCCGGCCGCGTGGAAAGCTGCCGTCCCATGCCGGATCGCCTCGTCGAGGCTTGCGAGCTGCCCGGACCGCTCGTATCGCGCTCTGAGCGCCACGCACAGGTGGGACAGGTAGGTCACCCGGCTCGGATCGGTGTCGGCCGTGGTGGTCGCCAGCTTCCGGAAGGCCGTCTCGGCGTCGTCCAGCGCGGTGATGTCACCGGTCAGTGTGTAGCTGGCCCACAGTGTGGTGGCCAGGCCGTGGGTCGCGCGGGCGTGGATTAGCGCGGGCGCGCCGGACTCCCGCAGCGCGCGGCGGTAGAGATCCGCGGCCTCGACCAGTCGCTCGGACTCGCCGAGAAGTCGATGGCGGTTGAACAGCACGTTCGCGAGCTGGAGGGAGGCTGCGGTGTGCGCTGGAGTCGCGGGGGCACGCATGTCCATGGCACGCCGGGCGGCGGCTTCGGCCTCCTCCGCTAGTGGTCTGCTCGCACCAGTCAGTTCGAACTGCGCGAGCAGCGCATCGACCAGGCTGTCGAGCAGCGGCGTGGTCAGCGGTCCAGGCGAGCCGGCCAGTCCCGCGCGGGCCGCAGTCACGGACTCGGACACCAGGGAAGCGTCGCCGTCCACCTGCCCGAGGTCGCATGCCATGGCTGACTGCTGATAGAGCAGCATGGCGCGGGCGAGAGAGTCTTCCTGGGAAAGCAGGCGGACAGCGCGCCGCACCGCCGGCAGTAGCGCACGCTGGGTGTCGGAGCCTGGCCTCGGACCGGCGCCCCGCACGGCACCGAGGACAAGGCCGACGAACGCCTGGGCACGATCCGCGCGCGCGGGATGGCCGGGGGGAAGCGCCTCGACACTGGCGCCGAGGGCGTCCAGATCCCGTGGTGGTGGCGGTGCAGGCCGGTCCGATCCCCCGGGGCGCATGGCGAGCAGACTAGCCGTCATGGATGTCTGGCGGTGGGTGTTTGTCCCGATGCCTGCCGTCATGCTCGTTCTGCCCTGATGATGACGAGGATGCTAGCCGTGGTGTTCGACTTCGACGTGGTGGTGAGTGCCGCACGCGACGACGCGTCCTGGGCGCTCGCGATCGCCGGCGTGCTGGATGCCCTGGGACTGCGGGTCGTCCACGCACGGGATGAGGCCGGCGCCGCGCAACGCTCCGCCGTCCTGGTGGCGGTCATGTCGCCCTCCTACCTGCGGTCACGCGCGGAACTGGGAGAATGGGCGCGAGCGGTCGCGGCACGGCAGCGGATCGTGGTCGCGCAGGTCAGGCGGAGCCCCCTACCGCCGCTTCCTGGCGGGCGGCTGGGCTTGTTCGACCATAGAATCGATCTCCTCGACGCGGACGCCCACCATCTCGGCAGCACCGACCTGCCCGGTCTCGTGGCCGAGGCGGTGCGGCTCGCCGGGTACACGCCTGCTCCGGACCCAGCCTCCAGGTCGTCTGCCTTCCGCATCCTCTACTCCGAGGCCGATGCTGGTGTGGCCGCGGAGATCAGTTCCCTTCTCGCCGCCACCCGCAACGGCACCATCAGCAGGGAGAGGGTGGAGGGTCCGCCGACACTGCTGCCGGGCGAGGTGCTGGTGGTGCTGCTGAGCCAGGGGATGCTGGCCACGCAGTTCGGTCGCAGCCACCTGCCCCGTCTCCTGGTCGATGATGCGTCGACGGTCGTCCCGGTGCTCGTCGGTCAGGTGCCCGACGGGGCGTTGCCGTACGGCCGGTTCGGCGTCCTACCCGCGGGTGGCGTACCCATCGTTGACTGGGAGAGCCGGGGTGCGGCGATCGCCAGCGTGGTGGACGGCATCCTGCTCGAGCTCGACGATCTGGCGGCAGGGCCCGGGCCGGTGGGACGCGACACCGGCGACGAGCCGATCCGGGGAGAACCTTGGCCGGACGGATCGGGCGATGCCCCCGCCGCGCCCCGGTACCGGCTGGCGCAGGTGTTCACCCGCAGCGGGCTTCCGACCGTCACCTTCGTCGAGCCTCCCGACTTTCACCGCCTCGTCATGGCGCTGCGCACGCCAGGGCGCGGAATCGTCCTCGAGGGTCCGTCCGGAATCGGCAAGACGACGCTCCTGCGCCAGGCCCTGGCCCGCCTCGGTGACGAGGTGGCACCGATACAGCTGCTGAGCGCCCGCCGCCCGGCCGACCTCACCCTGATCGAGAACCTCGCAAACGGGCACGACGGGCTGGCCGCCGTGGACGACATCCACCGCCTGCCCGAGAGCACCCGGCAGGGATTACTCGACTACCTCAAGCTCCTCGCCGACACCGAGTCGCCATCCCGGCTCGTCGTCGTCGGGATCCCCGGCACCGGCGCGAGCCTGATTAGGCTCGGGTTCGACGTCGCCACCCGCGTCGACGTGTTCCGGCTGCCGAGAGTCGACGACCGCCTCGTCCGCGAGGCCATCCGCAAGGGCGAGGAAGCACTCAACATCACCTTTGCCGGGGCGTCCCGCATCGTCCGTGCATCCGCAGGCAGTCTGCTGACGGCCCAGACGCTGTGCTGGGAACTCGCCGTGCTCGCCGGAGTCGAGGTGACGCAGCCGTTCCCGACCCCCGTCAAAGCGGATATCGGGCTCGCGTCCGCACAGGTCGCGCGGGCATGCGCGCTGAAGTACGACGACGAGCTGCGGGCCTTCGCCTCTCTGGGGCGCCTCGATGACATGACCGGCATTCACCTGCTCATCGAACTCGGCCGCAGCGACGACGGGATCCTGCACCTCGACCATCTGAGCACGCGGCGTCCCGACCTGGCGCCGGGGATCGCGCTGTTCCTGGCCAGCCGGGACGAAGGACTGCGCGCGGTTATGGGCATTGCGAACCACCTGCACTACGACCCCGTCGCTCGCCTCCTCATCTGCGAGGACCCTCAGCTGCTGTTCTACCTGCGCCAGCTCGATCCTGAGCGCATAGCCATGATGGCCGGCAGACGGCTTCCCCGCAGCCGGGACCAGGTGTTCGTCAGCTACAGCCACCGCGACCGCATGTGGCTCGACCGCCTTGACGTTCATTTGCGTCCCCTGGTGCGCGACAACGAACTCGACTTGTGGGCCGACACGCGCCTCGCCGCCGGGGATCTGTGGCTCGAGGAGATCAGCTCGGCGCTGGACAGGGCCCGCGTCGCCATCCTCCTCATCAGCGCCGACTTCCTCGCGTCGGACTTCATCATGCGCCGGGAAGTCCCGCCACTGCTGGCTGCGGCCGCCCGTGGCGGCTGTCGCATCATTCCCCTGATCGTCGGGCCGTCGCTGTTCGCCGACGAACCCACCTTGTCCGCCTTCCAGGCCGTCAATCCCCCTGGTCAGCCACTGGCCGCACTACCCGCCCATGAGGCGGACGCCTACCTGGTCAAGGTCGCCCGCGCACTGCGTGTCGAGCATCCCGCCCCAAAGGAGAAGACCAGCTAGCACCATCCCGGCAGTCACGATGGAGCACGGTCCGCTTCCGTCGGAACGTCCGCAGGCAGCCCCGCGTCGGGCACACGAGCCGACGGACCCGAACGGCCAGCTGCACGCGGCGCGCCTCCAGTGTCACATCCGCTGGCGTCCCCACGTGATAGCTGTGCACCCGCGCGGTCAGCACGCCGCACCGTGGGCAGGTGACCGGCCCGTCCGGGGTCCGCGCCGCGACCCGGATCCATTCGCCCTCCTCCGTCACGTCCTCCATGACCAGCGGCGCCAACCCCATCGGCGAGGAGATGCCTGACGCCGAGCAGTATCCGGTCGACGAGATCGTCGAGCGGGTCCTGACGTTGCTCGCCGACTCCGCCGACCGCAACTGCACCCACCCCCTCGCTGAGCCGACGATCTGGCTCGTCGCGCATGCGCTGCGGGAGCCGAAACTCCCCCGATCACAGGTCGATCTCGGCCTGGAACTGCCCGGGCTCACCCTGCCCCTCGCCCGTTTCGAGCTCGACGCGGCGTTCTTCCGCAGGCTGGACAGCTCCAGACAGGACCGGCCCTGACAGCACCACTTGCGGGCCGCGCCGTCCGCGCGGGCCCGGCGAAGGGGTGTGCAGGGCCTGTCCGTGCGGGGTCATCGTCGCGTTCTGCGGTACCGGCGGGAGTGCGAGTTCCGCCGGCCCGCACCCGGCCGGCTTACCGTGTCCTGTCCGGAGCAGCCGCCCGTGTCGCACGCTCTACTGGCGCCGGCTTCTTCGGGCGACGCTGCGTGTGTCGGTGCTGACCGCCGGTTCCGCGCTGGGGATGCGTGCCGGACGTGCCCGGGCGGGTGGCACTCGGCGTCCGGCGCTGGTCGGCCCTGTCGCGTGCCCTGCACGTCAGATGCCACAGGAGGGCGGCGATAGCGCAGCCGATCGTGGCGTAGCAGGACACCATCATGACGGCGAGAACCGCGATTGCCAGCACGAACCTGCTCCTCCTGCTCCGTCGGACGTGCAGCCTTCGCCCGCGTCGTGTCGTCCGGTCCCGTAGCCGTGCGGCGGGGGACGGTCGAGCGATGCCTGGCTGGCGGGACGGCGGTTGGGGTGCGGCCACGGCCGGTCGGAGCCGACCGTGCGGGCGACGTCGGCCGGGCTGATGTGGAGCCGGTAGCGGTGGGCTGGTCGGCTGGTGCGCACCGGCCGAGGAGTGAACGGGCATTGTGAGTGCCTCCACGGGAGTAGTGCCGGCCGGGCCGTGGTGGCCCGGCCGGCGGTCAGGGAATGTCACGGCGTGGCGCGGAAGTTCCCCAGCGCCTGGGCGAGGCTGGCGGCGTGCGGGGCGGGTAGGCGCAGGCTCAGGGTGATGTCGCCGTCGGCGAGGCTGATCGAGCCGGTGAGATGGCTCGCCGGCCCGTACAGGTGAACCTTCCGGCCGGTGAGCGTGCCGCGTAGTTGGCGGGCGAGGACGGCCAGGGCACGTGCCGCTTCCGTGTCTGCGCGTCTGGCGATCTGCAGGTTGGTCGTGGCGATGGCGAGCGCGGCCCGGTAGTCGGGCAGGAGCCGGCTGCTGATCTCACCGGCGATCCGCTCGGGGCTTTTCCGCTGGCTGACGGTGATGTGGTGGCGGCCGGTGCGAGGCCAGTGCGGCCCGAGGCCGGCTGCGGCGGCGCCAGCGATCCTGAGCCGGTCGCGGTTGCCTGGGTCGTGGCGGACCACGAGGACGTGCAGGTCGGGGCCGTGCAGGGACGCCTCGTTCTCGGGCAGGGGTCTCGCGGCCCACGGGGGGCCCAGCTCGCGGGCGATGGCTGTCGTCAGGTCGTGCAGGTCGTTCGCCATGGTGGCCTTTCGCGTTCGGCGTGGCAGCGCAGCCGGGGGCGTACCACCGGGGCGTGCGCCCCCTGCTTCTGGCGGTGGTGGACGGTGGTTCCGGTGTGTCCGGCGGGGCCGGGTGGGGTGCGCGGCTAGGCGTCGCGCGGGGCGGCCCATCGGTGGAAGGCGGTCTCGGCGGCGTGGTAGCGGTCGCGGTGGGCTTGGAGGTCGGCGGACCGCCCGGTCGGGGAGAGCAGCGCGAGAGCGAGAGCGTGGTCGACGAGGCCCCGCCAGCGGCCGATGGCCTGCGTGGCAAGGTCGCCACGCCAGCCGCTGTGGCAGCGGCATCCCGCCTGGGGGATCGCGTACTGCACGGCGAGGGCGTAGGCGTGCAGCAGGTAGACGTCGGCCGGAGCCGTCAGGATGACCGCCGGCCACGGGGGTAGGGCGTCGCACCAGCCGACGTCGTCGAGCAGGCCGGTCAGCCAGGTCAGGCTGCGGGCGACCGCGTCGAGCAGTGCGGCGTTGAGGGCGGCGGCGCTGGCAGGCGCGGGCATCGTGCTCACCTGCGCTCGGTCGTCTGGTAGAGGGCCGGCCGCTCGCCGGGGTTGACCTGGGTCAGCCGTCCGGCGGTGATCAGGGCGGGCATGGCGGCGGCGACGGCGCCGCTGGACCTGTTCAGTTCGCGGGCGATCGTCCCCGCGCTCAGCTGCGCCTCGGGGTTGTCGCGCAGCAGGTCGCCGATGAGCGTGCCGAGCTGCCCGGGTCGCAGCCGCACAGAGCCGCTGGCGTTACGGGCCGGGGCGTCAGTGGCCGCACGCGCCGCGCGGGGACGGCGACGCGGCGCCGACGGCGCGGCCCCCGCCCGGGCCGGGCACGCCGCGAGCGGGCACGTCAACGCCGCGCACACCACCGGGGCCGGTGCCGCGACGCTGCCGGCCCCGGTGGTGTCCGGATCGGCGGCTTCCTGCGCCGGGAGCCGGACCGGCTCCTCGGGCACGGCGGGAAGCGCAGGCGTACTCGCGGTGTCGGGTCCACGGCGTGCGGGGCTGGCCTGCGGTCCGCTCACCGGTGCCGGCGGCGGATCGGCCAGCGCCTGCGGGGTCACGCTCGCGCTGACCACGATGATGTCGCCGTCGCCGTCGCCGTCGGTGTCGGCCACCGCCGCGCCGTCCGACGCCGGGTCCGCCTCACTCACCTCCACGTCCGACTCGAGGTCGCCCGGGTCAGCCTCACCCGCGTCGCCCCCGTCAGGGTCAGCGGTCGGATCGGTGGCCTGCGCGTCGTCGGGCGCGTGGCCCGGGCCGTCCGGGTCAGGGTCCGGCGTGGCGGTGAGGGCGGGTGGCGCCGTGCCGGCGTCGTTGTCGGCGTCGTCGGCGTCGTCGATCCCCGTGTTCGGCTCGGCGGTGTCCGGGACCGGGGGCGTGGGGGCGGGGGTCTCGGCGGCGCCGGGCAGGTCGCCGGTCGGGGCGTCCGTGGGTCCGGTGGCGGCGAGTGCCCACCGGGCGGCGTGCCGGCCGGGCCGGCCGGGGGTCGGCACGGGAGCCGTCTGGACGATCTGCCCCGCCTCGGCGAGCGAGCGCAGAATCGTCCGCAGCCCACGCACCTCGATACCCGTCGTGGCGGCGATGTCGGAGGCGCTAAGCGGACCGTCGACAAGCGCCGTCAATACCCGCGTGACGTCCGCGCTGTTTTCCGCATTGGTGGATGTCATTCTGGTGATCCTCCCTGGATCGCATTTCTGGTTGCGTTTCCAGGGATAACTCCTGATCGGCACGGCCAGCCAGCGATATTCCCAGTGACATACATCACTGGGTGGATGTTCATGACTGTTTCCGGTTTCGGTTGCTGACCGGTAAACGATCAAGTTACGGTCGCTACGCCCCACCCATTCGACCCCGCAACGCGGGTCCTGGTATGCCGGTGGCCATCGGCGGATCCGCGTGGCGCCAGCAATCCTTTCCCTCTTTTCCTTTCCGTGGAGTGTGTATGAGCGCGTCTATTACGGGTATTCGGCTGCCGGCCGACCGTGACCGACCCCCCGAGGTGATCACTTTCCGTGCGCGTGATCTGTCGCTGGTGCAGGGGATTGTGGGCGGGCTGATCGAGGCGGTCAGCCTCGTCGAGCCGGCCGGCACCCTGTGGGTGAACGAGGAAGGTCTGGCGTTGGGGTTGCCGGTCAACCTGCGGGCCTCGCTGCTCGCGCGGGCGGCGAACCCCGCGCGCAAGGGTGTGGTGTTGCCGGGGAACGCGCTGCTCGTGGGGCCCGCCGACGCGCAGGGCCGGGACACGTCGGTGGCGCCGGAGTACCGGGCGGTGCTGCTCGACGACCCGGCCCGTGTGCGCGTCGATCTTGTCTCCACCGACGGTGAGCGACGCGTCCTGCCGGTCGACGGCGCCTGGCGGAATCCGTTCGTCGCCTACGCCGAGGGCCTGCATATCGCGGCCGCATTTCCCGAGCTCGCGGTCCGGCTCCGCCCCGCCTGACCCCCGAAGCTCCGAGAACTTCCGCTGTTCCTTCTTCTCCTCACCCTGGAGTAGTCATGCCCGAAGAGGCGACCGGCGTACTGCTGCCGGCGGATCCCACGAAACCCCCGCACCGCGTTCCTCTCGACTCCCACAAGATGGCGCTGCTACGTGCCGCCGCCGATTCCGAGCGTGGCCTGTGCTGTCTGGTTGCGCTTCGGCAGCCGGCCGCGAACCTGTGCGTGTATCGGGACGACTCTCGCCTGCCGGTGAATGTGCTCGCGAGTCTGATCCTGCGGGCGGCGGATCCCGCGCGCAGGCAGGATCGGGTGCGCGGCGACGCCGTTCTCGTGGGTCTCGCCCACGACAACGGCGTCTACGCCTCGGCGCCGGCCGGCTACACCGATGTTCTTTTCCCGCGGAGCGGTCTTTTCCGCGTCGAGTTCCAGCCCCCGCAGGGCGGACGGCGCCAACCGCTGTCGTTCCCGGAGTGGACGGATGTGGTCAGCGCCTACCGGGAGGGGCTGCGGCTGGGCCGGGCGTTGCCGCGCATGGCTGTGCGCGTCGTACGCGTCCGCTGACCCCCACCGCCCGCGTCGAGCCGTCCGACGCGGGCGGCCGGTGGCGTGTGGCCCACCCCTGCCCGCGTCGCCCGTCGGTGAGGACGCGGACGCCCCAGCTGCGCGCCCGTTTTCCCCATCCCCTTCCTCGTCCATGCCCGTTCGAAGGTTCGAAGGAGACAGTGATGATTGATCAGGAGGAGAGGCAGGCCCGGATCGGGCTGGCCTGCGCGGCCAGCCTGCGCGCCCTGCCCACCCCGATCCCCGGCGCCGCTTCGCCGGTAGAGCAGTGGGAACGGCTCTGCGTCTCGCACCCACAGCTGGACCCCGCCCGGGTCGACGCGGACGCGACGCAGGCCGGGTGGCGGATCCTCGTGCCCGGCGACGCCGAGTGGCCGGCCATACCGTCCGGGACGGCGGACGTCGGCGGCGCGCCGTGGGCGTTGTGGGTGCGCGGGGACGGCGACCTGCGGACGGCGACCCGCCGGTCGGTCGCGGTCATCGGCACGCGCGCGCCCACCGCCTACGGCGAGCAGGTCGCCGGTCTGCTCGCCGGGGATCTCGCGGGCCGCGGGTGGACGGTGGTCACGTCCACCGCGCTCGGCTGTGATGCCCGCGCCTTCGCCGCCGCCGCGTCCGCAGACACCGCTCCGGTCGTCGTCTACGCCGCCGGACCCGACCTGGCCGCCTTCACACGCCGCGAGCCGGCCCCGCACGGCCTGCTGGTCTCCGACGCACCGCCGGACAGCCCGGCCCGCCGGGACCGGTTCCTCGACCGCCAGGACCTGCTGTGCTACCTGTCCGTCGGAGTCGTGCTCGCGGAGGCTGTCTTTCACGGCAGCACGTTCGCGGCCGTTTCCCCCGCCCGGCGCCGAGGCCGCCTGCTCATGGCCGTGCCTGGTCCGATCACCAGCCGGGCGAGCGCCGCCTGCCACGATCTGATCCGCGACCACACGGCGGCGCTCGTCGACAGCGGCGAGGCCGTCTGCTCGGCGCTGCTCGCCGCCCTGACCGCCCCGTCCGCCCCGCCGGCGGAAGGCACACGGTGAAGGTCGGATTCGCCCGCACCCCCGCTGTGAGGGCCGCGCTGCGCGCGGCGGGGGTGCGGGCGTGGAGCGTCGGCCAGCGCCTCGACGCCGGTGACATCCTGGTCCTCGATGCGTCGCTGGACACCGCCCTGCTCCACCTGCGTGGGCTGCTGCTTCCCGACGTCGAGATCCTCCTCGTGGATGCCACCCCGGGGCCGGTGTCGGCGGCGCGGTGGCCGTGGCGGCGGCTGTCCCTGCCCCGTGACCACGGCGAGGTCGCGGGGCTGCGCACCGTCCTGCCCGCCACGACCGTCGTTGCGATCAGCGGACGGCTCGAGGTGGCCACCGTCCGCCTCGAGGTCCGCGACCGCGTCCCACCCAGCCCGTACGATCCGCCCGCGGACCATCTCGACGTCTTGCGCCGGGCGTTCACCGAGACCGGTCTGTGGTGGCCGCGGGACGCCACGCTGACGGCCCGGCTGATGCCCGCCGGCCAGCCGGTCGACGGGGAGGCGCAGCTCGCCGTCGCCGCTGCCCTGCTCGCCGCCACCGGCACCATCCCCCCGGCCGTGCTGCGCCGCTATGTGTTCGTCGGCGCGATCGCGCCGGACGGGCAGGTACGGCCGCTGCGGGACCCGGCTGCCGCGTGTGCCGCCGCCCGGACGGCCGGCTACCGGCATGTCGTCGTCCCCGCCGGCACCGACGCCGACGCCGGCCGTCCGTGCCTGGCCGTGCATCCGGTCGTCACGGTCGCGGATCTCGTGCCCCTCCTGCGCCCCTGACCGTCGCCCCCGAAGGCCCTGATGCCCCCGGCCAGAGCACCGGGCATCAGGGCCTTCGCGTTCGTGGGCCGGGTTAGTCGAGACGGTGGACCCGGACGGTGTGGTGCGGGTAGCCCCGTGCCAGGAGCAGGCCGTCGGCGTAGGCGGCGAACGGGTCCGACCACCACACCGGCGGCAACGCTCCCGGCGGCTGCGCGCCGGTCGGCGTGCGCAACGTGATTCCGTACCTGCCTGACGGCGCGAGGAGCATCCGGGTGTAGGCGGGGTCGGCGGAGGTCTCTACCCCGCCGTGTGCGTCACCGACGAGCAGCGCGTCCCCGAGGATCGTCCCGCCGCGCCACACCGGGTTCGCCGCCGCCGCCAGCACCGTCGCCCGCATATTCGCGGAAAGGCCGAACCGCGGGGCCCAGGCGTTCGTGAACAGCGTGCCGGCCGGCTCGAGGAGCGTCACTCGGTCGACGGGTCCGCCAACCTCCGCCCACAGCAGCGGCAGCGCCGCGGCGTCGAGGGTCAGGGCGGCGACCGGCTGGTGTGGCTGCGCCGGAATCAGCACCGCGGTGAGCAGCGCGCTCATCGATACCTCCACGAACGAAGAGACGATCACGGTGAGGGGTGGGACCATGCGGGCGGTCTGGCGGGGCCCGGTGCGCCGCCCACCCCCGGTGCCGGCATGCCGGGCGTGGGGTGGGAACCGGCCGGGCCGGCCGTGCGCCGTGCCGGACGGCGGCGCCGACAACGCGGGTGGGCCGGGAAGGCGGCGCGGTAACCGTCCGCGGCGGCGGTGGGCCGCCCGCGGCGGCGGTGGGCCGCCCGCGGCGGGGCGGCGGCTACGGGGCGGTATCGAGAGGCGTGACGCGGGCGGTGACCCACTCGGTGGGTCGGGATCTTCTGGTCGCGTGCGCCACCGCGCGGGTGGCGTCGTAGGCGCTGAGCAGGCTCGGGTAGGCGTCGCCGAGGACGATCCATCCCGCGGCGTGGCGGTGGCGGATCTGGACGCGGTAGCGGGGGGCGTCGAGGAGCCGGGCGTAGGAGGCGGGCACGTCGAGGAGGTCGACGTCGTCGCCGCGAGCAAGCCCGGTGATGATCACATTGCCGTGGATCTGCAGGTCGGGGTGGAAGCGGCGGGGACCGAAGGCGGCGAGGGCGGTGGCGCGGTCGTTGCGGGGGGTGCCGGCGGGCAGGGGCGGGTCGGCCATCCACAGCACCGCGCCGTCGCGGTCGAGGTCGACCGGCTCCAGACCACCGCCGGCAAGAGCCCTCAGGGCGGCGTCGTTCGAGGGATCCACCGCGACGAGGCGGTGCGGACGCGCCGGGTCGGCGGGAATCGCCAGAACCGTGATCGTCAATGAAGGAGGGCTTCCCGTCGAGGCAGCGGGGGCGCGGTCGCGGTCTGAGGTCATGACGGCTCTCCGAATGCGGGAAAGGTGCCCGGCCCGCCCGGGCCGGGGCCGGCGGGCGGGGAATGGCTTACGGGTGTGCGAGGAGGTCGTCGATCTCCGGCGGCCAGGGGAAGACGAGGAACATCGGGATTGCGCCTGTGACCGGGACCGGGTCGCTGACTCGCTGGTCGCGTCGCCAGGAGTCGATGCACACCGGGCAGACGGTCCCGAGGTGGGGAACCATGTTGTCGTCGTCCGCGGGCCATCCGGGCGGCGCCGTCTCGGGGCAGCCGGCGGGAAAGTAGGGCGTGACCTGCGCGGCGGGCGTCACGCCGTAGCGCAGCAGGTCCCCGTGGTGACGGGGGGTGGTCAGCACACGGTGGTGCGGCCACGGTTCGCCGGCCGGTGCCTGCGCGGGATCGTGGGAGGCGTCCGGCGGACGGGCGGTGTCGTCGGCGTTCCGATCCACACTCATGATCGTTTCTCCTTGGGGGTGGGGCGTGCCCGGGCGGGTCGGCGGGGTCCGATCAGCCCGGGTGCGCGGGCGCGGGTGAGAAGTCCTCTGGGCGGCCCCGCGATTGCGGTGGGCCGGGCAGGCCGGCCGTGGGGGGCTCGGCCTGCCCGAGGGGTTCAGGCGTGGGGGTTGGGGGTGAAGGCGAGGCGGTCGTCGGGCATGAGGGCGGCGAGGATCTGTCCGGCTCGCAGGGCGTCGATGAGGGTGACGTCGAGGGCGAGGTCGGGCTGGTGTTCGGTGGCATGGTCACCGATTGTGATCATGTGGATGGCGTCGTCGGCGGTGAGGAGGCGGGCGCCCGGTGGCAGCGCCGGGGCGGACGGGGCGGGGTGCGTGGGGTGGGTGATGGGGTGGCCGGTGGTGTGGAGGGCGTCGAGGACGGCGGTGGTGTCGATGCGCGGGCCGATGCGGAGGTGGACGCGGGCGGGGCTGTCGGGGTGGGTGAGGTGGAGGTCGAGTCCGAGGGGGTGCAGGGTCGCCCGGGATCCACGGGCGGGGTGGTCCGCGACGAGCACCCGGGGGTTGTCGAGGCCGGGTAGCGGTAGCCAGGCCAGGCGGGTGAAGCCGGCGCCGCGCAGGATCGCGAGGAGGGGGTGCTTGGCACGTCTGGTGGGGGTGGGCACGTCGACCGCGTAGATCATCGGAGTGTCGGCGGTGACGCGCTGGGGGTCGCTGATGGTGGCGTGGTGCTGGTGGTCGGGCAGGCAGGTCGGGCAGACGGAGGCGGTGTGGGGGCCGGGGTAGTGGCCGTCGCGGTTCGGCCAGTGCGGTGCGCTGGTGGGGCAGCCGTCGGGTAGCCAGGGCAGGGCGAAGGCGTGGGCGGTGCAGGGGGCGGGGGTGGGGGTGTGGGGGTGCAGGGTGACGCGGTGGGTGGACGGGTGCACGGGTTCTCCTTCGCGGTGCGGGCCGGGAGGGGGCGGCGGGCCGGGTGGGCCGGCCCGCCGCCGGGTGGTCAGGGGGTGACGGCGGCGGTGATCGCCTGGGCGATCGCGGTGGCGGTGTCGGCGGGGTCGGAGAGGGGGATGAGGCGGGTGCCGCGCAGGGGGAGGCTGTGGTCGGGGCCGATCCACAGGAGGTGGCAGCCGGCGGCGGCGAGGGCGTCGAGGCGCTGCTGGCCGCGATGGAGGTTGCCGTGGGTGAAATGCCCGTCGCTGATCACGATGAGCATGCGGGTGGCGTCGGCGGTGTCGAGGTTGAGGGCGCCGGTGAGGGCGTTGATGGCGGTGGTGAAGCGTTCGGTGCCGTCGTAGGCGTAGAACTCGCTGACCTGGGTGGGGGCGGCGCCGGGGTAGGTCAGGGGGTGGACGTCGTCGCCGAACAGGACGGTGGCGGTGCGGGTGGCGGGGATGTGGGCTGCGGCGGCGGCGGTGATCCATGCGGTGGAGGCGACGGGGCCGGCGAAGGCGCCCATGGAGCCGGAGATGTCGCAGGCGATTCCGAGGTGCAGCGGCGGGTTGGGGTTGCGGCGGCGTCGGGTGCGGGTGAACGGTTCGGCGGTGGGCAGGGCTCCGGCGGCGCGTTGGGCGTCGGCGGCGAGCGCGCCGCGCATCCGTAGCCGGCCGGGGGGCACGGGTGAGGTGTGGGTGGTGGCGGTGCGGGTGCCCTGGGAGGCGTCGCGCAGGGTGCGGGCGAGGCGTCGGGCGGCCGCGCGTTCGTCGGTGGTGGGGGGCCGCGTGCCGTGTATCGCGGCGCCGCCGGAGGCGCCGGGTTCGTCGTCGCGGCCGGCGGGGGCCTGCCCGGAGCCGAAGGTGTCCTCAGCGGCGCGAGTGATGGCCCCTCGGGAGGCGGAGCGGGAGGCCCGGCTCGGCCCCGGTGTGGTCGGCGGCGGCGCGGCGGGGAGGGTGCTGGCGGTGACCTCACCCAGGGTGCTGATGATCGCCGCGCCGAGGGGGGTGGGCTCGCCGGGCCCGCCGGAGGGCTCCTCGGACGGTGGGGGGGTGTCGTCGACGGTCTCGGCCCACAGCTCGCCGAGGATCATCATGGTGGTGGCGTCGTCGTCGTCGACGGTGTGCGCGGTCTGCCAGATGCCGCGCAGCAACCCGAGGGTGTCCTCGCCCAGGACGCCTTCGATGACGCGTTCGAGATCGGTCGTCTCGTGGGGGTCCAGGACTCCGGCGTCAACTCGGGCGAGGAGCAGCCCGGCGGCGCGGGCCGCCACGGCGGGGCTCATCGCGAACTCCGGCTGGGCGGGATCGTCCGGGGTGGTGCCGTCCGTCGGGTCGGGGGTCGGGGTGGGTTCGTCGGGGGTGAAGGACGGCAGGATGATCTGCTGGCAGGCGGCGCGCAGCCAGTGCACGTCGCCGGGGCGGCGGGCGAGGTGGGCCGCTTCGGCGCGGGACTCTTCCAGGATGTCGGCGGCCTGCGCCGCTGCCGTGGTCCGCGTCTCGGCGGGGGCTTCCCAGCGGCTGTGGGTGGCGTGGGCGGCCTCGTGGACGAACACTCCCCACAGGGCCGGGTAGCGGTCCCGATCCGACGGCAGACGCGGGGCGATCGTGTGCGGGGTGACCTCGGCGGGAAGGTGGGTGGCGTCGAGTTCGATCGTCGCGAGGGACGGGATGAACACGCCGGGCGATCCGCGTCCCGCCCCGGGTTCGCAGGTGACGATCAGGTCCTCGCGTCCGGTCAGGGTGGGGGCGGCGGCGGTGAACGCGGCGGACACGGCGAGCCACGGTCCGACCGGGTCGGGGGCGGGAATGGTCGGGTCGGTGTGGACGTGCGCGGCGGGCATCAGCACTCCCGAGAGATCAGCGGGTGGGGGCAGGGTGGGGGTCCGGTCCGGGCATGACCCGGCCTTGCGGGGGTCGGGACATGCCCGGACCGGACCGGGGTGCGCGGGCGGGGGTCAGATCTGCTTGCCGAGGGTGAGGGGACCCACCGGCCGACCGAAGGTGGACTTCACCGCGTCGGCGACCGCGTCGCGGTCCTCGGCGGGGGCGATGCCGACCAGGTTCGAGGCGGCCGCGTCGACGCCCAACACGTCGGCGATCTTCTGGAAGGCGATCAGTTCGCGTAGTTGCGGCGTCCAGCCGATCGCTCCGGAGGCGCGCTTGCGGGCGAGGTTGCGGGCGACGGTCACCGCCCGGGAATCGATCTTCAACGATCGGGCGAGGTCGTAGTCGGAGACGACCTCGACCTGCACCGAGAACCGGCTCGAGAGCGCCTCGGTCAACACCGCCCCGTGTACGCCGGGGTTGTGGCCGCCGACGATGTAGAAACCGGGACTCGCGGTGATCGTCTCGCCTTTGTGTGCCCGCACCGTGATCGTTTTGCGGCCGTCCATCGCGGGGTAGACGGAGGCGAGGACCGCCGGGCTGATCAGGGTGGCGTCGTCGATGAACAACACCCGTCCCTCGAGCATCGCCACCACGAGGGGGCCGTAGACGAACTCGTAGCGGCCGTCGGGGGTCTGGGTGTACTCGCCGACGAAGTCGCTGACCTGGGTGTCCCCGTCGCCCGCCACGGTGATCAGGTCGCCGAAGGCGGCTTCGATGAGGCTGGTCTTGCCGGTGCCGGGCGGGCCGTAGAGCAGGACCGGGATCTCCGCGTCACGCAGCTTGCGCAACGCCTCCACGTCGGGCAGCTCGGCGAGGGCACGTGGACGGTAGACCTGCCCGGACGGTCGGACCACCCCGCCGTCGGGTCGTGTCGGAGGGATCTTCGGCGGCGCTGGCGTCGGCCGGGGTGGCGGCGCGGCCGGGGCGGGCCTGGCCGGTCGCGGGGGACGCGGCGGGCGGGGGGTGGTGGTGACCAGGGCCATGGTGGCGATCGCCGCCCGGGTGGTCTTCGTGGCCCGGAACGTCTTCGGTTTCGCGGTGGTCATCTCCGCGTGGCCGAGACGCTCGAGGTACTCGCAGGCGTTGAGGATCGCGCCGGAGGACCGGCCGCCGAGTGCGACTCCGATCTCCGTGGGGGTCCAGCCGTGTTCCGGGTGATTGGCGAGGTGCTCGGTGACCTGGCGGCGTAGCGCGCCCGGGGCGAGGCGCTCCCCCGCCCCGGCCGGGCCGGGACCGGGTACCTCCGCATCGGCGGGCGGGGGCTCAGGCGTGCTCACGGTGCTCTCCGGGGGGACGGCCGCGCACGGCGGCGGGGGCGGGGCGGGGGTCTCGCCGGTGTCGGGGACCCACGGCGTGACCGGGGCGGGGGACGGGCTGGGTGGGGCGACGCCGCCGGGGGCGACGGCCTGGGGCGCGGGCATGCAGGGGCTCCTCGGCCAACACGACGGGGAAGGGGGCTGTGCGCGACGCACCGTCGGACGCGCCTTCGCGTTTCCGGCGTACCACCGGATTCGCGTGTCGCGGATATCCGTTCGGGTGCGTTTCTCGCCCGTGGGATCAACCATATCTTTCGGTTTCGCGGTTCGGCAACCGGTTTTCCATGACTCTTTTTGTTTCCCGGTTTTCCGTTCCGGTCCCCCGGGGCGGTCCGTATTTCGTTGTGGGACAACCGTAACTCGCCATTCCGACGCCTAGCAACCCTATTTCCAAGACTCTTTAGCCGGAATTCGCGAAAAGAGTCTTGAAAAACGGCTTGCCTGATTTCCAGATCAGAGTTATCTCGCGCGTGTGCGGTGAAAAACGGTGGGAAAAGAGTCATGAAATAGGTCTGGCTGATCGTGGCGTGGCGCGGTATCATGAATCATTCCCCGCGAACGACGGACCGGATCGGAGGTGATCGGAATGGTGAGGATGACGGCCGAGGGCGCGCCGCGCCCGTCCGGCGCCTTCGGCGCGCCGGGGCGGGCCGGCGCGCCCGGGCCGGCCGGCCAGGGTGGCCCGGGCAGGTGAGCCCGGGATCGGTAGGTGACCACCGCCGAATACCCGCCAGGTGACCACCGGCGGACGTAAGAAAACCACACCAGCAAGGCAGGCCCACGAGGGAGGGGGGCCGCCGCTGGTGTTTTTTTCGTGCCAAGCAGGCGAGTCTGGGCGCCGCCCGGAGGGGTCTGCGGGCCGTGGGCCTGCGGGTTCGTGCTGGCGGTCCCCCTCCGGTTAGAGCCGGAGCCCCTTTTGGAGCCCCTAAAGGAGCCCCTTTTGGAGGGGGGTGTGCCGGCCGACCCGAGCCCTGACAGTCGCCCTGACCCCTCCGGCGTCCCCGCCCTGCACGCGGGCGCTTTCCCGGACAGCATCCGGAATCTTTCTAGCGGAATTCTGAATGACGACATCAGTTAGGCGTGAAGGGGTCTGGTGGCTCCACGGTAATCGTTCCATCGGTAATCTTCCAGTCGCACGGCCGCGTTCTTGTGGGGTGCGTCGATCATCATGTTGTTCCCGACGTAGATACCGACGTGGCTGATACTGCGGGCGCTGGCGCCGAAGAACACCAGGTCTCCGCGTTGGAGGGGGGCATCGGCGGGCAGGTGGGGGCCGGCGTCGTACTGGTCCTGGGCGACGCGGGGTAGGTGTATGCCGGCGGCCTGGGCGGCGGCCTGGGTCAGCCCGCTGCAGTCGAAACCGGCATCGCCCGCGGCAGGTCCGTCTCCACCCCACTGATACGGCAGGCCGATCTGGGCAGTGGCGTAGTCGACCGCGACGTCCGCCGCCGCGCCCGCAGCGGGAACATTATCCGCGTCCGCGCTTATGGTGTCGGTGGCGTGGTCGGTGTAGGTGTCGGCGCGAGCGAGAACGGTCGCCACATAGCCGTTGTCATTGTTGTAGGCGAAGAGGGCGCCGGGAATGTTGGTGCCGTCGCGGGCGCCGGAGGCGCACAGGTAGGCGGCGGCGCTGTAGATCGCGTCGGCCGGGTCGTTGATATCCGGGCCGCCGCCGTCGGCGTCGACGGCGTAGGCGGCGAAGGTGCTCGGGAGGAACTGCATGGGCCCCTGGGCACCCATGTCGGAGGTCCAGTCGGGGTTGCGGCCGTGGTCGGTTTCGGTTTTGCCGACGGCGGCGAGGACGGTCCAGGGCAGGCCGGGGCAGGTGGCCGCGGCGGCGACGTAGAGCTGCTGGTAGGCGGGTGGGATGTCGTCGGCGGCGGTCCGGCTGGGAGGCGAGCCGAGCGGGTTGAGGCTGGCGAGAACGCCGGCGGCGACGCCGAGGAACAGCACGAGCAGCCCCAGCACGCCCGCGCCTGCGGCGGCGAGCGCTTTCACCGGCGGCGCTGGCGCAGGACGGGTGGGCGGGGGTGGGGTGCCGGGTCGGGGTCGTCCGGGTCGCCGCCGGCCGGGGTGGGGTCAAGGGGGCGGGTGGGGTGCAGGGGGGTGCCGTAGCGGCGGGTGAGCCCGTCAAGGTCGGTGCGGCGAGTGGCGTGCAGCGGCAGCCAGACCGCACGCGCGGGAGCAAGATCCGCCTCGTCGTCGGCGTCGGGGGTGGTGAGGGGGCCGGGGGCGGCGGTGATGACGGTGACCCCGGGCGGGCTGGTGCGCAGCGCCGCCCGCAGGTTGGTCTCCCGTCGCGCGGTGGGCAGCCAGATCAGCAGCGGGGTGACGATCCCGCTGGCGGCGGCGAGCCGGCTGTAGGCGGGCAGCTTCGCGAGGACGCGGGTGAGGGGTTCGGTGCCGCGGTCGACTTCGACCATCAGATCAAGGCGGCGTGTCCCGTCGACCCAGACGCCGTAGCCGTCGGGGCGCACGATGCGCCCCCAGACGTCCGCCGCGCGCCGCTCCGACCACCAGGCGACCAGGCCGCTGCCGGCGGGACGGGTGCGGCTGGCGTGAACCAGCGCGGCGAACAGGCTGTTGGTAGCGACGAGGTGCGCGAGGCGGACCCCGTGGGCGAGGGCGTGCAGCCGTTCGCGGCGGTAGCCCAGGTCCTGCACGGTGAGGCCGCGTTCGGCGGCGAGGATCGCGGCTCCCGCGGTGCCGAGGATGTAGTGCAGGGGGGCGGCGACCAGGCTGTAGTTCGGGTGGACCCGGTCGACGACGCCGAGCTGGTGCAACGTGGCGAGACGCATCCGGGTCTGGCGGTCGCCGTCGAAACACAGCCGGGTGATGTGCCGGCGGGTCAGCACCTGATGCTCGTGCAGCATCGCGAGGAGCCACCGGTCGCGGGGAGTGAGCCGGCTGGCGAGTTCCAGGAGCAGCGCGTCCCGGGACCGCGCCGCGGGACGCCGCACAGGCCGGCTCATGGGCGCCGCCCGCCGGCCGGCCCGGGGCGGGGCTCGGCGGCCGGGCGGGGTCGGGGTTCGTAGCCGCCGGGGGTGGGGGTGGTGTGGCGGCGGGCCGCCGCGCGCAACGTGGCGGCGCGGCCGGGGATGGCGGCGGGCAGGGGGCGGGTGCGCAGGGTGAACGCGGCGCTGTCTTCGCCGTGGACGATGAGCCGGCTGGCTGCGGTGTAGGCGGGCAGGCGGGCGAGGTCGTGGTGGGACAGAACGGGGGTGACGTGGCGGGCGAGGTCCGCGGCGTCCCGCGGTGACACGGCGAAGAACACTTTCGAGCGGGCGTTGGTGGATAGGGCGTCGGCGAGGTCGGTGGGGAGTTGGCGGAGGTGCTGGTGGGCGAGCACCATGCTCAGCCGGTAGCCGCGGGCTTCGGCGAGCATGTCCTCAACCGCCCCGGGCAAGGTCAAAAAGTTCTGTGCTTCGTCCAGGTAGGCGGCACAGTCGGGGCGCCGGGCGGGTGGCAGGGCGGCGCGGCGCAGGGCCGCCTGCCAGACCTTGGCGAGGACGATGCTGCCGACGATCTGCGCGCCGTCCTCCCCGATCGCGCCCTTCGGAACACGGACCAGCAGGATGCCGCCGCGGTCGAGGATGGCCGGAACGTCGATGGTGGAGGGGCCGCCGGCCAGCGCGGCGCGGGCGAAGTCGCGTAGCAGCAGGGCGCGGAGCTTGTTCATGAGCGGGCCGACGGCGGCGGCGCGCGCCCCGTCAGACAGCTCGCCGTACCAGTCCCAGAAGCCGCCGAGGATCGGATCGGACACTTTTGCGGCGGCGGCACGCCGGGCCCGCGGGTCGACCAGGACGTCGACGACGTCGACGAGGGTGGGCGCGGGCTGTCCGGGGCGGCGGCCGGACAGGAGGGTGAGGGCGGTGGACCGCAGCAAATCGTCGGTTCTGGGGCCCCAGCTGTCCGCCCAGATCCGCCGGAAGATCCCCACCAGCTGATCGGTCGCGAGTCCGGGATCGCGGCCGTCCAAGATATTGAGGACCGGGGGTGGGGCCGGGTCGTCGGGGTCGAGCAGGGTCAGCCGGTCGGCGGCGGATGCGGGAAGCCGGTCGAGGAGATCGCCGACGAGGTCGCCTTTGGGGTCGACGACGACGACACCGCGGCCGGCCTCCGCGTCGTCGAGGATCATGTTCGCGAGCAGGGTGCTCTTGCCCGAGCCGGTGGCGCCGAGGATGTGCAGGTGGTGGCGGGCGGCGGCGACATCAATGCCGACATCGCGGCGCCGGCCGGCCTCGGTGCGGCCCAGGGTCTTCACGCCCGGGCCGGCGTCGGGGATGCCGGCGGGCGGGGCGACGGCGGCGGCACCGGCCCGGGCCAGACCGGGTACGGCGGTGTCCACCGGCAGATGGGCGAGGGCGGCGAGTTCGTCGACACCAACCAGGCCGCCGCGGCGCAGCCGCCGCTCACCGAGCACCCGTACCGGGTCGGGGAGCTTGAGCCGGCGCAGATGGTTGTGGCCGGCATACACGGCGTAGGCGGTGGCCAGGGCGTGTGCCCGGCCGCGCAGCGCCGCCCGCGCCTGGCGGGTCTCGTCGCGGCCGAGTGGGGCGGGGCGGGTGGCGCCGTAGGCGAGACGCACCTCGAAGCGGGGGCCGAGGCTCTTCGCGGCGATCGCCCGGGACTCCGCTGCCTCCTCCGGTGGTGTTGGCCCTGGCCGGTGGACCGCGGTCTGCGGCCGGGTGCTGTGGGGGGTGATCAGGTCGAGGGCGCGGGCCCACAGGTGCACGCCGCCGGGCTGCTGGCCGCGGTGGCGGGCGGCGGCGCGGCGGGCCTGCGCGAGGCGACGGCCGGTGACCGGCCGGGCCAGCACCTGCACCGCGGCGATCTCCTCGTCGTCCAGTTCGCCAGCGGCGCCGAGCAGCGCTCGCACCGGATCACCCGGCGGGGTGGCATGCAGCGGCAGAACCTCGGTGCGAGCCAAAGAGAGCACGCCGCCTTCGGCCAGCAACCCGCCGCCGACCTCGTAGGTCCCGGTGGTGTCGGCGGGGTGGAAGGGGTCGAGGGCGGGCCGGTGGGTGGTGGTGCGGGCACCGGGCCAGGCGGCGCCCGCTGCCCGTTCCACCAGCCCGGGCGGAACCACGCCCGGCACCCACAGCCGAAACGCGGTCCCGGTCCGCCGCGCGACGATCTCGAAGCCGAGATAGGGCTGGCCGTGCAGGAGCCGCGCCCAGAAGGGACGCAGTAGGCCACTCATCTGCCCCCAGAACGCCGCCGCCGCAGCGGGGTCGACTTCGGGCGGCATGAGGATCTCCACCGTGCGGGCGTCCGCGACCAGCGCGGCGTCGCGGGCCGCCCGCCACCGCGAGCCGAGCACCACGGCGGCGAGCAGGAGCACGGCGAGGGGCACGCCGAGGGGCAGGCCCCACTCGGTGAGGAGCCGGGTGAGGGTGTGTGCGGCGTGGGAGGGGCTGGTCAGCCAGCCCGCCGGCCCCGCCGACGGAGCGGCCGGGGGTGGGGGCGGTGGTGACAGCGGGGACAACGGATCCAACATCATGAGGGCGCTCCAAGGGGAGAGCGGGCACGGCCGGCAGGGGTCCGGCGTGCGAGGCCGTTCTGTCTCTAGGCCGAAGGCCGGGGACAGGACGCGGGCCGGGGGTGGGTCAGAGCGGGTCGGCGTCGTCGGCCGGCACGGCGCCGCGCCGCGCCGTGGACAGGGCAGCGGGTGCGGGCTGGGCGGGTTGCTGGGGGCGGCGGGTGACGGCCACTGGATCTGTCGTGATCAGGTCGTGTTCGTGGTCGCTGGCCTGGGCGCGGAACAGGGCCCGGCGGGGACCGGCGACGAGCAGCGCGTCACCGGGGCGGGCGGCGAGCAGCGCCGCGGTTTCCCCGTCGGTCAACCCGAACGCGGCCTGGACGGCCGGGGCGGCGGACGCGTCCTGGCGCAGCAGAAACTTGGTGGCGGCGTTGCCGATGACGGCGCGGCCCTGCTCCGAGCCGAGGAGGTCCCCGGCGTCCTGGGTGACCAGTGCCAGCCCGGCCCACCATTTGCGTGCGGCTTTCGCTAGGCGCAGGAGGAAGCGGGCGCCGGCGGGGTGGGCCATGAGCAGCCAGGCTTCGTCGACGACGACGAGGCGGCGACGCCGCCGGGTGGGGTCGGCGACGTGACGCCAGATCGCGTCCAGCACGAGCAGGGTGCCGGCGGCGCGCAGCTCGTCAGGCAGTGCACGCAGCCCATAGACCACCAGATGGCCGGCGGGCGTCTGGGTGGTTGGTCCGTCGAACAGGCCCCGATGCGAGCCGCTGGTGAAGGGGGCGAGCAGTCCGGCGAGGTGCTGCCCGTCCGGCTCGGCCGCAAGGGCGGTGGCGACGTCGGCGAGCAGCGGGGCCGGCCGGGTCCAGG
>Ga0207710_10000412_pt1 | contig 28432 bp, 29 predicted proteins | sample KBSS24metaG_FD_184400 | JGI IMG/M metagenome (GOLD analysis project Ga0207710, IMG submission 184400) | Switchgrass rhizosphere microbial communities from Kellogg Biological Station, Michigan, USA - KBS S2-4 metaG (SPAdes) (version 2) | ecosystem: Host-associated > Plants > Roots > Rhizosphere...
TGGGGTTTCATGTGTGAGTGTGCGCGCCGCCCACTTACTCACGACGAGGTGCGTCTCGACTCCCGACCCGTGCAGCATCTGCAAAAGTCGCACACCGAAGATCGTTCCGGTGGCGCCAGTGATTCCTACAATGAGACGGGTGGGCTTCGTTTGTTCCATACTCTGGGCTCATTCTCCACGAATGTGAAGGTCCCCGCAAGGAGGACTCAGATGCTGAGAAGCAGTCTTGACAGGATTGCGGGACGAGTGCTAACAATTGGCTTCGCTCACCAGGGCAACTCAAAGTTTTTGGGTAACCTCATGCTCAGCCGTTCAAAACATTCAGCTTCAACGTAACCGGCATGCAAGCAAAGGACTTGATCGCTATCGTAGTCAGTGTTGTAGCCCTGGCCGTCTCAATCATATCGGTGGTGGTTGCAACTCGGCGTCAGAAGATGCAGCATCAAACTACAGTCAGAGATCAACTGTCCAACATCGTTCAGGAACTCATCACAACACTGTCGGAAAATAGAATTCTTCAGAGCGAGGCCGTAGAAAAGCGGGACGCCCTCTTTTACAGCAAAGGTTCATCTTTCAGCCTCAAACTCTCTTCGCTGGCCCGTCAGGCTTCGGCTTTGATCCTACAGGACGGTACCCTTGTATTCGACGTGGAATACTCGGTTGTTGCACAAGCGTTGGACATTGTGGGTGACATACCTGAAGCAGATCGATACTGGCAGGATGCGGTGGGTGCCTCCCCAAGCGATTACTACAGAATTGTGAACAAGCGAGGTTATGCCGATTTTCTCTTCCGTCAGGGTCGACACCAGGCGGGACGAAAGCAATACGAAGAGGCGGCAAGCATTTTGGACAACGATAGCGACTTTAATAAGTGGACGAACGGATATACCTATCAGATGTGGTTCAACAGTGAGGTCTGGAATATACCGGCACCTCACGGTCGTGCGGATGAATGCTTTAGAGATGCAAAGAGTCTTTACGAGTCGATCAGTTCAGCCGGCACCAAGGCCAATTGTCTTCAGTCCCTTGAAGCCGCGCGTCTTTTAGTCCCCTCTGCGCCAGTGCCACCCACGCCCAGTAACATCACCGCTCCGGTGCAGAAAGTTGAGTCGGGCTGACATTCCGACTAACTCGTTCGCCCGCGGAAGAAACTTGAATGTGCAGTCAAAAATAAAGGCCGGACGCCATAGACGCCCGGCCCTTAATCGCCCAGAGTGTTTTTTCTTAACTTGCCGCTTTCGCGGTCACGTACTTCTCGATCATTCGCGTGATCGATTCTTTACTGGTCGCGCCGACAACGCGCTCGACTTCTTTTCCATCGCGGAAAAGAATCAGTGTCGGGATACCTTTGATACCGTAACGTTGTGCGGTTGAGGGGTTGTCGTCAACGTTCAACTTCACCACGCTCGCGGTGTCACCATAATGCTCTGCGACGGCCGCTACGGTCGGCGCAAGCATTCGGCAAGGGGCACACCATTCAGCCCAAAAATCCACCAGCACCGGCTTACCGGAGCCTAATACGTCTTTTTCAAACGAGCTGTCGCTCACTTCCTTCACATGTTCACTCATTTTTTCAGTTGCTCCTAATCTGCTACACGCTCGGTTTATATGTTTACTGTCCCTCGCCTTCGAGGAAATTCTTCAATAGCCGCGCCCGCGACGGGTGACGCAGTTTGCGCAGCGCCTTTGCTTCAATCTGTCGAATTCGTTCGCGCGTCACGTTGAAGTTCTGGCCTACTTCTTCCAGCGTCCGTTCGTGACCGCCGTTGTCGAGTCCGAATCGCAAACGAATCACACGCTCTTCACGCGGGCTCAACGTCTGCAACACGTCGCCTGCAATCTCACGCAAGTTTGAAGTGATGACGCGCGCAGCCGGGCTCTCACTCGATTTGTCTTCAATCAAGTCGCCGAGCTGCGAATCGCCATTTTCACCAATCGGTGTCTCCAGTGAGATCGGGTCCTGCATCAACTTGCGCGCCTTGCGCACCTTGTCGACTGAAGTATCCATCTTCTTTGCGATTTCCTCAGTCGTTGGTTCGCGGCCAAGCTCACGCACCAGCTCGCGCGAAGTGTTCTTGAGCTTGTTGATAACTTCGATCATGTGCACCGGAATTCGGATGGTGCGCGCCTGATCGGCGATAGCACGCGTGATCGCCTGGCGAATCCACCAGGTTGCATAAGTTGAAAACTTATAACCACGGCGCCAGTCAAACTTATCGACGCCCTTCATCAAACCGAGATTGCCTTCCTGAATCAGATCGAGAAACTGCAAACCACGGTTCTGATACTTCTTCGCGATCGAAACCACCAGACGCAGGTTGGCTTCAGTTAGCTCATGCTTCGCCTGTGCCGTTTGCGCTTCGCTAATGGCAATCATCTGGTGCGAACGTTTGATCTCGAGCGCCGTCAGGTGATGCTCCGTCTCGATCTCTTTCAAACGCTTGCGCGCGGTGGCAACGTGCTTCCGGTATTCCTTCGCCTTGTCAGCCTTTACACCTTTGCGCCGCAGCTTTTCGTTATTCGACTCGATCTCGCGCTCGAGATTGCGTGTCTCTTTGTAGACAATGCCGATCGCGGAGATGAGTCGCTGACGTGCAGCTTCCTTCAGGTGCAGACTTCTGATCTCGGTGGCAATCTCCAAACGAGTGCGCGCCAGCTTGCGCCGGTAGCGCAGAAGTTTCTTCGAACGCTTGCCTCGCGCAAGTTTCAACTCTTCGGCGAATTTATCGAATTCTTTCAGCCCTCGTTTGTAGAGAGCTTGAATGTTGTTAAGACCTTCGATCGTCCACTGTAAATACTCTTCACTGCGATCCTCGTGCTCCTCGGTTTCCATCTGATCCGAAAAAGCCACAACGTCGCGGATGTTGAGCGCACCGGCAGCAAGTTCATCACCGATCCGGAAAAGCTCAACGACTGCAATTGGCGAACGTGCGATCGCTTTTTCCGCACGCTTCTGGCCGCGCTCGATGCGCTTCGCAATCGACACTTCCTGCTCGCGCGTAAGCAGCGGCACAACACCCATCTCGCGCATGTAAACGCGGATGGGATCCGACGTCTTATCCATTTCACCGGCTGAGAGGTCGAGCTCGACCTCCTCGTTCATACCTTCTTCGGATTCGACGGCAGACGACGACTCCTCGATCAAAGGCTCCTCGATCTCGGTTTCACTACTGGTAGCCCGCTCGAGCGTTTGTAGTACCTCGTCGATATCCTCAATCGACACGGCGTCGTCCGTCAGTTCCTCGCTGAGGTTGACGAATTCGCCTTTATTCATGAGCTCGATACCGCTTTGATCTTTTTCAAGCCTGGACAAATTTATATTCCTTTCTCGCGGTTTTAATTACGCAGTTCGGGAGGATCCGTTCCCCCGGCTCTTCGCCCCTGCTCGCAGTGGGGGCAAAGCTATCTGCTTCTGGTCGTAATGCTTCCCCTTCCCATTTCTCGCTATCGTCTTCGATGCTATAGCAGCGCCGCAGGGTTTCAATCGGCGCACGACGTCATTAATTGTTATGTTTTGCAATACTCTTTCAACGGCAGTATCAACTTCGAGCAGCACGTCTCCCAAAACGGTTTCGATATTGACGCCGACCGGGCAATCGCGACTCGGAGGAGCGCGGTGGAGCGAAAAGACGCCGCCATATTCGAGAGCCTGGTAAACGTCGAGCAGGGTGGTTTCGGCCGGGTCATGCGCGAGACGGGAGCCACCGAGGGAACCGGTTTGCGACACGACCAGCCCGGCTTCGGCGAGTTCCTTCAGAATGCGCCGGATCACGACCGGATGGGTGTTTACGCTGTCTGCAACCTGTTCTGATTTAAGGGGTTCTTCGCCGGACCAGGCCATCAAACTTAAAACATGAACCGCTACCGCGAACCTGCTATTTGTCGACATATCAAAGCTATCAGGGAACTACGAGCCGCCGTTTTGTAACCATTATAGTTACAAATTTGATTTTGTCAACTATTTGTGTGTGTTAGGGTTTGCGGGCGGGGGAGTGGCGGAACGCGCCTCAATGGCCAGCCCTTTGTTTTTTTACGACGGCAGTCGACTCCCGCTTCGGGCAAATCTCACATGCATATCAGTAACGACAACAAAGCTGTCTGCTAACCGATTTGCATATCCGTCAAGCAACCGACGAAGCACTTCAATCTTATTGGCAGCCCGCTCAACTTCAAGCCTCATTAAAACAACGCCATGATGTGGATAGCGTTCGCGATAAACTTTCTCGCCGAAATCCTTATCGTTCGTTATCAGAATCCAACTCTCGGCATACGCTTTCCGAATAACCTCTTCGTCTTCTATTCCACGAGCCTCATCGAACACAGAAAAGACCTGATGCCCTTGGCTAACCAACCATGCGGCAACTCTCGGCCCCGTACACTCGTCCACAAGGAATCGCACTTAGGCACTCTCAACGGTTAGAGGCATGAAAGCTGTATCCCCCAGCGACTTTGTCGCAAATAGAAAACAAGCCTGAATATCTTCAGGTTTCAACCCCTGATACTCCGCCAGTATTTCTTCGGCTGTGGCCCCGTGGGCAAGCAGACTGAGAACATACTCCACCGTCAGACGAGTTCCCTGGATAATGGGCTTGCCGGCCATTATCTTAGGATTCAGAGTAATTCGTTCGAGCAACTCTTGATCTTTCATCATCTCCTCCCGACTGATTGTCGCACAGTTACATTAATTCGCGGCACTCGAGATCCTCATACGGTTATGAGTTCGGCCTCCAAAAGCTTTACCGCTGGCTCGGTTATGCCGGGGCTTTGAGGTCGTGGATTAGGTTGAAGAGGATGTCGACGTCGATGGGTTTGGGGACGAGGGCGAGGTAGCCGACAGCTAAGGCGCGCTCGCGGTCATCTTCGCTTGCATAACCGGATACAGCTATTGCAGGGACTTCGCTCAGGCCGGGAAGGAGACGGAGTTGTTCGAGGAGTTGGTAGCCGTCAACGTCCGGCATGCCGATGTCTGAAACGATGATGTGCGGGCGGTTCGTGACAGCGCGGCTCAGTGCCTCTGCCGCTGAAGAAGCAGTCGCCACCTTTGCCCCTTCGCGACGAAAGATCGTGCTCAAGAGCAACAACGTGTCGGGCGAGTCTTCGACGATTAAGACTTCGAGGCCTTCAAGTGAATGACGTTTAGCGTCTGCCGGTTCGGGAGCGACTTTTTCAGTCGGGACGAGATCCATTCGCATGGAAAACGTCGCGCCTTTCCCAACACCGTCTGACTTGGCCTGTAAACATCCGCCATGCATCTTCGCGAGCGCGTCGGCAATCGCGAGCCCCAGACCCAAACCGCCGTGCCGTCGCGAAGTCGAGCCGTCCGCCTGCCGGAAACGGTCAAACACGTGTGGCAAAAATTCAGGCTCAATACCAACACCCGTATCTACCACGGTCAGCAAAGCCTGGTTGCCGTCCGGGTTCGTAGTAATGTTTACCTTGCCGCCCGTATCGGTAAACTTGATCGCATTCGAAACGAGGTTCCACGCGATCTGCTGTAAACGAACCGGCTCGCCCAGCACTATTAAACTCGACGGCCACAACGTCATCGACACTTCGATGTTCCGCGCAGCGGCAGACGCACGCACAGTATCAACCGCAGCCCTGACCGCCACGTTCAAATCCGTCGGCTTTGGCTCGAAATGAAGTTTGCCGGTGGCAATGCGAGACGTGTCGAGCAGATCGTCGATCAATCTCGACTGCAGCCATGCATTGCGCTCAATCGCGTCGAGCGCCTGCGCGACACTCTTCTCGTCGAGCGTTCCACTGCGCAACAGCTTGATCCATCCGACTACGGGCGTGAGCGGCGTGCGCAGCTCGTGCGAGAGGGTGGCAAGAAAGACGTCTTTGGCGCGATTAGCGTCGGCAAGCTCGACGTTGAGTTGCTTCAATTCCGCGGTCCGCTCCTCAATTCTCCGCTCGAGATCGAGATTCAACTGTTGCAGATCCGCGCGTGCTTTCTGCTCCGCCAGCATTAATCTACGGTGCTCGACACCACGGCGAATCGTGTGCTTCATGCTTTCGATGTCACACGGTTTGACGAGATAGTCGTAAGCGCCTTCCTGCAACGCGGCAATCGCCGATTCAACGGAAGCAAATCCAGTCAGTACAACTGAAATCGTGAGTGGCGCGTGGCGGCGAACTTGATTGAGGACGGAGAGGCCATCGCCTCCTTCCATGTGCAGGTCAGTGAGCACAAGGTCATAGTCTTCTTTATTCATCAGATCTATGGCCTCGTCACCACTCGACGCGGTATCAACTACGTAGCCCTCATTCTCAAAGATCGCGGCCGTGGTGATGCGCAGGCTTTCCTCGTCATCCACGACAAGTAATCGCGCCGCTTTGGCGAACGGAACAAAGCCGCCCGTTTCATCACGGGGGCCGCCGTTTCCTGATTCATTGAACGATTGACTCATCTCGTCGTCGATTTGGTTTCGCCTTGTTCTTCGAGAATCGGGGATTCAACCTGAAGCACGATGCTGAAAACCGTGCCTCTACCAATCTCACTGCTGACTTCGATACGGCCACCGTGTTGCCTCACGATGTCCTGCGTGACCCACAAGCCGAGTCCGGTCCCTTTCTTACCCGTGGAAAAGAACGGATCAAAGATGCGCGTCAGGTCGTCCTCAGCTATTCCGACGCCTGTGTCAGTCAGTTGGACCAAAATCGACGGCTGCAATGCTTGTTCGTAACGAGAAGTGGAGATAACAATCTCGCCATCACCTTCAATTGCCTGCTGCGCATTGATGATCAGATTCAGAAATACTTGTCGCAACTGATCGGCGCGCGCTTTGATGCGTGGCAGGGAGTCGTCAAACGACTTGGTTATTTTAATGCGCAGTTGCCGCATCTTCTTTTCCAGAAGGACCAGCGTCTCTTCCAGCAACTGGTTAACGTCGACCCAGTCAACTTCACCGGGCCGCCGAGCAAAACCGAGCATCTGCCGGATGATGTGCGACACGCGCTCCGTCTCTTTTCTTGCAATCTCGAGAAAGCGCGAGTTCTTGTCGCCTTCAGCGCCAGCCTGCATCAGGTAAAGCGCGTTCTTGATCGCTTCGAGCGGATTGTTCACCTCGTGCGCGATCGACGCTGCGAGACGTCCGACCGCAGCCAGTTTTTCCGATTCAAACAATTGCTGCTCGACGCGTCGTCGCTCAAGCTCACGAATCTCAGTCAGGTCGTGAAGAATTGAGACGACGGCAGTCACCTGTCCAGTTGCATCCAGAACCTCACGCGCTGTGATCTCCATCGGCAATGAACGTCCGTCTTCCGGATCGATCAATTCGATCTCGGCCTGGCGTCCTGTTTCAGAGGCTGATGCGAGCGTGGAGATGAATGAAGTGAGTTTGACTGCATTCGTCCGCACCGCAGCCGACGGTGACGAGTTGAACGATGTGTTCTCCTGAAACAACAACTCCGCGCGTCGGTTGAACAGGATAAAGTTGCCCGCCGAGTCGCAAACGACGATCGGATGACCCACGTTCTCGATAATAAGATCGAGACGATCGCGCTCGCGACGTGATTCAGCCTCAGCCTGTTGCAGCTTGACGAAGTTACGCGCGAGCTCTTCATTCGCTTCGCGCAGATCCGTTACGTCGCGGAAGATCGAGACAAGGCCGAGCGGCTCGCCGCGTGAGTTGGCGGCGGGTGTCGAGATTACTTCGAAGTGAATGTCAGAACCCTCGATCGGATCGACGAGCGTAATGTCTCGCTGAATAACTTCAGACGAAGAAACAGTAGCGCTCGAAAGATATGCGGAGAACAGAAGGTCGTTCATCTTCAACGCGCGGCGTTTGCCTTCACCGGCGTTGGCGGAACCGCTGAACAATTCTTCTGCACGACGATTCTGCAAAAGTATCTGGTTGTCGAGATCCGTCAGCACGATCGGATCAGCGACCGACTTCATGATCGACTCGATCCACTGTCGCTCGCGCTGGAGCTTCGTGACGGTGCCGACAAGTCGTTCCTGGTGCGCGGCGAGTGAGGCTACGATGCCGATCCGTTCTGCAAACCGCTTTATCAGCGTCAACGATTCCGAATCGAGCGTCTCCTGGTTCACGCCGACGTAGAGCACGCCCATTCTCGCACCGGGCTCGAACGCCCAGTATTGAGTCGGAACTCTCACGGCACCGGGACGTGATGAGATCTCCGAGATGCCGAAAAGCGGAACGGCGAATACTTCAGATTGCCAGCTCATGTTGCCGAAGAGACTTCGTGAGGCCTGATCTTCCATCGAGATCCACAGCGGCTGAGCATCGTGGATCACACGCACACAAGCAGCACTCGAATCGAGTGGCATTTCAACTTTGGTTGTCGAGGGATCTCCTTCAAAACCAACGGCAGCGCGAATCCGCAACTCGGCGTCGCGCTCGTTGATGATTGCAATCGCTGCTTGCCGGTGGCCGAAGTTGGTGGATATCGCCTCGAGAGCGAGAAGGAGTCGCTCCTGAAGCTTGGGCGTGGCCAGCATTTGCGTAGTCGTCTCGATAAAGACGTCATACTGGCGCGCGCGCGCGCTGGGCCGCTCAGGCTCCGACAGGGATGGGGCCGTACGAAATGCTAGTTCTGAGGGAACTTCTCCCATAAAAGATTCCCAGTGTTCGCTGACCTGCTCAGCCGAGTGGCGTAGCTTCACCTCGTGACGTTCTGGTCTGTCGCCGAGTCTCGGTTTCTATCGTTTCACTGCCCGGTGTCAGTGCGGGTCGGGAAACTGCCGGCGTCAGGCCCACGGCTTCTGCGTACTTCAGGTACGTATCGATTGAGGCCACAACCACGCGTGCTTCGATCGTAATCAGGTCAATACCCACCAGCGAAATTCTCACCCATGCGTCGATGACGATACCCTTGTCGAGTACGCGATCAAGGACGTCAATTAAGCTAGTTCCGCCTGGTGCTCTTTCGACAGCCATTTGCTTCGGTTCCTTTATTAGAAGTGTTATTAGAGCTCACGCGAGGTTTCACGGCGCCCACTGCTCTTCTCAAAAGACCTTTCTCTTCCACTCCGATTACTTAATCCGGCGCTTCGCTGTTGCTTTGCGCCCCGCACGACGGCTAGTAACAACTTCGGTCGACTCACTACGCGCCGCTGCAATATTCGCAGCGGCGAGTTTTCTAATCTCCTGCTCGAGCTCGGTAAGCCGTTCGCGCAATTCAATGTTTTCCGCTTCGGCGCGCTCGGCTCGGGTCGTCAGGTTGGTGTCATAGCGCCACCAGTTCAAACCGATCTGCTCGGCTTTATCGATCGAGCAAACCAGCAGACGGATCTGTAATGTCAATAGCTCTACATTCGCCAGCGACACTTTGATGTCGCCCGCGATTACAAGTCCTTTATCAAGAATACGGTCGAGAACATCAACCAGACCCGGGGGACGGGCCGTTATCAAGGTAGACCGCTCGCTGGACACTTTCGCCCTCCACTATCAGGGGGCGGCTTTACTCAAAAAGCTCAGATGGCCGCCACCATCGTATGACTCTCCTGCCGAGCTAGATGCGTACTGCTAAATCAAGCGCCCGATTGGACCGAGATCGAGATTGAGGTCTTCATCTTCTAACCCGAATTGAGTTTTCAATTCCTGAAGTTTGGCCTCCAATCTCATGAGCGCCAACCCTAATTCTTCGATCTGTTCAGGTGAGAGATCCCCGCCTTCCATCCGGCGGACCGCCTGCTTTTCCAACAGACGTCGGATGAACTCGATCAAAGTTAGTACCAGCTTCGCCAGACCCTGTTCGACGCTCTGCGCATCGATATTTATTCGCGAAGGGAGGCTATCCGTGACGCAACGAAGTTGCTCCACAAACTCATCCGCGTGCGAAGTTTCGATCTCTGGCTCAGCCGAAAGGGGATTTTCGGGGGAAAACGTCATCAGCTTACTCCGAACTGGCTACTAAACTCAAGCTCAATGTTTGCAAAACTATACGGAGGCCACGGACCGCTCACCATAAAGCGAATATCAGGCCGTTCCTGAGTCGCCTTGGCCATCTTTGTTCGATACTCCTGAACATCTACACGTTCGATGAGGTGATCTGCCCTGGCCAAAACGACGGTTTCAGAGGCAGTTACAGAGATTTTTTCGTCTTTTATGAGTTCGCCGAGGTTTTCGCGCAGCCATGCGGACAAATGCCCTTTTTGAACCGCTCCGGCCTCGTCGCGGAGAATCTCCCTGCGCTTCTCCAGCAGGAATGCGGTACCGGGTCCCACGTTTTTGGACAGCTCAGACGTTTCTGCCCCTGCGATCGACTGGATCATTCGCACAGTCATCTCGATACCGCCACGGACGTGTGCGAGTTTGGCTTTGATCGCCTGGTGGTGTGTTGAAACGTAATTTCGGAGTTGTTCGATTGTGACCACCGTCCCGAAGCGTGCGGGCAGTGGCGTCGTTTGCTCAGTGATACTGCGCACGACTTCGTGATGGGCAAGCGCGTTTTTGCGAGTCACCTGAAAAGCGTCAGATCGGCAAACACTCACGAGAGCCGAAAGGTCTTCGTCAAATTCAACGATTTGTACCGGGGCGCCGGAAACACCGCGCGGAGTCTTGTCTAGCCGCTTGATGCCCTCGGTAAGGCAGTAAACGTATAGCCTCATTCCGTTGCTTCGCGCCTGCGCAAGACTTCCTGGGCAGTCTCAACCGAGCTTACCATCACGTTCAGGCCCACGAAGATCAGATCGATGTCCGCGACGGCGATGGTGATCTCGCCTGCGATCACCAGACCGCGGTTGAGCACGTGATCGAGTGTTTCGAGTAGAGAGAGATCTGTGTTTTCCCATTCCTCGCCAACGATGATCTGATCGAAGTCTGACATGTTTTATCCTGCACAGAAATTGTAGACCGGCCATGGACCAGTTAGCTCCAGGCGAATGCCGGCGGGCTGATGCTCCTGCGCGAGTCGCTCCGCTGCATCGCGAAACTCTTCAAAAGCCGCGCGTTTCACCAGAAATGCGAACTTCGCTTTCAGCTCGCCATGCTCGGTTGTTTCAACTTTCAGAATGCGCAAACGCTTTGAGTCGTCGCTTTGCGTTTTTAGTGTCTGCTCGATCTGGTCGACGATTCGATTCACGGCCGCGCGCGCTTCGTCAATCTTGAGAGCTTCGATCTTCTTTTGCATCAGGTACGACTGTCCCGGGGGCGCTTGTTCGGCCCGCTGGACCAGATCGCGCAGCACGGGGCTTACGGAAGTGATGCTATTTAACAGTTCAGCGCGATCATAATAAACGTTGACGCCCCATTCTTCGCGTCCACGCAGTTGTTCGATGATTGATTCGAGCTCGCGGCTCTTTTCGCTCAGCATCTGTTCGACGCCGCTACGTTCGAGGTAAATCGTTCCGAAACGAAGCGGGATCACGGTCGCGCGCTTCGCGACAAACTCGACGACTGTCTCATGTCGCATCGCGCGGATCGCGGTCCAGGTCGCGTCGGTTAAATGTTCGGCAAGATTTTCTTCGCTGTAAGTCGCGCGCGGGACCTGGCTGGCGAGCGCGGCGAGTGGCTTGACTGAAATCCACTCGAGTTCCGAGTCGTCCTCAATCGCCGCGGGCAACGACTCAACCGGCAACTGCGCGGCAGCCGCACTCTCGGCGATGCAGTAGACGTAATAAGCAAGCTCAACCATTAACTGTATATTCTCCCGCAACGGCGCAGCGGCGCAACGGAAAACCTATATCTGCGTCTTCCGCTGCGCCGCTGCGCCGCTGCGGGAGTAATTCTTCCAAGCCTGGAAATGCCGCGCCAGATACTTTGCACCTGTGATTTCATGCGGCTGCTGGGGTGCGACGAAGATCTCCACCGGGCGGCGCCGGAACTTCGACTGAAACTCCTCCATCACCTGCTCCTGCATCTTTCGCCGCGAGCGGCAAAACTTGCAGTCATTCACAGGCACCACACCATTAATCAACAACTTACTCATCGGCACCTTCAACTTCTCGAGTGACTTCGCGAGGTCAACCGTCTCTTCAAGACTCATGCGCTCCGGAATCGCCACCCCAACAAACTCGCAACGCTCCGGATCAGTCAACAGCGCGATCACCTTCTTGATACTCTTCGACATCGAAACAAGCTCTTCTGCGACTTGATTCGCACGCATCACATCCTTGTACTTCAACAACAGCTTGATGAACGTTCTGATCCACGAGAGCGCGACCTGCGGTAACTCCAGAAATCGGATCAAATGTCCGGTCGGCGCCGTATCGAGCACGAGCGTCTGGTACTGCTCGAGATCCAGCAGCTCGCTGATTGTGCCGAGCGCCGCAATCTCATCGATGCCGGGCGGAGTTAATTCAACCAACTCCCGCATTGCTTCGCGATCGAATTTAATCTCCATCCGTGAACCACCGGAAAGCGAAGCAAACAGATCATCAGTCCACGTGCGATAACGCTCCTTCAAGTCTTCAAACCACTTGCCCGGATCGATCTCCATCCTGTTGAGATTCGCAGGGCCGATCTCTTCATCAAAACTGTCTGACAACGAGTGCGCCGGATCGGTCGAGAACACTAGTATTTTTTGTTCGGGATTCGCTTCTGCGAGTGCCAACGCAAATGACGCCGCAGCCGTCGTCTTCCCAACCCCTCCTTTGCCTCCAAAGATCACGATTTTGCGTGAAGTAAGAGGAAAAGCGTGGGCAAGCCCCTCTTCCTGACTTGTTCTTATCTTGGGCGCTTTGACAGAGAACAAGTCAGTTATCTTGGGCGCTTTGACAGAGAACAAGTCAGGAAGAGGGGCTTGCCCCCGCTTTTCCCAGATCAGCTTTCCGATCTTTTTGAGATCATCAACACCACGCACCTCTTTCGACATCAATGGGACGTAACGAATGTCCAGATCCTTAAACGAGCGTGCGATCTGCTTCATCCACCGCCGCTGGCTTCGCACACGCGCACGACAATACGCACACGCACCATGCTCCTGCTCGACCCGGTTCACGATCAGATCGCGCACCGGCACACCCTGCTCGCTCAACAACGTCAAGTATCTCTCCGTCTCACGAACACTCATCGCCTCGGGAATCGTCACGAGCGTAAAACTCGTCTGCTCGGTATCGTGCAGCAACTTCCTCACCGCCTCGATCCTTCGACTCAAATCCTGCAAAAATACGTCAACCTCATCCGCCACCGGCCGGCGTCGCGCAAAATGCGCGAGGATGTAACGATGCTTGTCGCCCATCAGATCGAGCGCCTTCACCATCCGATCGAAAACTTCCGGTAGCCGCAACAGCCGCGACGTGTGACCTGACGGCGCGGTATCAACAACGATGTGCGCATACGCACCCTCGCGGTCCAACTCACTCAACTCAAACAGCGACATCACTTCATCCATGCCCGGCAACGAAAGACTCAACAACTCATTGATGTCTTCCTCGTCGAGCAGCGTCCCACGCTCAGCAATCTCCGCGAGTACTTTCCCATGCTCCGCACGAAACCTCTCCAAAGCGAGACTCGCATCCATCTCGTAAGCAAACAGTCGCGCCCCGCGATGTTGTTTCACTTCAACGAGTCGATTACCGATTTTTACATCGAGACTGTCAGATAGTGAATGGGCCGGATCGGTGGAAAAGAGAAGGATCGATTCGTCTTTTTTGAGCTTGTTGAGGAGGTAGAGAGCAGTCGCTGATGCGGCGGTCGTCTTGCCGACGCCACCCTTGCCGCCAAAGAAAAGGTAACGGGCGTTCAACCTTTGTCGCGGAACTCGCCGTGTTCGTCTCCGCCAACTTCGATCACGAAACTCGACGACTCAGCCGTGTGCGCAGTCGCTTCATGCATCAGATCGAGCTGCCGCATCTTGATCACTCGCAGCCGCGCAAACAACTCCGCTTCACGCTCGCGGAATTCCTCGTCGGAGATCTCCTCCAACTCGTAGCGCATCTGCAACTCGAGGAGTTGCTCCTTGATCACGCTGTCGTCGTTCAACTCCTGATCGGCCATCTTTTGAATCTGGCCGAGGATGAACTTGAACCCGTTGACCGGCGCCAGGAGTAAGTCGTCGATTAGAAACATTAACTGGCTACTGCTTCGGCGCCGCCTTCGCCGCGCTCGAGCTTGAGACGAATGTGAACGAAATTGTATGGGGGCCAGGGACCAGTGTACTTGAACGAAAGCTTGCCTTCGTACTTCGACGCGATCTCTTTCACTTTCTGGTCAAACTCCGCTTCACGATCGCGCTCGATCAAAAACGCCGCATTCATGATCATGCGATCGCCGATCGGCTTGTTGGCCCGTGACGCGACCGCAGTGTCTCGCAACTGTGAATAGACCTCGCGAATGTAAGCGTCGGCCTGGTCTGTCAACGCGGTTTCGATTAACCGGCCAAGCTGCATGCGCGCAAAGTAAGTCGAACCCGTAGTGCGCGAGACGATCTGCTCTTTCAGGTGACGGATCTCGTCGTCTTTCTCTTCGAGCTCGGCGGTGACTTTGTCGCGGTCCCAATTCACCTTCAAACCAAATTCAACCTTGCCTTCCATCTTCGCCAGCACGTCGCGCAGAGCATCGTAGGTGCCGCGAATGAGCTCGACTATGTCTTCTTCCGTACGGAACAGCGCGCCGAACGCCATCGGCAAAACGGTAAACTCGCGCATCACTGTCTCGTTTACCTGCTCGTGCGCAAACACGTTCTCACGGGTCGGATCGTAAACAACGAGTGGCGTATTGGAGACCACAGCCGCGAGGCCTTTGTGATGAATACTGTAAACATCATCACCACGGCCACCGATGCCCATCGGACCGAACGAGCGTGGCTCGGAAGTCTCGATGATGCAGTAGACGTATTTGCCTTCGGTGACTGTTTCGACAGCGGGGGATTGTTCTGTTCCACTCATTTGTTTTTCCGAATAGCGCCACGATTCGGGACCGAGCGGCGCCAGAAAAGATGGGATTGGACTACGCTGTGAATAATACTCAGTTCGTCTCGAACTATTCAAGCGTTATTGGATGAAATCAAAACATTAAGCGAAACCACGATCGAAAACCGGATGATTGTAATGCATTGCGCGCAGGTGTCCGTCCGGCAACGCACGTGTTATGCGGGTTGGCATAGACGTTGCTCCGTTTGAGACTGCTTTTAGTAAAGGGCTGAGGACAGTTTTCAAGAAGGAGATTCGATCATGCTGTGGACAATTCTGGTGATTCTTTTGGTCTTGTGGCTGATTGGGTTGCTATCACACGTCGGCGGCGGTCTCATTCACCTGCTGCTGGTCGTTGCTGTAGTTATCCTGATCATCAACCTCGTGACCGGACGACGCGCGGTTTAAGAACTTAGTCACAAAAAGGCACAAAAAGTACAGAAAATGTGTTTTGTGCTTTTTGTGCCTTTTGTGGCTTCATTCAGCTTTTAGACAAATCGCTATTCGCTGGCCCCTGATAAACTCGCCCGCTCGCACTGAACCGTGAACCATGACACGGGCAGTCCCACGTTTGCTCGGTCGAGTTCCACGCCACAACACATCCGAGGTGTGGGCAGACGGCTGAGAGTTTGTGTACGTTACCGTTCTCATCGCGACGCACGGCGATCTTCGAAATACCATCGCGCATGATCGCGCCCTGGCCTGGCCGCAGTTCTGACTCTGACTTGATATCACCCGCCGTCACGTAATCAGCGTACTGTCCTGCGACGTTGATGTTCTCCGAAGCGTACTCCGGCAACGATTTCAAACGTATGCGCGACGGACTATACAAATCTTCCCAGGGGTTCTTGCGTCCCTGAATCAAGTCAGTCAGCAACATGCCGGCAATCGTGCCGTGCGTCATGCCCTGTCCGGAATCTCCTGTCGCGATGTAAACGTTGTCTTCATCGAGCGGATTGCGTCCAATGAAGGCAAGGCCATCGACCGGCTCCATCACCTGCCCCGACCAGCGATACTCAACGTCGAGCGACTGTGGAAAGCGCTCACGCGTCCACTGCTCGAGACGTGCGAACCGCTCGTTGCCATCGTTTTCCTGTCCGGTCTTGTGATCTTCACCGCCAACGATCAAGACGTCGTAGTTGTCTTCGCGTTGCAGTCTCACGTAGTGATACGGATCGCCTGTGTCCCAGTAGAGCGCGCGCGTCACCGAGTCTTTCGGAACGCGCACTCCGATCACGTACGTGACGTACGGCGCCTGTTTCGTGTGAATCGCGACGCGATCGTTGACCGGAGTGTTCGTTGCGACGACAACGACCTCGCTCGTCACAACTGGACCATGACTCGTCTCGATCCGCGCGTGCGTGCCACCCTCGATCTTCGTCGCGTGCGTTTGTCCAAACACACGACCTTCATCACGCAGGATCGCTTTTACGAGAGCGTCAAGATATTTGAGCGGATGAAACTGCGCCTGTCGTGGAAAGCGCAGCGCCGGACCTGTATTGAATGAGTCAACCGGCGCCCGCGCAACTTTCTCGACTCCCTTGAGCCCGGTACGATGCGAAGCGGCTAACTCATCGTCGAGCAGATCAACTGATTGTTCCGGTGCGCAGAAGAGAAACCCGTCAAGCCACTCGAAATCGCAGTCGATTTTTTCTGCCGCTATGATCTGGCTGATCTTTTCGATCGCAGCGGTGTGACTTTCGGCCGTCAGACGTGCGCCGTCTTCACCGTGCAGCTTTTCGATCTCGAGATAGCGATCGTCATAAGCGTTGGTGAGATGGGCGGTGGTTCGACCCGTCATGCCACCGCCGCTCAAACCGTCGTCCAGCACTACAACAGATCGTCCTTCTCTGGCGAGAAGATAAGCCGTCGTCAACCCGGCGATGCCCGCACCGATGATACAAACATCGGTGCGGATACTCTCCCGCAGCCGCGATTGAGACGGCGTATCTGCCGTAGCCATCCAGAGGGATGTGCTCGCTTGTGAATCGTCTTTCATTGGACTCCGCCGCGCCCGCAGAAATTATTTCGAAGGCGTACCGATGTTCACATCGATCCGCTTGTTACCACCAAACCACCGCCCACCAAACACGAACAAAGCGGCTACCACAAGGATCACGAAGATTACGAGAACTGCGATGATTCCGGTGCTCGCCGTACTGCTAGCATTGTCTGCCATCTGTTTTCCTCCTGATTAGTTGAGCGGCCGCTTTCCGCACTCAGGCCGCGGTTGTCTCGCCTCCGAGTAAGGTCAAAACTTCCCCCGTGACATAACTGGAATCCGCCTCCGACGCGAAATAGACGTAAGCCGGCGCAATTTCTTCCGGCTGCGCCGGACGCTTCATCGGCGTGTCTGCGCCAAACTCAGCCACGTCTTTCGCTTTCTTGTCTGCCGGATTGAGCGGCGTCCAGACTGGACCAGGCGCGACACAGTTCACGCGAATACCACGCTCGACGAGATTCTGTGCGAGCGACTTTGTAAACGCGTGAATCGCGCCTTTCGTCGAAGCGTAATCAAGCAACTCTTTGCTGCCTTCGAGTCCGGTGATCGATCCGGTGTTGACGATCGCGCTTCCCTCTTCGAGATGCGGCAGCGCTGCTTTCGTCATGTTGAAATAGCCATAGATGTTTGTCTTGAACGTCCGGTCCCATTGTTCCTCCGTCACGTCTTCAAGACTTTCCTGGTGTTGTTGAAACGCAGCGTTGTTGACCAGGATGTCGAGCTTGCCAAACTTGTCGACCGTCTGCTTCACAAGCTTCTTACAAGTCTTCGGATCGCGGACGTCGCCGGTTAACGGAAACGCCTGTTGTCCTTCGGCTTCAATCGCGCGCTTCGTCTCTTCAGCGTCACGTTTCTCTTCTTTCAAAAACGTGAACGCGACGTCAGCGCCTTCGCGCGCAAACAGCACTGCCACCGCGCGACCGATCCCGGAATCACCGCCCGTGATCAGCGCCACCTTCTCTTTCAGTTTTCCCGCGCCCTGATACATCGGCGCCTGGTAGTTCGGTCTCGGTTTGAGTTTCGCTTCAATGCCGGGCTTCTCCTGATGCTGTGGTGGCATCGGCGACTTCGGCTGCTTGAGCTTGCCCTTTACTCCCTTTTTGCTCGCCATGGCGGGGCGAATTGCAAATCACGATCCGTGCTGGCATCGCGATTGCGCAAAGAAAAAATGTGTAGTGATTTTGGTAGTAAGTGCCCCGGAACTAAACAATGCGGGGTTACGGCTGTACAGGAAACCTACACTTCATAGGAGGTTCATAAATGGCAAAGAAACCAGAGAAGAGTCATCGTGAATTGATCGACACCGGTACAGACAAACGCTTTGTGAGGCGAAATGAGAAGGGGCAGTTTGATGATGTGGTAGATGTGGGACGCTCACTCGCACAGGATCGCAAACAGCAGGCGAAGACCAAAGTTCCACCGGGGCAAGGTGATCGTGGCGATCAGAAGAAGAAGTAATGATTAGCCGCGGACGAACGCAAATGAACGTGGATCTTATCCGCGTTTATTCGCGTGAATCCGCGGCTTTTTGTTTACTCGTTGGAAATAGTCGTTGAGCATTCGAGCATGACAGATCAAACACATCTGCTCCGGCAGTTCGACACTAGTCGACCTAATCAAGGCGCCGCACCACGAACAGATAATGTTGTACTTAGGCTTCTGAGGTTCGATTCGCTTACTCAAATTTAACCTTCCTGACTGACCTGATACGAAAGGCACAAACAAATCCCGTTCCAATGACAAAAATCGAACGGCTGCAGAACATCGGCATACGTCGACTCGGCACTCCCAAACGCGGCTTTCGCTACAAGCCGGTCAGTGGTCGTCTGACCAAAGCCGATCTCGACAGGATTAACGATCTAAAAATTCCTCCGGCTTGGACAGATGTGTTCATCAATCCAGCCGCGAATGGAAGAGTGCAAGCGATTGGAAAAGACACTGCGGGACGCTGGCAGTACCTCTATCACGAGAGCCACACACGCACGCAGGAGCTTCGTAAATTTCGACGAATCACCAAATTTGCGAAAGCGATTCCGCAGATGCGCGCCACCGTCGCGCGGCATTTGCGCCAGCCGGGTCTGACTCGTGAACGCGTGCTTGCCGCGGTGCTGCGCATTCTCTCGACGTGCTACATGCGACCGGGGAGCGAAGTGTACGCGAGTGAGCACGGCAGTTACGGCATCGCGACGTTGCGGCGCAAACACGTGAACGTCAAAGGCGAGCTGATCGAGTTCGATTTCACCGGCAAGGCCGGCGTGCGACAGCAACGCGAGTTACGCGACCGGCAAGTCGCGCGTGTGATTCGCGAGACGATCAAGCTGCCGGGCTACAACGTCTTCAAGTATGTAAACGGGGACGAAAAGCCGGTAGTCGTGACGCGACGGCATATCAACGAGTACATCAAGGAAGTGATGGGCAGTAGTTTCAGTGCAAAAGACTTTCGCACGTGGGCGGGCACACTCGTTTGCGCGTGCGCGCTCGCGCGCAATGGCGTTGAGATTTCGGATAAGAAAACTGCACGAAACAAACGCATCGTCGAGGCGATCAAAGAGACTGCGGAGGTGCTCGGCAACACGCCGGCAGTTTGTCGCGGTTCTTACGTGTGTCCCGAAATCATCAGCTCCTTTGAGAAGGGCCAGGTGATCGACAACTGTACTACGAAGCTCGACGATCTGATTGCATTTCGCGGGCGTGGTCTACACAAAGCTGAGCAATCGTTGCTCAAGTTTCTGAAGAAGGGTGTCAAATGAGATTGGCACCGTGATTGCTGAATATCAAGCGGGAGGATTAATCAATGGAAGGTCCATTAAGAGGATTACTGGCAGGCGCGGCAGCGTGGAAGTTCGGCGGTGGATGCATCTCCACCATTTTGATCTTCATTATTGTCTTTTGGGCGCTGGGATACGTTCGTTGTTGAGAAAGTTATTGGACAGGATTTACAAGATTTTCAGGATGAACAAGATCTTGTACATCCTGAAAATCTTGTAAATCCTGTCCAACGACTTACCAACTGACTTGGAGTTCTTCGGCTTCCTGCCACACTGGTAAGTTCGGGCGGATCGCACAACGGTACAGGTGATCGGGCCGGTCCAGAAGGATACCGGCTCCCATCACGACCGTGCTTATCGGATCTTCCGGTACGGTCGCTCGCAGTTTCAACTCACTCTGCAAACGAGTCTTCAATCCCTTCAGCAGTGAGCCACCACCGGTGAGAATCATTCCCGAATAATAAATGTCAGCGACCGCTTCCGGTTGCGCGTCTTCAATCACACGACGAATGCCGGTCACGATTTCATTGATGATCGGTTCCAACGCTTCGCGAACTTCTTCAGCCGTAATCTGCACCGCGCAAGCATAACCATCGCTCAACTGCTTGCCGACAAGTTGAATCTTGCGCTCGTCGGACGGAATGTCATCGTCGCTCAGCGCGCCGAGCTCACGCTTCAACGCTTCAGCCGTGTATTCACCGATCTGTAGACAGTAGTTGGACCGCACGTAATCGCGAATGATTTCATCCATCGCGTTTCCGGCAGCCTGCAAACTGGTTGACGAAACCACTCCACCTGACGCGACGATCGCGATGTTCGTCGTGCCGCCACCAATATCGACGACGAGGTGCGCGCGCTCATCGTCGAACGCGAGACCTGCGCCGAGTCCTGCGGCGAGTCCTTCATCGACGAGATCGGTCCGACGACCACCAGCATCATGCGCCGCATCGCGAACCGAGCGCTGCTCGACTGCAGTCGCAGAGCCGGGAATGCCAACGACAAAATGACCGAAGCGAATTCCATCAGTCACCTGGCCGATAAACGATCGCAGCATTTTACGCGTGACTTCAAAGTTGAAAATCGTGCCACTGTGAATGGGCCGGTGCACCTCGATGCCGCGCGGCTCGCGGCCCAGAAGTTTGAGCGCTTTGTGACCAACGCAAACGACCTCACCATCGTAGCGATCGAGCGCCACAACCGAGGGCTCGTTCAAGAGGATTCCTTTGCCGGGTTGATAGATGAGTGTGTTAACTGTGCCCAGATCTATAGCCAGCTCGTTCTTTAAAAACTTGTCGATAAACCTCACGGCGACGGTTCCTCCTCCAAATTGGCAGGGCCCATGGGAGCGAGTGATCGCATTCCATGCGGCAACTCGTATGCCTTGCGAGAGAGCAGTTATCTTCTGGGGGATTGTCTTAGAAATTATAAAGAGTGAATAGTCGCAGATTTCCAGTCGCCGTATGACAACTGTGCGGAGAGGGCAAAGTTTGTATGGCTTTCACGCGTTCATTTTGAGAGATCATCCAGCCGCGGTTAAAGCTGCTCTCAATGCGGCCAATCCCTTGAGCGTGTTATCTCCGAGATCGATCCCGATCACGCGGCGTCCGCGTTTCACGAGTGCGCGAAAATCCCCAAGCGCCTGCGCCTGTTTCAGGATGGTAAACGTGTAAGGCTCGCCGGGAATCGCGAAATCCACCGCGTCGTTGGCAATGATCTGAAAGAACACGCCCGTATCCGGACCGCCTTTGTGAAGCTGTCCGGTCGAATGCAGGAAGCGCGGTCCATAACCGACTGTGGTCGCACAGTGGGTGTTATCACGCAGTTGCGTTCGCAGTTCCTGGAACTCGCGATCGATCTCAGGCGTCTCTTCAATGTAATTCAAAAAAGCAATGTAATCGCCCGGCCTGATCGTCTCGAAGTGATCTCTCAAAACCGCTGCGACCGACTCGGCTTTCTCAGCATCATCAGCGCCATAAATCGTCATCAACTCATCCGAAGCCAGGGTGTTGCGTGGATCCAGATGACCACGATGGCTGAAAGTGGTCAGTAGTTCTTTCGTCGCGTCTTTCGCTTCCTGCACGTTGGGTTGATCGAACGGATTGATTCCGAGACGCCAGCCCGCAACCGCCGTCGCAAACTCCCACACAAAAAACTCCGCGCCGAGGTCATATAGATCATTGAGCTCTCGGTAGACAATCGGCTGACCAGCGGCAGAAAGAGCTTCGAGTTGTGTCCTTTTTGAAACACCGGCGATCGAAATCGACACGAACAGTCGATCGTTGCCGTAAACGTCAGGAGTGCCGAGCGGTTCACCGTTGACTGGCAGTATTCCAGTGCCTTCCTTGCCGGTGCTCTCCGCGATCAGTTGTTCGATCCACAGTCCCAACGTCTCAAGACGTTGATCGATCACGAGCGTGAGTTTGTCGCGTCCGGCAACAGCGTTATCACCCATCGCGACTCCCAACTCGACCGCAACATCGCTCGACTGCGCGGACTGTCGGGCTCCTTCGAGAAGCCTGCGCACGTCAAGGCCCATCAACGCTGCCGGCACCATGCCGAAGTAAGAAAGCGCCGAGTAGCGTCCACCAATGTCTGACTGGTTGAGAAACGTGCGCTGAAACTTCAGCTCTTTTGCAGTTTCGACGAGTGGCGAGCCGGGATCAGTGATGGCGACGAAGTTGTCGCCGGGATTTTCCTTAAGCTTGCGTACCTCTTCGTACCAAAACTTATAAAAGACATTCGGCTCGGTCGTGCTGCCCGATTTTGACGTGATGATGAAAAGACAGCGCTCGACGTCGATTCGTGCTTTGAAGGCGGCGATCACGTCCGGATCGGTCGAATCCAGCACGAGCAATTCCGGGAACTCGGGCTGCCTTCCGAACGTTCGCGCCAACACTTCCGGGCAGAGCGACGAGCCGCCCATGCCGCACACCATCACGTGTTGAAAACCGCGGTCCCGAATCGATTCAGAAAACTCGACGAGATCGTCAATAACGCCTATCATCTCGTCAGCAACAGTCAACCACCCCAGTGAGTTGTTGATGATCTTGATATTGTCGGGATCAGACTTCCAGAGCGTCGCATCCTTCTGCCAGATGCGCTTGGCCACCTCGTTATGATTCATGATATGAGAAGTGTAACATTGTCAGGGACAAGATATGACTCAACCGAAACAAGCTCTCCTGGTAATCGATGTACAAAACGACTTCTGCCCCGGCGGAACTCTCGCCGTGCCGCATGGCGATGAAGTCGTGGCGCCGCTCAACAAGCTGATCGATGAGTTTCTCGAGCGCGGCGCGCCTGTCTACAAAACCCGCGACTGGCACCCTCCCGTAACAAAACACTTCGCGGCGTACGGCGGCACGTGGCCCGTCCACTGCGTGCGCGAGACAACCGGCGCGGAATTTCATCCGGCGCTGCGTGACGATCCACGTATTGCAGTGATCTCAAAAGGCGTCGACGAGAAAGAAGGCTACTCCGCTTTCGACGGCACAGATCTCGCCACTGAGTTGCACAAGCAAAACGTCGAAGAAGTCGTCGTCGGTGGTCTCGCCACTGACTACTGTGTCAAATACAGCGTGCTCGACGCCCTGAAAAACGGCTTCAAAGTTAAGGCTATCGAAAACGCCATGCGTCCTGTCGATCTTCAGCCCGGCGACGGCGACCGCGCCATCGACGAGATGCGTGACGCCGGCGCTGAAATCGTGAACTGATGGGCACTCTCAATATCGATCGTTACCACGCCGCTATGGGCGACGCATCGTTTAAAGATGTGACGCGGCTCCACAACGGCCAACGACTGAGTGACGCGGAAGCGACTTTCTACGTCACGCAACGCAAACTTCCCTTCGCGCCATGCCTGGGGCACGAGCGTCTCGTGCGACTCCTCGTCGACAGCCAGATCGATCGCCCGCGCCTGCGCTTTCTCGAACAGGACCGCGGCGGCCTGCAACTCTTCGCCAAGGCAATCGAAGATATTCAGTTCGTCGGCAAGATCCGCACGGTGCGTGCCGGCACGATCGTCTTCGCGCAGGAACCTTTTGCCGACATCAGCGGCGCGTTCGGACTGACGCAGGCGCAGGAGATCAAGTTTGAGCACGCGTTCGATCTGCCGATGACGACGGCCAGCACGGCTATGCAGTTTCGCATGGCGGCCGGCAATCGCTGGCTTTCGGATTTTTCACTGCGTCGCAACGGCGACATCGAGCGCGCTGTCGACATCGCTGTTTACGCGTTCATCGGCGGCTTCAACGACACTTCAAATCTCGAAGCAGCGCATCGTCTGGACATTCCCGCCGTCGGCACTGAGGCTCATTACTGGCAACAGGCGTACATCGAGTACATGGACCAGCCGGAGATCGATCCGCGCACCGGCAAACCCAAACATTTCGAACAGGTCGCTTTCGAGCGCTGGCTCGACGCAAATCCGAACGGCACGACGTTGCTGCTCGATACGATCGACGTTTACATGGGCGCGGTCCACGCGGCGATGGCGGCGACGTCGACTGAAGCGCGCCGTCGCGCGTTCAAAGGGTTTCGTGTCGACTCGGGAAATCTTGCGGAGCTTGGCGAGTGGTGTTTGCGCTTCTTCGCTGCGAACGGTTTGCCCGGATTACGCGCGAACCTCACGGGCGATCTGACGGTGGAAAAAGTCAGAAAGATCGTGGCTGAGTTTCCGGAAGTCGCTGGATTCGGCATCGGCACGAAGTTGTCAAGCGAAGTGAAGGCAGTCGCCGGCGTGATCTTTAAGCAATGCGTAATGAAGGGACAGCCGACACTCAAGGCTTCGAACTCAGAAGACAAGATCACGCTGCCGGGACGGCTTCAGTTATTTCGCGGCACGGACGCGCACGGAATGTACGTGGGCGACGTCATCGGACTCGACGATGAAGATCTCGAGATTCCGGGTGCGGCAAAAGTTGAACGACTGCTCGTTCCGTTCTGGGAGAACGGGCAACACTCGGCGATCCCGTCGATCGAGAAGCAGAAAGTTTTTGTCGAAGAGCAACGACAGCGCTTCGCCAACATTGAAAACTACCCGTGCGAGCTGAGTGCAAAGCTGCGGCAGCTTCGTGACGATCTGGTCCAGCGAATGCGCGCCGACAACTCCGGCTGGGAAGAGATCCTCAACATGCCAGAAAACGTTCAGGAAGAAATGAAAGGACGAGTATGAGCGCTCCCGAGGTGAAGAAATCCAACGTTCGCGACCACGTTTCGCCGGAAGAGTGGCAGGTGCGCGTGGATCTCGCGGCCGCGTATCGACTGGTGGCGGATTATGGCTGGGACGATCTGGTCTTCACACACATCTCCGCGCGCGTGCCCGGGCCGGAACATCATTTCCTGCTTAATCCTTATGGGATGATGTTTGAAGAAGTAACTGCTTCGAGTCTCGTGAAAATCGATCTCGATGGAAAGATCGTGATGGACTCCGAGTACAGCATTAATCCGGCAGGCTTTACGATTCACAGCGCGGTGCACGCGGCACGCGAGGATGCGCGTTGCGTGATGCACTTGCACACTGAATATGGTATCGCGGTTTCCGCGCAGGAAAAGGGACTGCTGCCGGTATCGCAGCAATCACTGTTTGTTCTGGCGTCACTTGGCTATCACGACTATGAAGGGCTCGCGTTGAATGATGAAGAGAAGCCGCGCCTTATTGCAGATTTAGGCCGCAAGACTTTTCTCATCCTGCGAAACCACGGATTGTTGACAGTTGGACCAACAGTGGCGGACGCGTTTCTCTCGATGTTTCTGCTGGAGCGCGCGTGCCGGATCCAGATCCTCGCGCAGTCAGGCGGCGGGAAGCTCGTGCCGATCAATGAAAAGATCTTCGCCCAGATCCCAGCGCAGGAACAGGTCGTAACACAGGGTGGTGGTGGACGGTTAGTCTGGCCAGGATTATTGCGGAAACTCGATCGAATGGGTGCTAACTTTAGAGACTAGAGCGCCGAAACAAACAAATGAAAGAAAAGGCCAGTTGAGATAGAACAAGTCAGGAAGAATTGAGCTAGTCAGAATAGAACAAGTCAAGAAGAATTGAGCTAGTCAGAATAGAACAAGTCAAGAAGAATTGAGCTAGTCAGAATAGAACAAGTCAGGAAGAATTGAGCTAGTCAGAATAGAACAAGTCAGGAAGAGGGGCTTGCCCCCGCTCGTCCAATCCAAGCAACGGCGGGGGCAAGCCCCTCTTCCTGACTTGTTCTATGTCAACTGACTTGTTCCTTCTTTGGCTTGTTCCTTCTTTGGCTTGTTCCTTCTTTGGCTTGTTCCTTCTTTGGCTTGTTCCTTCTCGGGCTTCTTCCTTCTCGGGCTTGTTCTTTTCAGTCGCCGCTCTCGATGGTTGGCTCGGGAGTGCTCTCACGCGCGGGTTTGCGGCGCGGTTTTGGTTTGGGTCTTAATTTCTCCACGATGCCATGCGTAAACGCGGCGGCATTTTCTGCGAAGCGTCGCCATCGCGCCGTACCCTTCAAATCATCGAGCAGCGAATAGACTACCGGCGTGGCGATCAGCGTCAGCAGCAACGACAACGTCTGGCCACCGATAACAACGATCGCGATCGAGCGTCGTTCCTCGGCGCCCGGGCCGGTTCCCAGAGCAAGCGGCAACATGCCGGCGACGAGCGCGAGCGTCGTCATCAGGATCGGTCGGAGACGATCGCGATTGCCCTGCATGATCGCTTCGTATCGCTCCATCCCTTTCTCGCGCAAACTGTTCATGTGATCGATCTGCAAGATCGCGTTCTTCTTAACGACTCCAAACAAGACGAGAATACCGAGCGCCGAGTAAAGATTGAGCGTGTCTCCCGTTCCCCACAACGACAGCAACGCGAAAGGCACTGACAGCGGCAAGCTCAGAAGAATCGTGAGCGGGTGCACAGTGCTTTCAAACTGCGACGCGAGGATCATGTACATGAAGATGATCGAAAGAATGAACGCCCAGATAAATTCCGTGAACGTCCGCTCGAGCTCACGCGCACGACCAGAAACCGTCGTCGTGTAAGCACTCGGCAGGTTCATCTCCTTGACCGCGTTTCGCAGCGCTTCGATTCGATCCGCGAGCGCGTAGCCCGGCGCGACCGACGCACGCACTGAAACCTGTCGCTCGCGATCGAGACGGTCAATTCGCGAAGGACTCGTGTCACGTTGGATCTTTACGAGGTTATCAAGCCGAATAAGCCCAGCCCCGCGGACAGCCGTGCCGCCTGCGGTGGTAGCCGCGCTGCCCCCTCGCGATGAAGGAACATACAACCGCTTGATCGTTTCCACGTCGCGCCGGTCAGCCTCAGTCAAACGCAACTCCACATCGTAGTCTTCGTTGATCGACTCATCGCGGAAGCGCGACACTTCCTCCTCACCGCCGACCATCAGTCGCAAACTCGTGGCAATGTCAGACGTGTCGACACCGAGATCCGCGGCCCGATCGCGATCGATCACGACACGCAGCTCGGGTTTGTTCAGTTTGAGCGTTGTATCAGCGTCAACGATCCCGCCGAGGGTCTTCGAGCGCTCGACGAGATCGTCCGCATAACCGGCGAGCGCGACCAGCTCTGGTCCACGAAGCACGAAGTCGATATCAGTGCGGCCACCGGTGCCAAAGTTGAACGACTGCGCGTTACGCACACCAATGCGCATCGGCGCGTACTTCTGGAGCCGCCGGCGCACTTCCACCATCACGTCCTGTTGCGTGTAGTTTCCTCTGAAGGCTTTGAGCGGATTTCCCTTCTTCAGCTCGGTCCAGAATTTTCCAAACGAGAGCGTGCGCTCCTCGTGCGGCGCGATGCGCACGTACGCGCTACCCTGGTTTACACCGCCGAGAAAACTTCCTCCTGACGACGACAGCACGAGCCGCACACCCGGCGTCTCGAGAATGTCTTTCTCCATCGCCGTGATGACCTCGTTCATCACCGCCAGGTTCGTCCCTTCCGGACCGTTGACGCTGACTTCAAACTCCGCTTCATCGACGTTCGTCGGAATAAATTCCTGCTTCACCGAACGATAAAGCGGAACACTGGTCAGCACGATGGCAACCGCGACAAGCGCGACGGCGATACGATGTCGCATCGCAAACGCCAGCATCCACGTGTAAGCGCTGTCGATATAACGATAGAAACCACGACGTGAAGCCGGCTCGTCGTGGCCGCCCTTCGCATCGCTCACGCGAATCAGTCGCGAGCTCATCATCGGCGTGAGCGTGAACGACACGAGCAAGCTGACGAGGATCGCGACGGCCGCGGTGATACCGAACTGGTACAAAAAGCGTCCGGAAATGGACGACATGAACGACACCGGCAGGAAAATGACTACGAGAGACAGAGTTGTAGCCAGCACCGCGAGGCCGATGTCCTTCGTCGCTTCTTTCGCCGCTTCTTTCGAATCGATCCGCTTTTCTTCAATGAAGCGAAAGATGTTTTCGAGGACGACGATCGCGTCGTCGATAACCACGCCGACCATCAACACGAGCGCCAGCATCGTCACGCTGTTGAGCGTGAAGTTGAGCGCTTTCATCATGCCGAAAGTCGAGATGACGGAACACGGGATCGCGACTGCCGCGATCAACGTCGAGCGCCACGAGCGCATGAAGACCAGCACGACGAGACTCGCGAGAATACTGCCGAGCACAAGGTGGATCTGAATTTCGTGCAGCGCCGCTTCGATGTAGCGCGACTGATCACGAATGATCTCAACTTTGACGTCTTCCGGCAGCTGCGAAGTGACGCGCGGTAATGCCTCTTTCAGACCTTTGATGACTTCGACCGTGTTCGCGCCTGACTGTCGCCTGATGTCGAGCGTCACAGTGGGAACACCGTTGAGACGCGAGAACGATCGCTGTTCTTTCGTTCCG
>Ga0207710_10000415_pt1 | contig 28286 bp, 23 predicted proteins | sample KBSS24metaG_FD_184400 | JGI IMG/M metagenome (GOLD analysis project Ga0207710, IMG submission 184400) | Switchgrass rhizosphere microbial communities from Kellogg Biological Station, Michigan, USA - KBS S2-4 metaG (SPAdes) (version 2) | ecosystem: Host-associated > Plants > Roots > Rhizosphere...
CGCCGGGAACGAGATCCTCAGCGTCCACAGTAGTTTCAAAGCCCTCGCGTCGCACACGAGAGCTGGTGCGTGATTGCCGGCGCAATGCATCGAGCGCGCGACCCGCCTGCCATTCAGTAGCAAAGCCGACAGCGGCATTGAGAACAAGGACGACCAGAATCGCGATTGCCTCGGCGCCATCGCCCATCAACCACGCGATAGCGGCAGCAATTGCCAGCAAAGCGATCACAATGCTCGCGAACTGATCGACAAGTACACGCCAGGCAGGACGAGCCTGAATACTTTGGAGCGCATTCGGACCGTACCGCCGCTGCCGCTCAGTTACTTCTGTTATTGTGAGTCCGCTTCTGGGATCTACATCGAGCGAGGAAAGAGCAGCATCCACCTCGAGCGCGTGCCAGTCTGTTTGGCCCGAAACAGAGATTTCTCCGGCTGACTTAACGAGGGATAAACGGGTTGTAGCAGCGCCCATACTCGTGCAAAGAGCAAGGTGTGTGCCCAAAAATATCAGTGGTTAGCTTTCTCATTCTCCCGAATGCGGTAATATAATCCAAACACCTGACTTGAACTGAGATCATGGCCCCCAAAAACACAAACGAACGGATACTGGTCGTCGATGATGACGAGGTTATTCGCTGGACGCTTCGTGAAGCTTTGCAGAGTTGGGGCTTCGCGATAGTTGAAGCCGGCTCGGCGGCAGAAGCGGTAAAGCAGTTTCGAACAGACCTGCCCACCGCGGTCTTACTCGATATCGATCTACCCGACGGCTCCGGGCTCGACGTGTTGCGCGAGATCAAACGCGAACATCCCGAAGCGATTGTGATCATGATCACGGGGAATGTTCAGGTTGATAACACTATCTCAGCCCTGCGCGGCGGCGCATACGACTTCATCGCCAAGCCCATCAATCTTGAAGAGCTCCACGTAACCATCAGAAACGCGATTGAAACTCGACAGTTGCGCCGCGAAGTAGCGCAGGTCAGAAAGGAACGAGCGCGCGAGTTTAACTTCAAACAGATTGTGGGCGAGTCGCCGGCAATGAAGAAGATGCTCTCGCTGGCAGCCAAAGTTGCGGAAAGCGAAGTCTCATCTGTTTTACTCCAGGGTGAATCTGGAACAGGCAAAGACCTGGTTGCGAAAGCGATTCACTACGGCTCGCAACGAGCCGAAGGACCTTTCGTGGCGGTCAACTGCGCCGCTCTTCCCGCCACGCTCATCGAATCCGAACTTTTCGGCTATGAAAAAGGCGCGTTCACCGATGCGAAGGCACGCAAAGAAGGTTTGTTCGAACAGGCCGAAGGCGGAACGCTTTTGCTCGATGAGATCGGCGAGCTCGAGCTCTCGCTACAAGCCAAGCTGTTGCGTGTTCTCGAGGAAGGCGCGTTCCGTCGTGTAGGTGGTCTAAAAGATATTCCACTCGATGTGCGTGTGCTTGCAGCATCCAATCGCGATCTGAAGGCGGAAAGCGAGGCCGGACGGTTTCGCCTCGATCTCTACTATCGTTTATCGATCATTCAGATCGATATCCCGCCGCTGCGCGAAAGAGGGGACGACGTTTTGTTGTTGTCTCAACATTACATCGAGACGATCGGAGCGAGACTGAAGCGAAACAGAGTCACTGGTTTGTCTGCCGAAGCGCAGGAAGTGTTCAGAAAATACGACTGGCCCGGAAACGTTCGTGAGCTGCGCAACGTGATTGAACGCGCTCTGATTCTCGAAGACGCTGACAAGATCACGACCGAATACCTGCCCGGTGGATTACTGTCGCCGTCGCGTGTGGCACAAACTTCAGCAGCGGACGCAGTCTCGACGCGCTTTGTCTTGCCGGAGGAAGGAATTTCTCTCGATGAAGCCGAGCTCTCTTTTGTTCAGCAGGCAATCGAGCGCAGCGGTGGCAATCAAACACGTGCCGCCGAGCTCCTCGGCATTTCGCGCGATCAGCTCAGATACCGCCTGAAGAAACTCGAGGGAGTGCAAATCGAGTAGTGTTCGTTTGAGAATACGCCGAAGGCGTTCTGTCTAGCTCTGCGATCTCTGCGTATCTCTGCGTACTCTGCGTTAAGGCGCACTTTAACGCAGAGCGCGCAGAGATACGCAGAGATCGCAGAGAAGATTTAGATCATGACGACTTTGACGAATTCTTCGGAAGCGAGAACCCTGGGCTGAAATTAGCTAACGCCTTCGGCGTATTTTCAAACTAATCAGGACCGCAAGTGCTGAATACCGAAACCTGAGCCATGACTGCGATCGATCCGAGATCCATTGAACGTGAGCTGAATCCAGAAGCAGCGCTGGAGCGTTCAGAGAAGGAACTGGCTGACATCAAGTTTGCGCTTGACGAATCAGCCATCGTCGCCATCACCGACCAGCGCGGGATCATCAATTACGTCAACAACAAGTTCTGCGAGATTTCCAAATACTCACGTGAAGAGCTGCTTGGTCAGGATCACCGCATCATCAACTCGGGCTATCACCCCAAAGAGTTCATTCGAACTCTGTGGACCACGATCGCAAGTGGGAAAGTCTGGCGCGGCGAGATAAAAAATCGCGCCAAAGATGGAAGCTACTACTGGGTCGACACGACGATCGTGCCTTTCCTTAACGCGGACGGAAAACCTTACCAGTACGTCGCGATTCGCAGCGACATCACGGAGCGCAAACGTGCTGAAGAACAGATCAAGGAACAGGCCGCGCTGTTGGACCAGGCGCAGGATGCCATTCTCGTGCGCGACCTGGACCAGAATATTTTGTTCTGGAACAAGGGCGCCGAAAAAATCTACGGCTGGTCGGCCGAAGAAGTGATCGGCAAAAACGCCGAAGAGATCCTTTTCAAAGATCGCTCCAAACAATTCGACGCTGCGCGCCAGGCAATCATCCAGGACGGAGAGTGGCAGGGTGAAATGCATCAAGTGCGGCGCGACGGCAGTGAGATCATCGTCGGGAGTCGCTGGACCCTCGTACGCGACGAACAGGGACAGCCAACATCGATCCTGATCATCAATACAGACATCACCGAAAAGAAACGGATGGAGTCGCAGTTTCTGCGGGCGCAAAGAATGGAGTCGATCGGGACGCTGGCCGGCGGCATCGCTCACGACCTGAACAACGTTCTTTCTCCGATCCTGATGGCGATCGACATGTTGCAGTTGCGAGTCGCCGATGAGAATAGCAAGAGGTGGTTCGAGGTCCTGCGCACCAATGCCGAGCGTGGCGCCAGCATGGTCCGGCAAGTATTGTCATTCGCCAGAGGAGTCGAAGGCGAGCGGGTGGCATTGCAGCCGAAACATCTCGTCAAAGAGATTGTGAAGATTCTGCGCGAAACGCTGCCGAAGTCGATCGAGATCAACTTCCAGGTGCCTAACGATCTTTGGATCATTTCCGCTGATGCGACGCAAATTCACCAGGTGTTGATGAATCTCTGTGTGAATGCTCGCGACGCGATGCCCGAAGGTGGATCGATCACGATCAAAGCCGAGAATGTTTACGTCGATGAAAATTACGCGCGCATGCATATCGAGGCGAAACCCGGGCGATTTGTTGTGATCACTGTTTCGGACACAGGGCCGGGAATGACTGCGGAGGTGCAAAGCCGGATCTTCGAGCCGTTTTTCACGACCAAGGAGATGACCAAAGGAACGGGTCTCGGTCTCTCAACCGCGCTGACGATCGTGAAGAGTCACGGAGGTTTTATCAACGTCTACAGCGAATTGCACAAAGGAAGCCAGTTTTCTGTGTACCTTCCCGCAATGGAGACGCCCGGCTCGGTCGATTCAGCCGCAGCGCAAACGGATCTTCCGCTCGGTCAAGGCGAGTTGATCCTCGTAGTTGACGACGAAGAATCGATTCGCGAGATCACGCGCGGTACGCTCGAGACTTTCGGGTACAACGTGCTGACTGCAAGCGACGGCACTGAAGCGCTCGCCCTCTACGCAGACAAGAAGAACGAGATCGCAGTGGTTCTGACGGACATGGTGATGCCGTTTATGGATGGACCAGCGACGATCCGCGCACTGCAGCGGATGAACCCCAAAGTGCGAATCATCGCTGCGAGTGGTCTGGGAACCGGACATCATGCCGGCGAAGGCACGCTGGAAGGTGTCTCCGTCTTCCTCAACAAACCTTACACCGCTGAGAAACTACTCAAGACTCTGGCGGAAGTTTTACGGCGTTAAGAATCGATTCAGCAGGGTGTCTTCGTTTGTCCCATGGATCCGGGAAGTAAGGATCTTTTGAATGATCGTGGCGCTCGAGTGTCACCAGCTCCCTGATCGCCGGCAGCTCGCTTTTCTCAAAGTCCTCAACTGAGCCGTTGAAGACGATACTACCAGCATCCAGAACCATCACTCTTGTCATCGGTAAATTAGTTGGCAGAGCTTCGCTGGTGCTCACATTGCCATCGGCATCACGTTCGGCGCGAAAGTGCGAGAGGTAACCTAACTCACGAGTTTTCTTGGTGACGTAAAGTGACGAGATCTGATTGATATCGCGGGCGCGAATGATGAGGTCCAGCACTTTGCCGGCTGCAAGTGGATCGAGACTCATCGTTGGCTCGTCAAACAACATGATTCGCGGCCAGCCAATTAAGGCACGGGCGATTTCGAGCCGGCGTTTCATTCCACCGGAAAGCTCTTCGGGAAATTTTTCTTCTTCGCCGTCAAGACCGACGAACCGCAAGACTTCGCTTACAGCCCGGTCAGTTTCTTCCTCAGACCAGCCGTGCTCTTCCAAACGGTAGGCCGTGTTTTCATAAACCGGCAGACCGCTGAACAGCGAATCTTCCTGAAAGACGATCCCCATCGATCCGCCTCTGATCGCGAGGAGATCCGACTCCTCGAGCTTCTCGATCTCCCGTCCATTGATGAAGATTTGACCCGAGTCTGGTTTAAGAAGACCGATTGCTAAACGTAACAACACAGACTTACCGGAGCCTGAGACGCCAGTCAAAAAGATCATCTCGCCTGCTTCAAGCGTGAAGTTTATGTCGTTTAGCACGGGGCGGTCTTCGAAGCTTAGATAGACATTCCGAAACTCGATCGCGGGCTGTTTGGTATTCTTCATGATCGTTCTTAGCGGCAACCTCCATGCCGATTACCTCCAAGATGGTAACACCGCGGTCGGTTCTGTGCGGCAACCCATCCTGCGGGAAATTTCTGCCGGGCTGCGAAATACCTCGCAACTTCCCCTCTCTAAATAACAGCTAAACCTCAAAACACCAGCGGTACGAGTCGTGCACAGACGCGTGTCAGGGAGAGGAGTGACAAATGAAAATACTACTCGCAGTCGACGGCTCGCCATGTAGCGATGCAGCAGTTGAAGAGATCAGCCGTCGCCCGTGGCCCGACGACTCATCAATTAAGGTGCTGACGACGTTCGAGCTACCGAGTCCGCCCACCCCTGAAACATGGGCACTGCCAATTAACTTTTTCGAAGAGATGGATCAGGCGCTACAGAAGCAAGCGCGAAATGTAGTTGAACGTGCCATTGAGAAACTCAAACCCCGGCTGAATAAGACCATCTCGCTCGACGCCAAAATCCTGCCCGGTTCGCCACAGAGCGTGATTCTCGATGAGGCAGAAGAGTGGGGTGCCGATCTAATCGTGGTCGGGTCGCACGGTTACCGCGCGTGGCAACGATTTCTTCTGGGGTCGGTTTCGCAGTCAGTGGTTTCGCACGCGAAATGTTCGGTGGAAGTAGTCCGTTGCCGGGCTGCTGTTGAGCAAATGAAGGACAAGGGAAACTAGCGATGGCGAGGGTCTTGATACTGGGTGGCGGGTTCGGCGGTGTCGTTGCCGCAGAGCGTCTCGCCGAGCAGCTCGGCGACGAGCATCAGATTACGCTCGTGTCGCGGAGCCGCCAGTTTGTTTTCTATCCAGCACTTGTACGACTCGCTTTCGGGAAAGTTGAGCCAGCCGACGTCTCCTTCGACCTGAGACAAACAATGCTGAATCGACGAATCAACTTCATCGAAGCTGAAGTCGCCCACATCGATCCCTTTGAAAGAAACGTCATCATTGCCCACGGCCAGGTTGAAGGAAAGCTTCCTTACGACTATCTCGTATTTGCACTCGGACGGCGCCTCGCCACCGAACGCATCATGGGGTTCTACGAGCACGCCTATCATCTGTTGAACGTCGATAAGGCAATCAGTTTTGGAAAAGCAGTTAAGCAGCTTCACGAAGGCAAAGCTGTTTTTGGTCAATGTTCTGGGGCTCGCTTGCCTGTTCCGGTGTACGAAAGCGCCTTTGCTCTCGCACGCAAACTCCACGAGAAGGGCGAACGCGAGCGCGTCAGAATAACTGTCGTGAGTCCCACAACACTCGACTTAGAGCTTCGAGATGTTAACGCCGCCGCTGCGATCAAGAAGGCACTCGACGCACATCAGATAGAGTTCCTCCCCAACCTCCAAATCGAATCACTGATGCAAAACTCAGCGATTACAAGGACTGGAGAGTCGATCGATTTCAACCTGCTAATGCTGGTTCCCCCATTTCGCGGCTCATCGGCGGCTTCATACCTCGGAATCACTAACGAAGAAGGTTACATCAACGTCGATTCAACAATGCGTGTTGCCGGCGCGGAACGGATATACGCAGTTGGCGACTGCACAAACTTCGACGGGCCCAAGATGGGCCACATGGCCGTGCGGCAAGCCGAAGTTGCCGCCGCAAACCTCGCGGCAGAAATCGATGGACACGCACCAGTCGCACGTTACCAGCACGAGTTGAGATTCATCATCGATGAGATTCGGGCCCACAGTCTTTACGTGCACAAAGATCTTTCGACAGATGAGCCGGCCACAGTAAGGCAAGGGCGTTTCTGGAGTTGGGCCAAACAGGTCCACGAACAGTATTGGAAAGTCTCGCATTCATAGTAAGGGAGGCAAATCATGCGCGAAGAACGCACTATTCACTTAGTTGAAGTCCCCATCGGTGGCAAAGACGGGTTTACGTGGAACCTCTTGCATGGCGAGCGCGAAGAGATCTGCGAAACCCTGGTCAAAGAAGAAACCGAGAGCAAGCGCCACATACTGCAAGCGCGTTTGCGCAGGATCGACGATGAGCTCGATCGCCTGATGTCGGGATCTTTCGGAGGTAGTACTCGAAATGAAAGCAAATATCTTTCACAGTAAGAACAACATCCGGATCGAGGAGGTAGACAAACCACGAGCGGGCGTGGGTGAAGCAGTCATTCGCGTGACGCTCACCACGATTTGCGGGACCGATCTTCATATCGTGAGAGGTGAATATCCGGTTGCGCCCGGCCTCGTGATCGGTCACGAACCGGTCGGCGTGATCGAGGAGCTCGGTGCAGGCGTGGCTGGTTATGAGATCGGCGACCGCGTACTCGTCGGTGCGATCACGCCCTGCGGACAATGTGGCGCGTGCTTGTCCGGTCACTCGTCACAATGCGGTCACGGTGAAGGCTACGAGGTGCTTGGCGGCTGGCGCTTCGGCAATACCATCAACGGCGCACAGGCTGAATTTCTCAAGGTGCCTTATGCGCAGGCTAACCTCGCCAAGATTCCTGACGAGCTTTCAGACGAACAGGTGGTCCTGCTTGCCGACATTGCTTCGACCGGCTTCAGCGGCGCGGAGTCAGCCGGAATAAAGATCGGCGACTCGGTGGTCGTGTTTGCGCAGGGCCCGATCGGCTTGTGCGCGACTGCCGGCGCCAAACTGATGGGAGCCGGGCTGATCATCGGCGTCGATGGCGATGACAATCGACTGGCGATGTCGAAGCGTATGGGCGCGGATGTCACTGTCGACTATCGCGACGTAGATGTCGTGGCGGAAGTAAAACGCCTGACTGGTGGCGGCGCCGATGTGAGTATTGAAGCACTCGGCACACAACAGACTTTTGAAAGCGCATTGCGGAGTCTGCGACCCGCGGGAACACTGTCCAGTCTCGGTGTCTACTCAGGCAAGCTTGCAATTCCCTACGAAGCATTTGCTGCCGGCATCGGCGATCATCGCATCGTGACGACGCTTTGTCCCGGTGGAAAAGAACGCATGCGCCGGTTGATGGAAGTTATTCGCCATGGCCGCGTCGATCTTACGCCGCTGCTCACGCACACGTTCGCTCTTGACGATATCGGACAAGCTTACGACCTGTTTGGTGAGCGACTCGACGGCGTAATGAAAGTGGCCATCAGGCCTTAATGGCGTGAGGCATAGACCATGAGGGTTCTTATTGCTTATGACGGTTCAGAGTTTGCTGTGGCGGCGCTCCAGGATCTGAAGCACGCCGGATTGGATGGTGAGGCTGAGGTGTTGGTCATGTCTGTGGCGGACGTCTTCGTCCCAGACCCTGTTAATGACGGGCGTGACAACGGCTTCCCGACCTACGTTCCTGGGTCGGTCAGGCGTGCGCATGAGCGAGCGCGGGATCAGTTAGAGCAGGCTGAAGTTTTGGCGGGGCGGGCTACTGACCAGATCAAATCGATGTTTCCAAAGTGGCGTGTCAGCTATCACGCCGAGGCTGATTCACCAGCGTGGGCGCTGATCAGACGAGCCGATGAATGGAAACCTGATCTCATCGTGATGGGGGCACGCGGCCTCTCAGTTTTCGGCGGCCGGTTGATACTCGGCAGCATTTCGCAACGAGTTCTCTACGAGGCTCGCTGCTCGGTTCGCATTGCGCGTGGTCCACGCAAGCGTACTGACAGGCCCATGCGTATTCTGCTCGGCGTCGACAACTCGCCCGACTCGGAAGCAGCAGTGGCGGCTGTGTGCAATCGTAACTGGCCTCGTGGAACCGAAGTTGGCCTGCTGGCTGTCGTCGATACCGTGATGCCAATCACTCCCAACCCTGCGGAACCATCTGCCATGAAATGGATCGAAGTCGATGATGAAAACAACTGGGATGACGTTCGTGCGCTCTTCGAGCCGTCAGCTCAGAAGCTTCGCAGCACGGGACTGCATGCAGAGATCTTAGTCAGACGTGGTAACCCTGCCGACCAGATCCTCGAGGAAGCTGATAACTGGGGCGCGGATTGCATCTTCGTCGGTGCAAGAGGAACAAGAGGCATTGATCGTTTGCTGCTTGGCAGCGTTTCCTCCGCGGTCTCCGCTCGAGCGCATTGCTCGGTTGAAGTCGTAAGGCCACAAAGTAAGTTATGAAACGGAAGGCATCATGATCAATATCAAACGCATTCTCTGCCCTACTGATTTGTCGCCCCACTCCGGGAAAGCTGCGCTTTATGCAGCGGCGCTCGCACGGGCGTACGAAGCGGAGCTGATCTTCTTCCACTGTACGCCGGACAGTGACGTTGGCGAAGCGATCGTGAGGCAAGCGCTAGTTGAGAATGTTGATCTGATCGTGATGGGTTCGAGGCGTCGCCCGCATCGTGCGGCGCTACTTGGATCGACGGCTGAGTCTGTTTGTCGAAGTGCTCCGTGCCCTGTGCTTGTTATGCACAACGACGAGCAGGAGCCGGCGGTAAACATCGAGCGCGTGCTGGTGGCCTACGACTTCTCCGATTACTCAGAGCTGGCGCTGAAATATGCATTGTCGATCGCGCAGGAGCACCAGGCCGAATTACATCTGCTACACGTGTTGCCACCGCGCTCGTTGAGTGTGCCTGAGATCGCGTGGTATCCGGTTGGAGGCGAATCGGCCTACCACACTGCCGCGCGTCGACTGCAAAGAGTGGTGCCGGCTGAAGTGCATCTTTGGTGTGAGGTCAAAACTGCCGTCAGCGAAGGTCACCCGTATCGAGAGATCCTGAGCTATGCCGAGAAGAATGAGATCGATTTGATTAGCGTGGGAGCGCACGGAGCCGGCTTTGGGATGCGTGCGTTGTTTGGGTCGAATGTGGATCGAGTACTGCGCCAGTCGCCGTGTCCGGTACTGGTCGCACGTCCTTTGCGGCCGAATCCTGTGACTCGTGTAAATCCTGAAATGCTGTCTAACGAATATGGGCGAACATCAAGTCGAGCAACACGTAGATGAGACGAAGGCGCAAGCCTTCATGAAAGCACTACTGGAAGACCTGCGCGCGCTCGCGTTCATGCTGGAGAATGGACGTGTGGAGACTGGTGTGACGCGCATCGGTGCGGAGCAGGAAATGTTTCTCATCGATCGCTACTTACGACCGGCGCCGGTTTCACTCGAAGTGCTGAAGCGAGCCAATGACGCACGGCTGACAACCGAGATCGCCCGATTTAATCTCGAAGCCAATCTCAGTCCGCTCGAACTCGAGAACAACTGTTTCAGCCGGATGGAACAGGAGCTCACCGAGGTGCTCGAGATCGCGCGTGCAAGCGCCGCGACTCAGGACGTCGAGGTTCTTCTCTCCGGCATTTTACCGACGCTGCAAAAGTCAGATCTGACTCTCGATAACCTGACGCCAGTCGCTCGTTATCACGAATTGGATCGAGGAGTGATCCGGATGCGCGGCGGCCCGCTCTCGATTCACATCAAGGGATTGGACGAGCTGCAATTGACGCACGACAACATCATGATGGAATCGTGCAACACGAGTTTCCAGGTCCACTTCCAGAGTAATGCTGAAGAGTTTGTGAATCATTACAACGTCGCGCAGGCGATCACCGCGCCCGTGCTGGCTGTTGCAGTCAATTCCCCGCTCTTGTTCGGTCAACGATTGTGGCAGGAAACACGCGTGGCCCTGTTTCAACATTCGACTGACGAGCGTTCGCGTCCGCAACTGGCGCGCAACCAGCCGACGCGGGTCAGTTTCGGCGATTGCTGGCTGCAACACTCTGTGATCGAGCTCTTTCACGATCAGATCACGCGCTTTCGTCCGATCATGATCACGGAGCCGGATGAGAATCCGTTTGCGGTGCTGGCGCGCGGTGAAACGCCTTCGCTTTCAGCATTGCGCATGCACAACGGTACTGTTTGGCGCTGGAATCGGGCTTGTTATGGCGTACACAACGGTGTTCCACACTTGCGCATCGAGAACCGCGCTCTGCCGTCTGGTCCAACAATCGTCGATGAAGTTGCGAATGCGGCGTTCTTTACCGGCTTGATGGTGGCGCTGCCGCAAGTGTATGGCGAGATTGCGACGCAAATGACGTTTGACGATGCGAAGTTAAACTTTTTCCGTGCCGCGAGGCATGGGCTTGATGCTCAGTTCCAGTGGCTTGACGGGCAGAGCCATAACGCAGCCGTGCTCATCCTGGACCAACTGCTCCCGCTTGCGCGCCAGGGATTGATTAATGCGCACGTAGCGAGCGGCGACGTTGACAAGTATCTCGGCATCATTGAGGAACGCGCGCGCGGCGGGCAGACTGGAGCGCGTTGGGTAATGAAGTCGTTACCGGCGATTGGGAACTCAGCTTCGAGACTAACTTCCGAGATCCTCGCAAACCAGAAGTTGGGTCAACCCGTTCATCGCTGGCCGGTGGTTGAGAAGTTGGACTCTGACGAGTGGGAGCATGGGTATCGGACTGTCGGCCAGTTTATGTCGACGGATCTTTTCACCGTCAGCCCGGATGATCTGATCGACCTCGCCGCCAGCGTGATGGACTGGCAACACATCAGGCACGTGCCGGTTGAAGATCAGGAAGGGCGGTTAGTGGGTTTGGTGACTCATCGCGGCCTGCTTCGCACGATGATTAAAAATACGAAGGTGACGACTGTCCGCGAAATCATGGTACCGAACCCAGTCACAGTCTCCCCTTCAACCTCATCACTGGAAGCGATCGAGATCATGCGAAACAATCGCGTAGGCTGCCTGCCTGTGGTTGAGGATGGTCAGCTAGTCGGCATCGTCACCTCCTACGACTTCCTCGAAGCCACCGCCAAACTCTTCCACCAACACCTCTCCACCACGGCATAACTGTAGGGGCGGCCCTCCGTGGCCGCCCGTTCTATGAATAATACGTATTTCGAACAACGGGCGGCCACGGAGGGCCGCCCCTACAGTTGTTTATGAGTTATGACGATTGAGGAATCTTGCGCACGAAGATGGCCGCGTGCGAATTATTTCCCGCCGCTACACCGAAGAATCCATCAAAAGCACATTCTTCTACTTGGCATACACATTGCCCAATGAGCGTGACCGAAATTTCAGACGGGGTCTCATATGCCGAGTGCGCAACCAATAGAAATTGAGGAGCCAGCCGGGCTCGCTATGAAAGCGGGAGCTGATTTCCCTTCGTTCCTACAAGCCATTCACGCCGCCAATCTCAACAACCTGAGTCTCCTGCACCCGCGCGGAAAGATCCTCTTCGCAGAAGGCGAGCGCGCGCGTGGCGTCCACGTACTGCGAACCGGCCGAGCGACCATGTCGATCTCGTCGCGTGAAGGACGCGTCGTGATACTGCGTCTCGCACAAGCGGGCGATGTGCTCGGATTAAACTCAGTCTTACAGAATGCTGTTTACGAAACGACGGTCAAGGCGCTCGAGCCATGTCGCACAGATTTCATTTCACACGCCGAACTAATCGAACTAATGCGAAGCAGCCAGGCCGCTACTCAAGCAGTTATAAAAATATTGAGCCGGGAATTGGTCGAACTTACGAATCGGACCAGGGCTTTAGTCTTACCACAAACAGCCGGCGCCAGATTGGCAAGACTCTTGCTTGAATTGAGTAAGGAGAACGGCATCGACAAGGTTTTTACGCACGAAGAGTTTGCACAAATGATCTGTTCTTCCCGTGAGACAGTGACTCGGCTGCTTGCAAACCTTGATAAACGACAGATCATTCGCGTAACATCTCGTCACCTCCTGATTTGTGATCGAGCGACTTTGCAGACGATCGCGACCGGCTAATTGTGACGCTCGTCACATCTTCCCATAGGGCGAAAACCTAAAATAACGAACCCAGGGTCAGCCAGTTAATTGCGAAAACCAAAGGTGGGGCTAAGATGAGTAGATTCTTTAAGGCACTCCTGATCTGTGGCTTAGTTTTCGCCGCACTCGCCTGGATCAGCTACAACAATCCCTCTCAGTCCGCGCAGATCAGTCCGGACCAAGTCGCAAAATTTAAGTCTGACGATTACGTCGGCAGCGACGCGTGCAAAGACTGTCACGAGGACCAGTTCAAGAACTTCTCACACACTTCCCACGCTCAGCTCACGAAGCTTGCGAGTTGGAAAGAGAAGGTAACGGGTTGCGAATCCTGTCATGGCCCAGGCAAGGCCCACATCGAAGAAGGCGATCCGAAGAAGATCATTTCCTTCAAGAACAAGTCGTCGAAGGAAATCTCCGAGACGTGTTTAAGCTGTCATGCCGGCAGAGAGGAACACAACAACTTCCGTCGCGGCGAGCACTGGCGCAATGACATCGGGTGCACTGACTGCCATTCAACCCACTCTGCACCAACTGGAAGACAACTCGCAGCTTCGAACGTCTTCGTCTCCCCGGCAAACGCACAGAAGCCAGGCTTTGCCGACATACGGTTACTGAAAAAGAGCGAGCCACAGCTTTGCCTCGGTTGTCACAGCGAAACGAAGCACCAGTTCAACCTGCCGTTCCATCACAAAGTGCTCGAAGGTGCGATGCGATGCAGCGATTGCCACAACCCACACGGCGGATTTGAGCTGAAACAAACGCGACTGGCGACCGGCGCCGATGCTGCGTGCGTCAAGTGTCACGCTGACAAACAAGGACCTTTTGTTTATGAGCATGCCCCCGTTAAGACTGAAGGGTGCATTGCGTGTCACACGCCACACGGCTCGTCCAATCCACGCCTGTTGACTACGAGCCGCGTCGCACAACTCTGTCTGACCTGTCACAGCGTCGCGCACGGTGTCGGCGCAGATGAACCCGCAGGTCCGCAGCACAACCTGAACGCACAATACGCGAATTGCACGAATTGCCACATCAAGATCCACGGCTCTCGAACGAGCCCGGTCTTTTTCCGCTGACGAACCTGGGCTTTGAATCATTGAGTGAATGAGGATTGGGCCATGAGCACGAAGCAAAAGTTTTCGCTGCATCTGATCGGGTTGGTGATGGTCCTGAGCGTGACGATAGTTGCAGTCGCGCAGCAACCAACACCCTCACCTTCTCCTGCAAAGTCTGATTCACCTGACGCGCCAACGGAAGCGGGCGAAAAGGCCGGAGACTACACGGCTGTCGGCAGTGTGGAGTTTGGGTATCGCGGACTCAGTGTTGACGGAGATCTCAACAAGTATCAAAGCGATCTCAACTATAAAGCCGGGCCGCGACTCTTCGACAGTTCTTTTCTGCTTAGATCGACTGACGGCAAAGGCCCTCTCTTCGAGACGTTTCTGGTTAATTCAACGGGCTGGGGCGCCGATCCGCAGGGCAACGTGCGCGTGAGCGTGGAACAGCCGGAGTGGTATCGCTTCGACGCCAGTTATCGTCGCTTTAAATATTTTCGCTTCCTTAACGACTTCGCCAATCCCAACTGGGTATTCAGTCCGGCGCAGTTTAGTGTTCCACCCAAGCTCACGACAGGAGAACATGGCTACGACACAAGAACAAAGTTAGGAGATTTCGATCTCACTCTCCTGCCGAAGAACAATCATATTCGCTTTAATGTCGGCTACTCACCGGAACGCTACAGTGGACCAGCCTTCACGAACTATCACGCCGGCGGAAATGAATTCAATCTCCTGTCGCAGGTTGAATCCCGCGCTAACGATTTCCGTGTGGGTGCCGACGGCCGGATTGGTCCGCTGAACTTTTCGTTCCTGCAAGGTTTCCGGCGCTTTCGCGACGACAGCACGATCGATCTCGGCGTTACGCCGGGAATAAATCTCAATCCGAGCGTAGCTAGTTTGACCAGTTTTGATCGCAATGATCCGGCCCGCGGCAGTGTCAACTACACTCGTTTCAGTGTGCAAACGCTCGTGGCGCGGAAACTCGATATCACCGGACGCATCATCTACAGCAAGGCGGAACAGAACTTTTCGTTCGCCGAGAGCTTCACGGGTCGAAACTGGAATCCGCGCATCACTGGATTTCCGCCGAGCCCGCCGGCAGCAACCCCCAATATTCTTAATCTGGGCCAATACGTTCTTACCGGCGACACCGAACGACCAAACTGGCTCGGCGACCTCGGCCTGACGTGGCTGGCAACGGACAAGTTTCGGATCTCGAACACGTTCAGAGTTGAAACCTTCGAGATCACCGGCTCAGCGCTATTTAATGATTTCTTTTCTTTGACACGCGGTGCGAGGACTGACACCATCGGTTTCAGCAACGCCAACGTACTCACCAATACGGAGTACCGCAAGATCCAAAACACGATCGAAGGCGACTACCAGTTTAATCCGCGGTACTCGATCCACCTGGGTTATCGATATGCAAATCGCCGCGTGCGAGAGGCCATCAGCGGCTTCAACCTCGGCGCTAACCAACCGACCGCGCTCGTACCTTCGGACTTTACAGAGCACAACAACACGCACGCCATACTGGGCGGCTTCAAGGCGCAACCAGCGCGGGATTGGGTTCTTTATTTTGACGCCGAGCATGGCACCGCAGACAACGTATTCACGCGCATCGGCAATTACGACTACACCAACGTTCGTGCGAAGAGCAGGTACAAGCCAACTCCGCGGATTGGTTTCAATCTTGGGGTGATCACAAAAGACAACTCGAACCCGTCCGAGATCGCCGGTGTTTCGATCGAAGATTTCGGGGTCAACATAAAATCGCGGATTTTCACCTCATCACTTGATTGGACCGCGACGTCGCGGTTTTCCATGAGCGCCGGCTACAACTATCATTGGATAAACAGCAAGGCCATAGTCGACTACTTCTTCAACAGCGTAGAGCATCCAGTGGGCAATAGTCTCTATCTCGTGAGGAACAATTTTTTCTATATCGAGACGGTCGCGCACATCGCTCCCCGGGCAACGCTGTTCGCAGCGTATCGAATAAATAAGGACAACGGCCAGGGAAGTCGCCTGGCCGATCCGACAGGTACTCCGGGAACGTTGATCGCCTCTTATCCGATGAGTTATCAATCGCCGGAAGCGCGGCTCGCGATTAAGCTGCATCACCGGCTCGATTGGAATGTCGGTTATCAGTATTACAATTACAACGAGAGCCCGATAGTTGGTCCACGGCCGCAGAACTACCATGCACATTTGCCTTATACGTCATTACGTTTTTACTTCGGCCGCAGGGAATAGTGAGTGTCATCATGTAAATCCTGTCACTCTTGAAATCCTGTCAAAGACTTAGACAGAATTTCGGGATTGACAGGACTTACATGACTTATTTTGCACGTGCAAAAACTAGCGATAATTCTGTTAATTGTGTTATGTGGCGTCTCCATCGCTAAAAGCCAACGACGCGCACAACCGCGCGTTGATTTCGCAAATTTCTCGCACCCCACACACGTCGCGAAACAAAAACTCGCGTGCAATGCATGTCACAATGTCCCGACCAAAAACTGGAAAGAGGTGCGCAAGGACGATGCGTTTCCTGACGTCACCGAGTTTCCCGAACACGCATCCTGTCTGAACTGTCACCGGCAACAGTTCTTCGCGCGTGAACGACCCGCTCCAAAGATTTGCGCCAACTGCCACGTGAAAGCAACGCCAAACGACACGTCGCGTCACCCGTTTCCGAGTCTTGGTGAAGCGTTCCTCACATCGACGAGGGCGAGCGGCTTCGTCTCAGAGTTCCGCGTCCTTTTTCCACACGACAAGCACTCCGACGCAGACTGCGGAGACTGCCATCAAACCTACCAGCCGCAGGGCAAATCGGATGATGAATTCGTTACCAAGCCACCCAAAGATATCGGTGAGGCATTCTGGTTGAAGAAAGGAACTTTCAAGACTCGGCCGTTCACTCACGCAAATTGCTTCACCTGTCACAACAAGGAGAGCGAGATCGCGCCGCTGCCGGCAAACTGCGATACATGTCACAAAGCAGCCGGTGCTGAAATTACCACGGTAGATTCTGATGAGAAGCTGGCAGGCACGATCGGCATCAAGGACTGGTGGACACTGACTGCCTGGCGCAATCGAATATCGGCGGGTGCTTTTCGACATGAGACACATACCGACGTGAAATGCGCACAGTGTCACAACGTGACGGCAATGAACACCACGAGTGACGCAACGCGAAAAGTGCCGGTGAAATCGTGTGGTGGCGCCGACGGTTGTCACATTACTCCTACGTCTGATGACGGTGGTATTCTCAATTACGAGATCGATCAAAAAAATAAGAGCGCAACCTTTGTCTGCACGAAGTGTCACCTCGAATTCGGCAAGAGACCGGTGCCGTTGAGTCACGTGAATGCGATCCCGAAACCGGCAAAGGGGTAAAATAAGGTGGAAGTTTTCCGACTCAGTGAGCAAAAGTCCCCAACCCTAACTATTTTAGGCGTTATTTGACGGTAAACGAGCCCGGCACGGACATTGCCAAATCTCTTGGCGACACGACAGCGATGTTGCGCCGTCGAAAGTTGAGAAGGAGCTAGGAATAATGAAGACACTCAAAGTGATGACGCTAACTACTATAGTTGCGATGTTGGTAGCTGGGTTCGCACTGATTTCGGCGGCAGCCCGGGCCAATCAAGAACAGTTTGATGCGGCCGCCACCTACAAGGCGAAATGCGTCGCTTGTCATGGCGCCAAGGCGGAAAAGAAGTTTGACACAACTCTGTCCGATGCGGACCTCGTGCAGGCCGTGCTTAAAGGTAAGAAACCAGAGAAGCCTCCTAACATGCCGGCTTACGGAGAAAAAGGCGTTACCGAAGAGCAGGCTAAAGCACTCGTCGCGCATATGAAATCGTTGAAGCAGTAACCACGGATTTAAAATCAGGCGGGCCACGAAAAGGCACGAAAGCACAAACAAGTGAACCTTCACTTGTTCTGTGCATTTTGTGCGTTTTTTGCGGCTCGTGTCTTGTGGGTACTCGATGAAGCATTTAGCGAAACTTCTGGCGCTGCTCGCTGCGGGGCTCATTCTTACGACCAGCGCGCACGCACAATCTCCTTCACCTAGTCCTATCCCTGCTGAAGGTGCGTCACCCAATCTTCAATGCCAGGGTTGTCATGCCCCGGGTAAAACCTTGCCCTATCTCGGCGGCGCCAAGTTTCATGCGGGGGCGCACACCGCCTATGATCGCGGTTTTCACGCGCAGGCAATCCAGGGCGGCCACAAGGCAGCGACCTGTATCGATTGTCATACCCGAAACGGCGACATGACCACGATCCTTCCTGCGAGTGATCCGAAGTCAACTATCAATCGCGGTAACATTGCTGAAACCTGCGGTCGCTGTCACGGTGACAAGTCAGTCATGAAGGGTAGCGGCATCAGTGAGCGTCCCTTTCTTTCTTATCGGGAGAGTGTCCACGCAAAAGCCATCTCGCAGGGAAATCTCAGCGCGGCGGTTTGTACCGACTGTCATAACAGCCACGACATCCTTCCGGCCAATAATCCACAGTCGCCTATCGCCAAAGTCAACATTCCGCTAACGTGCAGCAAGTGCCATAAGGGCGAGAGTGCGGAGTTCATACAAAGTATTCATGGACAAGCAGTGAAGCGTGGCGTATCGCGATCGCCGGTATGCACCGATTGTCATGGGATTCACAATATCAATCCACCGATTGATGCAAACGGCGCCGTTGTATCGGCTGTCGGTACCGATACTTGTGCCCGGTGTCACGAAGGCGTAACCCTCACGAAGGAATTCGGAGTCGCGGGTGAACGGGTGAGTAGTTATAAAGACAGCTATCACGGCCTTGCATCGCAACTGGGCTCGAAAGTGGTGGCGAACTGCGCGAGCTGTCACGGCGTTCATAACATACTTCCCTCATCTGATCCGAAATCGATGATCAACGTCGCAAATCTCCCGCAAACGTGCGGACAGTGTCATATCGGAGCCGGTGCTAATTTCGCCACGGGCAGGATCCACCTGACATCTGAATTGGTAGCTGCCAACGGAGTGCGAAACATTGGTGCGACGGGGACCAGCATCGTGCGCTGGATTTACGTGCCGCTAATTATCCTGGTGATTGGCGGCATGGTCATTCACAACGCATTGATTTGGGCCCGTAAGGTTATGGCGAGAAAACGTCAAACACGCCCGATTGTGCGTCTGAGTTTCAACCAGCGCGTGCAACACTGGCTTTTGCTGACCAGCTTCATTGTATTGGTCCTGAGCGGCTTCGCACTGCAATACCCGGAGTCGTGGCTTGCTTCGTTGCTTGGTGGAAGCGAATACGTGAGACGGATTGTTCATCGCATCGCGGCGGTGATCATGCTTGCGGTCGGTGCTTACCACATTGCTTATCTGTTCCTTTCAAAAGAAGGGCGGCTGTGGTTGAAAGACATGGCGGTCAGAGGAAAAGACTTCAAAGACGTGCTCGGCAACTTCGGTTACTATCTCGGCGCGTCAAAAGTGAAACCTAAGATCGCGCGCTTCGGTTACGCCGAAAAGGCTGAGTATTGGGCTGTAGTATGGGGAACGATCGTAATGGGGCTGACCGGATTGATGATCTGGTTCAAGCTGGGGCTCTTCGCATTCCTGCCACGCTGGGCCATCGACATCGCTCTGGCGATACATTTCTACGAGGCGGTGCTGGCGACGCTGGCGATCATAGTGTGGCACTTTTATCACGTCATTTTCGATCCGGACGTGTATCCGGTGAATTTAGCATTTATCGATGGCCGCATGTCTGAAGATCTTTACCGTCACGAGCATGAGTTGGCTTATGAGGCAATGCAGGAGAAGCCGGACGATAACGCTGAAGGCGTTAGCTAACGCTTCTCTGTGCAACCTCTGTGTTCTCTGTGTCTCGGTGTTTCTTGGAAAATAGGTAACCACAGAGGCACAGAGAACACAGAGGTTGCACAGAGAAGAGAGCGGATTTCTTGATATGAGTGAAGCCGAAAAAACAACAACGAAAGTACCGAGTCTCTTTCAGAACTACATCAGTTTCGTGGGTGCGGCGATTGCCAGTGCCGCCCTGTTGAGCGTCGTACTGCTGTTTCTGGTTGAGATCAGCTCGAAAGCGGAGAACCCATATCTCGGCATCCTTACTTACATAATCTTTCCCGCAATTCTGATCCTGGGATTGTTTATCGTGTTGCTGGGCAGGATTCTCGAACGGCGGCGCCGGCATAAAGCATCGCCAACGGAAATCACTGCTTATCCAAAGCTCGATCTCAATGACCCGCGCGCGCGCCATGCGTTTTTTGTGTTCCTGCTGGTTACGTTTTTATTTATCTCCGCCAGTGCGTTCGGAAGCTATAAGGCTTACGAATACACCGAATCAGTGTCATTCTGCGGTGAAACATGTCACACGGTTATGAAACCTGAGCACGTGGCCTACAAAGCAGGTGCGCACGCTCGCGTAGGCTGCGTTGGTTGTCATGTTGGGCCTGGAGCCGGGTGGTACGTGCGCTCAAAACTCTCGGGTGCATATCAGCTCTATTCCGTGACTTTCAATAAGTTTCCGCGACCGATAACCACACCGGTTCACAACCTGCGTCCGGCGCCTGAAACGTGCGAACAGTGCCACTGGCCGGAGAAATTCTTCGGCGCGCAACTCAAAGTGTTCAATCACTATGCCTATGACGAGCAAAATTCGCACCGGCAAACGCGCATGCTGATTAACGTCGGCGGCGGCAGTCCCAGCAGCGGAGTGGTGGCCGGAATTCACTGGCACATGAATATTGCCAACAAGATTGATTACATCTCCACCGACGATCACCGCCAGGTAATTCCGTGGATACGAATCGAAGATAGAAACGGAAACGTTACTGAGTACTACGATCGCAATCGCCCGCCCACGCCGGAGCAGATTGCGACGGCCAGCAGGCGGCGCATGGACTGCGTCGATTGCCACAATCGTCCGGCCCACGTCTATCTCCCGCCAGACACAGCCCTGGACCAGGCGTTTGCAGCGGGCAAACTCGATCCCGGTTTACCGTACCTGAAGAGGAAGGCAGTCGAAGCGTTGAACCAAACGTATGCGACGGAAGATGACGCGGTTCGAGCAATAGCAGGAAGTCTCGACGGATTCTACCGCACCAACTATAGCCAGTTATACCCACAAAAAAGTGACGCCATCAAAGGAGCGATCAGCGAAACGCAACGTATCTTCAAGACCTACTATTTCCCGGAAATGAAGACAAATTGGGAAACTCACCCGAATAACATCGGGCATCTTTACTCGTCCGGTTGTTTTCGTTGTCATGACGGCGAGCACCAGAGTAAAGACGGCAAGGTGATTAGAAACGACTGCAACATTTGTCACACTGTAATTTACGATTCGGCAAACCCGGCGGCGTCAGTAAAGCTAGGGTCGTTTGAGCATCCGGTTGATCTTGGCGGCCTCAGCGATCGAAAGTGCGAGAGCTGTCACAAGGCTAACGAGCCATTCAAACATCCAATAAATCTTGGCGACATCTCGCCGTTTCAGTGCGTCGAATGCCATCCCAGGAAATCTCGCACAGATGCAAAGAATGAGTAGACTGCAACTCGGGTTGATAGGTGCGCTGCTTATCGTGACTCTGGGATACGTCCTTCGATCGGGCGTATCGACGGCAGCCACGATGGCCCATGCCGAGCCGAGTCAGACCGCCGAAGGTCTGGACTACTCGAAGTTTCTGCATAGCAGCGCGAATCATGCGCGCTTGCCGTGTCTTCTTTGTCATCGTCGTGAGGACAATTCACCGCAACCGAAGCTTCCGGGTCAGTCGCAACATGCGCCTTGCGCTGGATGCCACGCACAGCAGTTTTCAAATTCAGACGGTCCAATTTGCACTGTCTGTCACACCGACGTTAAGTCTGGCGCCTTGAAAACTTTCCCGCGTCTGAAGAGCTTCAGCATGAAGTTCGACCATGGGCGACATGTGAAAATGCAAGGCGTTAACTGCGCTACGTGTCACCGCGCCGCGCGTGGAGGCGTGGCGTTGTCGATTCCCGCTGGCTTCAACGCTCACGTAACCTGCTATCGTTGTCATACTCCGCGCGCACAATCGCAGGGCCGCGACATCTCTTCGTGCAGCACGTGCCATCAATTAGGCAGCTACCGGCGCACTCCTGAATTCGCGCAAGCTTTCCGGGTTGGCTTTAATCATACGAGGCATCAGAAAGTAACCTGCAACGAATGCCACCAGGTCAGGGCGGGAATGCCACCACAAAGACAGGTAACCTCACCCCAGCCGCTGAATCATCACGCCAGAGCCCGCTCAAAGAGTTGTATGAGTTGTCATGATGGCAAGCGTGCTTTTGGCGGCGATGATTTTTCAGTTTGCAAACGTTGCCATACCGGAACTACCTGGCGCTTCTGAGCCGGACCTTTCGGGAGACATCTCGATGTTTCAGTGCGGAGTGCCATCCGAAACAGTAGCCAGATCGAGGAACGGGTTGTGTCTCTAAAACCGCACTTAGTACCGGGCGTGATTCTGGGAATTGCGATCGGTTTGGCAATTGGGGTTGGGGCCTACACGTTCGTCTACGCTCGTGGCTATTCATACATGACTGACAACGCAGAGGCATGTGTGAACTGTCATATCATGCAGGACCAGTTTAGCGGCTGGGTGAAGTCAAGTCATCGCGCGGTTGCTGTCTGCAATGATTGCCATACGCCTCCGGGGTTCGTCGCCAAGTATGCAACTAAAGCGCGTAATGGCTTCTGGCATTCTTACTATTTCACGACCGGCTGGTTTGACGACAACATTCACATCACACCTCGCGGCCTTGAGGTAGCTGAGCAAGCCTGCCGGAAGTGTCACCAGGAAATCGTGCAAGCGATTGAAGGCCCGCATCCCGAAGCTCCGGACGCGCGCACAAGTTGTATTCGTTGTCACGATTCAGTTGGTCATCTGCACTAGTGTACTGGAGAAGATAAATGAGTCAGGAGAAACAGAACGATCGAACCGCTCGACGGCGTCGCTCACTGCGCTTTGTGGGTCTGGTCGCGATAGTCGTGCTCGCCACCGTTTTCGGGTTGGCACTGCTCATCAACATCTTTCAGCGAAAGCAGGAAGCGCGCAATCCGTTTTTTAGAGTCGTCGAGTTGACGGACGATACTGTCGATCCAGTGCTCTGGGGTAAGAACTTCCCGCTTCAGTACGATGATTACTTAAAGACCGTCGACCAGGTCCGCACACGCTACGGCGGCAGCGAAGCGGAACCACGAACACCTACGCAAGTCGATCCTCGCTCTGTCGTGGCCCAATCGCGGCTCGAAGAGGACCCGCGCTTAAAAATAATGTGGGCGGGCTATGCGTTCTCGAAAGATTTTAGAGAAGAACGTGGTCACGCATACATGCTTGACGATCAAACTTTCACTGAGCGTCAACAGGTCGCGAAACAACCAGGCACGTGCCTCAACTGTCACGCTTCCCTCTATGTTGCTTATAAACAGCTCGGCGGTGGCGACATTATGAAAGGCTTCGAAGCGTTGAACAAGATGCCCTATTTCGAAGCTCGTAAACTCGTCACACATCCCGTCGGCTGTATCGATTGCCATGACTCGCAAACGATGCAATTGCGCGTCACGCGTCCGGCATTCATTGAAGGTATACGCGCGTTGAAGGCCTCGCAGGGCATTCAGAACTACGACGTGAACAAACAGGCCACACGGCAGGAGATGCGCGCCTACGTTTGCGGGCAATGTCACGATGAGTATCACTTCAGTGGTCCGGAAAAGCGTCTGGTGTATCCATGGGCTAAAGGACTTCAGATAGAGAACATTCTCGCTTTTTACGACGAGCAAAAGTTCAAAGATTGGGAACATGCCACCACGGGCGCGCCGGTGCTGAAAGCACAGCATCCGGAGTTTGAGATGTGGAACCAGGGAATTCATGCGCGGTCGGGTGTTGTGTGTGCAGATTGCCACATGCCTTACAAGCGCGAGGGTGCATTGAAGATCAGCGATCATCATGTGCGTTCCCCTCTGCTCAACATAAATCGTGCGTGTCAGACGTGTCATAAGTGGTCTGAAGAGGAGTTGAAGGCGAGGGTGGAGACGATTCAGACGCGCACATATAACCTGCGCAACATCGCGATGGACGCTCTCGTCGATTTGATCAACGACATCAAGGCGGCGAAGGACGCTGGTCGAACCGACGCGGGAGTGACAACAGCGCAAGACTTCCAACGGCGCGCGCAGTTCTACCTGGATTTCATCGAATCTGAAAACTCAACCGGGTTTCATGCACCTCAGGAGGCCGCGCGTATTCTGGGTGAGTCGATCAACTTCTCACGCAAAGGCCAGATCGCGCTTCGTGGTGGCATTCAATCCAGTTCTGCGCAGTCCAAATAGATGCGACGCGGAGCACTGCGAACTTATCCGCACTGCTTCTCAAGAATACGCAAACCAGCGTCGCTTGCGGCGAGATTTTTGGCGTTTTCTGCGCGGCACCTGTATTGCACAGCGGAGGCTCGGGAGATAATGCCATGATTAATTCACAAACGACGGTCAGAGAGGTCGCGCTACAGTTACCACAATCAACCAGAGTCTTTGAAACACTCAAGATCGATTACTGTTGCGGAGGAAACCAGCCATTAGCGCAAGCTTGCGCATCAGCGGGCATTGATGTCGACAATGTGATGGAAATGCTGGCTGAAGTGACCCAATCCACCTCACCGGTTTTGGATTTTCAAAACCTTCCCCTCACCGAGCTAATCACGCACATTCTCGAAACCCATCACGTATTCACCAAATCGGAAATGGACAGGCTTCAATTGCTGGCCGATAAAGTACTCGCCGCACATGGCGGCAATCACCCCGAACTTGTTCATCTGGAGGAGCTCGTTACACGACTTTGCGCCGATCTGAAGCCACACATGTTCAAGGAAGAGCAGGTTCTCTTCCCTTACATCCTCGCTATGACAGAAGCAGCCGCTCAGAAGCGGGCTGTTCCTTTTGCTCCGTTCGGAACAGTAAACAATCCGGTACGCATGATGATGAGGGAACATGACACGGCTGGAGAGATCCTGCGCGAACTGCGCGGCTTAACGTCTGATTACACGGTGCCCGCCGACGCCTGCATCAGCTATCAGACGCTGTATCAAGCGCTGGAGAATTTCGAGAAGGATCTGCACCAACATATTCACTTGGAAAACAACGTCCTCTTTCCAAAAGCACTCGAGCTGGAGAATGCGCTGAACAGTTAGGACGATGGCTGAAGCACGTTTACGTTTGTCTGACGATCACCACGCGGTGAGTGAAGTGCTGAAGCAACTGCTGACGGCGTTAGCCAACAAAGATTTAGAAACGAGCTACTCCAGGCTGGATCTTTTGTGGGCGCGTCTCGCAGTTCACATTCGAGCGGAACATCTGCACCTGTTTCCGGCGGTGACGAGCCATATGCCCGACTCGAGTGAAGCGCAAGCGATAGTCGAAAGCCTGCGTGCAGATCATGATTTCTTCATGCATGAGCTCGCACGAGCGATCGGCCTTCTTCGAGAGCTTCGTAAGACGAACGATGAGGCGAAATGGGACGTTGTTGGTGAGATCGTTCGAGAAGTTGAAAAACGATTGGCGACTCACAACGAGATCGAAGAGAGTCAGATCTATCGTTGGTCGTGTACAATTCTGACTGAACCCGAGCAATTGGAATTACTCGCGCGCATAAACGCTGAACTCGAAAATCGCCCATCACGATTCTCAGAGGAAGCCTGGGCAAACTCTTTATGACTCGCCCATCGAAACAACGCAAACCTGTCTTGCTCGCTCTCGCGGCTTCTTTCCTGCTGACCATTCTGATCATCGTTGGCTCGCGCAATCTCGAACATTACGATGCCGCTCTTTTCGGCTACACGATTGCCAGCGTCGTCGCGTTCGGCGCGATTGTGTTTCGCTATGCGATCTGGTTACAACGTCCGGCGACGAGAGTTTATTGGCGGCGTGGCTGGAAACTGTACTTACAAAGAGAAAAGTTTGCGCAGAACACTGCGAATGCAGCTAAAACAATCGCCACCAATCTCGTCGGACAGCGCTTCATTTTCAAACGCGGATTCTCACGATGGGCCATGCACTTCCTGATCATGTGGGGCTGTGTGTTGTCGGCACTGATTACGTTTCCGCTCGTGTTTGGCTGGGTTCACTTCAAACTTGAAGGCGAGCTCGGTTATCGCGCCTACGTCTTTGGTTTTCCGTTGAACGTCATGCAGGGCCGCAGTCTGATTGCCTGGATAACATTTCACGCTCTCGACTTTACTGCGGTGATGGTAATCGCCGGTTGCGCCATCGCAATTCATCGCCGGCTGCGAGATCGCGGCGCAATTGCGTTGCAGCAATTCACACTCGACTTCGTACCGCACATGCTGCTGATCGCGATCTCAGTCACTGGCCTCATGTTGACCGCATCGAGTTTATGGCTCAACGGCTACATGTATCACTTCATCGCGTTGACTCATCAGGCGACAGTAATCATGACGCTTTTTTATTTGCCGTTTGGGAAGCTATTTCACGTGGTGCAGCGTCCGGCGTCAATCGGTGTTGAGCTCTACCAGGAACGCGCGCGGGAAATGCCGCAAGCCAAATGCGCGCGCTGCGGAGCGGAGTTTGTGGCCCAACTCTGGCTTGACGATTTGAAAACCGTGGTAGACAAACTCGGTTTTGATTACTCGATGGGCGGTGGCAAGACGCTCCAGGATTATTGTCCACGCTGCAAACGCGTCATGCGTGGACTCGCATATGCCAACTTGCCGGACACGACTGAGAAAGTGTTTCGAGGTTCACGGTAGATTCATGAGTAAAGTCGAACATCTGGATCAGATCATAGAGGAGTTTGGTCCACACCTGCACGATTCTCCGCACGATGGCTGGCGCGCCGATCGCGTGATCGATCGGGTCGTGCCCACACACTGTCCATATTGCGCCGTTCAATGTGGAATGAACCTGCTCGTCGAAAACGACCACGTGGTGGGGGTTGAGCCACGTTACGACTTTCCAGTTAACGAAGGGCGGCTTTGTCCGAAAGGAGTGACGGCTTACCTGCAAGTTCATCATCCGGATCGCCTGCTTTATCCGCTCATCAAACGTAATGGCCGTTTTGAACGGGCGAGCTGGGACGAGGCGCTGGATTTAGTCGTCAGCAAATTCAGGGAGCTGCAGGAGAACTACGGAAAAGATTCGATAGGCGTCTATTCAGGCTCTTCGTTGACTACGGAGAAAACTTATCTGATGGGCAAGTTTGCGCGTGCCGGACTGGGCACTCGATACGTCGACTACAACGGACGGCTTTGCATGGTGTCGGCTGCCGCCGGCAACAACAAGGCCTTCGGTATCGATCGTGCCGCAAATCCCTGGAGCGACATTCCACTCGCAGAAGTTTTACTGATCGCCGGCGCCAACTGCGCTGAGACTTTTCCAGTGCTGAACAAGTTTCTCTGGCAACAACGCGACAACGGCGGACGCTGGATCATCGTCGATCCGCGCGAAACCGCGACGGCGCGCCAGGGTGATCTGCATCTTCAACTCAAGCCGGGCACCGACGTTGCGCTCGCTAACGCAATTCTCCACGTTCTCATCGCAGAGAATCTCATCGATCATGCTTTCATCAGCTCACGCACGAACGACTGGGAAGCAACTCTCGAGCTGGCGTCGCGATATTCGCCTGACGTAGCGTCGCAGATTTGCGATGTGCCGGCAGAAAAAATCGTCGACGCTGCTCGACTGTATGGACGTGCCAAAACAGCGATGGTGATGCACGCTCGCGGCATCGAGCATCACACGAACGGCGTCAACAACGTGCTGTCTTACATCAATCTCGTGCTCGCTACCGGCAAGATCGGCGCGCCCGGCCGCGGTTACGGAACGATCACCGGACAGGGTAATGGCCAGGGTGGACGCGAGCATGGTCAAAAAGCGGATCAGCTTCCCGGACAACGTTTGATCTCTAATCCTGAACATCGCAAACAAGTGTGCGAAGTTTGGGGACTGCCGGAAGATGAGCTACCGCAAGCCGGAGTCTCTGTCGTCGAGATGTTCACGAAGATGCGCGAAGGCGAGATTCGCGGCTTGCTGTCGATCTGCAACAACGTGATGGTTAGTCTCCCATCTATCAACGAGGTTCGCCGTTCGTTGGAAGGTCTCGAGTTCTACGCCTGCATTGACTTCTTCATGTCTGAAGGAGCTCGTTACGCGGATGTGGTCTTACCCGGATCAGCCTGGAGTGAAGACGAAGGCGTCACCTGTAACAGCGAAGGAAGAGTCGTAAAGATCAACAAAGCCAACTCGCCACCGGGTGAGGCTCGCGCTGATTGGTGGATCGTGCAGGAGATCGCGCGCCGGATGGACCGTGGTAAGTATTTCAACTTTGCTTCACCGCGTGAAATCTTCGAAGAGCTACGCATCGCGTCGCGCGGCGGCAAGGCCGATTATTACGGCATAACTTGGGAGAAGATCGAAAAGAACAATGGCAT